>Ga0172380_10006638_pt1 | contig 13354 bp, 14 predicted proteins | sample Leawe162metaG_FD_119747 | JGI IMG/M metagenome (GOLD analysis project Ga0172380, IMG submission 119747) | Leachate microbial communities from a municipal landfill in Southern Ontario, Canada - Leachate well 162 metaG | ecosystem: Engineered > Solid waste > Landfill > Unclassified | place... | reverse complement strand
CTGACCAGCGGCGAGCTGGAAAGTTTGCTGCATACGCTGGAACGGCGGGTCACGGAGCGCATTCCCGCCGCTTACCTCACGCACGAAGCCTGGCTGGGCGATTTCCGCTTTTACGTGGACGAGCGCGTGATCGTGCCGCGCTCCTTCATTGCGGAGCTGTTAAGGGAGCAACTATCACCCTGGGTGGAAGACCCGGAAGTCGTCACTTCCGCGCTTGATCTGTGCACCGGCTCGGCCTGCCTGGCGATTCTCATGGCTCATGTCTTCCCCAACGCGGAAATCGACGCTGCCGATTTGTCTCCGGACGCGCTCGAGGTGGCCAAACGCAACGTCGCGGATTACGCCATGGAAGAGCAGATTCGCCTGGTCCAGTCCGATCTTTTTGCCGCCCTGGAGGGGCAACGCTATGACGTGATCGTGAGCAACCCGCCCTATGTCAACGCCCCATCGGTGCAGGCGCTGCCGCCGGAATACCGGCATGAACCGGAGATGGCGCTCGGTAGCGGGGAAGATGGTCTGGATGCCACCCGGGCCATTCTGCGCGATGCGCCAAAACATCTGAATCCGGGCGGGATATTGGTGGTCGAAATCGGCCACAACCGGGCTGCACTGGAAGCCGCATACCCGGAACTGCCGTTTACCTGGCTCGAAACCAGTGCCGGGGATGAATTCGTATTCCTGCTCAGGCGAGAACAACTGGGGAAATAATACACAGAAGGCATAAGGAACACTGCCCAGCGGTATTTTATTATGAAGCGTTCCGAAAATCGTTTTTGCTGAAATTTAATCTAGCGCCATCCATAAAAAAACCGCCGTAAGTGGCGGTTTTTTTATGGAATTATTTGGGGTGGCTGATGGGGCTCGAACCCACGACAACCGGAATCACAATCCGGGACTCTACCAACTGAGCTACAGCCACCACTGGTGAAACAGACCTAACTGGCCTGCCCGACAGGAATCGAACCTGTAACCCCCAGCTTAGAAGGCTGGTGCTCTATCCGGTTGAGCTACGGGCAGATTGTCGGACAAATCCTGGTCGGGGTGGAGAGATTCGAACTCCCGACATCCTGGTCCCAAACCAGGCGCGCTACCAGGCTACGCTACACCCCGAAGACGCGCACTATACATGGCAGATAACGAAACGTCAACTTCGTATCCAGAGCTTTGCATCCTGAGCAAAACCGCTTTAAAGTGTCACTTAATTCCATTTTCATTTGAATAAAACAGCCCCTACCATGTCAGCACAGATTATTGATGGCAAAGCAATCGCAGACCAACTCCTGCAACAAATCAAACAGCGTGTCGAAGCACGGGTAAGCGCCGGCAAACGGCGCCCGGGTTTGGCTGTTATTCTGGTTGGTGATGACCCCGCTTCCTCCATCTATGTCCGCAACAAGCGACGGGCCTGCGACACCACCGGCTTTCATTCCGTTTCCTATGACCTGCCAGCAACCACAAGCCAGAATGAATTGCTGGATCTGATCGACAGGCTCAATGCCGACCCGGCTATTGACGGCATTCTGGTCCAGATGCCTGTGCCTACGCACATCGATAGTGAAGAAATTGTTGAGCGCATTCATCCAGACAAGGATGTGGATGGATTTCATCCCTACAACATCGGACGTCTTGCACTGCGAATCCCTGTTCTAAGACCATGTACCCCGCGAGGTGCAATGACTCTGCTGCGCAGTACCGGTGAGGAGTTAAGAGGCAAGAATGCAGTCGTAGTGGGCGCATCGAACACTGTGGGCCGTCCAATGGGACTCGAGTTGCTGCTGGCTGGTTGTACTGTAACAACCACGCATCGCTTTACCCGCGATTTGGCTTCTTATGTCAATGAGGCAGAAATTCTGATTGTAGCGGTTGGCAAACCCGGATTGGTCAAAGGGGAATGGGTACGAAATGGCGCCATGGTGATTGATGTGGGCATAAATCGCCTGCCAGATGGCAAGATATGTGGTGATGTTGAATTTGCCACCGCCGCGCAGAGAGCTGGCTGGATTACCCCGGTGCCAGGTGGAGTTGGTCCGATGACTGTTGCCACATTGCTCGAAAATGCAATTGATTCGGCAGATAAATTACATGTTTAATCATAATGTAGTGTAGTTTATATAAACTGGTATATTAACTTTTAGGGAGTGCATATGGGGTCCAGAAAGTCGGCTGCTTTAAACAAAATATTTGTGCTGGACACCAATGTATTGATGCACGACCCCACCAGCCTGTTCCGCTTTGAGGAACACGATATTTACCTGCCGATGATGACCCTTGAAGAGCTCGACAACAACAAGAAAGGGGTTTCTGAAGTAGCGCGCAATGCCCGCCAGGCCAGCCGTTTTCTGGATGAAATCGTTAGCAGCAGTAAAGATGCTATTGAACAAGGCATTCTGCTCAAAGACCATAGCAGTAGCAGCGCTACCGGCAAGCTATTCCTGCAAACCGAGGCCATTTCAGGTGAATTGCCGGTTAATTTTCCGATAGGCAAGGCCGACAATCAAATTCTCGCCGTAGTGATGCACCTGCAACGCCAGCACAGCAAGCGCAAGGTCAGCCTCGTCAGCAAAGACATCAACATGCGTATCAAGGCCCGCGCGCTGGGCCTTGCGGCAGAAGATTATTTCAACGACAAGGTACTTGAGGATACCGACCTTCTCTACACTGGCGTGCATGAACTCCCGGATAATTTCTGGGACCGGCACAGCAAGGATATGAAATCCTGGCAGGAATCCGGACATACCCTGTATAAATTAACGGGCCCCTTATGTTCCAGCCTTTTTATCAATGAGCTGGTCTATCAGGAAGACCCCAAGCCCTTCTATGCCATTGTAAAAGAGCAGCAAGGCAACTCAATGGTGCTGGAGACCCTGAAAGACTTCAGCCACCACAAAAACGCTGTCTGGGGGATCCATGCCCGTAACCGCGAGCAGAATTTCGCCCTCAACCTGCTAATGAATCCGGATATTGACTTTGTCAGCCTGCTGGGTCAGGCCGGCACAGGAAAGACGTTGTTGACTTTGGCTGCCGCTCTGCAACAAACGCTTGATCAGAAACGCTATTCTGAAATCATCGTCACCCGGGTTACCGTGCCAGTTGGAGAGGATATCGGCTTCCTGCCTGGCACAGAACAGGAAAAAATGAGCCCCTGGATGGGCGCGCTTGAAGACAATCTGGAAGTGCTTAACAAAACTGACGAAGAGGCTGGCGAATGGGGGCGCGCCGCAACCCAGGATCTGATCCGTTCCAGAATCAAGATCAAGGCCCTGAACTTCATGCGCGGTCGCACGTTTCTGAGCAAATTCCTGATTATTGACGAGGCGCAGAATCTCACGCCAAAACAGATGAAAACGCTGATCACCCGAGCTGGCCCCGGCACCAAGGTGGTTTGCCTCGGCAACATCGCACAGATCGACACACCCTACCTGACCGAAGGCAGTTCAGGCTTGACCTATGTCGTGGATCGCTTCAAGGGGTGGGCGCACAATGGCCATGTCACGCTATTGCGAGGCGAGCGCTCCAGGCTGGCAGATTACGCCTCTGAGGCGCTCTGAGAAGGACACCAGAGCCCTCGCCTTGGATGACTCGGCAACCCCTGAATACTCTGCCGGCAGGCTATCAGAAAAGTGTTGGCACCATCGCAAAGGGCTTCGATACTTGCGCGAGTGTTTTAACTGCCGTCCCCGGCATCATCGAGGTAGCGCTGGTATTGATTCGCAAACATGGCTTCCAATTCATCAATGACGTCTGCCGCAGGCTTGCCATGAAGCAGGTGTGAAGTCATGTGCTGGGATGTTTCATTGAACAGTCTGTTCTGGTCCAGCATAGGGTAAGTCGCCCGCAAACGCCTGATGGCCTTGACCACGCTTTCTTTATCCGGACGAGGGGTCATGTTCGGCAGCAGAAGTTTGTTTTCTGGCTTATTTTCACCCTGGCTCAGCAAAAAACCCATGAACGAGATCACGGTCTGCTGCTGCGCATTGTTTAATGCACGAAATAATTTTAGCGTCTCTTTCTCAAGGGGTTTTAGAGAAGCACCACTGCGTATCAGCATTTACTATTTACTATCAATCTAATCTTTTAACTTGTTGACAGCGTAATCAAGAAAAGCCTGTAACAGCCGTGATCTGAATTTTCCATCCGTGTACACCACTGACAATGGGCGAATCAGCGGCGGATTAAGTGAAACCGCTACCAGATCACCAAGCTTGAGCTCTTTCAGGATGGTTGAGCGTGACACAATTGCAACACCCAGTCCTGCCTCAACCGCTCCCTTGATCGCCTCTAAACTCCCCAATTCCATCATGATATGAAGATCATCCGGTGAAACATTGGCCCGGCGAAAATACTCATCTATCACGTTGCGTGTACCCGACCCCGTTTCACGGCTGATATAGGGCTGCTCAGCCAACAGTGCAGGTGCAATCTCGGACAGTTTTGCCAAATGATGCTGGGGCGTGCAAATCATCACCAGCTCATCTTCACAGCACACGGTACTTTTTAGTTGGGGATGGTGCGATGGCGCCTCAATCAAACCAACATCCAGGGTGTGATCAGCAACCTTGAGTTCAATATTATCCGAATTGGCGACAGTCAGGCGCGCCTGTACCTGAGGGTACTTCGCCATGAATTCTCCCAGTTTTCTCGGCAGCATGTATTCCGCAATCGTGGTGCTGGCGCCCAACATCAGAACACCGCTCACCTGACCCGTCATCTCCCCCATTCTGGTTTCCATTTCAGCCGTCAGGTTAAGAATCCGCTCGGCATAATCCAGAACCAGTTCGCCCGCTGGGGTGAGCGAAATTTTGCTGTGGCTGCGCTCGAACAACCGTGTATTGAAATGCTCTTCCAGTTGCTTGACCTGGAAAGTCACCGCTGGCTGAGTCATAAACAACAATTCAGCCGCTTTGGTAAAGCTGAGTTGTTTGGCAACCGTATAGAAAACCTGTAATCGGCGATCCGCCATGCTAATCCCATGCTTGTGTTAATCTAGACCCCGTATTCAATCATAAATCGGCATTTATGAATAGAATTTATTGGCTATAACAGGCAACCTTATCTGCTTTCATGACATACGACCACACCCCGGAACAAATCGACTTATTCATGGCTCACGCACTAGACCTTGCAAAGCAAGGAGCGGCGCTCGGAGAAGTGCCCGTGGGTGCAATCGCTGTTTACCAGAATCAGATCATTGGCCGCGGCTTCAACGCCCCGATCAGCCTGAGGGATCCTAGTGCCCATGCCGAGATTCAGGCTATACGCGATGCTGCGCAACACCTTGACAACTACCGTCTGGTTGATTGCAAACTATTCGTAACCCTCGAACCATGTGTGATGTGTGCAGGAGCAATCATGCATGCACGCATCAGGCATTTATTCTATGGTGCGAGCGACCCTAAAACCGGTTCCTGCGGGAGCATTACCAATCTTTTTATGGAGCAGCGTCTGAATCATCACACCAAGGTCACGGGAGGCGTCCAGGCAGCGCAATGCGGAAAATTACTATCAGATTTTTTTGCCGGCCGGCGACAACATAAAGCTGAAAAAAACAAACAGGTTGAATAGTGCAGGTGGACCAAATCCGGCGCGAGTTGCAGCCAGAGTCTCGCTACGTTGCGCTCCATATACCCGCGTGGGACCCACCTGAAGCGATCAAAGTGAGGGGTTTCGTTTTTTTGGCATGAAAAAGTTATCCAGATAGATTCCAGGGCAGCTTAAAAACAAAAAGGCCAATCACAAGATTGGCCTAAATGTTTGTTTTACTGGTCGGGGCGAGAGGATTTGAACCTCCGACCACTTGCACCCCATGCAAGTACGCTACCAGGCTGCGCTACGCCCCGAAGGCCGCAATTATAGCCAAAAACGACGATGATGGCTAGTTGCGTAGCAATTCCAGAATCCCTTTAATTTCGTTCCGAATGTGCGCAAGGTTGAAGTCGGATGAGTGCGCATAAGAACCTGAATCTTTTCCAGTAACGATATCGTTTTTAAAACCGGGGGCTTCATCAAGACGATTGCGGGCACCGCTAATGGTAAACCCTTGTTCGTAAAGCAGCTCTCGAATATGACGAATCAGCAATACTTCATGATGCTGATAATAACGGCGATTACCGCGCCGCTTCACCGGCTTGAGCTGGGTGAATTCCTGCTCCCAGTAACGAAGCACGTGTGGTTTTACGCCACACAACTCACTCACTTCGCCAATGGTGAAGTAGCGCTTCGCAGGGATCGGAGGGAGTTCAGCCTTGGACGCTGTTTCCTGCATATGCTTCTTCCACTAGTGCCTTGAGTTTCTGGCTGGCATGAAATGTCACGACACGTCGTGCGGTAATCGGGATTTCTTCGCCGGTTTTTGGATTGCGGCCTGGGCGCTGTGGTTTGTCACGTAATTCAAAATTGCCAAAACCGGAGAGCTTAACGCCATCTCCACTTTCCAATGCCATGCGAATTTCTTCAAAGAAAGATTCGACCATGTCTTTTGCTTCACGCTTGTTCAGGCCAACTTGTTCAAACAGCATATCAGCCAACTCGGCTTTGGTGAGCGTCATCAATTATTCCTCATGCCCGGAGTGTCGCATCGAAACGAGTAGCAAGAATATCCTTGATATTTGCCATTACCGTTTCAACTTCATCATCAGTTAAAGTTTTCTGAGTATCTTGCATCAGCACCTTGAATGCAAGACTTTTTTTACCTAAATCAATGCCTTTGCCACGATACACGTCAAACAACTTGAGATCTGTAACTGTCGCCGGAAGATGTTTTCTCATACCATCCAGCAAATCTTGAACATTTACGGCGTCATCGACAACAACGGCCAGATCACGCCTGACAGTAGGAAATTTGGAAATTTCACTAAATACAGGTAGTTTCCGCTGCATCAGGGCGGCAAGATCGATCTCGAACATGACCGCTGGCTGAGGCAAATCATATTTCTGCTGCCAGCGCGGGTGCAAAACGCCAATCCAGCCGACCGGCACTTCATTCAACAGTATCTGGGCCGATTGTCCTGGATGGAGTGCAGCATGGGTAGCTGCTACGAAGCCAAGTTCAAGTGGATAGCACAGCGCTTCGAGATCCGCCTTGACATCAAAAAAATCAGCTTGGCGCAATGCCTCGCCCCATTGCTCCGCCTTGACGCTGCCGAAGCACAAGGCAGCAACATGCTGTGGCTGATCATAGCCGCCCTCCCCGGCAGCAAAACAGCGACCGACTTCAAATATCCTTACCCGCTCATGTTTGCGGTTGAGATTAAAGCGCAACACATCCAGCAGGCCACCCAGCAACGTGGATCGCATCACTCCAAGCTGGCTCGCAATTGGATTCTGCAGTGCGACAGGGTTTTCGTTTCCGGCCAGGTCGGTCTCCCATTCTTTGTCAACAAAGCTGTAGGTCACCACTTCCTGAAAGTCACGGGCAATCAGCAACTGCCGAATTTGACTCTGCTCCTGCAACGATTCTTTTTGAGGGAGCAGACTCAGTGTGCTGTGCGGCGGCAAAGCCGGAATATGATCGTAGCCGTGCAACCTCGCCAGTTCCTCAATCAAATCCACCTCGATAGACAAGTCAAAGCGATAACTGGGCGCTGTCACGTGAAAATCACCATTCAGCTCAGTGAATTCGAAGTTCAGACGCTGCAGAAGTGATGCAATTGTATCCACACTCAGATCAACACCAAGCACACGCCGCGCGCGACCGCTGCGCAACACGATGACTTCGCGTTGCGGCAACTCTCCTGACGTTTCAGTGACTTCACCCGCATAGCCACCGCAGATTTGCTGAATCAATGCAGACGCACGCTCAAGAGCGATGCGAGTAGCAGAAAAATCCACGCCACGCTCAAAACGATAGGAGGAGTCTGTTGACAGGCCAAAACGACGCGCTTTTCCGGCAATTGCATCTGGGCTGAAAAACGCACTTTCAAGAAAAATATCTGTCGTGCTGTCTGATACTGAGCTGGTTTCGCCGCCCATGATACCCGCCAAAGCCAGCACAGCCGATTCATCGGCGATCACCAGCATATCCGGGTCCAATTTTACGTTCTGCTGGTTAAGCAGCATCAGTTGCTCGCCAGGACGGGCAAAGCGAACCTGAATGCGCCCCTTGAGCTTGGCCAGATCAAAGGCATGCAGCGGTTGGCCCAATTCCAGCATGACGTAGTTGGTGATATCCACCACGGAATTAATACTTCGCACCCCAGAGCGTTCCAGGCGGCGGATCATCCAGTCTGGTGTTGCCGCGGTCAGGTTCACGCCACGCATCACTCTGCCGCAATAGCGTGGGCAAGCGACAGACTCCAATACTTCAATTTCCAGCTTATCTGCAACAGTAGCCTGAACAGGCGCCATATTCAGCCCCAGTTCGAGTCTGGTTCCGGTCACAGCCGCCACCTCTCGCGCCACTCCAAGCATACCGAGGCAATCACTGCGATTAGGCGTCAGTTTGAGCGTAAACAAATGGTCATCGAGTTCAAGATAGCTGCGAATGGAAGTGCCCACAGGCGCATCGGCGGGTAACAGCATCAAGCCACTGCTTTCCCCTGCCAAGCCCAGTTCCTTGGCAGAACATAGCATGCCGAAAGATTCCACATTTCTGACCTTGGCCTGTTTGATCGAAATTCCGGGCAGTTCGGCTCCAACCAGAGCACATGGCACGCGTGCGCCTGCATGGACATTAGCCGCGCCACACACGATTTGCAGCGGCGCAGCCGCACCCACATTGACCAGGCATACATTAAGCCGGTCGGCATTGGGGTGCTTCTCCAGAGAAAGGACTTCCGCCACCACGATTTTTTCAAAAGCAGGCGCTACGGGCTCCAGCCCTTCTACTTCAAGACCGGCCATGGTCAAAGCATGGGCCAGTTGATTGCTATCGAGAGCGGGACTAACGTAAGTACGTAACCAGTTTTCCGAGAATTTCATATCAATTATTACCACGGAGAACACGGGTCACACTGGGCATTGGAGCAGATGGAGGCTTCCCCTACTCCCTATGCCCCCCCGTGGGTCAATCAGTTAAATTGCTTAAGGAACTTAAGATCATTTTCAAAAAACAATCTTAAGTCATTGACTCCATAACGTAACATCGCCAAACGCTCGACGCCCAAACCAAAGGCGAAGCCGATGTATTTTTCGCTGTCGATATTCACGTGCTTCAGAACATTGGGGTGGACCATGCCACAACCACCAATCTCAAGCCAGCCACCATTCCAGCTCATATCCATTTCAGCCGAAGGCTCGGTGAACGGAAAGAAGGAAGGGCGAAAACGTACCTGCAGATCATCGCGTTCGAAAAAACGTTGCAAAAAATCCTGCACAACACCCTTGAGATTGGAGAAGCTGATCTCTTCATCTACCCACAGACCTTCCACCTGATGGAACATCGGTGAATGGGTAGCATCGGAATCGACACGGAATACACATCCCGGCGCGATGATTTTCAGTGGCGGCTGATTAACTTCCATATAGCGCACCTGCACAGGAGATGTATGGGTACGCAACACGTGCCGGGCATCCACATAAAATGTATCGTGCATTGCACGTGCAGGATGATTTTCCGGAATATTGAGCGCGGTAAAGTTGTAGAAGTCAGTCTCTATTTCAGGACCTTGAGCGACTTCAAAGCCAATAGAATGAAAAAGGGCCTCAATACGCTCCAGCGTACGCGTCACCGGGTGCATTCCGCCTCGACCGGCCCCACGTCCAGGCAGGGTTACATCCAGAGATTCCTTGGCCAACTGGGCGTGCAACTGCTGCTCCCGGAGCGCTTCGCGTCGTGCGGCAAGAGCCTGTTCAAGCTTGTCCTTGACCTCGTTGATGCGTGCGCCCGCAGCCGGGCGCTCATCTGCCGACAACTTTCCCAAACCTTTCAAAAGCTCTGTCAGGGCGCCATTTTTTCCGATAAAGCGGGATTTTACCTGATCCAGCTCAGCCGGGTTGTCAATGGCTTCAAAAGCCGACAAGCCCTGATTCAGTATTTCTTCTAGTTTTTCCATATTCGGGTCGTACTGCCTCACCGGGCGGTTCAAATAAAAAAGGAGGCCTGAGCCTCCTTTTTTAGGTTTTGCTGCTTAAGCGCTGAGGCTGGCTTTGGCTTGTTCGGCAATCCTGGCAAACGCCGGCTTGTCAAACACGGCCAGATCGGCCAGCACTTTGCGGTCCATGTCGATCGCAGCCTTTTTGAGGCCGTTGATGAATACGCTATAAGTCATGCCCAGTTCGCGAGCTGCCGCGTTGATACGGACAATCCACAGAGCGCGGAACTGACGCTTGCGCTGACGGCGGTCGCGGTAGGCATATTGACCCGCCTTCATCACCGCTTCTTTAGCGATACGGTAGACGTTCTTGCGGCGGCCGCGGTAACCCTTGGCCATATCCAGTACTTTTTTGTGACGGGCGCGAGCCGTTACACCACGTTTAACTCTTGACATTTCACGTCCCCCTTATGCGTACGGCATCATGGCGCGAACTTGGCGCATGTTGCTTTCTGCAACCATGGTCGTGCCGCGCAACTGGCGTTTACGTTTGGTGGTTTTCTTGGTCAGGATATGACGCAAGTGGGAATGGGTGCGCTTGACGCCGCCACCACCCAGAGCATTGAAGCGCTTTTTGGCGCCGCTCTTGGTCTTCATCTTAGGCATTTACAACTCCTGCTTTTATAACATGGATCTGGGCGTTCTCCGACGGAGACACTTATTGGCCTGGATACCACTTGTTTTACCCGCTAAGGGGCTTTCTACCAGCTACTTTTTCTTCGGTGACAAAACCATCACCATCTGACGGCCTTCCATCTTGGGAAACTGTTCAACCACACCAAATTCGGCCAGATCTGCTTCGACCCTCTTCAGAAGGCGCATGCCAAGTTCCTGATGGGTAATTTCACGCCCACGAAAGCGCAGGGTAATTTTAGTCTTGTCGCCTTCTTCGAGAAAACGAATCAGGTTGCGTAACTTAACCTGATAGTCGCCTTCGTCGGTTCCCGGACGGAACTTTACTTCCTTGACCTGGCTCTGCTTCTGCTTCAGCTTGGCTTCGTGCTGTTTCTTGCTCTCGCTGTATTTGAACTTACCGTAATCCATCAGGCGACAGACTGGTGGTTGCGCGGTAGGCGCAATCTCTACCAGATCGATCTCTGCATCTTCTGCCATCTGCATGGCAGTGGACAAACTTACGATACCGAGCGGTTCACCTTCAACACCAACCAACCGGACTTCCTGAGCGGTGATTTCACCGTTGATCCGGCTTCCTTTTCCCTGAGCGATAGCTAAATCTCCAAATCAATTAAAAACTAAGCCGCGCTTCCCTTTTCGGCCAGATCCTTGGATAACCGCGCCAGCAACGCTTCCAGCGGCATCTGGCCAAGGTCTTCGCCCGTACGGGTCCGCACGGCAACTAGATTAGAGGCAACCTCCTTATCCCCTACAATCAGAAGATATAGCAGCCTCTGCATGCTATGTTCGCGGATTTTATAGGTAATCTTCTCATTTCTCAAGTCCAGATGGACGCGGAAACCATTTTGTTTCAAGCGTTCCGCCACTTGGTGCGCATATTCCGCCTGGGATTCCGAGATATTCAGTATCGCCATCTGAACTGGAGCCAGCCAAACCGGCAATGCTCCGGCATGGTTTTCAACCAGAATGCCGATAAAACGCTCCAGTGAGCCCAGTATCGCCCGGTGCAACATCACCGGAACCTTGCGTACATTATCCTCATCGACGAATTCAGCACCAAGGCGGCCCGGCATGGAGAAATCCACTTGTATCGTACCGCACTGCCAGGAACGGCCAATAGCATCCTTGATATGAAATTCGATTTTCGGGCCATAAAAAGCCCCTTCACCCGGCAACTCGTCCCACGTCATGCCCGAAGCGCGCAAGGCGGCGCGCAAGGCATTTTCAGGCTTGTCCCATATTTCATCAGAGCCCACCCTGCTTCCGGTCGCAGCGCCAACTTCACCGCCACATTGTTAAAGCCAAAATCCTTATAGACCTTCAACACCTGCGAATTAAAAGCCGTCACCTCAGATTCGATCTGCGCTTCAGTACAAAAAATATGGCCGTCGTCTTGCACGAAACCGCGCACCCGCATCAGACCATGCAGGCCTCCGGATGGCTCGTTGCGATGACATGAGCCAAACTCACCATAGCGCAGTGGCAATTCACGATAAGAACGCAGATCGGAATTGAACACCTGGACGTGGCCTGGGCAGTTCATCGGCTTGATCGCATATTCGTGTTTTTCTGACTCTGTGGTGAACATGCCGGCCTTGAAATGTTCCCAGTGTCCGGATTTCTCCCAAAGCGCACGATCTATGATTTGAGGGCAGCGAATTTCCTTGTAACCGTTATCCAGGTACGCACGCCGCATGTATTGCTCAATCACCTGCCACATCGCCCAACCCTTGGGGTGCCAGAACACCATGCCCGGCGCCTCATCCTGCATGTGGAACAGATCCTGCGCCTTGCCAATCTTGCGGTGGTCGCGCTTTTCTGCCTCCTCAAGTCGATGCAGATAAGCTTCCTGATCTTCCTTTTTTGCCCATGCTGTGCCGTATATGCGCTGCAGCATTTCATTTTTAGAGTCGCCGCGCCAATAGGCACCGGCCACCTTCATCAGTTTGAACACCTTGAGCTGGCCGGTCGAAGGCACATGTGGGCCGCGACACAAGTCGGTGAAATCACCCTGCGTATACATCGACAAGTCTTCTTCGCTGGGGATGGACTCGATAATCTGGGCTTTATAATGCTCGCCCAAATTCTTGAAAAAATGGATTGCATCCGAACGCGATACCACCTTGCGCTCGATTTTCAGATCAGCCTTGACGATTTCCGCCATCTTTTTCTCGATGGCCTGCAAATCTTCCGGAGTAAAAGGCCGTTTATAGGAAAAATCGTAGAAAAAACCATCCTCGATCACCGGCCCGATCGTGACCTGCGCTTCAGGAAATAGTGATTTGACCGCCTGGGCCAGCAAGTGTGCTGCGGAATGACGGATCACATCCTGTCCTTCCGCATCCTTGTCGGTCACGATAGCCAGTTCAGCATCGCCCTCAATCGAAAATGATGTATCAACCAGCTTGCCATCGACTTTGCCGGCCAGCGCTACCCGAGCCAGGCCGGCACCGATATTGGCGGCCACCTCGGCTACAGTCACTGCTTGTTCAAACTTGCGCTCGGAACCATCAGGTAAACGAATTACAGGCATAGAAATTAAGTCCGGAAACAAAAAATGCGGCAAGGCCGCATTTTAGGAAAAGCTGGTAGGCGCGATTGGACTCGAACCAACGACCCCCACCATGTCAAGGTGATGCTCTAACCAGCTGAGCTACGCGCCTAAGGGTGGCCGAATTATACGGAGAAGT
>Ga0172380_10006637_pt1 | contig 13355 bp, 13 predicted proteins | sample Leawe162metaG_FD_119747 | JGI IMG/M metagenome (GOLD analysis project Ga0172380, IMG submission 119747) | Leachate microbial communities from a municipal landfill in Southern Ontario, Canada - Leachate well 162 metaG | ecosystem: Engineered > Solid waste > Landfill > Unclassified | place... | reverse complement strand
TGTACGCATGAAATTATTGTGATCGCGAAGAACGTTTTGTAACAGACGAGGAACTCGATGAAAATAAATGCCTTAAAGAGAGTGGAGCGCCAACACGGTGGACAGAGGATGAGAATTATTTTTTCAAACTCAGCAAATACAGCGATACGATTCGTAAAAAAATAGAAACCGACGAGATAAGAATCATTCCAGAATTTCGAAAAAATGAAATGCTCTCAATGATTGGTGACGGTCTCGAAGACGTGAGTTTTTCTCGCACCAAAAAACAACTCACCTGGGGAATTCCTGTCCCAAATGATGATGACCACGTGATGTATGTCTGGTGTGATGCCCTCACAAACTACATCTCTGGAAGTCCTGAAAATCACGGGAATATCGATGAGCTCTTCAAAAATTGGACCTGCGATCTCCATGTTATCGGCAAGGATATTGCCAGGTTTCATTGTCTCACGTGGATTGGTATGCTCCTCTCAGCAGGCATAAAGCTTCCAACAGAAATCCTTGTCCACGGATTTGTGAATGATAAAGATGGTGCAAAAATGAGTAAATCCGTCGGCAATGTCATCGACCCTCACGAGATGGTAAATGCATATTGCTCTGATACTTTCCGTCTCTATATCACAGGAGAGGTCGGTGTCGGACAAGATCTGAATTTCAGTGATGACCGAATGAAAGCAATACACAATGATATGCTCGCAAATAACTACGGGAATTTTGTGAATCGTATGATTTCTCTCTGGATAGCTTTTCGAGATAAAGAAATTGAATTATTGCTAGAGTGAGAAAAATGATGGGATGAAGTAGCAATAAAGACATCAAATCAAGAAGTACTTTCACTTATTGAACCATATGTGTCAGCTATGAAGAAATATGATACACTTAAGGCATTTTCACGAATCGAATATCTTCTGAACGAGATGAATTGAAGACTCAACAAATTTGAACCTTGGAAAAAATCTGGAACTGAAAAGGGTATTATTCTTATTATGGGGCTCGTCTACGTATATTACTCAACTCTTCTCCTCTCCCCTTTTATTCCCGAAGCCACTACGAAAGTGATGAAAGCTATGGGAATAGATCCAAATACCACATTGGACACACCGATGAGGATCGATCTCAATACGATTACAAAACCAGAGATACTGTTTGAGAAGAAGTAATACGTCTTTTTCGCAAATACAGAAAAAGGTTTTTAGGGGAACAACTGTTTGAGCGGGATGAATATAGACTGTGTACTGAAATCAGTTTATAGCGAGTTTTGGTTCCCATAAATGCTCCGTCTTGTTTAATGCTACTCGAAGTGAGATTTACTCACTTCTCCGGTACTTTTGGCAACAAAAGTACAAAGAAATCAAAAAGTAACGGTATCTTGTATTTTATTTGCTCCTCTCACGATACCCAAGTGCCTCGGTAATATGAGTAGAATTAATATTCTCAACTCATTCTAGGTCCGCAATAGTTCGAGCAAGTTTCAATGTTCGGTAATAGGCACGTGTCGAGAGATCCAGTCTCTGGACGGCTTTTTGAAGAATCTCAGAAGCGACTGTATCGAGCTGACAGTATTGTTCGATTTCTTTATTTCCCATTTCGGCGTTGGAAGTTTTAGATAATCAAGTAAGTCTCTTTAATTGCATTTCTCTCGCAGCGATTACTTGCAGACGTAGCTCGGCAGAGGTCTGACCAATTGCAGTTTTCTGTGCGATATCATCGACATTGACACGTGGTACATTGATAAATATATCCATACGATCAAGAAGCGGTCACGAAAGTCGTGAACGATAGCGCTCGATGGCAAATGGCGGACACGTGCATTTCTTCATCGTATCACCCATATAGCCACATGGGCATGGATTCATCGCACCAACGAGCATAAATCTCGCTGGATACACACAGCTACTCTGCACGCGATTGATGGAGATAACGCCATCTTCGAGAGGTTGTCGAAGTGTCTCCAGTACTACCTGAGGGAACTCAAGGAGTTCATCGAGAAAGAGAACTCATTTGTGGGCAAGAGATATCTCTCCAGGCTTTGAATCTCGTCCTCCGCCAATAATTGAAATCGCTGAGGCAGTGTGATGGATGCACCGAAATGGTCGCTGCGTCACAAGTGGATGTTCTCGAGTGAGTTTTCCTGCGACAGAGTAGATTTTACTGACTTCGACGATTTCCTCGTAGCCCATCGGTGGGAGAATTCCTCGAAGGGCTTTTGAGAGCATTGTCTTCCCGGATCAAGGCGGTCACTCCATGATGATATTGTGTCCTCCAGCGGCTGCAATCAGAAGTGCTCGCTTGGCAAAGAGTTGCCCAATAATTTGCGAAAAATCGATATTTTCTTCAGGAGTATGACTGACGATATCAGCAATAGAGGAAGCTGGTTGAATGGGCATCGGTATCTCACCGGCGAGAGCTTTGACGAGATCATTGATATTTTTTGCAGGGATAATCTCGACATCCGGTATGAGCGCTGCCTCAATCGCGTTTTCTTCTGGAACTATGACACGTTTATAGCCGTGTTCCCGTGCGAAAATCACGGTCGGAAGAATTGCGGCCACCGAGCGAACGGCTCCATCAAGAGCTAACTCTCCCACTACGAGAGTTTCATTGAGAAGTTCTTGAGGGATTTTGCATTCTTCTGCGACGATACCAAGAGCTATCGGGAGATCAAAGCTCGGCCCACTTTTTCGGATATCAGCGGGGGCAAGATTGACGGTGATTTTTGTTCTGGGAAATGGGAGATCAGAATTTTTGATAGCGGAGCGAACACGCTCACGACTTTCCTGGATAGCAGCATCAGGCAGTCCTACGATGATAAACGCCGGCATACCATTGTGGATATCCACTTCGACTTCGACGAGCTGTCAGTCAAGACCTGAGACAACCACTGAATAGATTTTTGCTATCATAGCACTATTGTATGGACACGCAGGAAATTGCAAAAATAAGCTTTACTTTTTCTCTATTCTCAATGTCTGTATCAATTCTTCGAGTGGCTTCGTAAATCCACCACCTGTGCTATTGAAGACGAGAATACCGACATTATCGAGAGGGACAATATAGGTCAACCACCGTGATCGTCCGATAAATACTTGTACTCATTGGCTGGTAACAAATGAACGATTACATGGGGATGGCGAATCACATTCCCCTGTTGCCTCCCATATTTTTTTCTGAGAATCGTAGGAGACCCTTACATCACCAAATTTGGAATCTGAATCCGTATAAGAGACACTTTGTAGCTTTTCTTCTAGAGTAACCGTGTCGCCCGTAGAACGACTCGTAAAAATAAATGATTTCGAATTGTCGGAACGAACATTTTTTGTGATATTATGGTCAAGAGGAGCACACAAAGAGTATCCGGTACCAATAATCTCTTCAGTAGTACAGTGAGTCGATGGAATATTCGGGTTTACTGGCGTAGTTGGTTCAGAGGTGACAGGAGTTGAGAGACTAGGATTTTTTATGACAGCAACGATATTATTATTCTGGATGACATAGAATTGGTAAAGGCCAAACGATGCAACGGTAAAGATAATCCCAAGTAAAAATGCAAGAAATGTTTTCATAAAGATAAAGGTTAAGGATATACATAATAGTATGGCCGTAAAGATTAAAAAGCAATACCTCTCTACTTGTCAAAATATGAAAGTGCCCAGTAAAAAATACTCAATATTGCGTAGATAATCGGCACATGTATAACGTAGAAAAAAAGTGCGTGTTTTCCTATGTATGAGAGTGGCCTGATCCCAAAAAAAGTACCCAGAAATATCCTATCAAATAATCATCGATTCACGAGCCAATGGGCTACACCAAATCCTATCAGGTAGTATCCAAACCATGGAAAGAGTGGGTAATAATCTGCAGAATAATAATCAGCTGGATGCAGCCCAAATGGGATAAGAAAAGAAGTATGGAGAGGAAAACGCCACATATAATTGCCTATCACAATAATGCTCATACCAATGAGAATATTCCAAGATCCTAACCGTGTGAACAAAAGTGCCAGGAGCGATACAAGAGCAAAGAAGTGAATAATCCCGAAGGATATCCTCTGTTCATAAAAAAAGATATAGGTCACCACCGATATCAGTGCCGCGACAGTTCCCAAAATCAGAAATCTCTTTATCCCCTTTCGTACAATCTGGGAAGAATTCTTTTCAGCAGAGAGAAAAAAAGATATACCGGAAACAAGAATAAATATAAGAGCGACACTCCTTCCTAAAATAAACCAGAATGTATCCAAAAATTGCAAATCTACGGTATGAAAAACATTTTCTAAGATATAATTCAAATGAAAGAGAATCATTCCGACCAGTGCTAGTCAGCGGTGGGCATCAAGTTTTTGGTAGCGCACAGTATGTGAGAAATTTTAAAAAATGAAGAGAGAGCTTTTTTACACTCTCCAAAACCAAGGCAATACAATAAAAAATAGACCGATAATGATGGAAAGTATGATATTGGGCACAAAATAGGGATAAATACTGAGGACAATGCCGCATCCTAGGACAACAAAAGCCTGTTGTTTGATACCATAAATCAGATAACCAGAGCCAAAAGCTCCTGCAAAAATACTCATAAGCATGATATTTGAATCCATAAAATTAGCGAGAGGGGGGTTGCTTAATTTTCTGCACTTCCTGGTATGACTCTACCAGTTTATCTGCATGGTTGATATCTTGTACGACAAAATTCTTCCGTTGTGATTCAATCACCTTGTTCATTTCTTTGGCATCAATTATTGGGAACCCATTATCTCGGAGCGATTTTTCGAGAAGCATCATATTTCAGCCGATCCGAACCCCAGCGGCGAACTCTTCTTGTCCATCAGTAGAAGCATCAAGCGCCATATGAAGAAATGACCCGATGATACTTTTTCATGATTTTTCTTCGAGCTTCCGAAAAAGTTCCTGTGATTTTGGCACTTCAAACCCATCATAGTCACTCTGAGTCTCTCTTCCTAGTTTATTTTTTGTTGCAGACTGCGTGAGTCATTCGACAAAACGTGTTTCATCGAGCCCAGCATCGCCCCCGAGTTGTCCAAATATGACAGCCCGTCGACTCGGCGTCAACGTGTCATATCATGGAAGTGAGATTTTCCCCCATCGTGCTTCGTGAGCATTATGGATCCTCTCGTGTGTATGAACCTCATCCTGAAAACTCGTATCTAGAACATCCAAGCTGACATATTGAATACCTGTTTGCCCGACTTTCTTAAATCCTCCCACTCACTGTGGTGCGAGGATATAGATGACTTTATCTGGTGTCCCTGCAGCACCGCGAATAGCGGCTTCTGCCTTATCTGGTTGTCCTATAGAGCGAAAATATTCTGCAGTCTTGTGCGCCGTTGCGCCACGAAAAAAATCTGGCACTGGTGTTTCTGGTACGTCAAATATGTCTTCGGAAGCAAAATGTACCATAGTAAGAAGGGTTAGGATTCTTACCGCGTAAGTATAGGGAGTGTCTCGTATTTTACAAGAAAAAAGAAACTTGAATATATCTCAAATTTCGTACTATTAAGCTATGATAGCACTCCTCATCGGCACGCTCGAATATATCGAAAAAAGCGACATCATCGTCCTCGTGAATAATATCGGCTACACTGTCAGTGTATCGGGTAAAGTCATCGGACTCAAAAACATCTGAGAAGAAATCCGTCTCTGGATATACCATCATCAGACAGAAGCTGGTTCTCGACTCATAGGCTTTCTCGACCACGAAGAAAAAGAACTTTTTACGAAGCTCCTCAGCGTCAATGGTCTCGGACCAAAATGAGCACTCGCTCTTCTCGACCTCGGACAAAATGAAGTCATGCAAGCAATAGCCAGTGGAGAATCCAAACGTCTCACTCAAGCGGTCGGTGTCGGGCCAAAACTCGCGAGCAAAATCATCGTCGAACTCCGAGGAACACTTGATACCGAGACGCTCCAAAGTATCTCAGCGCCGCAACGAAAAAAAGCCGCAGAATCACTCTATTCAGCTGATGATCAATCGATTATACAATCACTTGTCAGTATGGGCTATGACCGAAAAAATGTCGAGGTCGTGATAAATGAAGTTCCAGCTCACCTCACTGGAATCGGCGATCGGACTATATGGTGCATCCGAAATTTGCATCATAAGTAAGCTATTTACGTCATCCGCCTATCCTTTCTTGCCTTTAAGATACGAGAGTCTGAGAGGAAATACTATTTGAGATATGCCCCCTTGATAAAGGGGGTGGAAAATAGGAATGAAGATGGGGGATTGTGAATTATAATCCTTATTTGATAATAACTGTATTTGTTCGGTGAAAATCCCCCCTGCCCCCCCTTTATCAAGGGGGCAAAATACATTTTTTGCCATCAAAAGTACGAAAAGGGCGCCAAGAATTGGAATGGTTTAGTAGGGGGGGGTTTTTGAAACAAGAATCTTGTGCTTTCTTGTTTTTAGCTATACTTCAATTGTTCTGTATCCTATTTTTCTTTATGAAAAGATCCATATTCATAGACACTGCCTTAAGTCTTTTTTTCGTATTTGAATTTATTTGTACTAAATCCTACATAGCTATATTTTTATTTTTAAATGCGTGGCAAATAGCATCAGAGTGAAAAGGTGTGAGAATGATGGGCATCAGACTTGTGACAGAAACAGAGTCATCTATGTCCATAACTTACTGGATCTTGAGCTGAATACTGTATATCATATGTGGCGTTTTTATCTACTCCTTTTTCAATAAAACAAAATATAAGTTATTATTAAAGCTAATTCCAATGATATTGTTAATTATACCTACATATCAAATGATTAATGAATTTTTGAAATGATTTTTGTAAATAATTTTTAATATTTCTCTCTTATCTCTTCTCTAGCACTGTATGAACCTCTCATCTTCCTCCATCCTCGAAATGCTCGCTGGTCTCCGTGACGGCACACTGAAATCATCTGATATCTGGAATCATTTTGCTCATGTCTCAGATGAGCTCGATCCCACTCTCCAAGCCTACAATTTCAGGACTAAAGTACAACCAAACACGCAAGCAGGGCCATTCTTTGGCATCCCCATCGCTATAAAGGATGTGTATAGTGAAACTGGCGTCCCTACGACCGCATCGAGCAAGATGTTGGCAAATTATGTGGCTCCTTACGAGTCTACAGCTACCAAACGTCTCAAAGAAGCGGGCATTGTCAGTCTCGGAAAAGTAAACTGTGATGAATTTGCGATGGGCACAACAGGTGAAAACTCTGGTATTCGCATCACAAAAAATCCATGGGACATCTCTCGCGTTCCTGGCTGAAGTAGCTCAGGCTCTGCCGTCTCAGTCGCCTCAGGTATGGCGCCTGCCTCTATCGCAACCGATACGGGAGGAAGTGTACGTCAACCTGCCTCAATCTCTGGAATTGTCGGATTCAAAGGAACCTATGGAACAGTCTCTCGCTATGGAGTTATCCCGATGGCGTCCTCGCTCGATACCATGGGTGTCCTCGCACGCACGGTTCGTGATAGCCATCTGGTGTGGGATGCAATGCAGGGACATGATCCACTTGATGCTACCAGTCTCGATGGAAGAATCGAAGTCTCTCCTGATATCTGGTCTCGCACGGATCTCAAATGAATCAAAGTCGGCCTTCCAAAACAATACTTCGGAGATGGTATCGAGGCAGGTACTCGCGACGTCATCGAACAGGCTAAAAAAACACTGACTGACCTCGGAGCAGAGCTCATTGAAGTCTCTCTCCCCACAACTGACTACGCACTCGCTGCCTACTATGTCATCGTCCCCTCTGAAGTCTCGACAAACCTTGCACGATTTGACGGCGTCCGATTTGGACACGTCACCAGCGAAGAATTCCGAGACTATGCGGACTGGATCAGTCACACACGTTCAGAAGGATTTGGTGCAGAAGCAAAGCGACGTATTATGATCGGTTCCTTTGCACTTTCATCCGGTTTTTATGACGCCTACTATCACCGTGCCTCTCTCGTCCGCGAGCTCGTCCGCCAAGAATTCGCAGAAGTATTCACGCAAGTTGATGTCCTCGCCACTCCTGTCTCCCCTATGGTCGCATGGAAGATAGGTAAGATGGATAATGATCCTCTCGCAAATTATATGGCAGATATCTTCACCGTCCCAGGAGCCCTCGCTGGTCTCCCAGGAATGTCCGTCCCCGCAGGATACGCGGCACCTGCCGACGACGCCTCTCTCGCTCTCCCTGTCGGTCTCCAGATTATGGGACCAAAGATGGGGGAAGAAAAAGTCTTCACCGTCGGACACGTCTTCGAGCAAGCCAATAAAGAACTGATTGAAAGTAAGAGACCAAGTGTTTGGGGGTAAGAAATACGCCTCTCCATTTTTAAGAAGAATTGCTTGGAATTTTTACGTAGGATTATCCTCAGGGGGATTGCCCTGGAAAATAGATCGCATACGATCACGGTGGAGAGATGAATGCAGTACATTCCAGAAAACATGTTCGATACCTTCAAGACTCAATCCTCTTTCAGCAAATCCAGACCGTATTTCATGGGGTCTTTTGCAGGTCAAAAGTACTTTACGGACTGATTGTTTATATTTACCTTCCAATTCTCTGAGAGCTTTTATGAGGCCAGATTGCACGCCCATAATACAATTCGTGACCACGACAATATCTGACTGTTGCCCGAGGAGACCATCAATATGCGCTGCCACTTCTTGTGCTACAACACTTTTATCAAATGCACGGTATGCCTCAAACATTTTCACAGAGAGAGGAGTAACTGGGCAAAGAGAACGTGCCAACCGTTCCATCTCATCGGAACGTATCGGTGAACTATCGGCGAGGATGATATGTCTTTCTTGGTTCATTGAGTTATTATAAATAATATATCTATATGTCAATATAATAAATTAACCCCCCACTTTCGTGAGGGGTTTTTAGTAATTTCAAGATTAATTATCGGCTATCTCCTATTTCCAAATAACCTGAGCAAACTCAGGAAGAGATTGATAAAGTCGAGATAGAGCATCAGTGCACCACGGATAGCGGCTTTTTTGCTATCGTCAGTTCATGCAGTGTGCCCTGTACTCATCATCTTAATCTTTTGAGTATCATACGCCGTCAGCACGATAAAGACGATAACACCGATACCGCCGATAATCGTATCGACCATGCCATTCCCCACAAAAATATTGATAAGGGATGCTATGACGATACCAATAAGACCAAACATCGCGAGTGTCCCGATACCCGTCAGATCTCGATGCGTGATGTATCCGTAGATACTCATCCCAGCAAATATCATAGCAGCGGAAGTAAAGATAGAAACGATAGAATTGAAATCATACGCGAGAAAAATCACAGAAAGCGTCAATCCCGTAATAATAGAATAGAGGACAAAAAAGACTATCGCAGTAGTGGCGTTTATTTTATTAATCAGCCATGAAAGCCCTATGACGAGACCGAGCTCTACGATGATAAGCGTCATAAAGAGTCACTTTCAGAGGATATAGTGCAGGAGAGCTGGATTCGCTGCGACGTAGTAGGCTACGAGTGCAGAGACGGTAAGCGCGAATGCCATCCATCCGTACACCCGTTGCATAAATTGAGTTGCGTCAGATTCCGTGACAGCGAATGTGCGAGTGGGAAAATTTTGCATAAAAAATACGTTAAAAAGTGGTACATCACATCGTATCAAAAAAATCAGTGACGTCAATGCCTACTTCATCCGCTCTCGCATTTTACTTTATGTCACACTATATCCTGGACACGCTACTTATTTTCCTTTGGCTTTAAGTATAGCATCAAGTAAGAAACTGATTCTTTTTTGATCTTCGAGCATACACGGATGAACAGACACAGTGTTTCAATCCTCGACATTACAATTATCAAATACTCAATCTCAGTTCGTATCCGTGAAAGTTCTTTTTATTGTATGACCTGGGGCTATCTCCTGTGATTGAATAATCTGTATCTCTTTTTTACCATCCTCGCGAAACAGACGGAATACAGTACCATCTCCCACATAGAGTCCATTATTACCTTGAGAATCAAGGATATCAAGGATTTCTGATTCAATCAATTTTCTAACAGTAGGGTCGTTCATATCATAACGCTCCATAAGTTGCTTGATTTTATCTACCTTCTCGGATAATGATGGATCAGCTCAATCCAAAATGGCAGTAATCTTGACCCTATTATCATTTGCAACTCAATGTCAATGAGACATTTTCTGTTTTACTAATCATCCGGCACCGGCCAAAAGCGCGACACCGCCAACAATCATCTTTTTTGAAAGTTTCATGCTACTATGATACCATATATAAAATATATATCAAGTATCTTGAAAAAATAAGTGACGTCAAGTGGCTATGATTTATCTGGGTAATGAGAGAAAAATGAGTGGAATTCTAGAGCATTATAAGTATACTCATGTGTAATTTTTCCATAATGGACATAGGAAAAACACCTATTCTCTTTTTTAATTATTTTATTACTCGTGATGGGTGTATCGCGTACCGTTTGGCAAAATAATTCCGACAGAACGACCCCTCCAACGATACGGAGCATAAGAACCGTCCTTAAAAGCAGAATGATCAGCAGAGGTTATTTCCAGAGCACCCACTACCATACTTCGTGTTTCCTGTATGAGTCAGCCAGTAGCATCATAGACACTATGATCAGTATGACCGTGGATGATCCGATTGATATGAAATTTTTGTTTTAATTTCTGTGCATTTATCTCTGAGAGTCGAATGGCCGAGCGAGAGTCATCAAAGTCGATATACCGAGAATTATACGTCGAAAGAAATACATCACGAATACTATGAAAAGATTCCACATCATCTTCCTGTATTCAGCAAAAAAGAAAACTCCTCAGATTCGCCTGAAAGATATCATTGAGAGTTTTTACTTCGTTTAAAAGGAGCATCTCGGCCATCTCGTCTGTCATATCGGTATGGATAAAGAGTGTATCATCGATTTGCGTACATATTTCCATCGTAGAAAGTGTCTCAAGGAGATCTTTTCATTCTTCGCTCAATCTCATACCGGAGAGGATTTTTTCGGGGTCAAGATCGCCCAAAGTACATCCATCGAGAGTCAGGCCTTGAAATTTTCCAAATTCTAAGAGCCCAATTCAGATATCCATCCTTCAGCAGAGATCGATGGCGTCCAGTGAGTTGGCATGATTTCTTTGAAAGAAAAAACTTATGAGGAGGTCTTCATGATTTCAGGCGATAAGGTCTATCTGTGCCCCATGATTTCTCAGCAGAGCGATATCATGGAGTATCTGGAGCCCTGACATATTACGATCTGCGACGACATCCCCGAGTATGACGAGCTCATGGTCAGATGGAATCTCATAATGAGAACCATTTTTCCATCACAGTGCTGCCATATTAGCGAGAAAACCAGTATAATTTCCATGGCTGTCGCCTATATATCCTACATGTTTTTTACGCGACACTCGACGGACATCCTGTGCTAGAATTGGATTTCTGAGTAGGTACGGCATCATCTGTATACGCCCCTCGACATCGAAACAACGAGAAGGCATATAGACATCTTCTGAATCTGCCAAAGAATATGATGTGTTATCAAAATTTACGGATGTCATAATCAATACGGGAAAGCACGGAAAATAAAAATGCTTTTTTATTTTGTAAAAACAGTATACTCCTTTTTAATGGTTTTCGCAATGCAAAATTCTCCCAAAACACTTATTCTCGTCTGAGGCGGCACTGGATGACACGCTTTCCCGCTCCTCAATCTCACAAAGTATCTCCAAAAAAATATTGCAACCAGTCAATCATCACTCCTTTCAAAATACTCTTTTCGATGGATTTGAGAAGCCGACAGTATCGAGTCTCGCTTAGCAGAAGAAAATGGAATATTTTTCTCAGCAATTATTTGTGGGAAACTCAGACGATATTTTTCTCCAAAGACGCTCCTTCTTCCCTTTCAAGTTTTGATAGGAATTATTCAGTCTTTTATTATCCTGATTGACGATAAACCGATGGCCATCTTTTCTAAAGGAGGCTATGTCTCACTCCCCGTCGCCATCGCGGGGTGGATACTGCGTATACCGGTCTATCTCCACGAATCAGACTCAATACCAGGTCTCGCAAATCGCCTCGTCGCCCATTTTGCGACGGGCATATGGTCTTCATTTTCTGAAGCTGATACATTTTTTGCACCTGAGAAAATCCTCGGACATGGATCTCTTCTCTCCCAAAATATTGTAGAAATAGTAAAAAAATCTCTGGAAATTCAACCCAAAACCCAACTTCTTGTCTCATGCGGATCACAGGGATCCAGTGCTATTTTTGATGTTCTTTTGGAACTTCTGAATACTCGATACTCAGTACTCGGATCTATGGATATCCATCTCGTTCTCGGTATGAAAAATCCCCAGTATCGAGAAAAGTTTGAGAAATTTCAGAATGTCACCATCTATGATTTTTTCTATGATCAGGATGAATATCTGAAAGTAGTGAGAAAATGCGACCTCGTCATCGCGCGAAGTGGTTCCAGCGTGTTCGAATTTGAGGCACTATGACTCCATATGATACTCGTACCACATCCTCATACTGGGAATAACCATCAGTATTGGAACGCTATGGCATTTGAGAAAAAAGGCCACGAATGTATCCCACAAGAAAATCTCGCAAAAGAACTTCCAGCAGTACTCGAAAAATATAGGGACTACAAAAAAAGTACCGATATTCCCCCTCTCAACCTCAGTATTTACGAGGAGATTTCAAAAAAAATCATACATTAAATTCCTTCTTTTTTCTTTCTGCTTTATTCTTTATTCTTTTTCCCATGCGTCTCCTCCTCAAACTCTCTGGTCAAGCACTTGGTAACGGCGGTCACTGATTTGACCACGAACATATCAAACGACTCGTCCATGAAATCCATCTCCTGGCAAAAGTGCACGAGATAGCACTCGTTATCGGATGAGGGAATATCTGTCGTGGAAGTGAATTTCATACACATGGCGTCTCAGAAAATACTGCTCACGCAGTCGGTATGCTCTCGACTGTCATAAACGGTCTCCTGATACAAGATGCCCTCTCAGAGGATGGTCAAAAAACCTATCTCTATACCGCACGGGATATCTCAACTGTGGGTGAAGCATTTTATGCACGAAAAGCAGAAAAAAATCTCTCAGAAAAAAAGGTCGTCATCATCTCAGGAGGAACCGGAAATCCCTACTTCTCGACCGATACTGCATGAGTTCTACGGTCTATAGAGATGAATTGCGATATGATGCTAAAATGTACAAATGTGGACGGCATCTATTCAGCTGATCCAAAGAAAGATGCCAGTGCAGAAAAATATGACACCATTACCTACGATGAAGTACTCTCAAAAAATCTTCGTTTTATCGATCAGACCGCTAT
>Ga0172380_10006636_pt1 | contig 13356 bp, 14 predicted proteins | sample Leawe162metaG_FD_119747 | JGI IMG/M metagenome (GOLD analysis project Ga0172380, IMG submission 119747) | Leachate microbial communities from a municipal landfill in Southern Ontario, Canada - Leachate well 162 metaG | ecosystem: Engineered > Solid waste > Landfill > Unclassified | place... | reverse complement strand
GATCGGCGCCGGCGCCGATGGCGGCGCCACCGGCGGCACCCAGCCAGGGCAGCCGGAGACCCATGCCAGGGAGGTCGTGGGTGGGTTCGCTCATAGGATCACCACGGGGCCGATCTGGACCAGGAAGTTCGTCGTCGTCATGGCGACGCCGAGGGGGACCACAACTTCGGCGCCAGCCTCGAGGAGCGGGGTCACGGACCAGCGGCCACTGACGGAGACGAAGTAGCGGCGGTTCGGCACGAGGACCCCGGTGACCCCACCGGTGAGGAAGTTGATCTGGGGGCCCGTGAGATCGATGCGCATCCCGGACATCAGGATCTCGACGGGGGTCGCCCCGACGACGTCCGCGTTGATGACCCCGACGGCCCGGTACAGGTCACCAGCCACGGATCCAGCCCCGACGCCGGCGACGTCACACTTCATGCCACCGCTGTCCAGGGTGCGCACCGCGACACCCTTCTTGAGCCCGTTGGTGAGGCACTCCAGGCTGAGGCCGGAACTGACGGGCCCGACGCCCCCGGTGCCACCGAGGACATAGGTGACCCCGGACATCCGGTACCGGAGCTCCGGGAGCCCTGCGTTGAGTCCGATCCAGAAGTCGTTGTCGTGCAGGACCAGGGGGTCCGAGACTTGAACCGGGACGACGAGGCGCCCGTCGGCGCGGATCCCGAAGACCCCGGTGAGATGGTTCTCCCATTGCTCCAGGATGGCATCAGCGGCGACCAGGGCATCCGTGGTCGATGACGCCGCCGGCACAATGGCGGTGGCCGGAATCGCAGACAGGATGCGACGTTCGCCGCCCTGGGTCGCATGTACCGAGGAGACCGCGTTGGTCGACATGGGCACCAGCCTACCGGATCGGCCCGTTCAGGAAAGCCGGGGCTCCCCGGGAAGCCGTCACGGAGGCAGCAGCTCTTCCAGGGTGTACTGGGAGACCGCGGCCATGCGCTTCGCCAGGCTGACCGGCGGGTTCGGACGCTTCCCATTCTCGATCAGGGAGAGGTAGCTCTCCGAGATCCCGAGCTTCGCGGCGCATTCCTCCTGGGACAACGCGGCACCGACCTTGGGGTGCTGCCGAGCGAAACGCCAGGCCTCCCCGATGGTCTGCGCCTCCTTGATGGTCTCAATCATTGAGGAGCCCCTTGCGGACGGCGTCCGCCATGCCGGCGATGGCGGCCCGCATCTTCTTGAGATCGTGGTTCCCATTGAACCCGATGTCCAGGGCCAGGATCAGGTTGCGGAGCATGGCTCTGGTCTCGACCTGGTTGGGATCCCTGGGACTCAGGAGCTCGGCGAGCTCATCCTGGCCCGGTGGCTGGCGGAGCTCCGCCGGCACCGAGGACTCCGGCTGCAGGGCGACATCCGGGGTCCCCGCGACCGCTGCCGCAGCTGCGATCTCGGCGGCCGTCGGGAACTTCCCCAGGGGACCCGTGGTCAGCAGGGGAGCCGCCGTGGCTTCCCTGGGGGCCATCCGGAACCCCACGAGCCCCTCGACCGGAGTGGGCCGGTTGATCGCGGAACCCTCGTCGGGTGCCTGGGTCTCAGGCTGTGGCGGTAGCCCCAGAGCGGTCTGGGCGTCCGTGGGATGCGGACTCGGTCGGCCGGCCTGGGCCTTGTCCAGGATGGCTGCCTCCTTGAGGCGGGCCTCGGCCTGGATCATGGCGGTGGTCCTGACGGTCCCCGGGGCGAATGGAAGCGGGGGACCCTTGTAGTTCTGGTTCACGATCAGGGCGGTGCTGGCCTCGAAGCCCGGGGTGCCGCCGTACTCGCTGAGTCCGACCTCCTGGCAGCGTCCCCCGGGCCCGGAGGCCCACCGCTGCGCCAAGCCGGCGAAGACCGGCATGGCACCGAAGTGGATCTTGATCATCCCCATGGGATCGATGGTGGCCGCGACGACGTCGGGGTCCTGGAACGCGGTCCCCAAGATGGCGTTGGTCTGACTCATAGCACCGAGGCTATGGTGAGTTGACTGCCAGTAAAGCTCGGACCCCCTAGGCGAGCTGCATCGCGCAGGAGCCCCCGGCACAGGCGGCGTCCAGGACGACGTTCACGGTGCCGTCCTCGTTCTCGATCATCTTGGTGAAATCGACGGGTTGATGCTCCCTGGTCAAGTCGTTCCAACGCTTCAGATTGGAGACCTCCTTGAGGCAGTACGTCATGCGCCGCAGGGGTTCCTTGACCTTGACGATGTGCTCCAGCGCCGCATCGAGCGCAGCTGCGCTGGGCTTCTCCGTGCCGGCGTGCAGGGCCTGGAACGCCGCACTGGCCGCCTTGTAGTCCCCGGGCTCATAGCCGAAGTAGTTCTGGGCGAACTTCACGGCCCTGCGGACCCAGTCCTTCTTCTGGGTATGGACGTCGTCGAACGCCTTCTTGATGGCATCCGGGAGGAGGTCCTGGCGCATCGGGTACACCGGGGGCGCCGCGAGCTTGTCGGCTTCACCGAGGCCCGTGGCGGTGTCGCAGGCCAGCCAGAGGTTGTTGCCGAAGGCGTGGAGCCCGTCGACGATGAGCCCGGAGGCGAAGAAGACGGCATCACCGTAGTCCTCGAGGAGCTCATCGGCGTAGCGCACCGCGCAGAACGGGGCCTGGACGTAGTCGAGATCACCAGAGGCATCCAGGATGCTGACCCCGGCGAAGCTGGCACGGTTGTCGTAGATGTACCGGGCCGCGGCGACCTGCTGATCCTTGTGGATCGTGATCGTGTTGCTGACGTTGTGGCGGAGCCAGGGCTGTGCGCAGCGCGCCTTGACGCAGCCCGCGGCGACCCAGTTCTCCTGGGTCAGCTTGACGAACTCGAGCTGCTGGAGCCCGTCGACCTGCTTCTTCGTCAGGGCATCCTCGGCGACCTCGATGCAGAACGTCACGACCCTGTCGGTCCCACTCTTGGACCACACGGAGCGCTCCACAGCTGACGGATTATGGAGCTCGTAGAACTGCAGCGGCGCCTCCATCTCGTTGGCCTGGGCCCTGCGGAAGTAGCGGGCGGCATGATGGGGGTGGATCCCGGAGCTCGTGCCCAGGATGCAGGACGTCGAGCCGGCTGGCTTCACGCAGGTCGCCCGGGCGGTCGGGCGGACCCCGATGACGGGAGCGAAGTCCTCGTTGAAGGCCACGATGCGCCGGGCGAGGTCCTGCTGGAACTCGGGGTCGAAGGTGAACTTGGGGTTGTCCATCATCCCCGTCATGGAGACCCCTAGGAGGGCCTCCCGCTTCGCGATGGCGGTGCTGACGTCGCCGAGGTACTCGAAGTGGGTGTAGCCGGCCTGCAGGGTGCCCAAGATCGCGGCCGCCCTGGCGGCGCGGTACCAGTCCTCGACGGTCTTGCAGGCCTTCGAGTTGATCTCGCAGAGGTTGCAGAACGCCCAGCCCGAGAGGAGCTCGTCGCCCTCGGCGACGCCGTGGCCGTTGGCCTGCCAGGTCTTCCCGTACATGACCTCGTAGAAGTCCCGCTTCGTGATCGCAGGGTACAGCCCGATCTCGACGCATGGGTTATAGGTGATCTCGGTGCTGTCGGCCCAGACGAAGCCGGGCTCCCCGTACTGCTGCCGGGCCTGCATGAAGAGCTCGCTGAACTGCTCCCAGGACGTCTCGTCTCGAAGCAGCAAGGCGCTGTTGTTGCTGCGGCCGCGCTGCGGATTCTCCTGCTGCCAGTTCCCGGTCTTCGCGCTCCGCATCTCCTCGTCGAAGGCGGAGAACAGGCAGATCGTGGCGCTCCGGCGGACCCCACCGGCGAGGACGGCATCGCTGACGTGCATGATGACGTCATAGGCGTCGATGGGGCGGAGCTGGAAATCGGAGTCGGCGCCGAAGGACATGCAGCGTCGCTGCAGGACGCCGCGGACCTGCTCCAGTGCGATCCGGAGGGGCTCCGGGCCCGGGGCCTTGCCGGACCCCGTGGAAATAGTGGACCCCTTGGGGCGGACCAGGCTGAAGTCGAAGCTGACCGTGGTGCCGATCCACGCCGTGTGCTCCGGGGAGGCGATGCCGTAGGACGCCATCAGGATACCGAGCGCGTCGGCCCAGCCCTCACAGGTGTCCGGGACCACGAAGATGCCAGACTTCGCTGTGGTCGGCGGGATCATAGCGGGCAGCTTGGCGACGTGGTGGCGCTGCACCGAGAACCCGGTGCCGCAGCCGCAGAGCAGGAGCCAGAAGCACTCCGCGAAGAAGCGGGGGCGGTCGACGTAGCTCGTGGTGCAGTTGTAGATCCGGGCCTCCTTGCGCAGGATAGGGACGCCGCCGAACTGCAGGGCGCGTTGCGATCCCAGGACGAGGCCGTCATTCATGGCGCCCAGGGCGAAATCCAGTTCCGTTTCAATATCGATTCCTTCGTACTTCTTGCGGTGCATCGCAATGACACGCTCAAAGGCTTCAGTGGGGACCTCGCGGCGCTTCAGCTCAGGGAGGTAGCGTCCGTAGGACGATGCGAACTTGAAAGCCGAGAGTGATTCGGTGGACATCTGGGGTGTTCCTTTCCGGGAAGCAGCACTTCACGGGTTATGGCAACACTTGACTGACAGTCAAGTTGGTGATGGACTTCTGATGGGGCTGCAGCGCACAGCTTCGTGGTCCGGCCATCAGAATCCGCAACGGGCGTTGAAGTCCAGAGCTCAACACGAACCCGCACCACGACGTGCGTGTCAACGTCTTGACCAACGACGGAAAATCTCTAAAGGCGCTCAGCGTTGAGCATGAGCTCGATCAGCTCCTGCACCGACGTCTTCGGCGTCCAATCCAACGCCTTGCGGATCTTGGTGTTATCGCCGCACAACGTCCCCTTTTCGACGGGACGATAGAACTTCGGGTTCACCTGGACGATGCGCTGCCCGGTCTTGGTGTCGGTGCCGACCTCGTCGACCCCGGCCCCGGTCCACGTCAGCTCGAGCCCCACGGCGGCCGCGGCGACGTCGACGAACTCACGCACCGGGATCGTGCGACCCGTGGCGATGATGTAGTCGTTCCCGGCCGGGGCCTGCAGCATGGTCCACACCGCCTCGACGTAGTCCTTGGCGTAACCCCAGTCCCGCCTGGCGTCCAGGTTCCCGAGCTCCAGGGTAACCCTGGACCCCGTGCTCCAGCGATGGAAATACTTCGTGACCTTGCGGGCCAGGAACTCGGTGCCCTGCAGCGGAGACGTATGGTTGTAGAAGATCCCTGAGCTGGCGTGGATGCCGTGAATGGTGCGATAGTTCACCGTGGACCAGTGCGCGAAGAGCTTCGCGGTGCCGTAGGGGGACCGCGGCACGAACGGGGTCCCTTCGTGCTGCCAGGTCCCCTTGACGTCGCCGAACATCTCCGATGACGACGCCTGGAAGAACTTGATCTCCGAGTTCACCTCCCGGATAGCCTCCAGGAACCGCAGGGCCCCGAGGCCATTGGTGTTCGCGGTGTACTGCGGGCACTCCAGGCCGTAGGCGATCGAGCTCTGCGCCGCCAGGTTGTAGATCTCGTCGGGCATGTAGTGGTCGATGACCCGGCGAACCGAGGCGTCCTCGAGGACGTCGCAGCCCACGACCTCCACGAGATCCGCGATGCCGAGCTTCTCGAGCCGCCAGGACTCCCCGGAGCTGCCGTGCCGCCGGGCCCCGATGACGCGGTACCCCTTGCCGAGGAGTAGCTTGGCGAGGTAGGAGCCGTCCTGGCCGGCGATGCCTGTGATCAGCGCAGTTTTCATGGCTCAGCTCGGGGTCAGGAGGATGTCGAGGGTCTCGTAATCCAACGTGATCAGGAATGCCTCGGTGCCCATGTGATTGCAGGCCATGACGAGCCCCTCGGGGCGCGCCGTGATCGAGAAGCAGACCTCCCAGATCCCGTCGGCCAGGCAGAACGGCGGGCTGACCTGCATGTCGTTCCAGTTCCGATCCCGGATCCAGACGAAGCGGCACTGATACCGCCGAACCGCGAGGTCCTCGCGTCGGGAGTGCTTGACCTCGTGCACCAGGTAGAGGTAGCCGTTGCGGTACGAAATCGGAGCCGCGGAGCCCCGTGCTCCGGTGAGGTCGATCGTCGAGGGAACCTCCCGCATCACCGGGGCCTCGGAGACGTCGTCGCGGTAGCACCTCACGGGACCGTGGTCGTAGAGGTAGCCGCCCCAGGGCAGTGGGAGCCAGTTCTTCTCGGGCTTGCTGTAGATCTCGGAGCTGCAGAGCTCGGTGCTCCGCAGGCACTCCCCGGTCCTGGAATCCCAGAGGTACTCCACGATGCGGTCCATGTGCTGGGCCCACTCGAACTGGACCCCGGAGGTCACGACGTTGCCGTGCTCCCAGCGCACGAAGCGCATATCCAGGATGAAGACGTGGCGGTCGGGCCTCGCGGTCCCCGGCCGGGGCTGCAGCACCACGGGCTCCCCGATCGGCTTGAAGTCGAAGTCGTAGCGCACCAGCGCGTTGACGTTGGCCTTCCAGTCCGGCTTCGTGTTCCGGGTCACCCCGAGCCAGGTCCCATCCCTGAGGTCCTCCGCGAGGCACAGCACCTCGAAGCCGTGATCAGGGATCACAGGTGCCAGCGGGGTCCGCTTCCCAGGAAGAGGAACGGCCCAGGACATCAGAGCTGAACGATCTCGAGCTGGGGCAACGGGAACACGAGACGGCGGCCCTTGAACTTCGGGTTCGTCAGGAAGTTCCGACGGAAGTGCCACGGCAGCACAACCAGGTAATCAGGGTTGTCGCCGAGGACGTCGTCCTCGGACCAGATCGGGATCCCGGTGCCTGGGGTGACGCAGCCCCACTTGTCGGGGTTGACGTCGCCGATGCTGACGATGAGTTCCTTGACGTCGATGATGGACTGCAGCACGACGTTGCCCTTGGTGCTCGCCCCGAGGCCGGCGCAGGTCCGACCGCGGCGCTGCGCCTCCACGAGGAACTCCTCGAGGACCCCCATGGCGGCGGCGCTACGGAGCTTGAAGGCTTCGTAGACGAAGGGGTCGTGGAGCGCGGCCCGGTGCTCCCGGGTCCGCATGTCGGAGACCGTGGGATGCGGGAGCCCCAGGTTGTTCTGTTTCTCCAGGACGAGGACGAAGCTGCCACCGTTGGTACCGGTCTCCCGGACCGAGGTGACCTGGAGACCGGCGCGCTCCGCCATCCATTCGATCTGACGCAGCGCGTAGTACTCGATGTGCTCGTGGCACACCGTGTCGATCGCGTTGGATTCCATCATGGCCGGGAGGTAGCTCTGCTCCATGACCCAGATGCCGTCGTCGGCGAGGATCCCAGCGACTTCCTTCATGAAGCCCAGGGGATCCTCGAGATCGTAGAACATCGCGAAGGACGTCACGACCTTGGCCTTGTGCCCCTGGAGCACGGGCTCCAGGACGGCCGCGGAGAAGAAGTCCGGAACGAGTTCGATGCCTGGCTTATAGAACAGCCTGAACTTGGAACCACTGGGGTCGACACCGATGCGGCGGACGTGCTCCGGGTAGAAGCCGAGCGTGGTGCCATCGTTGGAACCGATGTCGACGACGATGTCGCCGGGTCGCACCAAGTGCATGTTCTCTTCCACAATCGCTGCGACCATGCCCTGCAAATGAGCGACCATACTGCGGTTCAGGCCGGAGCGATATCCGTAGTTCTCCCCATACATCTGGGAGAGATCGTAGGTATCATTGAGCTGAACGAGGCCGCAACCACTGGCACAGCGGAGGAGCTGCAGAGAGGCCGTCGGAACCTGGACGCCGCGCTTCGGGAAGATCCCGGTCAGCGCCATGGAGCCCAGATTGACAACCTCAGCGAGATCGGTGCTGCCGCAGATCCGACACTTCGTGATAGCGGTCATGCCTTGGTTCCCTTGTCGAGCATGGCGTGGACCACGGCGTCCGGAACCGTGAGAGCGTAGACCTCGGCGTCCTCGCGGGCGCAGGTCAGGACGACACCGTCCGCAGTGGCGTTGACGGAGAAGCAGGACTCCATGCAGGCCGTGCTGTGCAGGAAGAACGGCCGGCTCACCGTGAGCCCCTCCCAGGCCGCGTTCTGGACCCAGACGAAGCGGTGCACATAGGTGCGCCGCGGCATCATGCCGACTTCGTGGACGACGTAGAGGAAGCCGCCGCGATACGGGATCGGAGCAGCGGAACCCCTGAAGTCGGCGAGGTTCAGGTTGATCGGGATGACCCGTGGGTTCCGGCCGTCGCCGTCGAGGAAGGTCACGGGCCAGTGGCCGTAGAGGTAGCCACCTTGGAATGGCATCCAGTTCTTCTCGCAGTTGTTGCCCTGGCTCAGCTTCCTGGCCTTGAGCTGCTTCCCGGTCCCGAGATCCCAGCTGGATTCCCAGAGCTCGGGCTGCCCCACGGGACTGTCGTCGCAGTGCACCCCGGCTGTCACGATGACACCGTTGTCGATACGCACGATGCGTTGGTCCTCGTAGCCCACGATGGATGCCTCGGGGTTGGCTCCCCTGGGGGCCACGAGCTCCAGGGGCTCCCCGATCGGTTCCCAGGCGTTGTCATAGTGAACCACGAAGTTCCTGGTCGTGATGGGCTGGTCCTTGTTCGCCCAGCCACCAGCGATCAGGGGGAAGTAGCCCTCGGGGCTGATGCGGTAGTTCACGGCCCGGATCAGGCCGATCCACCCAACCGGGGTCTTGAGGAAGCACGGGCTCGCCGGGGCGAAGCCCTCGGGCGGCGTGAACTTCAGGGGGGCCCGGGTGCCCTCCAGGGGTCGCGTGTAGAAGATGCTGTTGTTGATGGCGTGCTGGCTGTGCGCCGTGCCCGGGGTGAGGTGGAGGAAGTCGCACGCCGCGGCGCCGCGCTCCATGTCGCCGACGTAATACGACGAGATCATCTCGATGTAGGGGAACGCCCAGGTGTAGGAGTCCCGGGTGCAGTACAGGGATTCCGAGGTGGGATACGGGATCTTCTTCCCGATCTCGGCGACGGCGAGGGCGACGTGGTGCTTCCCGGCGTCACAGGCCCGCCTCGCGATGTCCGCCAGGGGCTCCGCTCGCCAGGGCCGCGTCGCCCAGGCCTCCCAGGCCCGGGCATCGGCTTCGGGGCCCGTGGAGCACCGTGAGGCCTCGAGGCGGCCCATCCAGGACTCCTCGGGGAAGTCCATCAGGGGGGCCCGGCGGTCGTACATGCTCTTGGCTTCGTGCTTCCGCCCCAGGTTCTGCAGGCTCTGCCCCAGGTAGAACATCGACCTGCTGTCGTTCTTCTCGGCGAGGTCGAGCCTGAGGAGGCGCTCGTCGCGCTCGAACTTGTCGGCCCTGCAGCCACCGTCGCAGTGGTCCAGGATCTTGAACCAATCCATGGTGGCCACGGCCTTGGCGTGGCTCAGGTATTCGTGGGTCCGCCCGACATAGCTGGCCTGGACGTCAGCCCGGATGACCCGGATGTTCCACCACAGCGCCCGGTGGTCGCCCTGGGCCATCATGCCGACTTCAGGCAGGACCTCCGGGGCCGGTGGGGTCCCCGCGGGGACCTCCATGTCGGCGTCCATGAGGAGCAGGAAGCAGTTCTGGGGATCCCCGATCGCGGCGGCGACGCGGCGGCCATGCTCGAGGTTCTTGGTGCGGCTCCGGCCGAAGTCCTCCCAGGGCACCCGGGCGACGTCGAGGATGAGTCCGAGCTCCTTGCACACCGTCTCCGCTACGGAGACGGTGTCATCAGTGCTGCCCGTGTCGGTCAGGGCGACGTGGGTGCAGACCTGGGCAGCACTCCGGAGCAGCCGCGGCAGCGCGACGTGCTCGTTCTTCACCATGGTGGTCAGGATGATGACGGGCTTCATGGTGGTGCTCATTTCAGGAGGAGGGCTTCGCCGGTGCCGCTCGGCGACGTCACCAGGAGGGCCCCGGACGCCGCGGCGAAGTGGTCCACGGCGTCGTGGACCGGGGCGCTGAAGAAGTAGTCGTCGACCAGCATGGCGCGCTGCGTCAGCGCCCAGGCCTTCGTCATGTCATCCATGGCGCCCTCGAAGGTGTGATCCGCGTCGATGTGGCAGAAGTCGAAGGGTTCCAGCCCGAGATCCAGGATGCTGGTGGTCCTGGTGTTGATCTTGATGAGCTCGCGCCTGATCTGGAGCCTGGTCGTCCGGCCCAGCATCTCCATGGCCCAGGCACAGGTGGTTTCCCCCATGGCGTTGATCACGGGGTCATCGATGTCGACCCCGACGTAGCGCAGCACCGAGGGGACCCGGAGGAAGGCATGGGCCCCGTAGCCGTAGCGCACCCCGATCTCGAGCACGGAAATCGGTTGGATCGAGGCTGCGATGCGGTGCTTGTTCCGGTAGTTCTGGTGCCAGGCCTCGGTCTCGAAGCAGTACGGCCCACGGCCCGTAGCGAGATCACGGGGGTGCAGGACGTCCTGCACCCAGGACTTGAAGTCAGGAAAGGTCATGGACCTCATCCGTACCCCAACTTTACTGGCAGTCAACTGCTGCCACCATTTCACGACGCAAGGCGGCCCCCGATGGGAGCCGCCTTGGCGGAATCAGCCAGAGGGAGCCGGCGCGGGGCCGGCGCCTCAGGATCAGGCGCCGGTGGGGCCCGTGGCGCCGTCGGCACCAGTGGCGCCGGTGGCACCGGTGACACCGGCGGGGCCCGTCGACCCGGTCGGGCCGGTCACGGTGCTCGCGGCACCCGTGGCACCGACGGCGCCCGTGGGGCCCGTCACGGTGCTCGCGGCGCCGCTGGGGCCCGTGGGGCCGCCGCTCGGGCCGGTGGGGCCGCCGGGGCCCGTGATGCCGGTGCTCCCGGCGAGGAAGGCCTGTTGGGTCCGCATCAGGGCGGCGCGACGGCCGGCGTAGCGGTACTGGGCTTCACTGGCAGCGGGCATGGTGGGCATGGGATCTTTTCCTGAGATGGTTCAGCGTTGAGGCCGTAGCTTACCCGAGCTGGAGGCGGTGTCTATGGCTGGGCACTAGGCAGGGGTAGTGGCAGCGTCCAGCGGCTTGATGCCGTGCTTGATCCGCTCGATCTCGATCTCGGCGTCGCTCCGGATCTCCTGGCGCTTCACCCATGCGGCCATGGCGTCGGAGACGCAGTCCTGGGCGGCCTGCGTGATCAGGTAGACCCCGGTGAGGTAGATGAGCCCATCGAGGATCAGGGCCAGGTTGCCGCGACCAAGCCAGACCATGGTCAGCGCGATGCCGGCGAAGATCCAGAGCTTGCGGCTCATCCAGCCGGACTTGGGGACCAGGGTGGCCTCCAGCTTTTCCTTGGCGCTCTTGGCGCGGGCGGCGACGAGGTCGGAGAAGAAGCCCATGGGGTATCCTTAGAAGGGGTTAGAAGCGGGTCGAGAGCGAGAGGTACGGCGCCCATCCAGAACCACCGCCACCGTAATCAACGAGGTAGCCAAGGCCAAGACCAAAACGATCCCAACCCCGAGGGATCCACCCCGGCGGGACGTAGACTGAGGCACCCACGCCGGCCGACCTGGAACCGACGAGAAGATCGGGGCTGAGGAGCCCATATACGGCCCGAACAGGCGAAACGCGGATGCCGATGTCGACTGGGGGATCGGCGTCGGGGCGGGCGGCGACCCAGGCTCCGACGTCGATGGTGCTGGCGTCCCAGAGGAAGGTGTAACGGGCGGATTCGTAGTCCCAGTTTCCGACGTCTTCCTTCCGGATGCGCAGCTCACGGCCACCATCAAACAGAGCAACACCGAGACGCTCACCAGACTTCTTGGATGTGAACTCAGTATAGACATCAGCGCGATCCTTCCCGTCGGAGTTCTGGGCGTCCCACTGCAGCCGCGACTTCTGCTTCACGACCGTCATGTCGTTCTCGACGGGGGCCGGCTCGGTGTTGCACCACAGCGTGTACCCCAGCAGGCTCAACAGGATCAGTGGCAGAAGAAGCGGCATTCACTTCGTGCCTCTCTCGACGAACGCCGTCATCTTCTCGGCGACATCGGCCATGCGCCCCATCGCTGAGTTCGTCGCGGCCTGGGTCTTCGTCTGCTCCAGGATGATGCCGCCGTGGACCTTGAGGAGCTCGGCCTGAGCAGCCTCCGCCCTGGCGTTGGCCTTCTCCTCACGCAGCCGCGCATCGACGGCGTTCTCCTGGACCTTGGTCCAGAGCACCTTGCCGACGAGCCCGATGACGGCGACGAGCACGAGAACGACCCAGAGGATGACGGACTTGTCGTCGGTGCTCGGTGGGGCCAGAGGGATGGTATCCATAGAGGTCTCAGTCGATCCCGGGGATCAGTGAGGTCGCGTTGTTGATGGTGCCCAACTTGTCGTCCACGGAGGTCGCCGCGGGGATCCCCGGGGACGGAGCCAGGAGCAGGGCGTCGCGGACCTGCTGCTGCGTCAGGCCACCGCCGCCGATGTCGTAGCCCACGGCGATGACGGGGTTCTCGTAGCGGATCCTGGGCTCCGCTCCAGCGGTGACCGGGGAGAACGGATCGCCGCCGCCATCTTTGTAGAGGAAGCCCTGGTTCATGGTCAGGATGTAGGCGCCCCCGATGGGGCGGACCAGCCAGCCATTGATGAGCGTGGCGTAGAGCGGCACCGTCGGGGATCAGCGACGGTGCTGAAGGCGACCTCGAACTTGGCGTTGTCGGCCGTGGCGACCCAGCGCACCCAGTCCGAATACATCGTCCGGATCGAAACCGTGATGGCTCCGTCGAGGAGGATGATCTTGTTGACGCCGTCGAACGTGATCGCCATGGCTCAGGCCTCGTAGCCGGGGTCAGCAACGGAAAGCGCGGAGATCACACCGACCTGCGCCGCCGTGATGGTGCCAGTGACAACCGTCACCTTGGCGCTCCCGGAGTTCCCGCACACCAAGACGACAGCTGCGTTGGTGCCCGGGGTCCGGCCGCCCTGGCTGTTGCCCTCGTAGTCGAACAGGAACGAAACCGATGCCCCGGAGATCGTGCCACGCACCGGGTTCCCGGAGGCATCATTCACGGTGACGGCGTTCGTGGTCCCGTAGTCCCCGCTGGGCGTCGACACGAAGTAGAGACGGTAGTACCCGGTGCCGCCGGCCTGGAGCCCGGCGTCGAAGTTCAGCGTGATTGCGGGCTGGTAGGAGACGTCCACGGAGAACGTGATCGCGATCTCGAACGGGATCCAACCGGAGACACCCACGGGTGTCGCCGCGGTGGCCGTTTCAGCGGAGGACACCAGCGCGATGCCGTCGCCTTCGCGGAGCACGATCTTGGAGCTGTGATCGCACTTCCAACGGTTCCCGGTCTGCGGCAGCGCCATGGCGCCGCCCTCGCTGTTGGCACCACACGCCGCCAGGAACTCCGGGAACAGCACGGCGTACTGGGGCCCGTCAAAATCTTTGGTGTGGAGGTAGTTGTACCCCTTGGGGGTACCCGCGGAACCCTCAGAGATATAGCTCTGGGGGACACCCAGCGGCAGCATGGGGACGTCCTGCCAGACCCGGCACTGCGCCGAGTTCAGTGCCGCT
>Ga0172380_10006635_pt1 | contig 13356 bp, 5 predicted proteins | sample Leawe162metaG_FD_119747 | JGI IMG/M metagenome (GOLD analysis project Ga0172380, IMG submission 119747) | Leachate microbial communities from a municipal landfill in Southern Ontario, Canada - Leachate well 162 metaG | ecosystem: Engineered > Solid waste > Landfill > Unclassified | place... | reverse complement strand
ATACAGATTGCAACACAAAAAAACGCCCGCGAGCAAAATACTCACGGGCGTCATTATGGCCCGCCGCCGGTCGCCCTACCTGCGGCCGCTGGCCTCGCTATCTCCCCACTGTCTGAATCGCAGATAAAAAAACAAAAAATGACCAACATCGCGCTTGTCCTATATAAATAGTTCATGTATAAAGCAGGTATCGTTTGCGTTTGGTTTGCCCGATCAGCCATATTGCCGGCAAGGATATGTCATTACCATGCTAATTCAATCTAACAGGAAATTGCTCTTTCGTAGCCGCGCCGGCGACGGCGTGGATTCTTCGACGGCCACGGCGTTACCGCCGCGGCTACAAGAGTCAGCCCGAAGGGCGATAAGTGCTGTCGAAACAAGTCTTTGGCCCGCGCTGGTTTTGGCGCTCGGGCTTCTGTTGCCAGCCGGGGGCATTGGCAAAACGATCCCGGTGGAAGGCTGTGCAGCCCAGGTCAACGATCGGACTGTGACCGTGACGGAGGTTATGACTGCCATGCAGCCGGTCGAGCGCCAGTTGCGCGAGACCACCCAGGGCGTGGAACTGGACCGGAAACTGGAAGACGCCTATGAAAAGACGCTCCAATCCCTGATCGAGCGGGAATTGATCCTCGATGCCTTCCGCCAGCAGAAGGACATGAATTTGCCGGATAAGATCGTGCAGAGCCGCACGGAAGAAATCGTGCGCACCAAGTTCGCCAACAACCGCGCCGCGTTCCGCAAGGCGCTCGACGGAGACGGGCTGACCTTGGAGGAATGGCAGGCCAATCTGAAGAAATCCATGATCGTTTCCTTCCTGCGCGAACGCGAAGTGGACAGCAAGGTGTCCGTTTCCCCTCAGGATGTCCGCGCGGCTTACGAAAAGGCGGGCGATACGTTCCGCACCCCCGCGCAGGTTCACTTGCGCATGATCATGATCGACGGCGGCAAGACCGACGAGGAAATTGCCGTCAAGCGCAAGCAGGCGGAAGACGTGCGCAAGCGCCTGCTGGCGGGCGAATCGTTCGAGGACCTTGCCAGGCAGGTGTCGCAAAGCGCGCATGCCAAGGACGGTGGCGACTGGGGCTGGATCGACCCGGCCAGCCGGCGGCCGGAACTGGCGACCGCCATCCAGGCGCTCAAGCCGGGCGAGATCAGCGTTGTAATTCCGGCTGGCGAGGATCTTTATATCCTGAAAGTCGAAGGGCAGCGGGCCGCCACCGTGATTCCATTCGAGAAAGTCCAGGACACCCTCCGCACCGAGCTGGAAAAGCAGGAAGCCAAGCGCCTTTACGATAACTGGATGACGAGCCTGAGACAGAAGGCGTTTATCAAAAAATATTAAAACAAGGAACGGTTTGGGGGTTCACGGTTCAGCGGTTCTCAAGCCTTTCTGAAGCGCTTCCCCCTTCGCGAAGCCGTTTCGGCGGGACACGTCGGCGGAGTCTGACCTCTGAACCATGCCTGTTAACTCAATGACAATCATTGCCATTACCCTCGGCGATCCCGGCGGGATTGGGCCGGAAGCGGCCTTGAAGGCGCTTTACCGAAACCGCTGGCCGGCCACTCTGCGTTTCGTGCTGGTCGGCAGCCGCGCGATTCTAAGCCGCCAGGCGGCGCAACTCCGCCTGCCGTTGCCGCCGGCCTGGCAGTTGGCGGACGGCAAAAAACAGGCTGCGCGTATCGTCAATTGGGAACCGGAGCGGGATATTGGAGCAGGGATCGAAGCAGGGCAAATTTTATTCCCTCTCCCCAGGGAGAGGGTTAGGGCGAGGGGGCTTCCATTAGCCAACCATCCTCCCGCCTCTCTGCCCTGGCGGCCCGGTGTCACCGGCAAGGCGCAGGGTCAGGCGGCGGCGTTTTGGATCCAGGCGGCGGTTGGCGGCTGTATGGCGGGGCTTTTCGATGCCCTGGTCACCGGTCCCATCTGTAAACAGAGCCTGCATCTGGCGGGCCTGCCGTTTCCCGGCCACACGGAATTCCTGGCGGCCCTCACCGGAGCGCGCTCCTTTGCCATGATGCTCCTGGGCGGACCCTTGCGCGTGGTGCTGGTCACGCGGCATCTGCCGCTGGCCAAGGTGGCCGCCGGCATTTCGCGGGCCGCCGTTCAGGAGGCGGCGCAGTTGGCGAGCCAGGCCTTGCCCTGGCTCGGCGTGAGGCAAAAAACGGTCGGCGTTTGCGCGCTCAACCCGCATGCCGGGGACAACGGCATCCTCGGCCGGGAAGAAATCACGATCATCCGTCCGGCCTTGCGCGCCTTGCGCCGCCGGGGATTGGCCGTGGAAGGCCCCGTGCCGGGCGACGTCATTTTCCACCAGGCCCTGAAAGGCCGGTATGGCGCAATCGTGTCCATGTACCACGACCAAGGCCTTGGGCCCTTGAAGATGATCGCCTTCGATGAGGGCGTCAACCTGACGCTCGGTCTGCCGATCGTGCGCGCGTCGCCCGATCACGGCACGGCCTTCGACATTGCCGGAAAAGGCGTGGCGCAGGCCGGCAGTATGGCGGCGGCCATCGGGTTGGCCGCGCGCCTCGCGCGCCGGAAAAATCCATGGGCCCAATCAAGACAAGATATTTTTACCACGGAACACACGAAACACACAAAAATTAGGAGCAAATAAAGTTTCTGCTCAGGTAGTCAGAATTCAGGAGTCAGAATGAGAGCCCCCAGCGAAGACATTCGAAGATTTGGCGGTTTGGCAGAAGGCCCACCAGTTCGCGATTGCTGTTTATCGTTTGGCGCGGACGTTCCCGCAGTCGGAAACAGTTGCGGGAGGCGTATTCGCATGCCATTCTGAATTCTGACTCCTGACTCCTGAATACCTGAGTCGTTACCTTTTTTCTTGAAGAATCATGGCGCGACCGGCGTCCTATAGATAGGAATCACCGCACCAAGGAGCGGCATGGATAATATCGCCCAAACCGGCCCATCCGTGGAAACGGATGGGAACGTGGAGTTTGAAGCCGTTATAACCGCCCATGAATCGGTTTTGTTGCGCTATGTCGCCCGCCTTGTCAACGATGCCGCCGCCGCCCAGGATATTGTCCAGGAAACTTTTATCAAACTGTTTCGCGTGTGGCGCGCCGGCGCGCGCCCCACGGATAATCTGCGGCCCTGGCTCTACCGGGTGGCGCATAACGCGGCGATCGATTATATCCGCCGCGAGTCGCGCCTGCGCCGGCTGCACGAGCAGGAAGCCTCGGAGCGCGCCGCATCGGACCCGGCGAGCCCGGCCGATCCCTGCAATCCCCCCGAGCGCGCGCAGATCGTTTTGGGCCATCTGCGCCGCCTGGATCCGGCCGAACAGCAGGTCTTGCTCCTGCGCATGCAGGCCGGTCTTTCGTACCGGGAAATCAGCCTGATTACAGGCCGCACGGAAGGCAACATCGGTTGCATCCTGCATCATGCCGTTAAAAAAGTCAGCGCCAGTTTGAAACAAGCCGGCCTCATAAGGAATGGAGGTCTGCCATGAATTGCCGGGAAATACAGGATTTACTGACGCCCTATCTGCTGGGCGATCTCGATCCGGCCCAGGCCGCCGAGGCGCGGGCCCATCTCCAGACGTGCGCGCTCTGCCGGGACAGCGGCGAAGATCTGCAAGCGACGATCCAGTTACTGCGCGAAGGTTTGGCGGACACCTCGTCCGCGCCGTCACGACTGCCGGAATCATTCGTTAGCCAGTTCAGGAAACGACGCTGGCGTCGTCCGCGGATTGCCAAACCCAAGCCTGCGCCCAAACGCTGGTGGATAAGCGTCACTCAATGGGCTGCCGTGGCGGCTGTTTTTTTAGTGCTGGCCGGCCTGTTTCTTCCCAATCTGGGGTCTGTCCGGGAAAAGGCGCGGCGGGTGAACGATTTGTCGAACTTGAACGCCGTTTGGAAATCCGCCTCGGCCTGGGGATTGAATCCCAGCGACAGTTTTCGCCCGGCTTTTCCGCCGTCGCTTGATGAACTTGCGAGGGAAGCGAAGATTCCGCCGGAAATGCTGGTCAATCATGAAACGGGAAACCCGGTGGAATACTATCCCGACGCTAACGGGGATCGACCGCTATTGGTCAGTCGCGGCAAAAAGGGAATGAATGTGGTCAAGGTGGCCGGCCAGGGCATGTGGGTCGATTATGGAACGCCGGAAGCTGAAGCCTTGAATAGACAATTGGCGGGCATGCCGAAGAAAATGGCCCCGGCATCGACCATGGCGGCCACCCGGCATGCTACCGTTTCGCGGCTAACGATAAGCGCGCCTTCCGCCTATGTTCGCCCTTCCGTGCCCGTAGAGATGCCTGCGCCGCCGACGCGAATACTCGATGGCTCGGAATCGGATGTTAGTGTCGGCACAGGCGGGGGTAAAAACATGTTTGTGGGCGAAGACAACATATCTGATGAAAAAGGACTCAGAGGCGCAATCGCGCCGGCCGATTATAAACTCCGCGCGGAATCCGAAGTGCGTGGCAGGCACGATAAACCTGCCGATGAGCTTGAACTTATGCAAAGGAAATTTCAGCCAGGGAGTTCGGCTCAGGCACAGGCGGGCAGGTTGCCTGTGGCGGACAATCCCGCCGGGTCAGGGGACCCGGCCTACAAAGATGCTGTAGGCCCGGCGCCCTCACCGGGCGTTATAAAAAAGTTGCCCCGTTCCTCGGGGCCTAATTTAAAGGAATCCGAAAGCGCTGAACGGAAGAAGGAATCGGCCAAGCCCCTTGAAATCGAGAATGCCGAGAGGCAGCGGCTGGTTGGCGTCCGGAACTTTCAAAAAGGATGGGCCATGTCGCGAAGCGGCGGCGGCAAGAGTAGCGGGAGTGGTAGCGCCGTCGGCGGATATGCGCATGGCAGCGCAATGGCCGTTCGCGGCGCTCCCGCGTCCAACGCAGTTCCCGTCCCGGAACCGGCGGCGAGGAATGCGCCGCCGGTTATCGCGCCCATTTGCCGGGCGGCCGGCGTCAATCCGTTCGTGTCCGCGGCGGACAAGCCGTTTTCCACGTTCTCCATCGACGTGGACACGGCGTCCTACACGCTCTCGCGCAATTATCTGTTGCACGGTCAACTGCCGCCGCCCGAGGCCGTGCGCACGGAGGAATTCGTCAATTACTTCGACTACGATTATGCGCCGCCCAATGGGCCGACCTTCGCCGTTTATGTGGACTGCGGGCCTTCGGCCTTCGGGCGGGGCCTGGCCCTGCTGAAAATCGGGGTCAAAGGACGCCGGCTCGGCCGCGAGGAAAAACGCGCCGCCATATTGACCCTGCTCATAGACACCTCCGGCTCGATGGCCACGCCGGACCGGATCGAGCTGGTCAAGGACACCCTGGCCCGGATGGTGGAGAAGCTGGATCCGGCCGACAAGATCGCCATCGTGCAATACGACTCCCACGCCCGATTGCTCCTGGAGCACACGCCGGCATCGGACAAGAAACGCATTCTGGCCGTCATTGAGGGCCTGCAGACATCCGGCTCGACCTCCCTGGAAGAAGGCATGCGCGAGGCCTACGCCACGGCGGCGCGCGGATTCGACAGCGCGGGTTGCAACCGCGTCCTGCTGTTGTCCGACGGCATGGCCAACCTGGGCACGACAACGGCCGAAGAAATTCTCAAATCCATCGGAAGCTATCGCAAGCAGGGCGTTACGCTCTCCGTTTTCGGGTTCGGACTCGGCGCCTATAACGACGTCATGCTGGAAACTTTGGCGAACAAAGGCGACGGCGTGTATGCCTTCATCGATTCGCCGTCCGAAGCCCAGCGGATCCTGGTTGACGACCTGGCCGCGACGGTCAACCTGATTGCCCGGGACGTTAAAATCCAGGTCGAGTTCAATCCCAAACGCGTCAAGCAATACCGTCAATTAGGCTACGAAAACCGGCAGTTGAAAAAAGAGCAATTCCGCGACAACAGCGTGGATGCCGGTGAAATCGGCTCCGGGCAGTCCGTGACCGCGCTGTACGAACTCGAACTGCATGGCGATGCCCATGAGCCTTTGGGCATGATCCGGATCCGCTGCCGGAACGCGCTGACCGGCCAGATCGAGGAAATCGAACAGCCGATTATGCCGGCGGCCGGCGCGGCGCCCTTCGAGGTCATGGACGCGCGTTTCCGGCTGGCGGCGGCCGCGGCGGAATTTTCCGAAATCCTGCGGGGCAGTCCCTTCGCCGCCGGCGTCCGGTTTGAAGACGTGGCCCGGGTCCTGCGCCCCGTGGCGCTGGAACTGAGCTTGGACAATCGCATCCGGGAATTTCTGCGCATGACGCAAACCGGCTTGACGCCGAAATTTCAGGAGGGGGCGACGCCCTGACGATTTTAGGTAGGAATTTTCCGCCATAGGCGGATCCGCCTCCCACCGACGCTAAAGCTATGGCGGGCAAGCCGGCGGACAATCCTGGGTAGGGCGCGCGCGCCGAGCACGCCGTGCTGGATCCAGAACGGCGGTTTCGGCGAAACCGCCCTACCTGGGAACAGTCGCCGCCTTTGGCGGCTTGAATTATTCAACCAACGAAAGGAACATAATATGAACCGCCTACGCACACGGATCGGAATCGGAATGGTCGCGGGGTTATGGGTCGCAATCAGTGTCGCCGGAATGGCGGCGACCAACCCGCCTGTTGAAGTCCGGCCAACTCCCCCGTTTGCCCCCGCGGGATTCACCATTTCGGAACTGACGATTCACGGCGAAATCGAGGGTGAAAACGTGGTGTTCACCCTGGCTTTCACGGTGGATGCCCAGGTGAAACCCTGCCAGGTGCCCTTGGTGGCCGGCGAAATCGCCTGCCGCGAAAGCGATCTGCCGCGTGGCGCGGTCCTGGCCCGGGACGCGGGCGGGTGTTTCTGGCTGACGCTGGATTCGCGCGGGCGGCAGTCGGTCAAATTAGTTTTCGCCGGCCGGCCGGTCAAAGAGGGCGATTGGCGTCGCACGCGGTTCGCAATGCCGCTGGCCGCGATCCGGGAGGCGTCCGTGCAATGCGATCGCGACGACCTGGAAGTCAATTTCCCCGGCGCGCTGAGCGTTAAACGGCAAAAAACGACCAAAGGCAAAACGGTGGTGACGGCGTTCCTGGGGATCGGCGAAGATTTCGAGATGCGCTGGAAGCCGGAAATCAAGAAACTGGAAGCCGAGCGCGTGGTGGAGTGCGTCGCCAACATGATCGCCTCGGCGGGTGTGGGCGCCTTGCGCGTGGACACCATCCTGAGCTATCGCGTGGTCCAGGGCAGTTTGAACAAACTCACCGTGACCCTGTCGTCGAATATCAATGTCACCCAGGTGCGCGGGGAAGACATCCAGGATTGGAGCATCGACCGGAAAAATCCGGCCCAGCCGCTCCTGACGGTTTCCCTGAGCCGGCCGAAAGACGCGCAGTACATGTTGCAGATTAACGGCGAAATGGTTCTGCCGGAATTTCCCTGCAAATTCAACCTGCCGGCCTTCGTGCCCCGCGACGTCATCCGGGCCAACGGATTCCTGACCGTCGGAACCGACAGCGCCATCAAGCTCTTAGTCGATCAGGCCCTGGGCCTGACCCAGATCGACCAGGCGGCGTTTCCCCAAGTCAAGCTGGGATTGCCATCCGATCCGGCGCGGCCGCTTCCCGCCCGCACGCCTTTCACGTATCAGTTCGCCAATATGCCGTTCACCTTTGCGTTGGAGGCGGACGACGTGGTTACCGCCATCAGCGCCGACGACCGGTTGATTCTTGCGGTGGTCGATAACGACGCCATATTCAACGCCTCAATCGAGCTCGACGTGCGCGACGCCCCGGCGCGCGAAGTGGTCATTGAAACCGATCCGACCTGGGTGGTCGCCGGCGTCACGGGCGCCGAAATCGCCGATTACGACACGCGCGATGACGCCGGACGGCGGGTCGTCCGCGCCTATTTCCGCAACGCCGTGCAGGGCCGGGTCCTGGTCGATCTGCGGCTGGAACGCGCCCTTGGCGATCAGGTCTCTTTTGCCCTGCCGTCCTTCAAGGTGCGCGCCGCCAAATCGGAGCGCGGCTACCTGGTCATGTCCGGCGAAAAAGGACTGCGGCTGAAGGTGGAAAAATCGTCCGGCCTGATCGAAGCCCATACGGGATCCACGCCCATGCGTGTGCCGGACGCGCAATGGGCGTTCCGGTTCAAGGATGCGGCCTGGCAGGCCGGCGTCAGCCTGGAGCGGACCGCCCCTGTGATCCATTCCGAAATGTTCCACCTGATCTCCCTGGGCGACGGCGTGCTTTACGGCAGCGCCTTGATCACCTACCACATCAGCGGCGCGCCCATTCGCGAATTCAAGCTGACCATTCCCGCCGAATACCAGAATGTGGAATTTACCGGCCGGGACGTGCGCAACTGGGAACACAGCAACACCATCTGGACCGTTTCGCTCCAGGAAAAAATCATGGGCGACTACACCCTGCTGATCGATTATGACCGGCCGGTCAGTTATGCCGGCGGCGAACTTGCCATCGGCGGCGTGCAAACGGAAGGGACGGAAAGCGAAGTCGGGTACCTGGTGGCGGCCAGTTCCGCCAGCTTGAAATTGGAGGAACAGGCGCGCGATCCCTCCATCATCCGGATCGACCGCAACGAAGTGCCCGAGGCCTATGCCCTGCTGGTGAAGGATCCTTTCCTTGCGACCTATAAGTATGTGAAAAAACCGCACACCAGCCGCCTCAAGGCCACCCGTTATGAAACGGAACCCCTCCTCGGCCAGGTGGCCGACCACGTCTCCCTGCGGACCGAGATCAGCCGGGAAGGCGAGACGGTGTCAACCGTCACCTATTTCGTGAAAAACGCGTCCGGCCAATACCTGGCCCTGGCCCTGCCGAAAGACGCCCGCTTATGGTCCACGCACCTGGTGGAAGCGGACGGCAAACGCTCCGATCTGGCGGCGTTGCAGGGCGACGACGGCCTGTTGGCGCCGATCCCCAGGCCGCGCGATCTCAATACGCCCATTCAAATCGAGCTGGTCTATGCGCAAAATCACGGGCGGCTCGGATTCTTTTCCCACCGCATCCGCCTGGCGGCGCCGGCGGTGCTGAAAACCCCGGTCCCTTTTACCCGGTGGACCGTCCAGTTGCCGGCCAAACTGGCGGCGGCCGGTTACTCCGGCAACGTGGTCGGCGACCACAGCCCGGGAATGAACGGGCTGGGGACCGTCCTGTTGACCGTCGCCCGCGTGGCGCAAACCCTGGCTCAAGAGGCGGCCGCCTGGTGTATTCTCGCCGTCATAGCGCTGGCCGCCGTCTGCCTGGCCGCCTGGTTGACCGGCCGCCGGCGCGCGACGCTTTGGGCGCTGATTATCGGCGTAATCGTCCTGATTTTGCCGATGCTGTTCTCGCCGGCATTTTTATCCATACTGGCCGCGTTGAAAAACGCCTTCAATGCCGCGAGCCGGAATCTCCAGCAATTGTCGTTCACGCGCAGTGTCAGCCTGCCGGACGATCCATCCCTCTTCCTGGTGTTGAACCTGGTTCCCAGTTGGGTGGGAAGCGCCGGCTCGTTGTGGCTGTTCCTGATCGCGGGTCTGCTGGGCTGCGGCGCGACGATCCGCTCCCTCCGGCGGGAACATTCCAGCGCCATGGGGTTGGCGCTGGGCTTGACATTGCTGACCGTGGCCCTGGCCCAGTTGACCCTGGGGCGCGCGGCGCTGGCCTTAGGTCTCCTTGTCGCGCTTCCGATCGTTGTCGCGGGCATTCCGCTGAAACTTGCCGTTCAGGCCGGGCGCAAACGGAAACAGGCCCGCGCCTGGGCGGATGGCGCCGATTTGCCGCCCTTCCAATCCGCGCCGGCCGGGTCGCCGGCGCCGGCCGAGTCATCGGCCATGCCGCCGCGGAGCGTTGCGCCGACCGCGCCGGCGCCTGAAGTTCCGCCGCCTTCCGAAGCTGAACCGAACGGTTATATCCGCCTGCCTTTGTTGGCCGCCATCGGAATCACGGCCCTGGGCCTTTCCATGCCGGCGGTTTTTTCCGCTCCATCCGGCGCGTCTTCGTCCTGGCGGCCGATGGCCGCGGAGGGGCTTGCGATTCAGATGATCGATGCGGTCATCACCGGGCCGGGCGCCGGCCGCGACGCGGAACGAAGCGCCCAGGTTATTATGACCCTGGATTTAGAGGCAACCCAGCCGGCGACCAGCCTGGTATTGTCTTCGGCCTGTGTGCTGACCGAGTTCAAGACGGATGCCCCGCGGCGCGTCTCCCTGCTGAGCGCCCCCGCGGGCTATGCGCTGAACATTAGCCGGGCGGGCGACTATCGCGCCACCCTGGCGTTCCAGGCGCCGGTCCGGGAAATCGACGGCCAGTGGGTGACAAGCTTCGATCTGCCGGCCCATTTGAAAAATCAGGTGGTCTTGAAATTGCCGGAAAGCGGCCTGGAGATTCGATCGGACGAGGCGGTCTATCTTAAAACCGTCGAAAGCAGCAACCGGACGGAAGCCGTCGCCATGTTCGATTCCGCCGGCCATGTCCGGTTCGCCTGGCGGCCAAAGATGCGCAAAACCGAGCTGGAAAAACGAGTGTTTTTCTGCGAGGTGAACTCGCTGGCGACCTTCGATCCGGGCGTGGTCAACGGACTGCACCAGGTGCGCTATCAAATCGCGCAAGGTGAAATCAAGACCCTGACTTTTTCCATTCCCGAGCAGATGAATGTGACTTCCGTATCGGCCCCCGGCCTGAGCGCCTGGCGTTTCGATCCCGCCGCGCGGAGCCTGGAAGCGATTCTGCAAAAGCCGGCCAGCGGGTCTTTGGTCCTGACCTTGGTTACCCAGACGCCGCGCGAGGGCCTGCCCTATGCGGCGGTCATCGGGGCCCCGCAGGTCAAGGAGGCGGCGCGCCAGCGGGGCGCGCTGGCGCTGGCGGCGCCGGAAACAGTCCAGATCGTGGTGGAACCCCGGGAAGGTTTGAACGCCATGAATATTTCGGATTTTGCGCCGGACCTGGTCGCCGCGCAAGGCGCGGCGGCGCCGGTCATTCGCCGGGCCTTTCGCTACCAGCAGCTGCCGGTGCAGGCCAAGGTGCGGGCCGAACAGGTCCTGCCTGAAATCCGCGTGGAAGAAAAAGGCAGCCTCTCCGTGGCCGACGAACGCATCGTGCTTTCCACCCAGATGAAAGTGGCCGTGGCGAAGGCGGGCATCTTTTCGTTGCGCCTGACCATCCCGGAAGGATTCGACGTGGAAAGTCTCAGCGGCCAGGATGTCAGCCACTGGGACGAGGTTAAGGACAAGGAACGCGGAGTCATCGTGCATTTCAGCAAGCCCGCGATCGGGACCCGCGACCTGAACCTGGTGCTGGCCCGCATGGAAAAGAGCCTGGAAGATACGATCGCGGCGCCGCGGGTGGGGGTGGTCAACGCCTTCAAGCACAGCGGCAGCCTGGTCGTCTCGGGCGAGCGCGGCGTGCGGCTGACCACGCTCCGGCGGGAAGGCGTCAGTGAAGTCAATCCGCGCGACCTGGGCATCAATCAGCCGGGCCTTCTGGCGTTTGCGCTGTTGCGCCCGGACTGGGCCATTGTGCTGAAGGCGGAAGTGCTGACCCCGACCATCAAGCCGGAACTGCTCCAGCGCGTGGACGTGGCCGAGGGCATGCTGAAAGGGCGGGCCTATATCCGGTACCGGATCGAAAATGCGGGCTGTAAAGTCTTTCTCCTGCGGGCGCCCCAGACCAATACACTGTTGACCTTGTCGGGGGCGGACATCGCCAAGGTGCAGATCGTCGATGCCACCCAGGGCGTCTGGCAGGTTACCCTGCACAGCAAAGTGGAAAACAACTATATGCTGGTGGCCGGTTATCAAATTCCCTTCGATCCCGCCGCCGGCAACGTCACGGTGACTCCGCTCCTGCCGATCGATACCGACCCGCCCCGGGGCTACCTGACGGTGATGTCGGATGGGCGCGTGCAGATCAAGCCGCGCGGCGAACCGAACGGATTGAAGGCCGAAGAGGCGCGCGGTATTCCCGCCGCTTTCGGGGCCGGGGATTTGGCGGATGCCATCCTGTGCTACCGCGCGATCCAGCCGGATTACGCGCTCCCGCTCTACGTGGCCAGGCACGAATCCGCGGAAGCCCTGCCCGCCCGCGTGACTGAAACGCGGCTGGTCTCGGTGGTGTCCGAGGACGGCAAGATGCTGACGCAGATGACCGCGCGGATGAATATCGGGAATCTGCGTTTTCTTAAAATCAAACTGCCCCAGCCGGCCGACCGGCTCTGGTCGGCCTTTGTGAACGGCAAGGTCGCGGCGCCGTCGCAGGAAGGCGCTTTGTATCGCATCCCCCTGGAGGCCGTGGAAGCCGGCGAACCGGCGACGGTGGAGTTGTTGTATGCCGGCCGCGCCGCCGATCGTTGGTTCTTGCGCCGACTGGAGGGACCGCAGCTCGATCTGCCGCTGACGGACATTCGCTGGACCGTCTATGTCATGCCCAACCGGTTTTATTACGGGTTCGGCGGCACGCTGGAATGTCTCGACACCGGGCGGATCACGAAAGCGGCCAGCTTCGACGCTCAAAACTACCGCCTGAACACCCAGCGCCGGATGGAAGCCGACGTGGAAAAGGCCAGGACCGCCATGGCCCTGGGCGAGCAGTATGCGCGCCAAGGCAAGCAGAAGCTGGCCAATAAATCGCTGGAATCGGCGCTCACTTATTCCCAGGGGAAGGCCGACGTCAATGAAGACGCGCGGGTCCAGTATCACAACCTGATCCAGCGGCAGGCGGTGGTCGGCCTGGCGCAACGCCGCGCCGCCGTGCGCGCGTCGCAGAATATCCAGGCGGAACAACAGTCCATGCCCGCGCCCAATGACGCGCCGGCCGGCAAAATGGCCAAGCCTCAAGCGGCGCAACAGGGAGGACGCGGCCAACAAGCGCTCTCCGCCAAGGAAAACGACAGCCTGCGGATTCTGTCGGAAAAAATTCTCCGGCAGCAGGAAGCGGCCGCCGGCGTGGCCCAGGCCATCCGCGTGACCCTGCCGGAACACGGCCGCAAGCTGGATTTTGCGAGGTCCCTGCAGGTTGACCCCAACGTGGTCATGACCGTGGACTTCAAGTCTTTCGGCGGGGCCGGCGCCCGGCGCTGGCTCGCGCTGGGATTAGTCGTGGCGCTCCTGATCGGCTACCGCATCGTCGTCGGCCGAGTCGGGCGGCGTCTTTGAGCGCGACTGACCGCTGATCTCCGAAAAATGGGCGAGGTGGGACTCGAACCCACAAGCCTTGCGGCACAAGATCCTAAGTCTTGCGTGTCTGCCAATTTCACCACTCGCCCGGTTGGGTAATTGTAACTGCGCAGGAGTCAGAATTCAGGAGTCAGCCCGCCTGCAACGCTGTGCCCTGCCCGCAGTGCTACCCCGCCTGCAACGCTGTGCGTAGCACTGCGGGCAGGGCACAGCGTTGCAGGCGGGGTAGCACT
>Ga0172380_10006634_pt1 | contig 13358 bp, 15 predicted proteins | sample Leawe162metaG_FD_119747 | JGI IMG/M metagenome (GOLD analysis project Ga0172380, IMG submission 119747) | Leachate microbial communities from a municipal landfill in Southern Ontario, Canada - Leachate well 162 metaG | ecosystem: Engineered > Solid waste > Landfill > Unclassified | place... | reverse complement strand
CACGTTCTCGTATGATTCTGGCGCGCGTGTGGTCACCTGGCGTGTAGGCGACCTCGCGCAAGGGGCGACGGCGCAAGGGGTCTTCCAGGTGTCGCTCATACCCTCGACCTCACAGAGGAATACCTCGCCGCAGCTTACCGCTACGCCAACCTTTACGGGGTACGACCGTTTCGCCGGGGTGCAGGTTAAGGCATCGGGTGCACCGGCGACAACCGAGACGAAGGGCGATCCAGGCTACCTGCCTACAAATGGCACGGTGCAGTGAGTTGCATCAATAGCTTTTTTGCCGCACTCTGTAGCTATATATGGCTGATCAAAACGTGATGGAGAAGATAGTATCGCTTTGCAAGCGGCGGGGCTTTGTATTCCCGGGTTCAGAAATCTACGGCGGTTTGGCTGGCATCTACGACTTTGGTCCGCGAGGTGTCGAGCTACTGAATAATCTAAAAAAAAACTGGTGGACCGCAAATGTCTACGACAAGGACAACTATTACGGTCTCGATTCCGGCATGTTCAAAAATCCTCGTGTCTGGGAAGCGAGCGGGCATACAACCGGATTTTCTGACCCGATGGCGGAATGCAGGAAGTGCAATACGAGAATTCGTGTCGATAAGGTGCTTGAATCTGTGGGTATTACGGCCGATGAGAAAATGAGTGAGGGACAGATCAACGAACTTTTTGATGCGCACCGAGCAGAGATCGCTTGCGAGAAGTGTGGGGCGCACGATTTCTCCCGTGCCAAGAAGTTTAATATGTTGGTAGAGTCCAATCTCGGGGACTTTACCTCGGAAGGGAGCGAGCCGGTCTATCTTCCTGGTGAGGCGTGCCAGGGCATTTATCTAGACTACAAAAACATCATCGATTCGATGCAGCCGAAGATTCCTTTTGGTGTTGCGCAGATTGGCAAGGCTTTCCGAAATGAAATATCTCCGCGCAACTTCCTCTTTCGAACGCGCGAGCTTGAACAAGCAGACACGCAGCTTTTCATTAAGCCCAATGAAAACAAAGACGCATACGAGCAAATAAAAAAGGAACGTTGGAATTGGTACGTTTCGCTCGGCATCAAAGAAGAAAATCTCAGGTTCAAGCAGCATGAGAATCTAGTGTTTTATGCTAAGGACGCGTGGGATATCGAGTATAAGTTTCCGTGGGGCTTCGATGAGCTGGAGGGTATCCATGACCGTACTGACTACGACCTTTCACAGCATATGAAGTTTTCAGGTGTCGATTTGCGCTACGCAGATCCAGAGACGGGCGAAAAGTACATCCCGTGGATCCTTGAAACATCAATGGGGATGGGTCGTCTGTTACTTGCCGTGCTTGCAGACGCATATCATGAGGACGAATTAGGAGGCGAAACTCGTGTACTCCTAAGACTCTCGCCAAAGGTGGCTCCTGTTAAGGCGATGGTCTCGCCGCTCCTCAAGAACAAGCCGGAGCTTGTTGAGAAGGCGCATGAGGTGCGTGCGGCACTTAAGAAGGTGCACCCAGCAATCGCGTGGGACGATAACGGCAATATCGGCAAGCGGTACCGTAGACAGGACGAGATAGGTACGCCCTTTTGCGTCACGATAGACTTCGATACGCTCGGCGAGCATCCAGAACTTACCGGCACCGTAACCTTGCGTCATCGCGACACGGGCGAGCAGGAGCGTTTAAGCGTCGCCGAGGTGGTAGAGCGTCTACGTGCGGCACTCGAGTAGCCCGGGCGGGTGTGTTACGATGCCCACTATGGGTAACAATCTCACCATCTCCATTACCGGGGGCACTATCGTCAAGGCGCTCCTGATTATGGCTGGCGCATACGTGTTTTGGGTATTGCGCGACCTCGTACTCTTGGTACTGACCGCTATCGTTATCGCTTCGGCTATTGAACCTGGGGTGGCGTTCTTCATGCGGTACTGGCTGCCGCGCTTTCTCGCGGTGCTGCTCGTGTACGTGCTCGTCTTTGGGTCGATGTTCGCACTGCTCTATCTCTTCATCCCACCAATCATTGCCGATGCGGCTGACTTTGTCTCCGTGATTCCACAGTACGTGAGCACACTTACCGTGCCCGTGTCCTTCTCGGGCATCTCGCATGCCACCGACATCCTGGGCAGTCAGGAGGAGCTGCAAACCCTGGTGCAAGACCTCTTCTCGCTCCAGTATGCATTTTCTGCAAGCGCCAGCGGGGTGGCACAGCTCTTCATAACATTCTTCGGGGGCATCCTTTCGCTCTTGTTGGTGGTCGTACTCTCGTTCTACTTTGCCCTTCAAGATACCGGCGTCGACGATTTCTTGCGACTCGTACTACCGGTCAATCGCGAGGAGTACGCCGTGAGCCTATGGAAGCGTGCGCAGAAGAAGATAGGGCTCTGGATGCAGGGACAACTCCTTCTCTCGGTCATTGTCGGCATATTGGTGTACCTGGGGCTCCTCATTATCGGCATCCCGTATGCGCTCCTTCTTGCGGTCTTTACCGCCTTTGCTGAGATTATTCCTATCTTTGGCTCCATTATTGCGGGGCTTGTGGCGGCCGTTATCGCCTTCAACGAGGGAGGCGTCGCGCTCGCTTCTATCGTCATTGGCCTCTATATTGTGGTCAATCAGTTCGAGTCAAACCTCATCTATCCGCTCATTGTGAAGAAGGTTGTCGGCGTCCCACCGCTCCTGGTTATCGTTGCGCTCATCGCGGGGTACACCCTGGTAGGGTTCTTGGGGGTACTCCTCTCGGTGCCGGTGGCGGCCGCAGCGCTCGAGTTTCTCACCGACTTCGACAAGAAGAAGCGCCAACCGGCGCCTGCGCACTAAAGATCTATGAGTGCGCGGTATATCACGACCACTCTTCCGTACCTAAACGCAGACCCACACCTTGGGCACGCGCTCGAGTTTGTTGAAGCCGATTGCTACAAGCGCGCAGCGCTACTTGCTGGGGACGAGGCTTTTCTCAATATCGGCACCGACGAACACGGCGCAAAGGTGGCGGAGAAGGCGGCGGCGGCGGGGAAGAGCCCGCAGGAGTATGTCGACGAGTATGCCCTACGCTTCAAGGCCTTCGCAGACCGACTTGATATTTCCTATGACGCGTTTACTCGCACTACCGATGCAGGGCATGTGGCGGCAGCCCAGGAGTTTTGGAAGCGGTGTGATGCGGCAGGAGACATCTACAAGGCCGCGTACGAAATAAAGTACTGCGTGGGCTGCGAGCTCGAGAAGACCGGCTCAGAGCTTGAAGAGGGGAAGTGTCCGGTCCATCCGAACCTGCAGATAGAGACTCGCACCGAGGAGAACTACTACTTCAGATTCTCCAAGTATCAGCAGGTCCTGCTCGATCTCTACGAGGCCAGCACGGACATTGTGGTACCCAAAGAACGCCTTCACGAGATACGCACGTTTGTGGCGGGCGGGTTAAAAGACTTCAGTATCTCGCGCCGCAAAGAGAAACTCTCGTGGGGTATCCCGGTGCCTGGAGACGACGAGCACGTCATGTATGTCTGGTTCGACGCGCTGGTGAACTACGTCTCGGTGCTCGGCTGGCCCGGCGAAGAGCAGAAGTTTAATACGTGGTGGCCAGTGACCCAGTTTGCAGGCAAGGACAATCTGCGCCAGCAATCGGCCATGTGGCAGGCCATGCTCATGTCGGCAGGCGTAGCGCCTTCGAAGCAGATCTTCATCCACGGCTTTATCACAAGTGGTGGACAGAAGATGAGCAAGTCGCTGGGGAACGTTATTAACCCCATGGATCTCGTAGAGAAGTACGGCGTAGACGCAGTGCGCTACATACTCTTGCGCCACGTGAGCCCGTTTGAAGACTCTGACCTCACGTTCGAGGCAATACAAGACCACTACACGGCACACCTCGCGAACGGCCTCGGCAACCTTGTGGCGCGGGTGATGAGGCTCGCCGAGGAGCACCTGCCTGAACCAGTCGTCGTAACCGAGGACGATATACGACTCGAGCAAAGTTTTCTGCAGTCCGTTGAACGCTTTAAGTTTAATGAGGCGATGGACCTAGTATTCGAACACGTTGCAAAGGGTGATGCCTTTATGACCGAGCACGAGCCGTACAAGAAGATTAAGAGTGCCGATGCGGCAGAAAAGGAAACGGGTCGGCAAGAGATTGAGAAGCTCGTTCACCATGTGGCAAAAATAGCGGCGCATCTCGTACCCTCGATGCCAGCCACAGCAGAAGCGATACTCGCTGCGGTGCGTGCAAATAAGAAACCTGACAATCTTTTCCCGCGTCTTGAGAAGTTGCATGGAAGTTAAATATATAGATGCGCACTGTCATGTGCAGTTTGAGCAGTACGATACCGACCGCGAAGAGGTCATCGAGCGCATGCGCGAGCAAGGCGTGGTGGGTATTGTGGTTGGCTGCGGCGCGGAGTCGTCGCAAAAGGCTATTGCACTAGCGGAAGAATACGAGCACTTGTATGCCGCAGTGGGTCACCACCCTAATCACCTCGAAGAATTTGAAGAAGACAAAATCCGTGAGCTTCTTTCGCGTCCACGAGTGGTAGCAGTGGGGGAATGCGGACTCGACTACTTTCGGCCAGCGGACGTAACTGAAGACGTCAAAGCGAAACAGAATGAATTGCTTAGAAAGCACATCGCGCTTGCAGCGGAGTTTGATAAGCCGCTCATTATCCATGCGCGCCCCAGCAAAGGCACGTCGGATGCATATACTGAGCTGATTGAGATCCTGGCAGAGGCGAAGACGTTGAATCCTAACCTGCGTGGCGACGTGCACTTCTTTGTTGGCGGGGAGGCAGAGGCGCGAGCCCTTATTGCGCTCGGCTTCACGGTCTCATTTACTGCCGTGATTACCTTTGCGCGAGACTATGATGCGGTGATTAAGGTCCTCCCGCTCGAGTCCATTCTCTCAGAGACCGACGCGCCTTACGTTGCTCCCGCGTCCCGTAGGGGCGAGCGTAATGACTCGCTCGCCGTCGTTGAGGTGGTCGCAAGCCTAGCCAAGATACGCGGCGAAGACGTAGGGCGCGTGCGCGTACAGCTCTGCGAGAACGCGCGTCGCCTTTTTGCACTAGGTTGACATAGGCTTGCCTATGGTGTATACTATAAGGCAAGGTCGCTCGCACAGGCAGAGCGATCAATACACGAAGGAACGGTGGAGAAATGTTCGAAGACGAAATGGAAAGTCCGTTGAGGGTGCTGGTTGTCGACGACGACCGGGGCCTCCTCGTATTGGTGAGTCGCGCGTTGCGGCCGCCCTCTTTCGCGGTGGACACGGTCGCCAACTTCCGCGAGGCGCGCGAGCTCCTCGCATTGAACAGCTACGATTTTCTGGTCTTCGACCAGAACATTCCGGGCGACCAACTCGGTACGGAGGTTCTCGCGGAGATGCGTGCCGCTGGAGACTACCGTCCGATACTTATACACTCGGACGATGAACGTATCCTCCCGCTCGTGCGGGAGGCGAGGGGAATCTACGTCCGCAAGGACTTCGGGTTCGAACCGCTGAAGTGGGCCCTCCAGAGCTTCGAGCTCTGACCTTTCGCAGCCCATTCCCTCACCCGAGGGGATGGGCTGCCATTTTTTTGGCCGGCTTGTACTCGCCTGGGGTGCGTGGTAGCATGAAAAAATTATGGCTAAAAACGAGGAATTGGAGATAGTTGCAGACGATGCCCCGGAGAACGAGGCCGATGTTCGTGTCTACGAGCTCGGTTTCCACCTAGACCCAGAGCTCCCTACTGAGGGGGTCAAGAAGGCGTACCAGGCAGTACGCAGCATGATCGAGAGCAAGGGCACGCTCGTAGCCGAGGGCGAGCCTCAGATGCTCCAGCTTGCCTATGCTATCTCGCGTCAGGAGACCGCAGGTCGTCGCGATTTTAGCTCAGCGTACTTCTGCTGGATTGCATACGAGACAACCGCAGCTCTCCATGCAGAAGTGCTCGCCGCTGTAAACGCAGACAAGAACATGGTCCGCCTTATCGACCTGGTCACTACCAAGGAGATGGCACGCCACGCCGTGGAGCTCCACGAGTTCATTACCAAGGCTCCTGTGCCTGCCGTAGAAGAGGCAGAGGCTGTGGCCGATGTTGAGCTCGACGCAGCACTTCAGAACGTTGCGCTCTAATCATTAATTTCCTCGCATGTACCTCAACAAAGTAATACTCTACGGCAACCTCACCCGCGACCCAGAGCTCAAGGCGCTCCCCGGCGGCTCGCAGGTGGCCAACTTCGGTATTGCGACCAACCGCTCTTTTAAGGGTAAGGACGGGCAGCGTCAGGAGTCGACTGAGTTCCACAACCTTGTCGCCTTTGGCCGCACGGCAGAAGTCATCGCGCAGTACTGCAAGAAGGGTCGGCCAATCTTTGTTGAGGGCCGTATCACGACGCGCTCGTGGGATGACAAGGAGACGGGCAAGAAGAATTATCGTACGGAGATCGTGATAGAGAACTTCCAGTTCGGCGCCGATGGCGGGAAGCCAGGTGCAACTGGCGGCGGAGCTCCTGCGGCTTCCTACGATGAGCAGGCTGCAGCGGCACCTAAGGGTGGGGACGAAATTCAGTATCCCGACGAGGAGATTAACCCTGAGGACATTCCTTTTTAATTAAATACTTATGGCATATCAATCTGAAAGAGAAGAGGTAGAGATCAAGAAATTTGTGGACTACAAAGACGTCGCGTACTTGAAGCAGTTTACCAACCCGCACGCAAAGATCTTGTCGAAGAAGCGTACAGGTATCCCTGCCACCAAGCAGCGCGACATTGCGCAGGCAATCAAGCGTGCGCGCTTCATGGCCCTCATTCCGTACGTACAGGCCTAAGCAGGGCCCTACCTGCACGACGTGCGAAAGCGAAAAACGACCCTCGCGGGTCGTTTTTCTAAGCCCGAGCGCACAACATCGTGCAGGTGCTCCTTATGCTTTATCCACCCGCTCAACGTATTCACCCGTGTCAGTGTTGATACGGATGACGTCGCCCTCGTTGATAAAGAGCGGCACATCTACCTTGGCACCGGTCGAGAGGGTAGCGAGCTTGTTGCCGCCGGAGACGGTGTTGCCCTTTACTGCAGGTGGCGCGTCGGTGACTTTGAGGTCTACCTTGACCGGGATCTTGATAGTCATGGGCTTGTCGTCGATGGTTAGGATCTCGACCGCAGAATTTTGCGCTAGCCACTGCACCTGGTCGTGCACGGCCTCGTCGGGGAAGGCGAAGCGGTTTGCGGCCTTGCCTTCTTCTGCAAACCAGCTTTCACCCTTGTTGGTGTAGAGATAGTTGGCCTGCATGCGGCCTACGTCGGCCTCCTCGACCGACTCGTTCTGGTGAAAGGAGATCTCGGTGACTTTACCCGAGACAAGGTGGCGGAGCTTGGTCTGATTTACCGGCTTCCTCTGCTGCATGCGGAATATGTGCGAGGAGAGCACTTCGTACGGCTCACCGTTGTACACGATGATGCATTTCGAGAGGATTTCGTTGTATGAGAGTACGGCCATGGTGTTGAAACTTATGTTGAATAATCGCTGTTATAAAAAGTGCCCGACATGGGCGACTCGTGTATGCTAGCAAACATAATGACATTTTCAAGTTCTGCCGAGGATATAGGCGCTTTGAGCGATGTTGAGGTTCTCAGACGCTCGCACAAGGAGCCAGAACTCTTTGCGGTCCTTGTGAGGCGCTACGAAGCGCCGCTTCTACGGCGTGCGAACAAGATCCTCTGGTCGCCCGAGGATGCTGAGGAGGTGGTGCAAGACGCGTTTACTAAGATGTATCTCTACGCCGATAGGTACAACCCACAAGAAGGGGCAACCTTTGCTTCGTGGGCGTACACGATCCTTAATCGTGTTGCGTATACCAAGTATGCAGTACGGCGTAAGGAGGGTGGGCAGAGAGCAGAACTTCTGCCTGAGCATTACGAATCGCTCGCCGATGAGCGAGCAGAGTTTCTCGAGGACCTTTCGATACGCAACGAGGTGCTTGCCGCGCTCGCCAAGATACCAGAAACTGCCGCCAAGATTTTGCGGTTACAGTTTATCGAAGGGAAGACGCAAGAGGAGATTGCGCAGGCCGAGAACCTTTCAATCCCCGCCGTGAAGACGCGCGTGCACCGAGCCAAGAACCTCTTTAAGAAAATATATGACCAACAACGCCATGACTAATCAATCCAACATCGAGCGCGTCGTGATGCGCCGCGTCCACACTATTCGCGCACTGCGCCCTGCTTTTTCGGCAACAGCTCTTTCTGTGGCGGTACTCGTCCTCGCGCTCTGGGGTATTGGCAGGGAAGTGTGGGTCGCGAAAGTGTTTGCCAACGGCCCTCAAGATCTTTTGGGTCACACTGCGTACCTCGGCTACGCATTCTTGCATACCCAATTTGTGGTGCAGGTGCTCGCTGCAGCCTCTTTCGCTAGTGTGGTCTACCTCGCGCGCGAGACTGCGCGAATGGTTGCGCGTATTCTGGTGCCGCTGCGGGCGTAACTACTCTGCGAGCTTGGCTTTGATCTCTTTGGTAAGCTCAGTTGCGATGGGCTTGTTCTCAGCCAAGAATTTACGCGAGGCGTCGTAGCCCACGCCGAGCTTCTGGTCGCCGAACTTGTAGGTGGCCCCTGTCTTGGCCACCAGGCCAAACTTCTCTCCGAGAGCGATAAGCTCGCCCTCACGACTGATGCCCTCGTTGTAGAGCAGGTCGAACTCAGTCGTCTTAAAGGGCGCGGCCACCTTGTTCTTGACCACCTTCACTCGGGTGCGGCCGCCCACAACCTCCTCACCCTTTTTAATACTTGCGATACGGCGTATGTCGAGGCGAACTGAGGTGTAAAACTTGAGCGCCTTGCCGCCAGGCGTGGTCTCGGGGTTACCAAACATGACCCCGATTTGCATACGTATCTGGTTGATAAAGATGACAATAGTCTTAGAGCGCGAGACTATGCCGGTGAGCTTGCGGAGCGCTTGCGACATGAGGCGCGCTTGCTTGCCCACGTGCTGCTGGCCCATCTCGCCCTCTATCTCGTCGCGGGGGGTGAGCGCTGCCACCGAGTCAACCACAATCACATCGACGTTGCCGCTGCGTACAAGCGACTCCACAATATCGAGCGCCTGTTCTCCGGTGTCTGGCTGAGAGATCAGGAGCTCTTGGAGCTTAACGCCAATGCGCCGCGCGTACTCTGGGTCGAGCGCATGCTCGGCGTCCACAAAGGCAGCGATACCACCGGCCTTTTGTGCCTCAGCAATAACATGCAGCGCAAGGGTGGTCTTGCCACTACTCTCTGGGCCAAAGATCTCGATGATGCGCCCGCAGGGGAGGCCGTCTACGCCGAGGATGGCGTCGAGGCCAATGGAGCCCGTGTGCACAGAGGGAATCTTGGCCTGCTTGCCGCCCGCAAGGGTAGTGATAGCGTCATCGCCAAACTTGGTGCGGATCTCCTTAAGTGCCTGATCGATAGACTTTTGCCGCTCACTCTTGTCGTCGGTCGCGGCGGTGATGGTCTTGAGCACTTTTTCTTTTTTTGGTTTTCCAAATGCCATAGATGAAGATTAGATAATTAAGGTACGAAAATCGAGCGGGTCGCCGTCACCGTCCTGCCGAAGCGGTCGCTCTCGACAAAGGTAAGTATAGAACCTCCACGGGGGAAGGTAAGAGTTGACGAGAACCGCCCGTTCTGGTCATACAGGAGGGCGGCGCCGTTGAGTGTGAATACGGCGGCACGCGCAGCCGTCCCTGAGACGGTGACGATACCGCCCTCGATCACGGCATGGTCAGTGGGCGAGTCTATGGTGAGCGACGGGCCCGCAATGAGTGGCCACGCCTCTACAAGGCCGTAGAGGACAATGCAGGAGATGACGACCACGAGCAGATACCGCGTCATGGGCTACTCAGAAGGTGTCCTCAAGGTTATCCTCCTCTTGTGTTTGTGCGCTTGCGTGGCTGCTCGAGTGCACTTCGCGCGGTTTTGAGCCATCGGCAGGCCCGATAACGCCCTTGGCCTCAAGTACGTCCATGAGGCGTGCGGCACGCGAATAGCCAATCTTGAGTTTGCGCTGCAGGTATGAGGTTGAGGCGCGGCCGGCCTCCTCGACCGCGCGCTTAGCGTCTTCGTAGAGGTCGTCATCGATCTCTTCGTCGTCGAAGTCGCCGTTGACCAGGCCAATAACGTCGTTCGACTCTATGACGGTGCCACCACCACCCAAGTCGATACTCGAGAGGTCGCCTGCGTTGTTCTTCTTTATATAGTTGACCACCTTCTTGACCTCCTCCTCTCCAATATAGGCGGTCTGGAGGCGTACGGGCTTCTGCATATCGCTCGAGAGGTAGAGCATGTCACCGGCGCCGAGCAGCGTCTCGGCTCCAGAGCCGTCGAGGATAGTGCGGGAGTCTATCTGAGAGGCTACCTGGAGTGCCATGCGCGTAGGGACGTTGGCCTTAATGAGGCCGGTGATGACGTTGACCGAGGGGCGCTGGGTCGAGAGTACGAGGTGTATGCCCACGGCGCGGGACATCTGCGCGAGACGTACAATAGAGGCCTCAAGCTCGCGTGGGTAGCTCTGCATAATATCAGCGAGCTCGTCGATGACGATGACAATATACGGCAGCGCCTCGGGGAGCTCGATATCCTCGTCGGCGGATTTCTTTTGTGCCGCCTTGGCAGGCTCGTAGATGGTCTTGTGATACGAGTCGATATCGCGCACGCGCGAGCCCTCGAGGATGTTATACCGACGCTCCATTTCTTTGGCTGCCCACTTGAGCGAGAGGATAGTCTTCTTAGGGTCGGTGATGACGGGTGTGAGGAGGTGGGGGATACCGTTGTATGCCGTGAGCTCCACTCGCTTAGGGTCGATCATGATAAAGCGCAATTGGTTGGGGCCGTTGCGATAGAGCAGGGAGGTGATGAGCGCATGTATCGCAACCGACTTACCCGAGCCCGTTGCGCCGGCTACGAGGCCATGCGGCATCTTGGTGATGTTTACGTAGTGCGGGGTGCCGGTAATGTCACGGCCGAGGGCAGCAAGGAGCGGCTTGGTGCTCTCGGACCACTCAGGGGCAGAGAGGAGGCCGCCGAGACCCACCATCGCCTTGGTAGTGTTGGGCACCTCGATACCCACCAGCGACTTGCCCGGGATAGGCGCCTCGATGCGCACGGGGTGTGCGGCAAGGGCGAGCTCGAGATTATTGGCCAGCGAGATGATCTTTGAAAGGCGGACCCCCTCGGCTGGTTTGACCGCATAGCGGGTGACCGTGGGGCCTACGGAGACCTCGTCCATCTCTAGGTTAATCCCGAAGTTTTGGAAGGTGCGCTTAATAATATTTGCGTTGGCCTTGATATCGCCTACGCCGGGGCGGCCACGATCTATCGCGAGTATAGATACGGGTGGCGGGTTGTACTCAGCGTCGAAGTTGGCGATACCCGTGCCAGTGCGCTGCGGGCGGTCAAACATGGTCACCACCGGCTCACGCTCTGCGTGAGGCTGGGTAGGGGTTTCTTCGGCACCCTCCTCTGCATACGGGTCAGTCTCTGGTACGCCGACCACGTCGTCGAACTCCTCGTCGGCAGCGTCTTGCCGTGCGTTGCGTAGGCGCTCCCAGAGTGCGTACGCGCGCTCCCCCAGGTAGGTGCCGAGGGTCTCGAGGTCCACCAGAAGAGCGGTGCCAATAGCGAGTGTAGAGAGCAGGAGCACAAAGGTCCCCCAGAAGCCGAAGAAGCCAGCGAGCGCCGAGCCCACCCAAGTACCCGCGATGCCGCCGAAGGAGCTCTCGGGGAATATTCCGGCAAAGGCGAGGACCGAGGCAAGGATGAGTAAGAGGCCTGAGGCAGTGAGCGGGCCGAGCACGGTGCGGCCGAAGCCTGCGTAGGCCGCAATGCCAAGTAGTGCCAGCGGGAGGAAGAATGCGCCGACGCCGACGACCGCGTAGCTCGTGGTAAAGAGCGCCTCGCCTACGGGGCCTGCCGCGCCAAATATACCGAGCGCAGAGAGACACCCGGCGGCGAGGAGCACCACCGCTGAGGTGTAGCGAACAAGGGTGTTGTACTCCTGCACGGCCTGTTGGCCGCGAGCGCGTCTGCGCGTTTCGGTGACAGTTTTCCTACTCATGGTCATCGTATTGTACCACCGCGTGTTGTGGGGGAGTGGGGCGCTGCAAGAGCTCTTGCACAGCCCGCGCGCAGACGTATACTGTCCTATATAAGTGTATGAGACACAGACTCCTAGCTCAAGGACAAGCAGAAGAGCAGCACAGTGCAAGTAGTAAAGGTATTTCTACGCAGAAAGATGACTTCGTCCTAGAAAAGAGCATATTTAATAATATATTCGAAAAGGACATACAGCGTGTCTTTATGTATAAGAAGGCAGAGAGGCTCGCGAAGGCGATCCATCTCATCGCACCGGCCTTCGCCGAGGCGCCCTCCCTGCGCAATAGGATCGACGCTATCGCGGTGGGTCTTGTCGACGCAGCAATCTTGCCTCCGAGCGCGGCGCGAACCGCACTTTCGCGGGAGCTCTTGACCCTCTCGAGCGTGCTCGCTATCGCGCGCACTGGGAGCCTGCTCTCGCCGATGAACGCTGACCTTATTACCAGAGAGACGCACTTCCTGCTCCAAGAGGTTGCGGCGTACGAGGAGCCGCGCCTGGCACTCGACGATGCGCCCACGCTCGCGGACATTGCAAAGCAGACCAGCAAGAAGAAAGTGCAGGAGGCAGCACCAGAGGCGAGGAGTGTGGCGGCGCGACCGCAGCCCCAGGCTGCCACCAAGGAGGCGGTGCCTGCTAAAGGACACCTCAAGGACAGGCGCGAGGCTATACTGTCCTTTATATCTACCAAGCAGGAGTCCAATATTAAAGACATCTCGCGCATGGTGCGGGGGGTCTCTGAGAAGACGGTGCAGCGAGAGCTTGCGGCGCTGGTGAGCGAAGGAGTGCTTGCTAAGAAGGGTGAGCGTCGCTGGAGTACGTACTCAATACTATAGGTAGACAGAGGTCGGCACAGGCCGACGTAAGCTTTGACCAGAGTGTCCGTCTATGGTAGTATGACCCGGTGGATAGCTGCGACAGATAGTGCGACCTAGAGGCTGGTAACAGTCTGTTTTTCGTTGCTGTTGTGCGCTGTTATCCACACGGTCTTTCTCTAGAACAAGGCGTCCTGCTATACTGAATCGCAGTCCTAGCAGGGGCGATTTGTTCCTGATGAGGACGTACTTTGATAACTGAATAAGTGGTTCCTCGTCGACGAGAGAACCACGTCAACCCTTACCACCTAACCCATGGCGCGCTGGTCGATACCGCTCGCTGTGGGGTAGTGTGAAAGTGCAATGTGCGAAATCAAATTGATTATCACGTGCTCCTTAAATTAATTAACAATTGTTATGACAATAACTACAAAAGCAACAGCAAAGGTTGCAGCAGTAGCAACAGGACTCGCCAT
>Ga0172380_10006633_pt1 | contig 13358 bp, 6 predicted proteins | sample Leawe162metaG_FD_119747 | JGI IMG/M metagenome (GOLD analysis project Ga0172380, IMG submission 119747) | Leachate microbial communities from a municipal landfill in Southern Ontario, Canada - Leachate well 162 metaG | ecosystem: Engineered > Solid waste > Landfill > Unclassified | place... | reverse complement strand
TAGATAAAATCCGCCGGCTTGTCATTTTCATAGAGCATCCGGCAGAAAGCAAAACCGTCGAGCATGTTAGTAAAGAGTGAGTGGTACCGCTGCTCGCTCTCCCGGAGCGCCTGTTCAGCCTCCCTGCGCTCTTCAATCTCATTTTCCAAATCCTGTTTCGATGCCGTTACCCCCTTGAGGTTTGCCGTCATCTGGTTAAATGCCCCGGACAACTCGCCAATTTCATCGTCATGATCGGTATCGATCCGGAAATCAAGGTTCCCCTTCCCGATGATCTTTGTGCCGTCATATAAGGCAGATATGGACCGTAGTATGCGCCGTTTGATGAAAACATAATTCGAAATAAGGAAAATCAAGACGATTCCCATCAAAAGAAAGACAAGAACTGCGTTGATGCGCTGGACCTGGTCCGCTTCCTCGTGCAGCAACTGCGACAGGCTTGATGCATCAAAGATCATCGCCTGGTTCTGTACGATGAACCGGCTCCACGCGACATCGATAAGTTCCGGGTCAACCGGTTGTCCCGGTGTCGCCTTCGCCGCCTCGATTGCGGCAACGGACTGCGTGTACACATCATGCAGCCGGGCTTTGTTTGCGATGATGCTATCAACAAGCACCTGCTGGTCCGGCTGGTCGACAGAAAGCCGGGAGATATCATCGGAAAGCCCGGTAAACCTTGACTCCCACTGGATGTTCTGCCGCACTTCTTCCGGGTGGAACAGGTAATCGTTCGATAAGTAACTGAGTTCATACGCGCCCCGCACGATATCCTGCGCAATCTCCTGCTGCTGCCCGAGTCTGTTGACCTCGTTGTAAGTATAGAGAAGCGATGCACTGGTCAGGACAAAGATGATACAGAAGACAAGAGTCGAGAGCGTAAACTGGGTCTTGATCTTCATTGTTGTGCACTCACCGGATGATAGTTGCTGATTCTGGTTTCACGGTGTCCAGTCCCTGCCGGTTCAGGTAATCGAGAAACACGGGCATCGCGCTTTTCGGGGTAATATTATTGTTCATCAGCCACCGGGACTCATCTTCCATCGCGATCACCAGCGACTGGTCAAGAGAGAGGGCAAACTGGCTCTCTGTCCAGATGGTTGCCGTATATTCCGGGTCATAGTGGAGCCTGTTCCGGACGATCTCCTGTGCTTTCTCCGGGTGTCTTTCAACAAAGGTTTCTGCCTGAACAAACGAGTGCAGGAGGCGCGTAATCACTTCGGGATGAGCCTTCCCGTAATCCGGGCGGGTGACGAGGAGCCAGTAATAACTCTGACCAGCTTGTGCCGGGAAGCTCACGGCAGATGCACCCAGGTTTTTCTCCGCGGTGTAACTATAGGGCTCCCACACCGTGACGGCATCGAGGTCACCGGTAGTGATCGCATCGACGAGCTGCGGAGGAGTGCGATCGACAATCGTGACATTTGCCGGGCTGATACCGTTTAAGCTCAAAAACCGTCCGAGGTAGAACTCTGCATTCGTCCCTTTGGAGGTTCCAATCTTTTTCCCCTTTAAGTCCGTAACCGTGACGATGCCCCGGTCTTTTCGTGCGACAATGTATTCGTCTTCGGTTTTTGCGATACAGCCAACTGCGGACAGGTTTTGTCCGGAGAGGATCTTTTTGACAAAGACAAACTCGGATGCCGTAGCGATATCGACATCCCCGGCAATGAGTGCATTCACCGCGTAGAGTCCTGCGTCATATGACCGTATCGTGACATTGAGCCCGTTTGCGGCAAAATACCCCTGGTCTTCGGCGATCCAGATCAGGGTGGATGTCTGGAACGGGGATACGCCAAGCGTGACGGATTCGGGTGCTCCGGAGAACGGGGTTTCCGGATACAGAAAAACGGCGATCAGAAACCCGGTAACTGCAACAACGACAACGAGTACGAGAATTATGTTCCAGGTTTTTTGCATGTTCCCCCTCAACACCCATTCAAACATTTACATTTTCGTATCCTTTTGTCCCCGGTCAGGGATGTGTACAGTTCCAGTTCTTTTTATTCCGGGTATCCATGCGATTCGTTTCATCCTCACAAGCGCTGCGGGCATTCATCATGCACCTGTAAACCGGTACATCCCTTTCGGCACCGTAATCTCAAACCGTGCTCCCTTCCCCGGTTCACCATTTTCGATAATGGTTATGCCGGACATGTCAAGAAATTCCCGGACAAAGAATAGCCCGAATTTCCCCACGCCACCCACAACCCGGTCAAATATCTGGTTTTTTTGTTCGGGCAAAATTCCAATCCCATCATCCTCACAGATTACTATGAGACCATCCGGTGTTTCCCGGCAGCTAAAGGACATACGGGTGAATGATTTACTGTGTTTCACCGTATTGTCAATCAGGTTGTAAAATACCCGGTCAATCAGAGGATCGGAATAGATCTCAAGTCCGTGGAGATCAATATCTAATAGAAAGTCTGGTTTCCCGCTTATAAGCGACGCCTGCATACGGATTCCTGGCTCCAGGGGAATCCACCGAAGCTGGTCCACTCCCATCTGCTGGTACTCTTTTGTATTTTTGATGAGACGATGGATCGATTCCAGAACATCTTCCTCTTTTTCGAGAAAGATTATCTGTTGATGTTCACGGACATTTTCTTTATTAATTTCAACATATCCCCGCAATGCCGTCACTTTGTTCTGGATATCCTGGAAGGTCACATCTGTCATCAGAGCAAGTTTCCGGTTCGCGAGATTGATCTGGTCCTCTGCCCGCTTACGTTCGGTAATATCTTCGGATATTCCCAGCAGATATCGCGGTAGCCCCTTTTCATCCACGAGGGGGATTTTCTTGGTGTGGAGTATTCGCGCCCCCATATTCCGGGTCTGTATTCTCTCCTCAGGAATGTCCTTTAATGTATGTGCGTGAAGGACTTCCCTGTCATTTTCGATGAAATTATCAGCCTGCTCTTTTGGGAAGAAATCATAATCATTTTTTCCCAACAGTTCTTCCCGTGAATACCCGAGGAGGTCTTCACCCGCCTTATTGAACCGCACAAACCGGAGATTCTCTGCATCCTTTACAAATATCATGTCGGGGATTTGTTCCACGATATTATCAAGGAACTGCTCGCTCTCCCGGAGGGCTGATTCTGCCCGTGCGCGCGCGGTAATGTCCTCAAATACGGTGGCAAACTGTCCTTTTTTCGGGGAATATACCGAGATCATAAAATGTTTTTCCATGGGTGGAAAAAACGTTTCAAAGATTTTCGCCTGCCCGGACGATGCGACAAGTGCATAGATGTTAAGATACGGGGGTTCGCTTACCCTATACACATCACAACTCAGCTTCCCGATAACATCCTTGCGATGAATATTCAGGAGTTTTTCAAATGCGGCATTCACATCGAGAATGCGGTATTCGGTTGCCTGCCCGTTTCCATCCAGAATTATCTCATGGAGCGCGTGCCCTTCAATCATATTGTCAAAGAGCGAGTGGAAACGCTGCTCACTCTCCCGCAGCTCCTCTTCCACCCGTTTCCGCTCCGCAATATTCTGCCATTCCCTAAGTGCACGTTCAGCAATGTGGGGCAGGTACTTGAACATGAATTCGGATTTGACAATGTAATCGATCGCCCCGGATTTCAGCATATCCACGGCAAGCTTCTCGTTCCCGTGGCTTGTCATGATAACAAGCGGCATTGTTACGTGTCCGTCTTTTCGTGGAAGGATATCGATACCTTTGCCGTCAGGAAGGAGCCAGTCTGCAATGATCAGATCGGGGGGGTCCTGTGCAAGAATCGCTCTCGCATCCTGAACGGTTTGTGCAAATGTTACCCTGTACATTCCGGATGCCAGCTGAAAACCTCGCCTGATGAGATCGATATGCGCTTCATCATCCTCAAGCACGAGGACATGGTAGGATTTTTTATCTGCTGCCATATTCCGGGCGTCGTGGGTATCATTCATGGGAGGAGTACTCAGTCGATGTGTGGTTTCGAATTCCAGCCAAGCCAGTAGAACCCGAGGTCGTCCATCAGTTTTGTGAATGTTTTAAAGTCGAGAGGTTTTACGATGTAACTGTTCGCGTGGTAATCATAGGATTTGGCGATGTCGCTTTCCGCACTGGAACTCGTCAGAATAACAACAGGTATCCGCTGAAGGTTGGGGGTGTCCTTGATAATTTTGAGCACTTCCAGCCCGTCAATGCGGGGGAGCCGTAGGTCCAGCAGGATCAGGTTTGGGAGCGGAGATGATTTTATTGTTTCAAAAGCGCCGCGACGGAAAAGATAGTCAATAGCCGCCTCTCCATCGGAAACATGGTGAATTTTATTTGCCACCCGCTGGTCCTTCATGCCCCGTATCACCAGTTCGGCATGATCTTCATTATCTTCCACAAGCAGGATATGAAGAGGTTCCCCGTTCAGTTTCACCATGGGTATCACTCATCTCTCTTTCCCTTTTTTGGGATATATATACATTTACTTTCTGTTACAGGGAGGGTGAACGAGAATGTGCTGCCCAATCCCCGCCCCGGGGATTCCGCCCAGATCTTCCCGCCGTGAACTTCGATGATCCGCTTTACAATGGCAAGACCAACCCCGGTTCCCTCTGTCTTTGCGTCAAGTTTCTCGAACAGGACAAAGATTCTTTTTGTGTACGGCTCTTCGATGCCGATGCCGTTGTCTTTGACAAAAAATATCGGTTCGCGCTCGTCACACCGCATGCCGATTTCAATGGTCGGCACCGGCTGGTCGCCCCGGAATTTTATTGCGTTCTCTATGAGGTTGACCAGCACTTCGCGGATCCGGGTATGGTCAACGAACACGTCCGGGAGATCGGGAGCGATTGTCACCGTGACATCGTGCTTTCGGATAACACCTGCCAGTTGTTCTGCGGCTTCTTCTGCAATGGTGCCGAAATTGATACTTTCCGGCGGGTTTGTAATCCTTCCGATTCTTGAAAGGGTAAGCAGGTCTTCAAGAAGTCCCTGCATCTTATCCGTGGCAGAGAAAATACGCCGGATATCGCTGTCCATCTGGTCAATATCCCCTTTCTTTACGTCCTCTGCGAGCAATCCTAAAAAACCCCGGATCGTGATGATGGGACTCTTGAGATCGTGGGATACCGTGTAGGTGAACCGTTCGAGTTCGGCGTTCTTCTGCTCAAGCTCGGAAATGAGGAGTTCCCGCTGGTATTCTACCACCTTTCTGTCGGTGATATCCCTTGCAATTACCTGTATCCCCGAAATCCTGTCTTCCTTTATAATGGGGCTGGAAGTCATTTCCATAATAGCATATTCGCCGCTTTTTTTTCTGGAATGTACAGTAACCCCGCCAATATATTCTCCGGAAACACTTTTATTGACGCCTTCCCACACAGCGGTAATATCATCGGGAATTATGAAATCTTCGGGTGTTTTCCCCACGATCTCATCAGGAAGATATCCAAGAATTCTCTCAACCGATGGGGAAACATAAGTGGCTATTCCTCGTTTATTAACAAGCAGTATTAAATCAGAACTTCGTTCGGCAACACCCTTGAACAGCTCCTCACTCTCGCGGAGAGCCGCTTCGGATTCTTTCTGTGCGGTAATGTCGATGATGGTGCCTTCCGCACGATCCTCTTCGCGGTTTAACCGTGCGGAGAACTGCGTCCAGAAGGGACGCCCCGTCACATGGTTTTTAAACTGGACAATATGATCATCGATGTGTCCCTCTGTATGAAGAATACGGCTTACTTCTTTTCTGTCATCAGTATTCATATACAGGTGGACAATGTCATTTCCAATCGCATCTTCTACTGATAAAAAACCTGCAAGGGTGGCATATCGTTCGTTACAGGCAACAACAGTGCCATCTTTTAAGCTGGTTTCAAACAGTCCCACCTGAGCATACTGGTAGAGGTTCCGGTACTTTCGTTCACTTTCCTGTAAGGCTTCCACCGCCTGCTTCTGCTCGGTAATATCTTCAATCGTACTATCAAACCAGATCTCGCCGGTTTCGGAAGTCTTCTTTGTCGCGGTGATACGTGCCCAGATCGGTTTCCCGTTGAGGGTCCTGTACCTGACTTCCATCCCCTTAATGCTCCCTTTGGCAACAATCTCGTCACTGATGAGGCGGCGCTGTTCGGGGTTAAAGTAGAGAGCACTGGGGGGAACCGCAAGTAACTGTTCCCGGCTGTCCGCTTCGAAGATCCTGATTGCCGCAGGGTTTACCTCAACTAATGAACCTTGTGATCCCGGCGTTGACCGGAGAATGCCGATATTGACATTTCCGAATAACGCCCGGTATTGCTCTTCTGCCGCTCTTCTGTGGTGTTCTGCACTATCGATGGCATTACTAAGAGATCCTGATACTTTTCCAACAACATATGTCGTGACGATGGTGACCGCAACTAAAAATAGTGCCATCGATAATGCCGAATTCAGAGTATAAACCGAGAAAAACGTCGCCTGAAGAAAACTCTGGGCAAAGATGAGGATGATGACAAGGGGAACAAATGTCCGCAGGAGATGCGCTTTTGTCGAATTACCCGTGAAATATTTAAGGGGTGCAGCATCCGGTCCAGCTGCGGTAATAAACCCTGCTCCAAGGAGGAGCAAGGTAATCGTGGATTCCGGGGCAAGGGGAAGAAACGAGGTCTCGTACAGGAACGGGATGCCATAGATATAGCTTAAAAGGAAGGTAAAACTTACGAGAACGACAAAAATACCGAGGATGCCGACAGTACTCCGGGCATCCTGTATTTTCTCGTGTGAGCCAAAAACGTACACAAGGAGGAACAGCGCAAGCGATGAGGGGATCATCAGTCCCGCAGCAACCGGTGAGATAGGTGTGGTGGGATACGCAAGGATTGCATTCCCGAATTGGTACAACCATGTCTCGATTATGAATGATTGTCCCAGTAACTGGAGGGGAAATTCGATGAGTGCGAAGATAGCAATGACTACAATAACTGCGAGGATGCATGCCCGTATTCTGCCACGAAATGGTTTTTTCACCTGGAATGCAAGGATCAGACCGGATACTATCCAGATGAGTGCAGCGGAAAATGCAATGGTTTTGTAATCCGGGTAAAAAAACCGGTAAATCCCAAGGTTCCAGTAAATGCTCGCAAGTCCCAGGATGCTGATGAACACCGTGCCGGCACCAAAGACGATTGTCAATCGTTGGAAGAACAGAGTTGCTGTACCTTTTTCATCCCGTCCGGGTATACCGTCATTATCCATTTCGGGCACTGCAACCACTCTTCCTGCTATGGATATCTCTTATCGATGGGTTCCTGTGGCAACCCCGCCATGAACACTGCTATGGATATCTTGCAACCCGGTCAAAGATGGTTCTTGTACTGATATTCACATTCATATCAGTTCCCCTTCCTGGTCATCCGCCACATCCCCTTCGGTACCGTGATCTCAAACCGGGCACCTTTACCCGGTACTCCGTTCTCCGTAATCGTGATGCCGGTGATAGCCAGAATCTCACGGGAGAGAAACAACCCAAGCCCGGTATTCTTCCCGAAGCCCCGGGTGAAAAGCCGCTTTTTGTCCTCTGCGGAGATCCCCACACCGTCGTCTTCGCAGACGATCAGGAGTCCCATGTCAATCTCCAGTGAAGAGACACGGATTGTCTTCATCCCTGCACCCCCATAACGGAGTGCGTTATCGATCAGGTTGTAAAAGACCTTCTCGAAGAGCCGGTCAGCGAAAAGCTCCGGATTTTTAGGATCGACTTCGACACGGACATCCCGCATCGGCAACCCAAGAACTGCATTTTTAATGCTGGCGTTCACGCTCTGCCATTCTGGTGCTGCGACGCCCAATGCCTGGTAGTTCTTCGTGAACGTAATCTGGTCCTCTATAGTATTCGCTGCCTTCTCTTCTTTTTTTATGTACTCGATGAGAATCTTAGGATCGTCAATTATCTCATGCGATAGTTCGAGATATCCTTTGAGCGCCGTCAACTGGTTGAGAATGTCGTGCCGGGTGATACTTGAGAGAAGGTTCAACTGCTTGTTTGCCTGCCGCAACGCTTCTTCTATCCGCTTGCGCTCAGTGATATCGATGTAAGCACCGAGCACCCCGCTAATCCCACCTGATGAATCGTGCAGCGGTGTTTTACTTGTTAAGAGCCAGATTGTCCTGCCATCAGGTGTTGTCTGGGGTTCCTCAATGAGTATCCTGGGTTTGCCGGTTTCTATCACCAGTCGATCATCGGCACGGTATAATTCCGCCTGTTCATGCCATCCCATCTGGTAATCGTCTTTTCCGATCAGATCCTCCGTATTATGGAATCCTGCATCCTGTGCAAACGGTGCATTACATCCCAGGAATTTCAGGTCGCGGTCTTTCCAGAACACACGTACCGGAATTGTGTCCAGCACACTCCGGAGGATCTGCTGCGAGTTATGGAGTGCCTCTTCCATCTGTTTGCGTTCTGTGATATCCTGGTTGGCACCATGGGCTTTCATCGTCCTGCCCTCGGCATCTTTGGTAATTCCAAAACGCACAATAATATACCGCACCTCACGATCCCTACGGATAATCCGGTGCTCGATCTGCCGGGTAAAATCCGGGTCAGTGGCAGCTATTGCATTCGTTATTTCATCGGACACTACCAGCATGTCATCCGGGTGAACGAATATTCGGGCGTAAACCTCTGCCGGCATCTGATAGCCGCCTTCACGCTCTGCGGTAGTGCCATACAGAGCGTAGAACCGGTCATTGAAGGTGAAGATACCGGTGGGAACGTCTAACTCCCAGTGCGCCATGTGTGCGAGGTTCATTGCTTCTGTGAGTAGGATCTGACTCGTCCTCAGTGCCACTTCTGCCTGTTTACGATCCGAAATGTCCAGCGAGACATTAGCCATGTACTGCGGTTTTCCGGTAGCAGGGTCTGTAATCGCGAATATCATCGCATGTACATCAACCAGATTACCGGTTTTTTGATTGATATACTGGAGATCCCCTTGCCAGATGCCCTGTTCCACCAGTGCTGGCAGGACTTCTTCCTGTAATTTCCTTTTCAGATGATCAGGGATATACCGGAAGAAATCTTTACCGATGGCATCTGCCGGTAGAATGCCAAACATTCGGGCTCCTGCATCATTAAGGAAATTAATCTTTCCATCAAGTGTTGCAATACCGATAAGCTCGCGGGAGTGCCGGACTACCGAAGCAAGTTTCTGAAGTTCCATCTCCGCCCGTTTCAGTTCAGTAACATCCCGTACTACTCCCTGGAATCCAATGATAGTGCCATTTTGATCTTTTCGCGCAACTGAGGAGATGAGAGTATGAATAATCATCCCGTCCTTTTTCTTCAGGTCAACCGGATAATCCTTTGAGAATCCCAGTTCCGAAATAATTTTCCGATGAACATTTCGTTCATCGGGATGTGCATAGAGATCAGCAATGTTCACGGTCATCAGTTCTTTGCGGCTTTCGTACCCAAACAGTTCCACCGCTGAGTCGTTGAGGTCAACCCACCTGCCATCCAAAGTAGTGATAAAAACGCAGTCCCGTGAAGTAGTAAAGAAAGCCCGGTACTTTCCTTCGCTTTCCCGTAATGCACGTTCAACGCGTTTGCGTTCAGTGATATCGAGGGTAATACCCTGGTAATGCGTTACAAAACCATTGGTATCCCGCCTCACCCATGTCCGGTCTTCCGTAAAACGGATTTCCCCGGTTTTTGTAAGGATGCGGTACTCCTGGACAAACTCCATCCTTCCCTCACGGGTAAACTGTTCAACTTCCGTGCCGACCCGTGAAAGATCATCGGGGTGGATGATCGATGCATAGGGAATCCTTCCGCTGGTAAAGTCTTCAGGCAGGTAACCGAAACCGGTAAGATTTTCAGAAACGTATTCCACCGGCCATCCCGGCGCAGCTTTCCAGAGCCAGACAACTGCCGGGCTGTGGTTGATGATAACATCCAGTTCCTTGAGCTTCCCATAAGCGTCCAGGAGCGTAGATTCTGCCCGCTTCAGGTCGGTGATGTCGATAAAACTTAGAAGGAGATAGGGGTGTTTGTTGATGTATATGCGGGTTACCGATTTGAGGATGGAGATTTTTTCGCCAAGGTGCGTCAGCAATACTTTCTCGGATTTATCAACGGTCTGTTCCAGATCCGTAATCGGACATGCTCCAATCTCTGCGGGACAGATATAACGGTGGCAGACCGACCCGATGATCTCGTCTTTTTCTGCCCCGATCATTTTGGCTGCAACTGAATTGACATCGATAATCGTATGGGTTTCCGGATCAATGATTACTACGCCGGCAATCATCGATTCAATGATATCTTTTAACCGCCCCTCACTTTCTGTCAGGCGTATCTCCAGGATCTTGCGATCGGTTATATCCCGGTTGCTCACGCGCCGTCCCAGTGGGTTCCCGCGCGAGTCATAGATCTGCCGGCAGGAATGCCCAATCCAGCGCACGGTGCCATCCCGGTGGATAATCCGAAAATCAGTGGATAATGCCTGGCGGGTTTCCCATGCGACATTGTTATGTTCCTGAACGGAAAGAAGATCATCAGGAAAGACGATTGTCTCCAGCAGATTCGGATTGGCAAGGAATTCCTGTTGTGTATAACCCGTTAGACGGTGACACGACGGGGACATGTAGATGATCTGTTTGTCCTGCGCCTGCCAGTATTCCCAGTCTGCGGTAAAATCTGCTATCGTATGGAACTTCTCTTCACTTTCCAAAATCTCCAGTTCAGCATGTTTTCGTTCGGTGATATCCCGCACAAAGACGATAAACTGCTGTTTTTGAGCCTGTAGTACTACGCTGATCTCAACATCAATAATTCCCCCATCCTTTGTCCGGTGCCGGGTCTCAAACCGGTCTGAACCGGATGCGAGAATTTTCTGCATGTGTGCAAACGCAACGTCTTTGCTTTCATTCGCGTCCTGATCATAGATAGATCTTCCCAGCAATTCCTCGCGGGAAAATCCGGTCATCCGGCAGTAATTGTCATTTACTTCAATCAGCCTGCCGGTGGCATCGACAAGGTTATAGCCGTCACGGGTTGTCCTGAGGAGGGTTGAGTACCATTCCGCATAGTCCCGTGATACCTGCGCAACCTTTTCGCGATCGGTGATGTCAATGCCAATTGCAATGTAATTGCCAATGATACCTTCGCTGTCAGGCAAACCGCGTGTATTCCAGACAATGGTCTTTTTCGTCCCGGTATTGCTGACGATTGTTGTCTGCAGGTTCTCCAGATACTTGTCCTTTTTTATGATCTGCGTGATCTTTCTGGTAATCTCCTTACGGTAATTTTTCTCCGGGTAAAGGCGTTTCCATACCTCATTTCCGCCGATCACTTCCGCAGCCGGATACCCGCTGATCTGCTCTGCCGCACGGTTCCATTCAAGGATCTTTCCGTATGAATCAAGCACCATCAGCCAGACGTTCGCATTGTCGATGATGCTTTTCTCGTATTCATGTGCAATGCGGTAATCCTCTTTCTTTTTTTCCAGCCGCTCCGATAGTTCAGCAACAACCACTCCGATCAGGATGAACATACCGGTACGGAGCACCGCCGTCTCGATCTCAATGGTTGAAGGATACAAATAGAACGTGGCGAGTGCGAGGTAGAAAAGAGAGAGCCCGGTGAAAACCGGGATGCCGCGCCGTTGGTAAAAATAGGCAATCAGGATGATCGGCAGGTAATAGAGGTGCATAAAAACAGTGCTGATCCCTTGGGAGAGACAGTAGAACGTGAGTACCACTGCAACAGTCGTCACGCCCGCAATGAGGGGAGACACAAAAGATGCGGGGATCAAATCACCGGATGCAGATCGCATAGAGTATCACTAAACCGATAATCAACCGATGAGGTGATGTATGTTGTGGTTCTTAATGGCTGCCTGCTTTGGATTTTCGTGTGTGGCAAAAATCCGTTCATTGGCGTGGAAATGTGTGGAAATACATCATTGACGCGAACGTGGATTTTTTTATTGTCACTGACACCTTTTTTCATTGGACACAACAGTAAACGAACTCTGCTATCTGTACCGTTAGGAGGGAGACGTCGGAGTGAGCCCGGCACACTCAATCACTCAGTGATTTCCCGGATGAAGTTCATCCGTTTGTGGCACATCCGTCGTCCCGAACCGGTACGCGCCTTTCGGTACCGTCATAACGAACCGGACGCCTTTGCCCGGCTCACCCGCCTCCGTAATGGTGATATCCGTGATTGACAGGATCTCTTTTAACAGGAACAGCCCAAGCCCCGTATGCTTACCGAACCCTTTTTTAAACAGGTTCTTCTTGTCCTCAAGTGTAATCCCCACGCCATTATCACAATAGGTGAGAAGAAGCCCATCTGCCGTTTCCTTCACAGAAAATCCCATCCGGGTGACGTGATCGCCATGGCGAAAGGAATTTTCCACGAGCGTCACAAAGACCTTCTCCAATAGCGGTTCGGCAAAAACCTCCACACCGTCCACCGCGACTGTAACCTCTACGCCCGGCACCTGGAAGTCCCGGATGGCAGCGTTGATGGTCTCGGAGAGAACATGCCATTTCGGTGCCTGCATCCCGATATCCTGGTAGTTCCGGGCGAACTTGATCTGCCATTCGATCGCCTCAGCCGCCTGTTCTTCCTTTTTTATGTATTCCTGAACCACAGGGTCTTTCACATCTTCCTTGGAGAGTTCAAGATATGCCCGCAATCCCATGAGCTGGTTTAAAATGTCATGCCGCGTGATGCTGGCGAGGACACTGAGTTTGTTGTTTGCCTTGCACAGCGCATCCTGGGCTTTTGTCAGCTCTTCAAGTTGCCGCTCCGCCACCCCCTTCTTCTCCCGGTAAGCGTTCACCAGGTGGGTAAGATCGGTCACATCATCGATGACCACTAAAACGAGAATCCCGCTGTCATCGCGTGCGGAGATACCGGTCATGGGGATACAGGAGATCTTCAGGACACGGAGGGTTCCATCCATCGTTGCACAGGGGATCAGGTGGGGATGGAAGAGCGGCGAGAAGATGACTGCCGGTCCTCCGTCAAAGATCTGGCTGATTCGCGACAGGACAGCGGGATTTTTGAGGGACGGGAAAAGTTCCAGGATATGTGCTCCTTCGGCTTGCCCGGTGGAGATCCCGGTCCAGGTAACCATACAGGAATTCCAGAACCGAATGGTGAAATCCGCCCGCAGGACAAAGACACCTGTGGGAAGGAGATCTAAGAGGGAGAAGGTCGTATCAACAGGTGTGGGTCTGATCATCCCGCACCTTCCCGGTTACCTGTCCGGAGTATGCTCTCCACCAGGTGATCAAGCGAGCCGACCTCAAGGATGAGCAGGATATCCCCTTCGATATGTAACGCTTCGATCAAAAAATTGGTCCGTGCCAGGATCACCCATTCGTCAGCCGCAGTGGTTGATCGGCGTTCCGCGAT
>Ga0172380_10006632_pt1 | contig 13361 bp, 13 predicted proteins | sample Leawe162metaG_FD_119747 | JGI IMG/M metagenome (GOLD analysis project Ga0172380, IMG submission 119747) | Leachate microbial communities from a municipal landfill in Southern Ontario, Canada - Leachate well 162 metaG | ecosystem: Engineered > Solid waste > Landfill > Unclassified | place... | reverse complement strand
GGTGGATCGCATGAAGAGCGACTTTATATCGCTCGCATCACACCAGCTCCGCACGCCACTCTCGGCAATCAAGACATATTCACACATGCTTATTGATGGCTACATGGGCGATATAACCACCGCCCAAAAAAAGTCACTGCGCACCATTGTATCGGCGGCAAATCGCATGAACGAGCTTATATCGACATTACTTAACATCACACGAATCGAGAGTGGGAACGTGACAGTCGTGCCAAAAGCCGTAAACGTCGAACGTTTGGCCGACGAAGTGACCAAAGAGCATGCCTTGGCCGCTAGCGACAAAGAAATTGCCATGGAACTACACATTAATACAAAGAACGTTCCAACGGTATATACCGATGCACTATTGTTTAAGGAAGTCTTATCAAACCTGGTCTCGAATGCAATCAAGTACACCCCCGAAAAGGGCAAGGTAGATATAACCATTAAAAGTCGGCGCTACGATGTACTATTTATGGTCAGCGACACCGGTATGGGTATTCCGCGCTATTCGCAGGAACAAATATTCACTAAGTTTTTCCGGGCCCACAACGTAGTCAAACAAGAAACGAGCGGCACTGGCTTGGGATTATACCTAGTAAAGGGCTTGGTTGATGCACTTGGTGGTAAAATTTGGTTTGATAGTCACGAAGGCAAGGGCACAACATTTTATGTTACCCTCGCTAAAGCCTCTAGCCAATCAACCGGCGCTCCACAAGGAGATGACTAATGTTAAAATTCTTATTTGTATTGCTGCACGATATGTCATACTACTTATATAATCTAATGAGAGGCCACCGATGGCGAACATACTAGTCGTAGAAGACGACAAAGACCTGAACAACGCGTACAAGATCATTCTCGAAAGCGAAAATCATACGGTCGTGTCGGCTTTTAACGGCAAACAAGCACTTAAGGCACTCGACAGTTTTGTGCCAGATTTAATTTTACTCGACTTATTAATGCCTATTATGGGTGGTCTCGAGTTCTTGCAACACTACGACCTCGTTAACAAGCACCCTGATGTTAAGGTGCTTATTTTTACAAATATGGAAAACTCGCCAGAGGTTACCGAAGCTTATACCCTGGGTGCCGCTCGCTGCATTATTAAATCCTGGACCGCGCCACAAAACCTGGCTCGCGTTATAAGTGATACGCTCGAAAACAGCGCCGTTAACGTAACCTCTTAATTTAGACTTTTAGTTCTAGCTCGGCGATGTACTGATCGTTGAGCATGGTAGCTAGCTTGTCGAGTTTAATTTGGTAAGGCGTGTGCTTGCCGTAAGTAATAATGCCGAGGTGCTTTAATTTGTTGAGCTCGGTAGCGGCTGTTTCACGAGTAAGACCGGTTAAGTTCGCAAAGTCTTGGTGTGTCAAATTAAGAGTAATCTCAACAAGCTGCGGGGACTTACGTACGCCGTGGCTAAGCGCCAAGTAGTGTAGCGTATAAATAAGCTTATCGCCCGCCCGAGAGTGTTGTAGGGCATTCAGGCGCATCGATTTGGCCAAATGATCGACGACATAACGTTCCAGTTCGGCAAACATAAGATCGGGATGGCCTTTTATAAATGCAAGATAGTCGTCGCGCGGCACGGTGTATAAAGCTACTTCGGGGCTAAATGCTTCGTAATAATACACGGCGCTCGGTGTCTTACCGTACGTCCACGCACCTGGAAAGGTGTCGTTTTCGGTATAAAATCCAACAGGCTTTTCGTCGCCATTAACGCTTAGGTTGTAGGCCTTAACCACGCCAGACTTTACAATATATGCGCTGCGCGGAGCCTCACCCTGAAAAATAATAATCTCGCCCTTTTTAAACGTGCGGAGTGTGTAGTGGCTCAGGAATTCCTGAATTAGCTGTTGATTAGTATTTGCCATTGCATAAAGTGTACACGGTTCAGTAGCCACTGAACAGGCGCAAAAGTGCTCCTACGTGTTTTGTAGTTTTGCGTAAAATTTTGCGAGGCGCTGTTTGTTGTTCTTATCGTACATACGCATAAGTTCTTCTGGGGTTGGCATCCTCTTATCCTCCTAACTACCCCTAGCTTAGCGTAGTAACTATAAAAGAACTGTAAATTACTTAACAATCACTTAGTTCTGGGTGTCGTCGGCGGTCACCCGATCGCTGCCAAGTACCACTATAAAGTCGGCGTTGTAGCTAGAACCATACGGGTTAGTGGTGGTCACAGTGCTGCCGGGGAACGCCTTAAGCAATGCTTGTTTGGTGTTTGGCTTGCCGCCTTGCGATAAATCTATAATTTGCGTCGTGGTGTGGTTTTCGCCATCAGCATCACCGACGGTGCTGACACGAATATTCTTCTTTTCGAGTAAATCAGACTGCCGAGCTGCCAAACCCGATGTACTGGTGCCGTTAAGTAATATCACGTCGGCATTTTCGCGTACTAGTAGATTAGACGAGGTTAAGCGCTGTATGTAGCGCTGGATATCACCATATTCGTCCAGACCCGCTTCGGGAATAAGCGCCGACTCACCCTTAGTGGTACGGTAGTTTTTAAGTAAGTTTTTACCATCCGCCTCGTTCAGGCCAATCGATTGAATGTTAGTACCGCTAATGCCTTTTGTAATGTCATACAGCCGACGCACATTACTGAGTGTAAAGTTGGTTTCGACATTCGAGCCAATAGAGTCAAATAGGCCGCCGAGTTTAAGCGGGTTAGCGAGCACCCCAGCCGAACTAGCCTTCGAACGCAGCGCTAAAATAAGCTGGCGCTGGTTTTCGGTGCGGTCGAAGTCACTATTGGCAAACCCATATGAGCCCCGGGCATCACCACGAGCTCGCGCCAAATTAAGCGCCTGTTGGCCGCTCAAGTGATGTGTACCGTTTGTGAGCTTTACCAGCACGCCGCCAGTTGTCCAGTCTTTGCTTGGATCGTACAAGCCTCGCTTATCACTACTTTTAACCGTAAAATCGATACCGCCAACGCTATTAACAGCGTCACGGAGGGCGTTGTAGTTAATAAGCGCGTAGTAGTGACAGTCAACCCCAAAATCTTCTTGTATGACTTTTTGCAGCAAACCCATGCCGCCTTCGGCGTAGCCGTCTTCTTTGAATTTAGAATTTTCGCCCGCAGGATATACGGCATTTATCTTTTGATGGCCGTAACCTGGAACGCTCACGTACAAGTCGCGCGGAATGCTCATCATGAAAGCCGTGTGATTTTTGGTATCAACGCTCATAATCATAATTGAGTCGGTTAACATACCGCCCTGGTGACCCGGATCATCGGCCGAGTTGCCGGCCAGCAGAATATTAACCCGTCCAGCCGACTCGCCATCGAGTTTTCCAACCGACAAGGCGCTAAAAACGCTGTTACCGAAGAGGCGATGAGCGTTATACAAAAATTTAAAGCCCAGCCAACCAAAAACCAGCAAAACCAGCACTAAAATACTCAAAATGACCCGCTTGATTGTTATTTTTGAAGTAAATCGCTGCCAACGGCTCCGTTTTACAGGCTGCTGCGCCTGGCGAGCGCGCGACTCGGATGCCGCCGTAGATTTATAACTATTAAGGGTCATCCCAACCCCTGGAAAATCGGTGGCTTTGCCAACACGCTTTGGTGGCGCAACATCGAAGGCTTTACCGGACCGCTGTTTGCCGACGCGACGATAGGGCGGCTTTTGATTTTCTGACATTAGGCTCCATTATACTCGATTTTTGCCAAAGCAAGCCTTACAGCTATTTTTCAACCAGCCGCGTATACTTAACTTCATACCTATGCGAGTTTTAGTTGTCGAAGATGAAGTTAAAATAGCCCGAGCTATCCAGCGTGGCTTAGAACTAAAGGGTTTCGCCGTGGACACTGTTCACGATGCCGATACGGGCCTGAGCTATGCCGTTGACGACGACTATGACGTTATTATTCTGGACCGCATGTTGCCGGGGAGTTTTGATGGCGTCGTACTAGCCGAAAAGGCTCGGGCAGCCGGACAAAAAGCGCCCATCCTTATGCTCACCGCTCGTGGCAGCGTGGCCGATAAGGTTCAGGGATTAAACAGTGGTGCCGATGACTATTTAGTAAAACCATTCTCGTTTCAGGAACTTGTCGCCCGCATTCAAGCACTCCTACGGCGCCCGGCGCAAACAACAACCACTGTCCTCCGGTGTGACGACCTAGAACTTGACCCGACCAGCTACAGCGTAAAACGTGGCGACACACCTATATCGCTATCGCAAAAAGAGTTTTCACTGCTTGACTACCTTATGCGCAATCAGGGGCAGGTAGTTACCAAGGACATGATAATTACCCATGTCTGGAACGAAGATTCGTTGATTCTACCCAACACAGTAGAGGTGTATGTTGGCTACTTACGCGGAAAAATCGACAGGCCTTTCCCTAAGTCCCGGCAACTACTGCAAACAAAACGTGGTTTTGGATATATATTAGGATAGCCATGTTCCGCTCAGTGACGTTTAAACTAACCATGTCCTACCTGATGATCATCACGTTTATCAGCTTGTGTTTTAGTGTCGTACTGTACCAAGTTGCCGCTCATGATCTGACATTCGGCCTGCGTCGACAAACCCAGCGTATATCAGATAATTTTCCTGTTTTTTCGGGTAGCCCGTACCTGCGCATGCGCGAAGATATTGATGAGAGCAAGCGCCATTTAATTGGTCGCTTAGTACTATTTAATATTGTAGTGATTGGTGCTGCCGGCATTACTAGCTACGCCCTTGCCAGACGTACCTTAGCACCTATAGAGGAGGCTCACGAACGTCAAAAACGCTTTACGGCAGATGTTTCACACGAGCTGCGCACACCGCTTACCGCCCTCAAAATGGAGTCTGAGGTCGCACTTATGGATCCATCGGCTACAAAGGCCGAACTTAAGGCGGTAATTAGCAGCAATATTGAAGAGGTCCAAAAACTAACCGACCTAGTCAGTAACTTGCTACGCCTAAGCCAACTTGATGACTCCGAAAAATCAAAGCTCCTCCAGTCGGTGTCACTTAATGAATCTCTGCAAGCTGCGGTTGACCAGCTATTACCAGTAGCGACAGCCCGCAACATTACTATTAACGCTGATTTTGGGCCTGATACCACTGTCGAAGGGGATCGAACAACATTGGCACAGCTATTTATAATCTTGCTGGATAATGCCATTAAATATAGTAGCGACGGGTCGGCAGTAAAGGTAAAAACAGAATTACGACAGCAACTCGCATACGTTCGCATTACCGATACCGGCAAGGGCATAGCCAAGTCAGACCTGGAACATGTGTTTGAGCGATTTTACCGCGCCGACAGCGCCCGTACGTCGGGCGATACCAGTAGCGGATTCGGTTTAGGGTTGTCGATCGCCAAACTAATTGCCGATAGCCACAATGCAACAATTAGTCTTACGAGTCAGCTTAGCAAGGGCACTACTGCTACCGTTATTATCCCAATTGCAGCTACGCAACCAGTCGGCCAACCGACAAAAGCACCGACATCGCCAGCATGACGTTTAGCGAAAATATGAACGTTTGTTTTCCCCATACAGTTGCCGTAACGAGCGAATAGGATCGCAGCGCTCGATATAGCCAAACGGCGGCCAGTACGGTCAACGCACCACCAGCAATAGCACCGACATCGCCTCGAGCTACCAGTAGTAGGCTAATCAGCAAAAACATTATTATATAAGCGACAGACTGGTACTGAGTCGTTTTAGCGCCATGAACGGCAGGCATAACGGGAATGCCGGCAGCCATATAATCTTCCAGCCTATACAGAGCAATGCCGTAAAAGTGCACCATCTGCCAGGCGACCATGAGTGCAAACAGTAGGCCGGCAGTTACATCAAAGCTGCCAGTTACGGCGGTATAGCCTGCTACGAGTGGTATTGCCCCCGATACACATCCTACCAGCGTGCCATGTACCGATTTACGTTTGCTCCAGCCATACACAACCACATAGTCAACAAATGCAATGGCCGCCAGCAGTACGGTTACTGCATTTTGCGTTAGCAATAAGAGCAGTGCTCCCAGTAAGGTTACAGCCGTCGCGAATACCAAGGCCTGCTTATTGCTAAGATCGCCAGTCACGAGGCTTCGTCGCTTGGTACGAGACATATGCGAATCAATACCACGATCGAGGTAGTTATTATAGGCACAGGCACCGGCAATCACCAAGGTTAGTCCCCCAATAAGACCAAGCAGGGTACTAGGAGCACCCTGAAATTTTGACGCAAACAAAAAGCCTGCCAAGGCAGTGAGTATATTGGCGTAAATAATACCGGGCTTTGACAGTATGTAGTAGTTTCGAAGCTGACGCTTAAAGGCCATCCTGGCTCTCCACATACTCCTGCAGCTGATCAGACGAGTGTAGCATTCGGTAGTTAAGATTATTCATAATCCATAACGAACCCACAACAACTATTAAGACAATTATGAGCATACCTGCAAACACCAGCAGCTTCCAACGCGGTTTAAATTCTGCGCCCAAGTGCAAAAAACGTGTAAGTTGCACCACACATTGCACTATGGCCAGCCCAGCAATTATTGCAATTGCGGCAGTATTACTTATGGTTGTCGAGGTAGCTACCATATAGGCCACCACCGTCAGCACAATACACGACGCGAATCCAATAATGTACGAATTCACCGTGCCATGCGATGGCTCAAACTGACTAACATGCGCCTGCTTATGTTCACTCATAGTCGGCCACTCCATAGGTATACAACACTAAATATAAAGATCCAGACAACATCTAAGAAGTGCCAAAACATACTAAAGAGTGTCATTCGTTTTACAGTGTTGCCGCCCAAGCCGCGCCGCCAAATTTGTACGCCCAATACTAATGCCCAGAGCAGCCCGACACATATATGTAGTCCATGGGTTGCCACAAGCGTAAAGTAAGCTGACAAAAAGCCGCTGCGCTGCCAGTCATTACCCTCTGTAACAAGGTAACGAAATTCATTAAACTCAAGACCAACAAAAGCCAGCCCTAGCACAAACGTCACAGCCAGCATTCGCAACAACAACTGCTTGTTACGACGCTGTAGCGCTATGACCGCTAAACCACACGTAAAGCTACTAGTAAGCAAGAGCATGGTCTCGACCAGCACGTATGGCAAGTCAAATAGCGCTGCGCCGCCAGGGCCACCATTAGTGCTGTTACGCTGCACGGCATAGGTAGCAAATAAAGTCGCAAACAGTACGCAGTCTGTCATTAAGTATATCCAAAAACCGAGCACCGTTCGTTGCGCGCCAGCTGCGCGTTCTGCAATCGCACTCATGCCGTCACCTCCGATGTTCGCGCCTCAAACTTTGCAATCGTAGCCGCCGACAACGTCCGTTCGGTGTTGTCATTTTGGGCGCGCATAATAATCGTTACCACCAAACCAATCAGACAGGCGACTGCCAGCAACCACATGTGCCAAATAACGGCAAAACCAAAGCCAAAAGCGAGTAGGCCAATTACGAGTCCGACGGAGGTATTGCGCGGTACGATGATAGCCTCATATTCAGGGGCGGGTTGTGCACTCCGCTGATGCTTACGAACCCAAAAGGCGTCACGATCGGCTACAACTGGTATGGTTGCAAAGTTATAACTCGGTGCAGGGGAAGTAGTTGACCATTCTAGGGTACGGCCATTCCATGGGTCGCCCGTGAGGTCGCGGTTCTTGTCACGCTGCAAAATGCTAACGACCAGTTGCAATACCTGGAAAACCACGCCCAAACCGATGAGCAGAACGCCTACACCGGCAACTATGAACAGCTGCTGCCAGCCAAGCGAGGCATCGTAGTGATCGAGGCGCCGAGTAGCGCCCATTAAGCCAAGAATGTGGAGCGGTACAAAGGCCAGCAAAAAACCACCAAACCAACAACTAAAGGCATAGCGGCCCAGTCGCTCATTAAGCTTAAAGCCAAATATTTTAGGGAACCAGTACGTTAGGCCCGCAAAGAAGCCAAAGACGACACCACCAACTATCATCATGTGGAAGTGCGCCACTAAGAAGAGGCTATTATGAAGCTGGAAGTCAACCGGCGGGATTGCCATAAGCACACCGGCCATACCGCCAATTGTGAATATAGCCACAAAGCCCATAAACCATAGCATTGGGGTAGCAAATTTTATGCGACCGCGGTACATCGTAAATAGCCAGTTAAATATTTTCACACCAGTGGGTATGGCAATAATCATTGTCATAATGCCAAAGAACGCGTTTACGTCAGCGCCGGCGCCCATAGTAAAGAAGTGGTGTAGCCACACAATAAATGACAGCAGCACAATTGCCATAGTCGCCCACACCATCGACACATAACCAAACAGGCGCTTGCGCGCGAACGTTGCTACGACTTCTGAATAAATACCAAACGCTGGCAAAATAAGAATATAAACTTCCGGATGTCCCCATGCCCAGATTAGGTTCACGTACATCATGGGGTTGCCGCCTGCTGCGGCAGTAAAGAAATGCATGCCCATAGTGCGATCGAGCGCCAACATGGTGAGCGTTGCCGTAAGAATAGGGAAGGCAAAAGCCACCATAAGCATGCTGCCGAGCACGGTCCATACAAACATTGGCATTTTCATGAGTGTCATACCGGGCGCTCGCATGGTTAAAATAGTCGTCACAAAGTTAATCGCCGACAGCAGACTACCAATGCCCGATATTTGCAGACTCCATATCCAATAATCTACTCCTGTACCAGGACTGAATTGTAGCTCACTCAGTGGCGGGTAAGCCAACCAGCCGGCAGCCGAAAACTCGCCTACTACCAGCGACAGGTTAACCAGCGCCATACCGCCAAAGAATAGCCAAAAGCTGGCGGCATTTAGCACCGGAAACGCTACGTCTCGCGAGCCAATTTGCAGCGGCATAATGAGATTAATAAGGCCAAACAGCAGCCCCATAGCAACAAAGAAAATCATAATTGTGCCGTGAGCCGAGAATATTTGCTGGAAGTGATTTGCATCAACAATGCCAGCGGCGTCACCAGCGCTTAATGCCTGTTGTGCCCGCATAAGTAATGCATCGGAGGCGCCGCGCAGCAGCATGAGCAGCGATATAATAACGTACATTAAGCCAATCCGCTTTGGGTCGACCGTAGTAATCCATTCTTTCCAGAGCCACTTCCAGCGGTGTGTGATGGTTATAAGCGCCAGAGCACCCACACCAGCGCCCACAATAGTCAGGGCACCAAAAGCCGTCACCAGGTCGTGCGGCAACGCATCAAGTGTAAAGCGCCCCAGTAAACCGGCAAACATTGGCGTCATTCGGTTTGCTCCATGTTTGTGTGATCAGTCATATACTTGCTTATGATTGTATCGTATAAGCCAGCCGCGGGCGCGCTATACGTATACACACGACGGTCGGTCGTCGGCGCTGCCACCTCGGCGTACTGTTCGAGTGTGAGTGGTGACTTAGTTTGTGCATCTGCCACCCAGGCATCAAAGCTGTACCGTGGTGTTGCCGCTGCCACAAAGTTCATGCCAGCAAATCCTTTACCGCTAATATTTGCCGATGATCCGTAAAAATCACCCTGTTCGTTAGCCATTAAGTGGAGCTGCGTGCCCATGCCTGGCATTGCGTATACCTGGCCACCGAGTTGTGGTATCCAAAACGAGTTCATGGGCGCATCGGACGTTACTTCAAATTTTATTGGTGTATTCACCGGCATACGCACGTAGTTAATGCTCGCAACTTTTTGCTCTGGGTAAATAAACAACCAGCGCCAGTCGAGGGCTACGGCCTGAATCGTTATTTGTTTTTGGTTTGATAGTAGCGGTTTGTATGGGTCGTAAGCATAGGTACCGTGCCAGGTCATAACTGCCAGCACGGCTATCAAAGCCGAGGGAACAAACCACCAAATGACTTCAAACGCCCGGTTATGATCCCAATTAGGAGCATAACGCGCTTTTTTATTTGACTCACGGTATCGCCAGGCAAAAACGCCCGCTAGCGTAAACACGGGCACTACAATTAGAAGCATCAACACGCTCGCAACAACCATAAGCTCGCGTTGGCCTGCGGCAATCGGGCCAGCTGGCTGCAATACTGCAATTGGCGTGACGTATAAATAGCGGGCGACAACACCAAAAACAACTATGCCAACAATGGTAGCGGCTAGTATAAAATTACGTCGGCGGATAATGCGTTTTTTAACGTGTGCCATCGTTTGTCTCTCGCCTATAGCAGATCTCCATAGCGCTTATGGTCAATTGTAACATGCCTAAAAGTGATCGCGAATGTGCGAATAGCTATACTTCCAGTCGGCATCGACCTTCTTGTGCGGGTTACAAATATTTTGGGGATCCATGATGGTTTTAACTTGCTTCATAAGTAAATACACGGGCGTTCCAAATTGCCGCTCCAACCATGGGCCGCGTACCAACCCGTCGTTATGTTCACCTGACAGTGAACCGTGGTATGACAGCACGAGCTCGTTCACTTCCTGCATAGCAGGCAATAGTTTTTTACGCTCCTGTTGGTCTTCGAGCTTCATGAGCGGAATAATATGAAAATTACCATCGCCCATATGGCCAGCTACGGTCGCAAACAGCTTATATTTTTTTATAATGACGCGTAGCTTTGGCAAAAATTCTGGTAAATATTTTGGTTGCACAATTAAGTCATCAATAAATGGCGCAGTGTGCTTATCTTTAACTTTACTGCGGAGCAGCTGAAAACTCTGTCGGCGCATAATCCAAAACTTTTCGGACTTGGCCTCGCTGGCGTCTTCTTCGAAGCCATTAATTTCGTAACGAGCCCGATATTTTGCTAAATCACGGTGCAAAGCGTGCACTTTACTACGCACCTCCTCTTCGGTTTCGCCGTTGAATTCGACCATTAGAATCAGTTTTGGAATGCCGCGCAACAGCTGCAAGCCATCGGGTATAAGCGTAATAAGGAGGTGAATAAAGCGTTTTACACCAAGCAGCTTTAAAAAGCTGGGCATAAAACGGATCGATAGCCACAACGTTTGGTCGTCAAACGATTCAAAGGTAGCCGGCTTGTGTTCGAGCACTTTGGGAATAAGTTCGCCTAGGTCATCAATATTTTTTAAAAACAACACAAGCAGCCCAGAGTGAGCACGAGCCGGTACCAGTTTAAATGTGATATCCGTCACAAAACCTAAAGTACCTTCGGAGCCAACGATGAGCTTAGTAAGATCAAATATGCCGGTTTGGCGATCCCAGACCTCCCAGAGTGTGTAGCCCATCGAGTTTTTACTGACTTGCGGCTTAGCGGCCTTAATAACATCGTAGTTCGTCTCACACAGTTCGTAAATCTGCTTGTAGACTTGGCCCTCAAAGTCTTTTTGTTTCATTTTTTTGTCGAGCTCAGCCTTAGTAATTGGCTTAACCGTTCGTTCGATGCCGTCCGCAAATACCACTTGCAAAGAGGCAATAAAGTCTTTGGTTTTACCGTATTCTAGCGACTTTTCACCACCAGAGTTGTTGGCAACCATACCGCCAACAGTGGCTAAGTCACGGCTCGCAGGGTAGGTGGGCATGAGCGCGCCGTGCTGTAGGGTGCGCGGCTCAAAGTCTCGGTAGTACACGCCCGGCTGCGTGCGGGCATGCGTGCGCGTGACTTCTTCGACTTCGTTAAAGTAGCGCGTAAAGTCCATAATTATCGAATCATTGATCGCTCCGCCCGACATATCGGTGCCCGCCGATCGAGCAGTAAGCGATAACGTGGGATTTGTCTTTTTGAATTTTGTAACCGTCGTGATAAGTATGCCAATATCGGCAGCGTGTTTAGGATACACTACCAGCTCCGGCTTAATTTCGAACAGGGAAGCGTCGTGACTGTACGTTTCTAAGGTTGCGGGCGCGTCATCAAAATCGCCCGTAAAGCCAGCTTTTATAAGCGCAGTCTTTATTTGTTCCATACCTCTTAAGCTTACTTGTTACCAGAGATGCTTGCAAGCATTGCTGCAGTTCATTACACTTATGGTAAATGAAAAAAGAAAAAGTCTTAATTGTTGGTGGTGGCTTTGCTGGTGTTAAGACCGCCCTCGAGCTAGCCGACGACAACCGCTTTAGTGTTACGCTCCTCACCGAAAACCACGATTTTCGTTATTACCCAACGCTGTTTCATGCCGCAACCGGTGGCAAACGCGCCAATGCAAGTATTCCGCTCAAGACCTTTTTTGATAACACGTCAGTACGTGTTCACACTGGCCGCGCTGCCACGCTCGATAGAAAAGCAAAGACCATAACCACGCGCAGCGGCGACATAGTTGAGTACGACACACTTGTATTAGCGCTCGGCGTAGTCACCAATTACTTTGGTATTCCTGGGCTGGAAGATTTTTCGTACGGCATTAAATCTATTGAACAAATAGAGCGATTTAAAAAGCACTTGCACCAACAACTGATCGATGAGCGTAAGCCAGACCTTAACTACGTAATTGTTGGCGGTGGACCAACGGGCATAGAGCTCGCCGGTGCACTGCCACAGTACCTGCGCCAAATTATGAAAGCTCATGGCATTCACCAACGGAATGTTCACATCGATTTAGTCGAATCTTCGCCACGGTTGTTGGGGCGCGGACCGCGTGACACCTCACGTATGATTGAGCGTCGCCTGCGACGGCTCGGCATTCGTTTACACCTCGGCAAAGTGGTGCAGGGGCAGACTGCCGATGGCTTAACTGTTAGTGGCAAACCCATTCAAAGCCATACCGTTATTTGGACGGCTGGCGTTACTAATAATCCTTTCTTTAGCGAAAACCACTTTGTACTCATGGGCCGCGGTAAGGTTGCTACCGATATTTATTTACAGGCCGAAGAAAACATTTTTGTGCTTGGCGATAACGCTAACACGCCCTATAGCGGCTTTGCCCAAACTGCCGTCCACGACGGTGCGTTTATGGCTGAAAATTTAAAGCGACGCGCTGATGGCAAGCAGTTCGAAAGCTATACGGCCAAGGAACCATGGAGCGTGATTCCAGTTGGCGCCCGTTGGGCTAGTGCCACTCGCGGCGGCTTTCGTACGTACGGCTTACTCGGGGCATTGCTGCGGGTAGCTGCAGAATTTGTGGGCTTTCATGACTATCAGCCGTGGCAAGCCGCCGGCAAACAATGGCTCACTGGCTTCGGCACCGAAGAAACTTGTAAAATCTGCACCGCGGCCATTGCCGAATAGGCAACTACGGGTGACTACAGTACGTGTGTTCTTTGCCAAGCGGGTACACGCCCGCACGTAACTGACTATTCATAAGTGCTAGCTTATCAACAAGCGTGGCGATACCACGTGGTGTTTTGCGCACCGCCCCAATTTGGCCCGTTTCTATAAAATCAAGCGTCAGCCGCTCCGGCAGTTCGCCGTGCATAATTTGCCAGGCCAGCGCATAAACCGTTAGCTGCTGCGAACTGGTAGCTCGACTCTTAGCCTTTTCGGGAGT
>Ga0172380_10006631_pt1 | contig 13362 bp, 13 predicted proteins | sample Leawe162metaG_FD_119747 | JGI IMG/M metagenome (GOLD analysis project Ga0172380, IMG submission 119747) | Leachate microbial communities from a municipal landfill in Southern Ontario, Canada - Leachate well 162 metaG | ecosystem: Engineered > Solid waste > Landfill > Unclassified | place... | reverse complement strand
GATTTTGTTTTTGATGGTGAAAAAAAAGAAGGAGATTTTTATACAGAGGAAGATATTCCTAATCCTGTAAATTTTTATGCTAAGACAAAATATGAAGGAGAAAAAGCCATACAAAATTCAGGTGCAGAGTACGCAATTATTCGAATAGCATATCCTTATAGAAAAGAATTTGAGGCAAAAAAAGATTTTGTAAGGGCTATTTTAGAACGTTTAAAACAAGGATTGCCAATTAAGGCAATTGTTGACCACATAATGTGTCCTACATTTATAGATGATATTGCGATCGTTATAGATAAAATAATCGAAACGGGCGGCTCTGGAATTTATCACGCGGTGGGAGGCACTCCGCTTACTCCTTATGATGCAGCGTTGAAAATGCAAGAGGTTTTTGATTTGGATAAAAGCCTTATTGGTACTACTACAAGAAATGAATTTTTTGAGGGTAAAGCTAGGCGCCCCTTCAATCTTTATCTGAAAAATGCTAGAATAGAAAACTTAGGAGTAGAGATGAGAACTTTTGAAAAAGGTCTTTACGAATTAAAAAAATCATGACTATTACATTTGTTGGACATGGATATGTGGGACTTGTAACTGCAACTATTTTTGCAGATTTGGGCAATACTGTGCATGTTATAGGGCATACTCAGGAGAAGATAGATAATCTAAAAAAGGGTATTATTCCAATTTATGAACCTGGACTAGAAGAAATGGTAAAGCGCAATGTAGATAATGGCCGACTCTTATTTTCACTAGATTACACCCCAGCCATTCAGGAATCTGAAATAGTGTTTATTGCAGTAGGTACTCCTCCTAAAGAAAATGGTGAAGCTGATCTTTCGACAGTTTTCCAGGTAGCTGAAGAAATCGGAAAAAATCTTAAAAATTATACTGTTATTGCTACAAAAAGTACTGTCCCAGTTAGTACAAATAAAAAGATTGAAGAGATAGTAAGGAAAAATAAGCCTGAGGGAATTGAATTTGATGTGGCATCGGTCCCAGAGTTTTTAAGAGAAGGGTCTGCTATATCAGATACGCTATACCCAGACAGAATTATAATCGGATCTGAAAGTGACAGAGCCCGCGATTTGCTAATAGAGCTTCATAAGACAATAAAATCGAAAGTTATTACAACGAATTTAGAGACAGCTGAAATGATTAAGTATGCATCGAATTCATTTCTTGCCACAAAAATCTCTTTTGCAAATTCAATTGCGCATCTTTCAGAACTAACTGGGGCAGATGCAGTCAAGGTTCTAAGTGCAGTGGGGATGGATAAAAGAATTGGTGAAATGTTTTTGAGTCCCGGTCCAGGATATGGAGGAAGTTGTTTCCCTAAAGATGTTGAAGCGCTTATAAATATAGCAAGCGGTTATGACTATAATTTTGAATTATTGCGTGTAGTTCAAGATATAAACAAGTATGCAAGACTTAGAATCGTTGAAAAAGCTGAAAAAATGCTAGGAGACGTGAATGGAAAGCAGATTGGAATTCTGGGACTCGCGTTCAAACCGAATACAGACGATATGAGATTTGCGCCATCTGTAGATATAATTAAATTATTACAGGGGAAAGGTGCTGTTATAAAAGCCTTTGACCCAGTATCTATGAAAACTGCAGCGCCGCTTGTAGAAAATGTTGATTTCTGTAAGGATAGCTATGAAGTTGCAACGGACAGCGATTTATTAATAGTTGTTACTGATTGGAATGAATTTAAGGAACTCGATTTTGAAAAAATAAAAGAGTTAATGCATTCGAAAAATATTATTGATACCAGAAATATTTATGAACCGCATGAAATTAAGTCGATGGGTTTTGAATATATGGGAGTTGGCAGATAATGTCTAAAATCTTTATAACAGGGATTAATGGTTTTGTAGGTAAACATTTATTAAATGTTTACCCTGACGATAAAATATTTGGTTTAGTGAAAAGTTCCACTGGAGAAGATCTAGGCTCTAACGTTAAAGTTTTGAGCGGTGATATTTTAGATGCAAATAGGATACATGAAATAGTTGAAGAAATAAAACCAGATATAATTTTTCATCTTGCCGCATTAACTTCACCTGGAGAAAGTTTAAAAACTCCAGTAGAAACAATTAACAATAACGTATCAGGACAATTAAATATTTTGGAGGCAGTTAGAAAAATTGAATTGAATTGTAAAATGCTTGTAGTGTCTTCAGCAGAAGTATATGGAAACGTAGATGAAAGAAGTATACCTACGTCGGAAAATGCTGAGCTGTTGCCCAATACTCCATATGGGGTTTCAAAAGCTGCACAGGATTTGCTTGGATATCAATATAATAAGTCTTATGGCCTGTTTAATATTAGAGTTAGACCGTTTAATCATATTGGGCCGGGTCAGGCGCCTATCTTTGTTGTTCCAGCTTTTGCAAAGCAAATTGCAATGATAGAAAAAGGGCAACAAGAAAATATTATTAAAGTAGGAAACCTAGCACCAAAAAGGGATTTTACAGATGTCAGGGACGTAGTGCGTGCTTATAAACTGCTTATTGAAAAAGGAACTGCAGGCGAGGTTTACAATATAGGATCGGGTAAGTCACTTCCAATTTCTCAAATATTAGATATTTTGCTTTCTTTTTCTGATGAAGAGATAGACGTAGTTGAAGACCCATCTTTAGTTAGAAAAGTTGATGTTAACGAGCTCAGATGTGATTTCTCAAAATTAAATAGAGAAACAGGATGGGAGCCCGAAATTCCTATAGAAGAATCACTTAGAGACACACTGGACTATTGGAGAAATATTCTATAAAATAATTAAGTTTTAAATGAAAAAAGCCTTAATAACAGGAATAACTGGACAAGACGGGAGCTATCTTGCTGAATTACTTTTAGAAAAAGGATATGAAGTTTTTGGTACAGTAAGACGTCTTAGCACGCCAAATATTGAACACATTAGTCATATTCAAGATCGTGTAAAATTAATTTCTGCAGATCTTTTAGACCAGAGTTCAATTGCGGCTGCTATAGAACAGTCGGAGCCTGATGAGGTATATAACCTTGCAGCTATGTCGTTTGTAAAAACATCGTTTGAACAGCCAGTTCTAACTGGTGAATTTACAGCGCTTGGTGTAACTAGGGTTTTGGAAGCTATCCGTTCAGTGAATAAAAAAATAAAATTCTACCAGGCTTCTTCCTCAGAAATGTTCGGAAAAGTAACAGAAACCCCTCAAAAAGAAACAACCAGATTTCATCCACGTAGTCCCTATGGAGTTGCAAAAGTTTATGGACATTATATTACGTTAAATTATCGTGAGAGCTATGATATGTTTGCATGTTCGGGAATTTTATTTAATCACGAGTCACCTAGACGAGGCATTGAATTTGTAACAAGAAAAATATCTCATTCTGTTGCAAGGATAAGTCTTGGGAAGCAGGAAAAGCTTCAGCTTGGAGATATGAGCCCTAAAAGAGATTGGGGATTTTCAGGCGATTATGTAGAGGCAATGTGGCTTATGCTCCAACAGGAAAAGCCAGAAGATTATGTTATAGGTACAGGAGAGACTCATAGCGTTGAAGAGTTTGCTAAACTTGCTTTCGAAGAAGTGGGTATAACAGATTGGCAGAAGTATGTTGAATCAAACAATCCTTCATTTTTGCGTCCTGCAGAGGTCGATTATTTAATAGCGGACTACAGTAAAGCAAAAAATGAATTAGGATGGAAGCCAAAAACCTCTTTTCCAGAACTTGTAAAAATGATGGTAAAGGCTGATGTAGCTTTAGTCGAGAAAGAAGATAGATAGTTTACTCTCCTTTAATGATTTTTTATCTAAGTTTAGTTAGAATAGTATTATGGAATATGCAGTTGTAGCTGGTGGTGCTGGATTTATAGGATCTCATCTTTGTAAAAGGTTGTTATCAAAAAACATATTTACTATATGTGTTGATAATTTACTTACTGGACGTGAGGAGAATCTCGATGTACTTAACAGAGACAACAATTTTGTTTTTATAAACCAAGACATATCTAAAAACTTGGACACTATATTTTCTCAATTTGAAAAAATTGATTATATTTTCCATCTTGCATCCCCTGCTTCTCCAAACGAGAAGAGTGACAAAAGTTATATGAGTTACCCTATTGAGACTATGCTGGTTAATTCTGTAGGAACGTACAATCTTTTAAATGTTGCAAGAAGCAGAAATTCAAGATTTTTATATGCTTCTACCTCAGAAGTTTATGGTGATCCTGAAGTTTCGCCTCAGCCAGAAAGTTATTTTGGAAACGTTAATTCAGCAGGTCCTCGGGCTGTATATGATGAAGGAAAAAGATTTGGAGAAGCGATGACTATGGCATATTATAGAAAATTTGGGCTTGATGTACGTATTCCTAGAATTTTTAATACGTATGGTGAGAATATGCGTGAGGATGATGGGCGGGTTGTGTCAGATTTTATAGTTCATTCACTAAAAAATGAGCCTATTACTATTTTTGGTGAAGGTAGTCAGACTAGAAGTTTTTGCTACATTTCAGATTTAGTTGATGGACTTATGGAGTTTATGATGAGAAAAGATCTGAGCGGTGAGATAATTAACTTAGGAAATCCAGAAGAGTATACGATAATAGAGCTTGCGGAAAAAATAAAAAAACTTACAAATTCTAATTCTGAAATAGTTTTTGAAAGTCTTCCACAAGATGATCCTAAGAAGAGAAAGCCTGATATATCAAAAGCAAAAGAGTTTTTAGATTATGAACCAAAGGTTAGTGTTGACGATGGCTTAAGAAAGACAATAGAGTATTTTAAGAGCACGATATGAAAATTACTGTAATTATTCCAACATATAACGAGAAAGATAATATTGGAAATATCATAGAGCAATTTGAGAAAGACGTTTTTCCGAAGATAAAACAGCACAAGACGTCGATCCTAGTCGTTGATGATAAATCTCCGGATGGAACAGCTGAGGTGGTTAGGGATCTTATGAAAAAGTACTCTAATTTAAAAATTCTTTCGGGTGAGAAGGAAGGACTTGGAGCAGCTTATGTTAGAGGCATGACTTATGCTATTGACGAGATGAATGCTGATGCAGTCGCAGAGGTTGATGCAGACCTTTCTCATCCTCCAGAGAAAATGATCGAATTCGTGAAGAAGATGGATGAAGGATTTGATACAGTAATAGGGACAAGATACAGTAGTGGAGGATCAATCCCTAAGAATTGGCCTTTAAGTCGCAAAGCTTTTTCAATTTTAGGAAATTTACTTGTACGAATTATTTTACTTCGACCTTATATACATGACTGGACAGGTGGATTTAAGCTTATAAAAAAAGAAGTCTTTTTAAAAGAGAAAAAGGAACTAAAAAATTATAATGGTTATGTTTTTCAGGTTGCTTTTTTACATAAAACTATAAGAGACAGATTTAAAGTTGCAGAAGTTCCTTATCATTTTTCGGATAGAACGTTAGGAAAATCAAAAATTGCTTCAGGAAGTTATATTGTTAATGTTTTAAACTACATAATTAGAGCAAGAATTTATGAATCCATGCATTCACCATTTTTAAAATACGCTATAACAGGATTTCTAGGCTATTTAATAAATGCATTTACGCTTGAAATTTTTAGTCAAGGAGTTGGACTTAATCCAGGGATCGCTGCAATGTTGGGTGCAGAGTGTGCTATTATATGGAATTTTATAATTAATAATTTTTGGGCATTTAAGGAACACAAGATTACTAATCCCTGGAAAGTGATTTTTAAATTTCCACAGTTTAATCTAGTTTCGATTGGATCGCTTGCCATTACAAGTTCCGTAGTTTTCATTTCTACACACACGCTAGGTGATTATTTGATTGTAAGACAAGTGTCGCTTGCGCTGGCGATTGGACTGCTAGTTATCCCTTATAGTTATTCTATGTATAATATCTTTATATGGAAAAGATGGAGAATATCATTCCTTTCAAAAATTCAGGAAAAACTTGGATAAAAGAAGCAATCAATTTTTTAAAATCTTCATACGGCTTATTGGTTTTACTGATTATTGTTGTAGCCTCTTTTATGAGGTTATATAAAATTTCCGAGTATATGACTTTTTTAGGTGACGAGGGGCGCGATGCTTTAGTTGCAAAGGAAATAATTGAAGGAAATTTAACTCTCTTGGGTCCTCGTGCATCTGCAGGGGACTTTTTCCTTGGCCCTGTGTATTATTACATGATTGCTCCATTTCTGGCAATTTTTAATTACGATCCAGTTGGCCCTGCAGTAATGGTCGCTTTAATAGGTGTTCTAACTGTTTTTCTCGTATATATTTTTACTCAGAAATTTTTTAATAAGCCAGCGGGTCTAATTGCAGCTTTATTATATGCGATTTCTCCCTTGGTAATTGCCTTCTCAAGATCTTCCTGGAACCCTAATCCTGTGCCTTTCTTTACTTTACTTTTAATGCTAGCGCTTTATTTTAGTGTAAAAAATAACAGCGTTAAATTATCACTTTTGGTGGGTCTACTATTAGGTATATTACTGCAGCTTCATTATATAGCTGTATTTATTGGGGTTATTGTTTTTGTTTTTGTTCTTATAGGTAATTTCTTATTAGAGAAAAAAGGTCTATTTAAAAAGTATGCTCTTCAGTATTCCACCATATTTACAGGTTTTTTATTAGGCCTTTCTCCTTTTCTTCTTTTTGAATTAAGACATGGATTTCCAAACATTAAAACAATTTTTAGCTTTATATTTGTTAATAATTTTCAGGTTGACCGAGTTCAAGAGTTGTCGCATCTCGAGATTGTACAAGATGTTTTGTTTAGATTATTTGCTCGCTTAATTTTTAATTATCCTCCTATAGAGCAAATAGAATCCTTTAATCTGATGCATATTCAGGTATTGCAAATCTTGACAGTCACGCTGATAGTTTCATCAGTTATATCGCTGCTTATTATAAAGAAAAAACTAATAGTCGTCCTACTTCTATTATGGTTGCTGTTGGGTGTATTTTTATTTGGTTTTTATAAAAAGGAAATTTATGATTATTATTATGGATTTTTATTTCCTGTACCATTTATTTTGATTGGTAACTTGTTAGCATCACTTATGAAGGTTTCAGGAAGGTTTAGATACATAGCATTTACATCAGGCTTAGTTATTTTTATAGCATTATTTGTAAATTTAATTCTTAACAATCCATTTCAATACCAAGGTAATAATCAAAAAAGAGAAGCTGAAAATATAGCAAATAAAGTTATTGAAGTGACAAATGGAAGACCATATAATTTTGCACTTATAACTGCAGGAAATTCTGATCATGTATATAGGTATTTTCTTGAAATTAAGAACCGTGAACCGATCGTAATAGAAAGTCTGGAAACTGATCCGGAGAGAAATTCTGTAACAGATCAGCTAATAGTCATTTGTGACTTGGAGTGTAGCCCCCTGGGTGATCCCCTGTGGGAGGTTGCAGGATTTGGCAGAGCAGAAATTGATGGTCAATGGGAAGTACCTTTTGTAACTATATATAAGTTAGTTCCTTTTCAAGAAAATTAGTAACCCAAGAATCCCAATTTAATTACGCTTAATTGAAGTAAAAAATATAGGAGTATATTTAGGATAAAGATGAACAAGCTTGCAAAAATTATTAGTCTAATTTCCTTTTTGTGAAAGTTGATTTCGACATTTGATAATTCTAATGTTTTACTTGATTTAGTATCTGACACGTAAGAATAAGTTGCCCTGAGGGGCAACTTATTCTTTGCTAATTTCATTTTTTCTTCCCTGGTTTTTTTCCTAGCCATTTGTATGAAGACTATCATATTGACACAAAATAGGCAAGATAATACAATGGTTAAACCTTATGAACATAACTCCTGAGTATATTTTGATGGCGATTTTTTTTGTGTGGGCTTTGGTGCTTACTTTTTTCTTCTTGCGCTTTTATCTTTTTTATATAAAAATAAAACAAGGTACTAAGGAAAAGTCTTTAATCCCGATTTTGAATGATCTACTCTCGAAAGAGATCAAGCTAGAGGAAGGAATTATTGCTTTAGACAAGAAAGTGGCTGAGTTGGATGAAGAATCTCAATTTTTTATTCAAAAGGTCGGAATGTTAAGATTTAATCCATTTAATGATACAGGTGGCGATCAAAGCTTTATACTTTCACTCTTGGATGAACGTGATACAGGAGTAATAATTTCTAGCCTACATACAAGAACTGGTACAAGATGGTATGCTAAGCAGATAGTAGAAGGAAAAGCTTTAGATCACGAGCTGTCTAATGAAGAAAAAAATGCTATATTAAAAGCGAAGAGGCTTTCAAGAAATAATGAAAAAATTAAATAAATTCTCACTTATACTCGTCGGCATATATATTGTGACTACTTTAATTTCATTTGTAGTATTTTCCGGTATTATAAAGAGTCTTGGTGATGTGCAGTCTCCAGTCCCTGAAGCAGTCACTGATGGTAGCAAGACGTTATTTGATGATAGTTTGCCCAAAACGGAGCCATGCCCGTTAACAGGTCAGTTATTTTCCAAACAACAGCGACAATGGTGGGAAGAGCATCGACCTTTAGGAGTTATGATTGAAAATCATGAAGATTCCCGGCCTCAGTCAGGATTAACTAGCGCAGACGTAGTATACGAAGCCGTAGCAGAGGGTGGCATAACAAGATTTTTAGCAGTATTTTACTGTCAGGATGCTGAAATAATTGGTCCGGTGAGATCCGCAAGAACTTACTTTTTAGATTTTATTTCTGAATATGGCGATTATCCACTGTATGCTCATGTGGGAGGAGCAAATACTTCTGGTCCTGCAGACGCATTAGGTCAGATTAGAGATTATGGATGGCAGAACTATAATGATATGAATCAGTTCTCGATCGGATTTCCGGTATTTTACAGAGACTATGATAGATTAGGAAGAACTGTTGCTACGGAGCACACTATGTATTCGTCTACAACTAGACTTTGGGACTACGCAAAAGAAGAAAGAGGACTTTCTAATGTTGATGAGGATGGAAATGGTTGGGATGAAGAATTCACATACTATGAATTTAAAGAAGACGTAGCAGAAGGTGTACGACCAGCAGCTCAAAGTATTTCATATAACTTTTGGGACGGATATGGAGATTATCTAGTTGATTGGAGTTATGATAAAGCTACAAACTCATATGTTCGCTCAAATGGTGGAGAGCCTCATATTGATTTAAATACAGAAAAGGCCGTAAGTGCAAAAAATGTAGTACTTCTATTAATGAGAGAAAGTAGGGCTAACGATGGATATGAAGGAAATCTTCATATGCTGTATGGGACAAAGGGCACTGGCGACGCTATAGTGTTTCAGGATGGTAAGGAAATTGAAGCAACTTGGTCTAAAAAGAGTCGCACCGCAAGACTTACACTAACTGATTCAAGAGGTCAAGAAATAAAATATAATCCAGGACTGACCTGGTATTCAGTACTGTCCCCTGATACAAATATTGATACAAAGTAGTATAATATCTTTGATCAATAAGTTAAATTCAATAATATGTTAGAAGATTTAATTACTTCAAAAACTCGTGTAAAAATTTTATCTTTATTTTTAAAGGATGTTGCGGCGATGTATCACGTGAGAGATATTGTAAGAAGGGTAGACGAGGAAATAAATGCTGTAAGACGCGAGTTAATACTATTAGATAAGAAAGGTCTTTTATCGCGGGAGCAAAGAGGAAATAGAGTATATTATTATTTCAATAAAAATTACCCTTATTTAAGTGATCTTGTTAGGCTTAATGTTAAGGAGTTTGGACTAGGTAAAGAGATTTTAAAAAATAAAGTAAAACTGGGGAATATTAAATATGCAATGTTATCCGGTAAATTCGTTAACTCTAAGTCAAATAAAGACGATGTAGACATGCTAATCGTTGGACTTGTTGTATTGCCCGAACTGCAGTTAATCGTGAAAGCAGAAGAAGCTACCAAAGAGCAGGAGATAAACTATACTGTGATGAGCGAGGAAGAATTTAATTTTAGAAAATCCCGTCGTGATCCTTTTATTTATTCTATAATAAGTGGGTCTAGAATTATGCTAATTGGTGACGAAGAGAAATTTTTGGAGTAATTATGGTAAAGCAGAAGTTATTCGTTTTATTAATTTTATTATTGTCGGTATATTTATTTATCGCGAGTCTTCCTTTTAAATTTTCATTAGGTGATTTGAGCGTCCCGTTTTTGGGTAATTCTTTTAATTTAGAAAATGTTGGTTTTGATCCTAAGAGTGCAAAGATTGGAATATTGGGATTTAGCATCGAGCGTGATCTTACTTATAAATTGGGGTTGGATTTGCAGGGTGGAACTCAACTAACATATGAGGTAAATATGTCAGAGGTAGCGCAGGAGGATAAAGATAATGCATTTGACTCAGTAAGAGGAATTATCGAAAGAAGAATAAACCTGCTTGGGGTTTCTGAGCCTAATATTCAGTCAATAAGAGGAGCAGACACGTATAGACTTGTAGTAGAACTTCCAGGAGTGTCAGATCGCGATTCTGCAGTTCAGCTAATTGGGCAAACAGCACAGTTAACTTTTTGGGAAGGCGATGCACAGGCAGATCCTAGCAAGGTTTCAACAGATTCAGCAGATTTGCTTAACCAAAGTCTATCAGTTATTTTAGGTGCTCAGCCAAAAGTTTCAGATCTTACTGGAAAAGATCTGCAGAGAACGCAGGTCGTTTTTGACCAATCAGCAGGAACCCCACAAGTTCAAATAGAATTTACAACAGAAGGAAGTAGTAAATTTGCTGAAATAACTGAAAGAAATATAGGTAAAGTTGTTGCAATAGTACTTGATGATCAAATAATAAGCGCCCCCGTGGTGCAGCAGCAGATAATAGGTGGAAGCGCCGTTATAACAGGGAGTACTGATGTAGAAGAAGCAAAGAGGTTATCCATAGCACTTAACGCTGGTGCGTTGCCTGCTCCGCTAGAGTTAGTTGCTCAAAGCACAATTGGTCCTTCGCTTGGTAAGGTGTCTCTTGAGAAAAGCTTATTCGCAGGTCTAATAGGATTCGTTTCTGTGGTTGCGTTTATGATAATTTTGTACAGGAAAGAAGGAGTTTTAGCGTGTATAGCATTGGGAGTATATGCACTCATAACTTTATTTATATTTAAATTAGTTCCAGTTACATTAACGCTCGCAGGAATTGCAGGATTTATACTTTCGATAGGAATGGCAGTTGACGCTAATATTCTTATTTTTGAAAGAATGAAAGAGGAGCTAAGAAATGGAAAGCCTAGAAAGATTGCAATTCAAAATGGTTTTAAAAGAGCGTGGCCTTCAATTCGCGACTCTAATATAACAAGCATAATAACAACTTTAATTCTTTTTTACTTTGGAAGCAGTATCGTACGCGGATTTGCATTAACATTATTTATTGGAATTGTGGTTTCTATGTTTTCGGCAATCATTGTCAGCAGAAATTTATTATTAGTATTTAGTTCAAAAGAGAAAAAATGAATATTATAAAAAAAAGAAGAATATTTTTATCCATATCGGGAGTGTTAATTCTGACAAGTATCCTTTTGCTTGTTTTTATAGGTCTAAAGTTGTCAATTGATTTTACTGGCGGATCGAGGCTTGGGATAAAAGCTGTTGAGCAAAGTGGGAACCTTAATCTAGATACGATTGAGAAAATTTATATAGATCAAGGTATCAGCGTGAAATCCATTCAGGAATCAAATTCTGGTTATATAATTAGCTCAGAATCTATAAGTGAAGAGGAGAAAGACCAGATTATTGAAAAGCTTAATGCCTCTGAAGAAAGTTTTGAAGTATTAGGTCCTACTATTGGCGCTGAAACTCGAGATAAGGCCTTTCTTGCTATTGTAATAGCAATATTTTCAATAACTCTATATATCGCAATTGCATTTTGGAAAAGCGGTGGAGTGATATCATCTTGGAAGTTTGGTGTATCTGCAATAATTGCACTTGTTCATGATGTAATTATTACACTTGGAGCATTTTCATTATTCGGAATATTATATGGTGTTGAAATTGATGCTTTGTTTGTTACAGCGATACTTACGATAATGGGATTTTCCGTACATGATACGATTGTTGTCTTCGACAGGATTAGAGAAAATATTACAAATAATGTAAAAAAGCAGACTTTTGAGGAGCTTATAGATCTTTCAATCATGGGCACTATAGGCAGGTCGCTTAATACTTCTGTTACTGTAGTTTTTGTTTTATTTTCTATGGTTTTATTCGGTGGTGAAAGTATACGTTGGTTTGTTGTAGCATTTATAATAGGTGTAATTGTAGGAACATACTCCTCCATCTTCATTGCTGCTCCAATATTACTTGAATGGTATAGCTTTGATAAAAGTGGCGGAATGGTAAATTTAAAACTAAAAATTAAGAAGCTTAAAAAGACAAATCAGAAATCCTCAAAAATAAACTAGCAAATGAACGAGCAGGTAATTATAGTATGCGGAGTAGTTGTTAAGGGTGGTAAAATTTTAATGCTTCAGAGAAATGAACCCGAATTAAAAAACGCTCATTTAAAATGGGAGTTTCCAGGTGGGAAAATAGAATTCAATGAATTGCCTGAAGAGGCGCTAAAAAGAGAAATATTTGAAGAAGCAGGTGTAGAAGCGACGATTGATCGTATGCTCCCACACGTAGTCACTTCGTATTGGAATTATGATTGGGGTAAGCGGAAGGCAATTTGCTTAATTTATTTATGTAATTATGTATCGGAGGAAGAAGTAGCAAAAGATCATCGCGTGGAAAGGATTGATTGGTTTAAGAAAGAGGAGATCAGTGGTTTGGATTCTTTGCCAGGTACGAACGAGATTATTAAGTTAGTGTTTCCCTTATAATTTTATTTACTAAATTCCCGTCAGCCTTACCTTTTATTTGAGGCATTAAAGCTCCCATAAGTTTCCCCATATCTTGCATAGATGTTGATCCTGTAGATTCAATCGTACTTTTAACAATCAGTCTTATTTCATCTTCACTTAGCTGTTCTGGTAAGTATGTTTGTAGTAGTTCTAATTCCTGCTTTTCCTTATCAGCTAGTTCTTGTCTATTTCCTTTTTCGTAAAGTTCAATACTTTCCCGCCTTTTTTTTACTTCTCGCCCTATAACTTCTAATATGTCTTCATCAGTTGCTGTGTATCCTGCACCCTTTTGAATTTCTGCATATTGAATAGCCGATTTAAGCATTCTTATCGTGGATAGTTTATCGACATTCTTTGCTATCATTGCAGCTTTCATGTCTTCGTTTAGTTTATCTTTTAACATAACTAGTATTATACTTTATTTTTCTTCAGTTCTAAAATTCTGTTCATTAAATATTCTTTAGTATTGAGTTCTAGATTTTCATCTACTTCTTCAAAAAGTGTCTGTAGGATATCTCCTACCAGCT
>Ga0172380_10006630_pt1 | contig 13363 bp, 14 predicted proteins | sample Leawe162metaG_FD_119747 | JGI IMG/M metagenome (GOLD analysis project Ga0172380, IMG submission 119747) | Leachate microbial communities from a municipal landfill in Southern Ontario, Canada - Leachate well 162 metaG | ecosystem: Engineered > Solid waste > Landfill > Unclassified | place... | reverse complement strand
CCGGCGCCCTGTCTGCGTATTCCGCTTTTCGAGGTCGCCAGCGGTGAACGTATTTTCCTGCACGGCCCCAGCGGAAGCGGCAAAAGCACCCTGCTCAGCCTGCTTGGCGGCGTCTCCACTCCCGAACAGGGACAGGTTGAAATCCTCGGCCAGGTGCTGAACACCTTGCCGGCGCGCCGCCGCGACCGCATTCGCGCCGATAGCATCGGCTTCCTGTTCCAGCAATTCAACCTGCTGCCCTGGCTGAGTGCACTCGACAACGTGCTGCTGCCTTGCACGTTCTCTTCGCGGCGACACGCACGTGCCGCTGCCGAAGGCTCGCCACGCGCGGCAGCCGAGCGCTTGCTGGGCCAGCTCGACCTGGCCCCCTCCTCCTGGCACGGCCCGGCTGGTGAGCTCAGCGTTGGCCAGCAGCAACGGGTTGCGGCTGCGCGCGCCCTGATCGGCCGACCGGAAATCATCATTGCCGACGAACCGACATCGGCACTCGATTCGGAGCGGCAGCAAGCCTTCGTCGATCTGCTCCTGCGCGAATCTGCTGCCGCCGGCGCAACCCTCATCTTCGTCAGCCACGACCATCGACTGGCCGCACACTTTGACCGGCAGATTGCCCTCGCCGAAATCAACCGCGCCTGTCGCACCGATACAGCGCCAGGCGCGACGGGGGTGGCAGCATGAGGGCCATCCTCCGCCTCGCCATCCTCAGCGCCTGGAGCCGACGCACAACGCTCGGGCTGATGGTGGTTTCAATTGCGCTCAGCACCACACTGCTGCTGGCCGTCGAGCGCATCCGCGTCGATACCCGGCAGAGCTTCATGCAATCGGTTTCCGGCGTCGATCTGGTTGTCGGCCCCCGCTCCGGCGCCGTGCAGTTGATGCTTTATGCGGTCTTCCACAGCGGCAGCGCCACGCACAACATGCGTTGGGAAAGCTACCAGGCGATTGCCAAGCACCCGGCAACCGAATGGGCTGTGCCGCTTTCGCTGGGCGATTCGTATCGCGGCTTCTCGGTGCTGGGTACGACGCGCGACTACTTCGAGCGCTTTCACTTCGGTGACCGGCAAGCCTTGCAGCTGGCCTCCGGCCAGCCGTTCAACACGGTTTTCGAGGCAGTGCTCGGTAGCGAGGTCGCTGCACGACTCGGCCAGCGTACCGGCCAACGCATCACCCTGAGCCATGGCTTTTCCAACGACTCAGCCCTGGGTGGCAGCGAACACGGCGACAAGCCTTTTACGGTCGTCGGCGTTCTCGCCCCGACAGGCACGCCGGTGGATCGCACGGTGCACGTTTCGCTGGAATCGATCACCGCGCTCCATCTCGACTGGTCGGCCGGTGCACCGCTGCCCGGACTGAGCATTCCAGCGGAAATGGTGCGCAAGTTCGATCTGGCCCCGAAGGAAATAAGCGCCACACTGGTCGGGCTGAAACAGCGCCCGGATGTCTTCCGCATGCAACGTTTCATCAATGATTTTCGCAGCGAAGCGCTGATGGCCGTGCTGCCAGGCGTTGCCCTCGACGAGTTGTGGCAGACGATCGGCATTCTTGAGCGAGCCTTGCTCGCCATCTCCGCGCTGGTCATCCTCGTTGGTTTGAGCGGGCTTGCCGCCACCCTGCTGGCAGGCCTGAACGAGCGGCGGCGAGAACTGGCGATCCTGCGGGCGCTGGGTGCCGGCCCGCTCGAACTGTTCGCCCTGCTGACCCTGGAAGGGGTGCTGGTCACCACCTTCGGCGCGCTCCTCGGCCTGGCAGGCCTGACCATCGCAGGTGGCGCTGCGGCGCCATGGCTGCTGGACAAGTTCGCTATCGTGCTGACTTACGGCGCCCCCACTGCCAACGAACTTGGTTTGCTGGCAGCCGTCATCGCCACTGGCTTGCTCGCCAGCCTGATCCCCGGCTGGCGCGCCTGGCGAATGTCGCTTGCCGACGGCCTCACGCCGAGAATCTAGACCTCGAGACCCATAATGCGAATCCTGCTGCTACTGCTCGCCCTGTGCCTATCTCCGGCGCTTCATGCTGCCGACAAGTATGAGGAAATCGGCTGGGAAGGTCTGGTGCCGAAGGGCTGGGACCCGGCAAAGGAACTCCGGTCGATGGATCTCGGCCAGCTCAAGGATTCAGACCCGCGGGCCATGGAAGCGCTGGAGAAAATGAAACAACTCTGGGATCAGGCACCGACCGAACCAGATCTCGAAGGCCGGAAGATACGCCTTCCGGGATTCGTCATCCCGCTTGAGCGTAAGGGAGAACAGGTCACCGAGTTCCTGCTGGTGCCCTACTTCGGCGCCTGCATCCACACCCCGCCGCCGCCCGCTAACCAGATCATCCACGCGGTGTCTGCGAAGCCGCTGGGCAAGATGCGCACCATGGACGCCTACTGGGTCACCGGCACACTGAGCCTCAAACGCGCGGACACCCCCTGGGGCAGCTCCGGCTACCGGCTGACGGTCGACAAGACAACACCCTACGAAGAGCCGAAAAAGAAATCGTCCGGGAAGTAGCGGCGAGCTGGCTAAAAAATTCGCCAGCGGTAGCACCCACCTTCAGGCGAATCGTTGCAGACCCGGATGAAACAGTTTCATTCGTTCCATCTGATTTGTTCACCTGACAGAGAAGTAGCGAAGATAGAGTTTGCTCAGTCTCTCGATCGAATAATGGCGAGAGTCCGGTTTTCCATCGAACGGCAAGCGCTGAGGTCCTATGAATTACATCGCACACCTCGCCTGGGAGCGAGGGGGTCAAATCTTCGAATCGGGTGAATACAGCCGCCGCCATCACATCGCTTTCGATGGCGGCCAGACGATCATCGCATCGTCGTCGCCGCATGTCGTCCCGGTCCCGATGTCGGACGAATTCGGCATCGACCCCGAGGAAGCCTTTGTCGCTTCATTATCGAGCTGCCACATGCTGTGGTTCCTGGACATCGCTGCGAAGCGGAAGTACTGCGTCGATCGCTATGCAGACAGTGCGTACGGCGTCATGGAAAAAAACAGCGAGAACAGGATCGCCATGACTGAGGTCGTCCTGCGTCCCAAAGTCACATTCTCCGGCGATCACGTGCCGTCAGCCGATGACTACCTGTCGATGCACCATCTGGCACACGAACGATGCTTCATCGCCAACTCCGTGAAAACAAACGTCGTGTGCCAGCCGGAATATGACGTGCTGCACGATTCAGATCGCCGGGTGTAAAAGACGGATCGCGCATCGCATGAAAAAACGCCCGGGTCATACCGGGCGTTCCCATGAATACTTCGGAAATGTTCTTCAGCAACGAATCCCGTCAGTAGCCGACATACTGCGGCTTGGCCTTCTCCACGAAAGCCTTGGTGCCAATGCGGAAATCCTCCGTGGAAGCCACCAGCCCGAAGAAGTCAGCACCCAACGAGGCAGATTCCTCCATCGTCATGTTCAAGCCACGGTGCAGCGCTTCCCAGGTCAGCTTTACCGCGCTGGGAGACTTGGCCAGGATATCGGCGACGATCGCTTCCGTCTCGGCCATCAGGCGATCATCTTCAACCACGAACTGCACGAGGCCAAACTGCAGCGCCTCATCGGCCGTGATATTGCGCCCGCGCAACAGCATCTCGGCAGCCCTGCCCCGCCCCACCAGACGCGCCAGGCGCGTCGTTCCGCCAAAGCCTGCCACCGCACCGATACTCACCTCCGGGTGCCCCAGGCGACTCGATTTCACGGCGACGCGGATCATGCACGCCTCGGCGACCTCAAGGCCGCCGCCAAACGTATAGCCGTTCAGCGCGGCCACCACCACCTTGCCCAGATTCTCGATCTGGTTGGTAATCGTCACCGCGAGCTGGGAAAACTCGCGCACCTTCATCGGCGTCGACTGACTCAGATACTTGATATCCGCACCGGCGGAAAAGGACTTGTTGCCAGAACCGGTAATGATCACCGCCCGGATCGCATCATCCTTCCTGATCTCATCGAGCAGCACCGAAAGGCGCGTCAGGACTTCCAGACTCAGCGCATTCAGCGCGTCAGGGCGGTTGAGGGTCAGGTAGGCGACCTGATTTCGCTTTTCGTACAGTACGACGGAATTGTTGCTCATCGATTGATTCCTCCATCCACAAAATAATTTCTCGGTTGCTGCCAGATCAAGGTTATGCAGTTTGCGGCGCCGTGCGATGAAAGATATGCAAGGCGGCATGAGGGAAGTTCAATGGCCTCGCCCGCTCGATACGCAGCGCAGCACATCACGCGTCGGGCCACTGGATCGCCTTGAGCTCGGTGAACTCCTCAAGCCCGTGAAGCCCCATTTCCCGCCCGTTGCCGGACTGGCGATAGCCGCCGTACGGCGCATGGATATTGAAGGCCGCACCGTTGATGTCGACCTGCCCGGCACGCACCTTCCCGGCGACGTCATTTGCGCGTACCAGGTTCCGTGACCACACGGCACCGGCCAGACCGAAGACCGTACCATTCGCGATGGCAACCGCAGCCTCGTCGTCACCATCCGGGTAGGTGAGTATCGAAAGGACCGGGCCGAATATCTCCTCCTGATCGAGGATGCTGCCGGGCGCGACCCGCCCGAATATGGTCGGCTGGCAAAAGAAACCCGTGCCACCCTGCTTAGGGTCTTCATCCCCGCCGGCCAGCAGCTCCGCACCGGAGGCGATGCCCTGCCGGATGAACGAGCGGACCCGCTCAAGTTGATTCCGCGAAACCAGCGGCCCCATCCGTGTCGCATCGTCGTTCGGGTCGCCCTGCGTGAAACGCCCGGCTGCCTCGGTCGCCAGACGTGCAACTTCCTCATAGCTACTTTCCGGGACGATCAGACGGGTCAACGCCGTACACGTCTGCCCGGAGTTGAGGAAGCACGAACCGACCGTCGCCCGCACCGCCGCAGGCAGGTCCGCATCGTCGAGCACGATCGCCGCCGACTTGCCGCCAAGCTCCAGCGCAACCCGCTTGATGGAATCGCTGGCCGCATTGCCAATCGCCCGCCCTGCGGCCGTCGAGCCGGTAAAGGAAACCATGTCCACTTCCGGATGCGAAACCAGACACTGGCCAACCGAAACACCGAACCCGGTCACCAGATTGAACACGCCGGGCGGCAAGCCAGCTTCATCGAACACCTCCGCCAGCAGGAAGGCATTGAGGGGTGCCACCTCGGACGGCTTCAGCACCACCGTACATCCCGCCGCAATGGCCGGCACCACCTTGGCAACGATCTGGTGCAGCGGATAATTCCACGGCGTAATGCAGGCCACGACCCCGATCGGCTCGCGCCGTACCTTCGAATGGCCGATCTTTCGTTCCGCAAAGATATCCGGCAGCAGATCGGAGAAAATATCGAACTGCTGCATCGGCAGACCAACCTGAATTCGCCGCGTCAGCTTCACCGGCATCCCGACCTCCGCGACGATGGTGGCGGTGAGTTCGTCGCTCTTCGCTACAAACGCTTCGTGGCAGCGCTTCAGCATCTTCACCCGCGTGTCGACCGGTGTCGCCGACCAGAACGGAAAGGCCCGCCGCGCGGCACTTACGGCCAACTCCACATCGACATCGTCGGCATCCGGGACAAGCCCGATGACCTGTTCGGTAAACGGGTTGGTGACTTCGATTCGCCTGCCGGATTCCGGCTTTACCCAGCCACCATCGATATACAACTGATCATGGTTATGCATCGTCTATCCATTCGTTCTGTTGAATTACCGGGTCAATATACGAATGGCAGCTCCCGCTGGAATGAAAGATTCACATGCAAGCATGAACGGCCCACACCGATTAGCCATGCTCATGGACTACATGAAAATTCATCATTCCGCGACCGGAAGAGCTGGCTAGAGTCAGCCCAGGGAATAAGCCCTTAACGAAACGAGGTAAATGATGCCCAGCGCAACCGTAGTCCTTTGTGGAAGGAAGCCGGATCAGGCAAAGATCGAAGCACTCCATCAGGAGATGGCAACAATCATCGAGCGGGATCTGGAAGCGATGAAAGCCCTGATTTCCGTTCGCGTCCTGTGGGACGACATGGGAACCTGGTCGGTTGCCGGAAAGCCGCTTGATGCTGCGGCAGAAGGAACCGGCTCCTTCGTCCAGATCCTGATTGCCGAGGATTCGGTCGACGAAGCGAAAATGGCAGCCGCCATGAAATCCATCCAGGAAAGCACGACGACGCTGCTCGGGAAGAACATCCTTCCGCCCTACGTCGTTTTCACGCGCGTACCCATCGAGGCATGGGGATTCAGGGGCAAGTCGATCAAGCAGATCAAGTCCGCAATGGCGGCTTGAAGCACCCGCAGCCGGGCAGGGATGCATGCATGCATGCATGCATTCCCGACCCTGGCTGCGCGTATCACCCACAGAATGCCAGGCGGTTCATCACCGTCGCAGCGGCGTCCGGATTCACCCAGGCGACAAAGCCGATGGCAACAAGTACGGCAAGCGCAGTCAAGGCCAGCATGGCCGCCGTCTTCATGCGCATTGCGGCTTTCCGCGAAGGATCTCGCGATCATTGATCGGTATATGGACGATTGCCGCGAGCACCCCCAGGCCGATCGTCAGGGACCACACGATGTCGTACGACTTCGTGGCATCGAAGATCAATCCGCCCAGCCAGACACCAACGAAGCTGCCGACCTGATGCGAAAGAAAAACAAATCCGAACAGGGTGGCGATGTACTGGATGCCGAACACCTGAGAGACCAGGCCATTGGTCAACGGCGCCGTACCGAGCCACAGCAATCCAAGCACAGCACAGAACAGATAGAGACTCATCGGCGACAACGGCGTCCACACGAAGGCGGCAATCGCAATCGAGCGAATCAGATAGATCCAGGCCAGCAGATACTTGCGGCGCCAGAAGCCGCCCAGCCAGCCGCAGTAGTAGGTGCCGAACGCATTCGTCAGCGCAATGATCGCCAACCCGACGACGACGTGATTGCCATTCAGGCCGTTGTCCATCAGGTAGGCCGGCAAGTGGGTGCCGATGAACGAAAGCTGGAACCCGCACACGAGGAATCCGAGATTGAGCAGCAGGAATCCACGGTGCGAAAACGCTTCTTTCAGCGCATCACGCAGACTGATCTGAACCGTCGACGCGCTACCAGCCACCTTGTCGCGCAAGGGAAATGCGAGCGGCAGCGCCGCCGCGCAGAGCACGCCAAGTGCCACCAGGGCGCTGACCCAGCCCAGGCTGGACAGCAACCCCTGCGACACCGGCACCATGAAGAACTGTCCCAGCCCGCCGACACCTCCCGCGACCCCAAGCGCCCAGCTGCGCTTCTCCGGCGGCGCAATGCGGCTCAGCGCGCCGTAGATCACCCCGAAAGCCGTGCCCGAAAGCCCGATCCCGATACATACCCCTGCGCTCAGCGTGAAGGCCGCCGGCGTCGCTGCCGACGACATGGCAACCAGCCCGAGGCAGTAGAAGAGCAGCCCCGCAACGATCGTGCGGCGCGACCCGAGGCGGTCTGCAATCATGCCGGTGAGCGGTTGCGCCATGCCCCACACCAGATTCTGGACCGCGATCGAGAATCCGAAAGCTTCGCGTGACCAACCCTGATCCTGGGTAATCGGAAGCAGGAAGATTCCCTGCGAATGCCGGATGCCGAGCACCAATCCCATAACGACACCGCCGGCGAGGATGGCGAGCCATAGCACGCGATTGGAAATGCCTGTATCTGTCTGCATGGCCGGGCCTTCGTCTGCGGGGATGATGGAGAGCAGATTCTCGTGCTCGACCCCTTGCCGTTCAAACGACATTTGCGCACAGCTGACATGCGGAAACAGAATGCATGGCCTTCAAAAAGATCAATTGAGCGGTGTCGGGGACTACCGGAAGATGCCTGCATTGAGGCGATGGACGCCTTTCCGGAGAAACACATGCAAGCACAACGCAGCGGGTTCCTGCGAACCCTGTACCGCAACGAAACGATCATCGGCATCGGCGCGGGTCTCGCCGTCGCCACCACAACTGCGATATGGGCGGTAGCAACGCGCGCGGCAATGACCTCCTCCCTCCTGCCGCACGATGTAACGCTCATCCGGTTTTCGGTCGCCGCGATCTTTCTCTGGCCGGTGTTTCTGATCAGCCTTCCCCGCTACCGGGAAAGCAGGGCCTCATCGCTCATCCTCATGTTGATCGGCGCAGGCATTCCCTTCATGTGGCTCGCCTCGACCGGGCTGACGTTCGCGCCTGTCTCACATGTCTCGACACTGCTGACCGTCATGATGCCGGTGTTCGTAACGATCATCTCGTGGGTGATCTATCGTGAAGCGCTGCCCAAAGGCCAGATCGGCGGCATCGCCACGGTACTTCTCGGCGTCGGGATGATCGCCGGCAGCGCACTCATCCAGGACCGGCAAGCCGATGACTGGATCGGCGACCTGCTGTTTCTCTGCGCCGCCTTCCTCTTTGCCACCTTCACCATCACCCAGCGAAGATCCGGCCTGACGCCCTGGCAGGGAACGGCGCTGGTCAACGTCGGCTCGATGATCCTCTTCATCCCCATATACCTGGCGCTCCCATCGACCGGAATCCACGACGCCAGTGCCCGGGAGCTCATCGTCCAGGCGCTTTCCCAGGGAATCGGGGCGGCCCTGCTCGGCATCTACTTCTACTCCGTAGCCGTTGCCAGACTCGGCCCCCAGCGTGCCGCGATCTTTCTCGCGCTGGTACCGCCGCTATCGACAATCCTGGGCGCCATTTTCCTTGACGAACACCCTTCCGGCGTCGTCATCGCCGGCATCGTGCTGGTGATGATCGGTGTCGTCGCAGTTATCTTCGGCCCGAAACTCTCGTTCCGCGCGCGGGCGGCCACCAGCTAGGGCATGTTCCTGCGACCCTAAGGCGATGTATGCCCCCCCTCAACCTGCAGCCACTGGGCCACGCGCGCCACCTCGGTGCGTGGCGACGCCTCTGCGGTGATGAGCCAGTAGCCGTGGTCGTTCGATGGCCCGGGGCCAGGCATTTGCAGAACGTTCAGCTGACCGCTCGCAATGAACTGCCGGAGGAGATTGATCCTGCCGAGCGCGATGCCCTGCCCGGCAATGGCGGCGTGGATGAGCTGATCGTACTGGTTGTAGCGAAGCACGCGCTTGGGCCTTGTCGACGACCAGCCGAAATGCGCCAGCCAGGTCTCCCAATGCAGCCATGGCCGAAACTCGCCATCGAACTCAAGCAACGCGACTTCGGCGAAGAGATCCGGATGAAGAACGCCACCGGCAATGAAATCCGGCGCGCAAACCGGCGCAACGATTTCCTCGAAGAGACAAGTCCCACCCGGCGGCGCATCGCCGGAAGCGCAGTAGCGGAGCGCCAGATCGGCGCCACTTTTCTGCAGATCTTCCGTCAGGTTGTTGGCAATCACCTTGATATCGAGATCGGGAAACGCCGACTGCATGGCCCCCAGGCGCGGCAGCAGCCACAGCCCCGCAATGCCGATGCTGGTACTAATGGATACCGAAGCGCGTACCCGGGCGTCACCGAACGACTCGGTGGTCTCGACGATCTGCGCCATCGGGCCGCGCACCGCAAGGTAGAGCTTTTCCCCCTCCGGGGTGAAGCGGATGGACCGGTGGCCGCGGACCAGCAACTGCACCGACAGCGCCTCCTCCAGGGAGCGCACCTGACGACTGATCGCCGACTGCGTCACGCACAAGGCGTCTGCAGCCTTCGTAATGCTCATCCGGTCGCCAACGACAACAAAGGTCTGCAGGAGATCGAGCGAAATCGCACGGCTTGGGGACAATCGGGACATTCGCGGGTAACCGGGTGTGTTGAACGTTTGCAAGCGTACAAAGTCATCAAGGTGTACCGCAAGTGAAAGTTTCTCCTATCCACACATACGACAGATGAAAGCCATGGAAAACCACGGACACGGCCGTAACAGCCTGCGCATTCCCCCGATCACCGGCCTGATGGCTTTTGAAGCCGTTGCCCGGAACGGAAGTTTTTCCAAGGCTGCCGACGAACTCTCGATCACCCAGAGCGCGGTCAGCCACCGCATCAGCCAGCTGGAATCGCAGCTCGGTGCATCGCTGCTGATCCGGATCGGTCATTCTGTCAGCCTGACCCCCGTAGGCAAAGAGCTCCTGCCCTTCGTGCGCGAAGGGCTGGGCTGCCTGCGCGATGGGCTGGCCAGAGTATCGACGGAAGGCAAGCCGACCATCAAGCTCAGTCTCGCACCAGCCATCGCCTCCAACTGGCTGATCCAGCGCCTTTCCGGCTTTCACCGGAACCACCCGGACATCAACCTGGACATCCAGGCCACCTCCAAAAACATCAACCTGCGCACCGGTGAAGCCGACCTCGCCATCCGTTGCGGCGAAGGGCGCTGGGACGGCCTCGACGCCATCGAACTGATCCCGGTCAACGTCATTGCCGTCTGCAGCCCAGCCTACAGGAAAGCGCACCCCTGGTTGAAACGGCTGGAAGATGTCGAGCGTGCCACACTCCTGCGCCACAGCCTGGTCGCGTGGAAGGACTGGTTCACCAACCTCGGTGCCGACCTACGCATAGCGGCCTCCGGCGCATCGTTCAGCGAAGTGTCGCTGCTGATCAACGCCGCAGAGTGCTCGCAGGGCGTAGCCCTCGTCTTCGACGTGCTGGTCGAACGCCAACTGCAGGACGGCACCCTCGTCCAGCTCGTGCCGCAAAGTATCGTCTCGGATCGCTCGTACTACATCGTCACGCCCACAGGCGCGCCGCGCAGCGAAGAACTTCAGGTCTTCATCGACTGGCTGCTCACCCTCAAGCCCGATCCGAAAGCCCACTGGCAGGGGGCCAGCCCCCATGAAGGATTTCGATCCAGACCATGAGCAAGTCGCATCGCCACGATTTCCCACACCCCTATGATGACCTGATCAGGTCACACATCGCGAGGTAGAAAAATGGAAAAACTGGGCTTCATCGGCACCGGCGTCATGGGTTTCCCCATGGCCAAAAATCTGCAGCGTCATTTCGGCAAGCTCGTCGTCTGGAATCGCTCTCCGGAGAAGGTGGCAGAACTAGCCACCGAGGGTGCGCAGGTCGCGGCCGATCCGGCCGACGTCTTCCGCCGCTGCCGCATCGTGATCCTGATGCTGGCCACGGAGAACGCCATCGATGACGTCCTCCGCCAGGCATGCGAGGGCTTTCCGTCAGCCATCCCGGGCCGCATCATCGTCAATATGGGCACGACATCGCCGGCCTATTCCGCCGCACTGGATGCGCGCATCCGCGCTGCCGGCGGCCAGTACGTCGAGGCCCCCGTATCCGGCTCGCGCGTGCCGGCTGCAAACGGCCAGCTGGTCGGCATGATCGCGGGATCGCCGAATGCAGTGGCCGAAGTGCGACCGCTCCTCGCGCCGATCTGCAAGGAAACCTTCGATTGCGGCGCGGTACCCGCCGCGCTGCAGATGAAGCTGGCGGTCAATCTCTTCCTCATCACCATGGTCAGCGGGCTGGTTGAGTCACATCACTTCGCCCGCGAACTCGGCCTCGATACCGCCCTGCACCGCGCCATCCTCGATGCCGGCCCGATGGCCAGCGCCGTCTCGAAAATGAAGCTGGAAAAACTCGTTGCCGACGACTTCTCCGTCCAGGCATCGATCACCGACGTGCAGAAGAATGCCCGCCTCGTGGCCGAGGAAGCCCGCCGTGGCAGCATCACCAGCCCGTTGATCGAGGAGTGCTACAAACTATTCTCGGAAACGCTGGATGCCGGTCACGGCGGTCTGGACATGGTCGGCGTGCTCAGAGCCATCGAAGCTCGCAACCGCTGACCGGCGGCGGTAAGCTGTTCGTTCCTGTTGTTCCTGAGGCCGCCACCATGTTCGTACTCGATCACGTTTCCATCTCCGTCCCGGCCATCGATCAGGCCCGCCCGTTCTACGACGCGGTGATGGCCGCGCTCGGTGTCGACAAGGTCTACGACCGCCCGGACGCCCTCGGCTATGGTGTGCGCTGCAACGAGCTCGAAGACTCCCATTCCTGCCTGGCCGTCTACGTCTCTGCCGACGCCAACCTCGACGACAAGCGCCACTGGTGCTTCAAGGCCAGCACCCGGGCACAGGTGTCCGCCTTCCATCGCGCCGGCCTGGCCCATGGCGGCCGTGAAAACGGAGCGCCCGGCCTCCGCCCGCAGTACCACGCCAACTACTTCGGCGCCTTCCTGTACGACCCGTTCGGCAACCGCCTCGAAGCGGTGTGCCATCGCGCGGAGTAGCTCCCCCCGCACCCCTGTCTCGACCTCCGGCAACAGCCGGCGCGCCGTTGATGAATCCTCTTCATGCGCGGCGCAAAAATGTTTCATCGCCGCCGCCCTGAATTTCTCTAGGCTTGAATTCATGCGGCGCGAAAACGTAACGGCACCACCCGTGCGCCGGGCATATCAAGGGCGGAACGGACAATGCAGGCAAGCCACTCGGTCCTGTGCGAAACCAGACAGAAGATCGCCTTCCTGACGATCAATCGTCCGGAAGCCATGAACGCGTTGAACCCCGACGTGCTGATGTGCCTCTCGCGGCACCTCGACAGGATCAAGGCGGACTCGCACATCACGGCCGCGATCATCACCGGCGTCGGCACGCAGTCGTTCTCGAGCGGAGCGGACCTCAAGTACCTGAGCCGCGCATCGCCCGCCGAGATTCGCGGCTTCTCGCGCCTGGCCGGCGCAGTGACCAACCGGATCGAAACGCTCGGCAAGATCGTGGTCGCCGCAGTCAATGGGCACGCCTACGGCAACGGGCTCGAAATCGCGTTGTCGTGCGCACTCCGCGTTGCCGGCCGGTCCAGCCGGTTCGGGCACCCCGATGCAAGACACGGTGTCGCAGCCGGCTCGGTCGGCATCAGCCGCCTCGCGCACCTAGTCGGCCGCGGGCGTGCGACCGAGCTGCTGCTGCGCGGTCGCATCGTCCTCGCCGAAGAAGCCTGCCAGATCGGCCTGACGAACGCCGTCGTCGAGGATGACAGGCTGGTGGATGAAGCCGAAGCGATGGTTCGCGAAATCCTCTCGTGCTCCCCCGCCGCACTGAAATACACATGGGAAGCCTGCTGCCGGGGCTTCGACTTGCCCCCCTCGGAATCTGCAGCACTGTGCGCCGATCTGCTCGGCATGTGCGCCACGACAGAGGATTTCAGGATCGGGACAAAAGCCTTCATCGACAAGACACGGCCGGTGTTCGTCGGTTACTAGACCGGCACCAATTACGATCGCCGCCTACAGAGACATTCACCCCGATTCGCTCAACCACAACGGAGAACACCATGACCCAGCAAACGCCACTGAAAGACGACCCGCTCACCGATTTCACCGTGCGCGAAATCACCTTCGACGACCAGACGAAGCGCGTCTTCGTGGGCGGCAGCGGCCCGGCGGTGATCGTCATGACCGAGATGCCAGGCATCAGCCCGCACGTG
>Ga0172380_10006629_pt1 | contig 13368 bp, 9 predicted proteins | sample Leawe162metaG_FD_119747 | JGI IMG/M metagenome (GOLD analysis project Ga0172380, IMG submission 119747) | Leachate microbial communities from a municipal landfill in Southern Ontario, Canada - Leachate well 162 metaG | ecosystem: Engineered > Solid waste > Landfill > Unclassified | place... | reverse complement strand
TTTTCCATGTGCTGAGCCACCTTTCTTTTTCGGCTCATCAGGAATTTCAATAAGTGTGCTCCATGCGCTGCACGACAAACATTTTCCGGACCATTTTTGAGATTTTATGTTGCAGTCAGTACAAATAAATGCCATAGGATTTTGTGTACCGACTGTAACGTATTATGGTTTGGGAGTCAATGTTATGCATCTGTGATCTTCATTTTGTTGAATGGTTTTGCACAATGCTTTGGGTGCTTTTATCGTGGCATTGCTTTTTCCGCGTGTTGATAGCCGAACGCAACATGAAATAAGTGGTTCCGGTTCCTTTCCTTCAATAGGTGGATGGATAACAACATCCCATGAACGCCCCCCGCCTTTATCAATTGATGTAATGAGCCAAACTTGTGCGGTATGTGTATCATCCCACGGCTTTCGATTTGAAAAGCGAGCGCAATAGGAGCATTGTTTTTTTGTGGGTTTTGAGATTTTACACTGTCCCACTGTTTTTTGAGCAACCTCAACAGGTGCATAATTTCCAGAACTTGCGTGGAAAACCTGACCATCCCCAATTGAAATTCCAATATGTCTTCCGTCGCGAAATATGGCTCCAACAGGAAGGTTGTTATAATTTTCTTTTGTCACCGCTGTCACATCCCACCCCTCTTTAATTACGAGATCTGCAGCGTAATCATTTGCGCCAACCATAAAAAGTTCGGTGCATTTAAGGTAATTGAGAAACGTTGACGTTGACCATGCGCAACTACTTCCAACCATGCAGATTGCAGGCTCTGCAAGCTCGTGTGCCAACGCTTTAAATCCTGCAGTGTCGCATTTATATTCGGGCGAACCGCCGGACATTGTAGCTTCGGGTTTGTTTGAGATACCCGCAACTTTGATCGGCGGCCTTATCGCCGCAAGCACCTGTTTGATCGCCTCTCCCGTTCCTTGTCCGCCAGTTTCCGGCGTATAATTTTTAACGCCTTCAGACGATGCGTGTTCAGGTGTATATGTTTTTGGATCTTGATCGGTTACGCCAAAAACTTCTTGTTTCGGCGTTAAAATCTCAAGTGCTTCCATTTTTATCAGGTCAGGATTGATGAAGTAGAGCAAGGAATACGCGCCGATCAGCAGTAGCAATCCCATAACGGCATTTCCAATCATGCTTCGCGCCTCGCTTACCGCTTTTCCATTTCCAAACGATGTCATCCAACGAAAGCCGCCGTACATGACAAAAATAATCGCGATGAGTGTACCAAGTCCGATTGCATATTTGTAAATCGCGGCAAGGTAGAGCGATAGGTAGGGGACAGAGTATTGTTTAATTCCGCCCGGGCCGTCAGCTGCGTTAACGTCGACATTATCAAACGAAAGTCCTGGCACATCGATTTGAAGTTTTGGTGATAACATTTTATATGTTTGCTGCGCAACTTCGTATTGAAATGTTTTTTGCGCTCCGCCGGTTCCAAGATTTCCATTGTTGATACACACAAGTTGTCCCGTAGTTTTTCCGTCACCAATATAGGTCGCGCATATTGATGTTGCCGCATTGGCATCCGGCGCACATTTTGGAATTTCAGCCGCGGGACATTTACAGTCTTTTGCATCCGCGCCGGTTCCACATTTGGGCGTTGCGGTTAGTGCAGTTGCCATGTCGGTATAAATTGCAGATTGCGAAAAACACTGATTCTTTTTTGTTGTTGGATTTGAAATGCAAAAAGGTTCGGTTGGGCTTTTAATTTTGCAATCCGCGTCGGATTTACATGTTTCAACCGACGGAGAATTAAGTCCTCCTGCAACTTTTCCAATATCAACACATCGATAGCCGACGGTGAATGGCTTAGGGCCTTTATAGCCTGGAATTGCATACATGCAAAACTTTTTTTCGTCGGCAGTTGCGCCGCAAGAAATTCCCGCCTTCACATTGTCTAATTCGTTTTTATCACTTGTGGGACACGTTGGAGATTCAGTGATATGGATTTTTTTCACACAACTGAACCCATACTTTTGCGGCTCGAACGTATTGTAGATACACATTTCATCAGACAAACACGCAGCGTTCGTCTGGCATGTTCCCGTTCCTTCCATGACTGCCGGCGGAAGCGCGTCTTTGTAGATACAGCGTTTGCGTGGCCAGCTTGACGTGTTATTGGGAATTACGTAGACGCATTGTTGGTGGACGCCGCATGTTGAACAATCAATATCGATCGAAGTTTTTTCTTGTGGAACAAGATTTTTCGAAAGACACGCGACGCCATAAAACGATGGGTCCTTGATTGAGCTGATCGTCACACACTGATCCGTTCCGCCGGAGCCATTATTACATGCGCCGTCGTCATATTTCATGCACGGGCTATAATCAAACTTCGGCAAGCACATGTTGTCGGAATCGGTTTTAAGAAATTTGTATGTTTTGAAATTTGTAATATCAAAACAGTCTACATCTCCAGGGCAACTAATAGTCGCGATCCCTGTTTTACACGCGCCGAGCGGCTGACCTGCGGCGATGGTCATGGCGGAGGCAGTAGTAGGTAAGAAAAAAAATAAATTGAAAATGAAAAATAAGATTTTCATAGCCTAAAGTTTTAGCTACTCATTTGTTTGCAATAAACTCTAAGGAGGAGAATTTGTCAAACATAGATTTATGGTTTAATCAATCCAGATTCAGGACAGGCACCGCGCAAATCCCATCGTTTTATACAAGCTTCATCTGGCATTCGATGTTTAGAATATGTAAGACCTATTTTACTCCAATTAAGATTTCGTATATCACCATGGGATGCGCCACAAACCTCACAATGTTGGACAATATGGTCATCGTCATGTGGAATTCCTGTTCGCTGTTCAATATCTTTTAATAGTTTACCTAAAGCCTCATATTGAGCTTCAGTATAATTACACTTTTTATAATTTTCTGGAGTAGGGTGTACTTGATTACAGCCGGATACGACATCTAAATCGATACCGATCGTATTATTAGCTCCAGCTCCATTTCCTCCACCATTTGTATGATTTGCAACCTGTGCTTCTGAAACATATTGAATAATTTCACCTGTTCGTGTTATATCATAATGCGAGGCAACAACATAATCTTTTGAATGACTTATCCATATATTTGCTGTTGAATCACCGCCTGAACCCCCCTCATGAATTATTATAGAAGTGATTTTTTTGATATCACGTGTCCAGTTAAGTCCGCAAGTAAAAAAATTAGGGTCAGGATTTTTCGTAGTTCCATCGTATCTCGTCGCTAATGGATTAAAAGGTAATTTAAGTTTTTCATTACAATCAACAATCTTGCTTACTGACGTTTTTTTCTGTTTTTGATTTAATGTTCCCCAAACAAATTTACCTTGCCCACTTGTGTCTCCTGTTCCACCACCTGATCCAGCAGTTGTATTTCCAGAACCTGTCCAAGTACCAGCAGTACCGCTATTATTTGCAAAACCACTGCTTTGGGTAGATGCTAAAACCTCTTCACCTGGTGTTGCCCCTACAAAAACCTCTTGCTTCGGTGCCAAAATAGACAATGCCTTAAACTTCGGCAACTCCGGATTAATCACATATAAAATCGTATATGCCGAAAAAACAAGCAGTAATCCGAGCATCGAATTTCCGACCATTGTTTTTGCTTCGCTCACTGCCTTGGTGTTTCCAAAGGAGCTCATCCAGCGAAAGCCGGCATACATTAGCATCACAACAGCAATCAAAACACCGAGTCCAATTGCGTATTTATAAATCGCTTGAATGTATGCGGCGAGATACGGAATTGAAAATCGTTTGATGCCGCCCGGGCCGTCCTCGGCGGTAATTTTGTCGGTGAACGTTAGATTCGGTATGTCAATTTGGAGTTTCGGCGCGTACATCTCGTAGGTTTGCTGAGCAACATCTGCTTTTGGAAGATGAGATGGTTCTGGAGTTGCCTCGCCTTTGCCGCTTGAAAGCGCTGCGCCGCCTCCGGTGTAATCGATACAAACAGAGGTGCCTTTATAGGTGTAGGCAGCGCAAATCGATTCTTTTCCTGTTGATTCGCATCCTTCTTTTCCAACAAGCGGACACGCACACGGCTTACCATCAAGGCACACTTGCGCTGACAACTTGCTCATGTCTGTGAAAATATTTTTTTGTGCGAAACATTGCCCTTGTTTGGTAACGGGATTTGTTAAACAGTATTTATATTCTGCTGCTGCACCAACACATTGGCTATCGCTCGTACACGCATAGTTTGATGGCGATTGTGGTCCATTCGGCAAATAGGTTGCGTCAACACATTTTAACGCGCTTTTACCTGCTTCTAGGGCATACATACAATAGCCATTCTTGCCGCCATTTGGTACGACACATGATTTTCCGTATTCAGGACAAGTTCCATTTAAATATTTTGTTTTATAGCAAACTGGACTTTTAAAAGTCATGAGTCCGCTGAGTGGAATATAGGCTTTTTTCGCTTCGATATCAACGTACGTATTTTCAATACAGGTCTCGTCCGCTCCGCATTCTTGATTTTGGCCGCAGCTTCCGGTTGTGTCTTGGACTATTAAATTTGCAGGAAGCTCGTTGAGTGGAATGCAATTATTATTTTGAACGAATTCGCTTAAACCCTTGAACTCTTTGTCATAGCGCGTAATGCGTACGCACTGCTCGTTTTTCCCACAATTTTTGGATGTTAAACATTTATCAAAAATCGCATCTCCTTTGTCACCAGGCGGAAAACGAGTATCTTTGATACAAAACGCAACAGCCCCTGTTGATTTGTCGACTGCGTTACCGACCACACAGACACGATCTTTTGAAGTTGAACAATCACCACTTGCGCCACAAGGAGTGTAAGTTTTTTCTGGATAGCAAATTTTGTCTTTTTTGAGTGATTGTCCGAACGTTTGAAATCCGGGACATTGCAGATCTCCCCAGCAAACAGCAGTACTACATGACTCAAACAGGCCAGCTGTTTTTGCTGTTGCCGGAATCAAAAACAAAAAAAATGCAAAAACAATGGTGAAAAATTTCATACGGTTATTTCGATTCATATTCTATTTTTGCTAATATTTTTCGGATTGTTCCGGCAAATTGGTAGTAGGGCATCGCGCCTTCGTAGCGAATTCCGTCAATAAAGAATGTTGGGGTCGCAGTTACGCTTAATGCTTTTGCTTCGCGTTCGTTGTCTCGTATCGCGGCACTGATACCGGTCAGCGCCATGCATTTTTTGATTGCGTTACTATCAAGATTGGTTTCCATTAGAACTTTATCTAAAACAGGTTGTTGTAGACGGAGCTCTGATGTGTGCAGAAAAGCGATGCGTTGAAATTCCCAAAATTTACCCATGGTTGCAGCGCAGCGGCCGGCTTTATGGAGTTCATAGGATTCGGGGTAGATATTTTTATGATTTGGAAAATCTTTCCAAACAAACCGAATCTTTTCTCCAAATTCCTGCTCGAGTGCTGCAAGAATTTGATCGGCGCCCGCGCAACTGTCGCAGCCAAAGTCGCTAAAATAAACAATGGTGAGCGCCGCGGTGGCAGGGCCGCGTTGTGGGTCGGTAATCCGGATCGTTGGCTGTTCTTGCGGGGTGATTACGAGCGATGTGTCTGGCGGTTGCGGCGCATTGCGTTTAATCTTGTAAAAAATACCACCACCGACAAGTAGTGCGGCAATTCCTGCTATGATTGCGAATCGCACCGCTTGCGACATATTATTTGAGTTGCATCTTAAGAATTTCGCCCGAGCCCATTTCTTTCATAAAAAGATTGCTGCCGTCTTTTGAAACCGCAAGGCTGTCGACGGTGTGGTCGCCGTCGGGCTTTCCGACGATTACTTGCAAGCCGGTTCGAATGTTGACTTTGTAGATAGTGTCGTTTGTGTTTGTTGCAAGATTTGGGGCAAAACCGATGCCGGGAATGAGTCGGGAAGGGTCGGGAACTGCGCAAAGCACTTCATCATTGTTTAAAAACGTGCATTTGTCTGCCCATGTGTTGATTCCAAGATAATTTTTTGCAGCTCCAACAGTTTCGTCATTTCCGCCATCAATCCACAGTGTTGGCTGGAGATTTGACGCACCGTTGTGTGCGCTATAGAGAACGCGATCGCCTTGGGGGGACCATGCAGGCTGAAAACCCATGCCTTCGACAGTTAGTTGACGAAAATTCTCACCATTTTTTCCAATGAGCAACACGCCTTGACGGTCGGTCCCGCCGCCGATCGTTGGGGCTGTCCGAGAGAAGGCAATAATTTGATTATTTGGCGACCAGTTAACGATAACTTTATCGCCATTGTCGCCAAGTCGCTCAATTGGAATTGCGCTCGACCCATCGAGATTCGAGGTAAATAGATAGCGGAGATTTGGATCGGGACTGTCTGTTTTTCCGGCTATCTGTTTTGAATCTGGCGAAAATTCGATATCGTTCCAGTGCGCTGGAATTGAATACTGCTTTTTCGCATCAAAATCATAGATCGCTTTTTTTCCGTCGGGAAATGTCATGGTAACGATATCTTTGTTTGGCGCCCATTTAACATCTTGAACGGCAGGAAATGTTTCGTTTGAAAGTGCGATTTTATTACCGTCCTCATCAGCTTTATAGAAGCGGCCATCAAGTCGGTCGTAATATTGAAATGTGTCACCGTCGGAACTTATAGCGAGTGCGTTCGTTGGGTTTGAAATCACGGTTGTAACGGCAACATTGATTTGACCACCTGCGCCTTGCTGCACTTGCGCGGCGGTTTCAAGCGGAAGTAATTCAAAACTACCCGACGCGTTTGGGTCTAGATCGAGCGAGGTATCGCGGGGGCCCGACGGCGTTAATTGATTGGGAGTGATGCCGGCCTCGGCTGCGGGTTCGACGAGTTCAGTTGTTTCAGGCGCAAAATAGACCTTATAAACAAGGTATCCGAGGAGCATTGCGGTAAGGAGAAGGCCGATGACGGCTAAGACTTTCTTTTTCTCGATTTCCATAGAAGGTGCAAATAAGGAACGTTAGTCGATGAAACTGCTAGGTGCGCCGCACTTTTGAGGTGCGAGAAACTTTTTTAGCAATTAGAGTACGAACACGGGCAGGTTCGATGCCAAGTATATCATTTTTTGTGGTGATATGATATTCCGTTGTATCGGGGTGTATCGATAGATGTGCTATGAGCGCTTGCTCAATTGAGCTTTCGATTATGTGTCGAACTTTTCGCGCACCTTCTTTTGTATTCTCTGATTTTTGAGCGATACATTTTGGCACGACTTCGTCCCAGCGCAGGACAATTGAGCGTTTAAGTAGTCGCGAGGTAAAATCGGTGAGTTGACGCGCGGCAATTTTTTCAAGGCTTTCAGTATCGAGTGGTTTAAATACACACACGTTGTCGATTCGGTTGAGAAGTTCTGGTTTGAGTGAATTGAAGAGTGAGTGATGCACTGCTTCGTTTGAGCGAACGCTTGTTTCTGTTGTAAAACCAAAATTTGAGCCGGAAATTTCTTCGGGTGCAATTTGGTAGGTCAAAATAATGATCGTTTGTTTGACGGAGGCTTCTTTTCCGCTTGCATCAGTTATGCGACCCTCCTCGAGCATTTGGAGGAGTACGTTGAGAACGTCCGGATGTGCCTTATCGATTTCGTCGAACAATAATACGCTGTGCGGTTGACGGCGCAGGCGATCAACGATTGTTGTTCCTTCGCGATAGCCAACATATCCCGCTGGAGAGCCCATCATTTTTGAGACGCTGTATCCTTCTGAGAATTCAGTCATGTCGAGGCGAATCATCGCGGTTGCATCGCCGTAAACTCCTGTTGCGATAAGTTTTGCGAGCTCGGTTTTTCCAACGCCTGACGATCCGACAAATAAAAATGAGGCGAGCGGTCGGGTTTCTTCGTGGAGGCCAAGTTGGGATTTGGTGATTGCGCGCGAAACTGTTTGAACAACATCGTCTTGTCCGAAAACGCGCGCAGATAAAAATTCGTGTAGCGACTGTTTTGGCGTGTCGGTCGTGTGCTCGCTAATTGGACGACGAAGCATGCGTTCGATTACCGCGTATAGATCGAGGGAAGTTACAGCGCCGCGTGGCTCGGCATTTTTTTGTTCTGCAACAATTGCTGAAAGTTCGGCGATAATTTCCGTTTCAGCTGCTTTGATTTTTTGCGCGTCATCGTAGTCTTCTTTAACGACGGCTTTTTGTTTTTTCTGGTACAGCTCCTTCAATGTTTGGCGAAGTTTATTTTGATGTTCCGCAGACGTTACGTTTGATGTTTGAACTTTAACCGCGCTCATCGCTTCATCTAATAAATCAATCGCCTTATCCGGAAAACGTTTTTCAGGAAAATATTTATGTGCAAGCATAACCGCCGTACTAACTGCGTCGGCGCCAACTGAAATTCCGTGGAATTTTTCGTAGTGACCTTTGATGTGCGTTAAAATCTCGACAGTTTCGTCCGGCGTTGGCTCGCGTACAACAACGGATTGGAACCGACGCTCGAGCGCTGCATCGTGTTCGATATGTTTTTTGAATTCGTCGTAGGTTGTCGCTCCAATAACGCGAAGTTCGCCACGGGCAAGCGCAGGTTTCAGTAAATTCGCCGCATCGAGCGTTCCGTTTGACGAACCCGCACCAACGATTGAATGAATTTCATCGATAAATAAAATGATGTCCTGATTCGCACGAACTTCGTCGATCATTTGTTTGATGCGCGCCTCGAATTCGCCACGATACATGGTTCCGGCGATCATAAGACCGAGATCAATCGAGAAAATTCGTTTGCCAAGCAGCGACGGCGGAACAGTTCCAAGCGAAACTCGTTTTGCAAGCCCTTCAACGATTGCCGTTTTTCCAACGCCCGGCTCGCCGAGTAATAATGGATTATTTTTTGTCCGACGTGCAAGTACGTGGATCATACGTTCGATTTCCGCGTCACGACCAATCACGGGGTCAATTTTTGCCGCATGTGCGTCGCTCGTCAATTCTTGTCCAAAATATTCAAGCGCAGGCATCTTTTTTGTTTTGTCGGGCGCACCCTTCCACGTTTGTTTAACTGTCGTGTCGCCCCAAATTTGCAGAAGCATCTCAGGAAGTTTTCCTGCACTTTTTAGGGCAATCTCGAGTTGTTGGTTTAAATTTTTTTGTTTAACTTTGGGATGTTTTAAAACAGCCGCAACATCGGGGCTCTCAATATTTAATAGACCAAACAATAAGTGCTCAGTTCCAATATATGAATGACTATCGCTAGCCGCGCGCGCCACCGCTTTTTCGATTGCGCGTTTTGACTCAACAGAGAGAATTTCGCTTCGGGGAAGTTCGACAATATCGGCGAGGGCGAGCAGACTCACTAAAATCTCAGGGCGCACTCCGGCACGACGAATAATTTCTTCGCCAATACTGCCTTTTTCCGCGAGTAGGGCAATTAACAAATGAAGTGGGGTTACCACTTTTGTTCCCGCGAGGGCTGCATGATGAAATGCGTGTGCAATTACATTTTTGAAATGGAATGTTGCTTTATTAGTGAAGAGTTCTGATTCCATAGGGTCGTCTCGAAGATCCGATGAGTAATGAGTGAAGTGCGTGCATGTGCGCGTCGGCATCCAGGAGTTCGTGTTCTAAATCCATGTACGCGTTTTTTGCAAGCAGTGCGTGGTGATGTCGACAGAGAACTATGAAAGATCGAATTTCTTTGGTAAGCTTTTTTTCTGCATCAAACTGTTCGCCGAGAAGCGCAAGTCCAAGGTCTTTGAGCTGTTTGCACCGTTCGGCTGATTCGGTGATTGCGAAAATTTCCCGCTCGTTGTTTTTAAGATATCCACGACTAACGTCGATGAGCTTCGGAAGATAGCGAAAGCGTCGATCTCGCTGTATGTTATAATCTCGCCAGACGTTTGATGTAGTCTTAAAGGACATAAGGGGTATGTATGGGTAAAGCATAGCGAATTTTACCCCAAACGTCAATGAATTAGTGAAAAATATGTTACAATCACACATTTTTAAAGCGTACGATGTTCGAGGGGTCTATGGGATTGATTGGGACGCCGCGGGCGCCGCTGTAATTGCACGAGCATTTATCGAAGAATTTTCAATTAAAACCCTGGTTTTGGGGTGGGATATGCGAGTTTCTAGTCCTGAAATTGTTGCGGCAATTGAGGTTGCGGCGATTGAGGCGGGGGTTCGTTTAATTAAAGTTGGACAAGTCACAACGCCGGTTTTGTATTTTGCAACAGCGGGGTATCCGGGGATGGATGGCGGAATCATGGTAACGGCGTCGCACAATACGGGTGAGTGGAATGGAATGAAATTATTGCAGGGAAGCGGTATGCCAATCGGGCAAGCGAGCGGATTGGAAGCGATTAAAGCGCGGGCGCTTGCGGGCGAATTTGTAGCGAGCGCAGAGCTAGGGACCGCTGAATCTCGAGATGTTTTGAACGATTGTTTGGATAAAATTTTTTCAATGGCAACGCTTGACGAATCGAAACCACTCAGCGTTGTGATTGATTGTGGAAATGGAATGGAGGGCGCGACAATTCATCAGATGCTTGCGCGATTACCGGAGGTTTCGGCGCATGTTATGTATGATACGCCAGATGGTATGTTTCCAAATCATGAAGCGAATCCGTTAAAAGAGGAAACGCTTGATGCACTTAAACGCGAAGTTATAGAGCGAGGCGCTGCAGTTGGACTGGCGTTTGATGGAGATGGTGATCGCGTTGGATTTGTTGATGAGCGCGGGAAGATGGTGAGTGGGGATGTTTTAACGGGTTTGGTTGCGCGCGAACTTTTGAAAACACATCCGGGCGCGACGATTCTTTATGATTTGCGTTCGCGTCGTTCAGTTGCGCGCGCGGTTGAGGCGGCAGGCGGACATGCTCTGACGTCGCGTGTGGGGCATGCATTTATAAAAAAACAGATGCGTGAAGTGGACGCGTTATTTGCAGGCGAACTCTCATGTCATTTTTATTTTCGTGATTTTTTTAGCGTTGAGTGTGCGGATGCGATGATGCTGTTTGTGCTCAAACTTTTGCAGACATCGGGTAAACCTCTCTCTGTTTTAGCGGAGGATTTTTTGAGCGATGCGCATTCAGGAGAATTAAATTTTGAGGTGCATGATCGAAGTGGCACGCTTGCACGACTTGAGGCGGAATATGGGATGCGCGCCGTTGCGGTTTCGAGGCTAGATGGGCTTTTATTTGATATGGGTGATTGGTGGTTTAATGTTCGCGCGTCTAATACGGAGCCGCTACTGCGATTAAATTTAGAGGCACAAGATACGGCTACTATGCAGGCAAAATTACACGAAGTTCAAACTCTAATTACGAATTTATGATTTTATCAATTCTATTTTCCATCGTTTCATTTGTCGCAGTTTTGTTTGTGCTCGTGATCGCGCATGAATGGGGACATTTTTTTGTGGCGCGGAGATTTGGTGTGCGCGTTTATGAGTTTGGTTTTGGGTTTCCACCGAAAATCGCAAAAATTTTTCATAAAAACGGAACAGACTATACAGCGAATTGGATTCCGCTCGGCGGGTTTGTTCGTTTAAAAGGTGAGGACGGAAGCGATGCGAAAGATACAGATAGTTTTGCACATAAAAAAGTGTGGCAGCGGCTTGCGATTTTGCTTGCGGGTGTTGTTATGAATTTTGCATTGGGCTACGCGATTTTTTTTGGACTTAATTTATATGGCGTTGACGCGCAAATTTTTGGCAATGAGGTTGGCGCGCAGATTTCGAATCAGCGAGTTGTACTTGGGAGTATTATGAAAGGTGGGCCCGCAGAACGAGCAGGGTTGCAAGCGGGGGATGTGATTGAATCCGTTGGTGTTGCGGGCGATGAGTCGGAAAAGATTTTGAGAACACAGCAGTTTCGAGATTTTGTTGGATCGCACGCACATAAAGAGCTAACTGTCGTAGCGCTCCGCTTGGGAACTCCGCAAAAAATTTCTGTAACACCTGAGGAAATTCAGCCTGGCGTCATTGGAGTTGGTGTATCGATTGCAGACATCGCGCGTGTAAAATATCCGTTTGTGGCAGCAGCAAAAAAAGCAGGTTCAGATACGATTGAAATTTCGTTGCTCATTTTTAAAACACTCGGAACAATTGTGCAAAAATTAGTTCAAGACGGTGAGCTCCAACAGGGTGTTTCGGGGCCGGTTGGCATTGCGGTTGTAACGGGGCAGGTTGCAAAAAGTGGTGTGGCGCCGCTTTTGCAACTCATGGCGATGCTCTCGATTAATTTAGGCGTGCTCAATGTATTGCCAATTCCGTCGCTCGATGGGGGACGTGCATTATTCGTTATTCTCGAAAAAATTGTACGACGAAAAGTGCGCACGGATATCGAGCAGTATTCACACGTGATTGGTTTTGCACTTTTGATGCTCCTCGTTATTGCGGTTACGTTTCGTGATGTGATGGCTTTGGTAAAATAATTTTGCGACAAGCAGAATTATTCGCTATACTAGTTCTATAAAATTTTCGCGTATGTTTAAACGCATTGTTCATTTTCTAGGTCACCTAGTACTTATTCTCGTGGTATCGTGGTTTCTTGCCATGATTACACGCGGATATGGATTAAGTTGGGGCGGCGCACCCGTTATTGTCCTTGGGATTATTTTTGGATTGTTGGTCGCGCTTTTTATCAGCAACGCAATTGCGCGATACAATAATTTGTCAGATGCGGTTTCGATTGAGCTTAATAAACTTCGTCGTATCCACCATCTCGCACGCGCATTTTCGCGCAGTGAAAATCAAATTCCATGGTTTGATTTGGTTCGAGAGGCGATTGAGTCGTATCTACACGCGTTCGAAGTTTTGCCGTTTCAGCGCTATGACGATACGAACGAAATGTTTCGTCGAATTACACAACAACTTTACGGATTCGATAAAATTGCGAGCAACAAGGGCGAGTTATTATTTGCAGAGCTCATGACAATTTCAGGACAAGCGACGGAATCGCGACAAAAAATTCACGCACTGCGCACCGAGCGTATGAGCGTATGGGCATGGGGTGTTTTGATTTCGATTGCCGTTGGATTTATTACGATTGTGCTAGTGTCGCTCGGAGATGATTTGCTGCATCGATATATTGCAGCTGGAGTTGTTGCTATTACGATTTTGCTCGTTGATTTTGTCTACATGTCAGATACAATGCGCGTTGTCGACAATAATAGTTTCACGAAAAAATATGTCGATAATATCGAGCGCATGGGTTTTTGGCCTGAAGAAAAATTTAAGTAAGTTTGTATTAGCCTGTTGATAACTTTCGTGCTATAATTCATTCATAGTTCTGTAGCTCATTAATATGTTCATTGGAGATAGTAAAGACATTCTAAACATCGTGATCGCGTTCTCAGTTCTGTGGGTTGCATTATTCATCTCATGGCGTTTATACTACGCGACACAAATTTTAAGACACGCAAAACAGATCGTTGTCGAAGTGCAAG
>Ga0172380_10006627_pt1 | contig 13370 bp, 9 predicted proteins | sample Leawe162metaG_FD_119747 | JGI IMG/M metagenome (GOLD analysis project Ga0172380, IMG submission 119747) | Leachate microbial communities from a municipal landfill in Southern Ontario, Canada - Leachate well 162 metaG | ecosystem: Engineered > Solid waste > Landfill > Unclassified | place... | reverse complement strand
CCCGCCGGATCACACGCGCTCCAGCTAATATCCTCCTCGCTGATGCCGTTCCGCTTGTCCACCACCCGTATTGCCGCAGTCATCTCCTCAACCGTGGCATTCTCCCCCTCCCATTCGTCGAACAGGGTCAACTCCCCGACCGGGCTGAGCGCAACCCACACCACGTACGGATGCCGGTAGCCAAAGTCAATACCACGTAAGAGTTTATATGTCCCATCGTACCTCTGTGTACGATGGGTGGTTCCATCACACACAGAGGTGTGATGGGTAATCAGATGCACTTGTGGATCGTACTCGTCGTACACCCTGTCTACCATCACGGCAAAATCCACCTCGTACTCCTGATTCCACCGTACCTGCGAAAGCCCCTTCTTCGCCTTTTCACACCAAACTTTATCCCGCAGTGGATGTTGGCTATAGTGCAGCTTATGTTTGGCAAACCCGTTCGACGGATCGCTGTAGAGCGTGTGGAAGATGTTATCCGTCCCGTTGGGGGTGGATACCCCGATAAACCGCCCGCCGGAATCCACCGCCGGCTTGACCGCTGTCCAGATACCTTCCGATTTCGGAGTGAACGCCATTTCATCCCAGAACACCCCCGACGGGCTGTGCATACGGGGAGCGTCTTCTGTTGCCGGTAGAGCAATAATCCGTCCCCCGGACGGGAAGCAGACCTCCCCGTTCTGTATCTTGATACCGTCTCCGGTTTCACCCGGCAGATGGCGGATCATCAGCCTCAACCGCTTCACCAGTTCCCGCGTGTCACGCCCCCCTTTGGAGAGGAACAGCCAAATCCCCGGTTCACCGTTAATCAGCGAATAGAGCACGTACGCACAGACTATCCACGTCACCATCATCTGGCGCGATTTGGCAACGATGATGATCCGCTCGCTCTCCAGCTTGCTGATAACCTCCCGCGCAAACTGGTAGTCCGGGAACGGCTTCACCCCGCCGACAGCGTCCAGCGTACGGATATTCCCGGTTATCCACTCCCACGCGGTCAACTTGCCGGGCAGACGTTTTCGTTTCACACCCATACCCAACTGCCGTTGGGACGCTTTTCACCGCTGTTCAGAGGGAAACCCTTGATGTACGGTTGCAATGTGACAGTCCCGCTCCGCTCATACCGTTCCGCCACCTCCAGCCACAGCTTCGCACGTCCTTCTGCGCCACTCAATCCGTCACTTAACGCACGTACCGCCATACCCCGGCAAACCAGCCCCAACGCCACCTCTGTCGCCCCCACAGTCAAGCCGTCATCATCACTATCAACCGTGTATTCATCCTTAAGCCGTCCAGCTATCTTGGTGATGGCATGCGTAATCGCACTGTCAATCAGGTCGTCAAGGGAGCCGGTCGAGGGGAGGGTGTAATCCACAATAACCGTCGTATCCGGATGCATCGCCCCGCCCGACACTATGCCGATTGTCCCGGCTGACAGATTCGCTGTATAGTCAACAGTTTCGGTCATCACGGTATAGCGGAGATAGCTCACCTCCAGCGATGCCCCATCGCTGATCGCCCCTCCCGCAATCCGACGGATCTTCCCGTTGACATAGTCCATCGCATAGTCGCTATCAAGCATGTAAGTGATGGTATGACTTATATCCACCACCACCACCTCACCCGGAATCAGACGGCTATAGTTCAGGTTGACCCAGCTTTCACCGGTGAGCGTAACAGAGGTCTGGGTAATCGGCGTGAGCGATGCCATCCGTTTGACCGCTAATCCGGTTTCGGCGAGCCCCTTATGCGGTAATAACCCGATACCGTCCGACCCAATCCGTACCGGTATGTCGGTGAAAACAGATACCCGACGGACTACATCCGGGAGAAACTTCCACACTGTACTGCTATCTGTCCAAGCCATATTTGCTCTCTATGGTTGTTTGTTTAAGGGTAATTGCTAATTGCTAATCTCAAATCCTTAAGGAATCGGGGGCAAGACAGGTATGCCCGAATCACCCCCAACTCCTTAGAATGTTAGCGATCACCGATCAGCGATTAGAGATCAGCGATCAACAATCTATAATTTGAAATTAATAATCGGAGACCTTCGCCGCGCCATCAACCATGATGGTATATACCGCTTCCTTCGATACCACGGCGGTCTCCAGCTTCTGGTTGATCACCTTATCCGCTTCGATCATCAACGGCTGGGCGATGGTCTCCCGGATGGCAAACCGGCTGTCGAACCCGATTACCTTCGTGGATGTACCGTTCGGAGCGATCACCAACTGTGCGTTGACCGGCAGGAACGAACGGTAGTTACCGCTACGGGTAAATAGCTCATTCTGCTTCCACGCCGACGCATCTTGGAACTGCGACAGGTTGACAATCTTTTCGATGTCCGTCTGCTTGGCGATTATATGCGTCATTGTCGCCGGTATATCAAACGACATTGCCAGATGCACCAAATCGCTATAGGCAAACGTACCGGCAACCCCACCGAACACATCGGATGCGCCGGGGGAAGTACCGTCGCCGTTCAAGAGGGTGTTGTAGATTTCGTCAATCTCATCGTACGCCATCTGCGCCCCGATCCACCAGAGGAACACGCGGAACTCGGTCAGCTTCTGATTCCGCACCACACGGTAGGAGAAGTCAAACTGCCGCCCACGGTCAACCAGCTCGGCTTCCTTATCCCGATAGAGCAGTTCCACACGGGGATAAGCCGATCCACCGCCCGAACCGCGCACTGCCAACGCCTTCTTGGCGTTTTCGGTCTTGATATAGATCGGACGGATGGTCGGTCCGGACTCCGTCACTGTGGTGGCAATCAGCTCGGACGGGTCTTGCACCATCTGATAGCCGTGACGGATCTCCCTCAGGATATACTCAGGGAGCAGGATCAACCCTCCTCCGACAAAGAACTGCTCCATCGTGATTGCCTTATTGCCCGCGCCGACGATATTGTGCAACATCAACTGCCGTTCAAACGCATCGAGCGGCTCCCCGGCGATTGTAGGGTCTAATGTTTCGAGCAGTTGGGAGAACGTCACCCCCTGCTCCTGCGCTTCCGCATAGAGCGATAGATTCCCCGCACGTGAATGCTGGACTATCATCTCCTTGATCTTTCTTGCTTGTTCTAAATTGATACTCATTGTGAATTCCCAATTTTGGATTTTGAATTTTGAATGTGCCGTTAGGCGATCACTAATCACTAATCTCTAATCGCTAATCACTGGTCACCGATCAGCGACTACCAATTTGCAATTTGAAATTTGTAATTTGAAATTGCTCGGCTTCAGCCGAGCCACACATCACACGTCCCCGCGCCCGCATCCACCGCGATCACCTGCCCGCGCATCAGATGCCCACCGGCGGCGATATCCGCATCGGCATCGGCTTTGTCCACCTTACCGGTGCCGTCCAACTGCACCATCTGGTTGACAGTCGGGGCGGTCAATCCGGTCTTGAACCGTGCCACTCCCCGTGCCTGCACCGCGCAGTAGGCGGGGATCAACGTCCCGTCCTGCATCTGCTGGGATACCCACACTACTTTGCCCAGTAGCTTATCCCCGGCAGACCCCATCCCGACCTTGTTGTTCCCCACACAGGCGCACGCTGTCAGGTTGGAATCGAGATCGGTTTGCGTGAAATCTTTGTTTTCGGTGGTGTCAATCGTGAATGTGAGATAGGGTGTTCCCCCAATCCCGTTGTTGTCAATCTGGTACGGACTTGCCATTACTGTTTTCCTCCTTCTGGGTTATTTCTGCCGCATGTGAACGGCACTGTTGATAGCTCTCGCTTGCCGGAAATCATTGCACGGGTGAGCCGTCCTCCCCACGACGGCTGGCAGACCGGCACAGACCGCAGACCACCCGCCTGCCGCAGATCGCCTTCGGTCAGACGTACGGTGACCGGCATATCCGCCTGTCCGACCTGTCCCGTCTGCTTCCGCACAACCGGATTCTCCCCGCTGACATCCGCATGGATGAACCTAATGTTTGGTAACATATACACCTCCTCTCAAGTTGTATGGTATAATATACATCATTGTTGTCATTTTGTCAACCATAAGCAGTGCTTTAATCCGCCAAAACGAAAATAAGTGCAGTATAACACCACTTAATGTGTAATATACTGCACTTATTAAACTTTACTACCCGCTCCCCCATCATACCCGATCAAACGGGACTCCCTAAAAACACTTTAACGCGAAAAACGCGAAAAGATAGTTGATAGTTGCGAGTGACGAGTTGCGAGTTCAGTAGGGGCAAAGCATTTGATCAAAACCTGTGAGATGATGAAGTACGGTAATCTGGTCAGATCAAAAGCTTCGCCCCATTAATCCCAGTCTTCCTACCTTATTCCCCTAAAGCCCAGAGTCCAGAGCCCAGAGCCCGCCTTTCTTCTTGCTTTCCTCGCTCTTTCTTCGTATATTGAACCATCACTAAATCAAAGATAGAGGGATTCACATTGTTCGAAAAAAAGTTTGCCATTATAACGGTTTTCGCGCTTATCGCCCTGATACTGGCGTGCGAAAGCCAATCACCCACAACCGCGGAAAGCGACCAGCGGGATCCGGTAGTCAACTGGGTCATACCCGAATCCGGGGCGGAGTTGACCGGAGAAGTGTTACTGGCTGTATCCGTTACCGATGCGGGAGGAATAGCCAAAGTGACCTTCTATCGTAACGGTACATCCCCTTCAGGTTGGATACTCCCCGGACATTCAGACAGCCTCTACTCTATCCGTTGGGACACCCGCCTTGTATCCGATGGCAACTACATCCTTGAATCCAGAGCATTAGACAACGCAAGCAATCTCGGCATCTCCACATCAATCCTTGTAATCGTTAAAAACACAACCACCCCCATTCAAGACAAAACACCCCCAACAGTCCAATGGCTCTCTCCCTCTCCGGGGGCTACCCTCAAAGATTCCGTCACCCTTGAATTTGACATCACAGATCAATCACCCATAGATTCGACCGTCCTCTACTTAAACGGTATTCGGCATACAAAGCTATCCGGTTTTAATAGAGAGTTTCGTTGGAATAGCAAATCTGTTGATGACGGAGTCTATTCGTGGGAGATCTCCGCCTATGATTCAGTGGGGAATGTTGGTTCCGGCAAATCCTTGCTTGTCAAAGTAATGAACGGAACATCCAGCGGAGAGGATATCAACCCTCCAGTGATCCAGCTGTTAGAGCCTGCTCCCGGAAGTGCAGTGGCTGGCGACGCAGTTATACGCTATCTCATTATGGATGAGGCTGATAGCACGTATGAAACCGCTCTGATTGATGGAGTGGAAACTGCAAATCTGAAGATCGAAAAGAGCGGAGTAAATCTGGAAGTGGTCTGGAATACTTTAGCTTATCAGGACGGTTCTTACCAGCTATCTATACACTCAATAGACGAAAAAGTGAATATCGCTTGGTCGTCGTATAGTTTCCGGGTCTATAACCATCCTCCCCGAGTAATCTGGGTGCCGGATGAGTATGCAAAGATACAATCTGCGATTGATGCAAGCCGGGACGGGGATACGGTGAGAGTAAGAACTGGAACCTACCACGAGAGCCTCTATATGTGGGATAAAAACATCTGGATAGAGAGCGAAGAGGGGCCAGAGCTGACCGTGATTGATGCTTCTGACTCAATAGGAAATTGGCAAGGTATCTGGATGGAAGGAAACCAAGATACAACCGCAATGATTCGCGGTTTCACGATTGCTAATACAATATCGATAGGGCTTTTACTAAAAGGGCAATCAAGCCCGAAAATAGTAAATAACATTATAATTAATAGTGGAACAAGTCATTTAAGAACTGGAATCAATCGATCAATAATTAGAAACAATGTTTTTGCTAATAGTAAAAATGAAGGTCTTGAATTATGGTTTTGCTATGGTGAAGTTGACAATAATATATTAGCCAATACAACTGGCTATGCTTGGTGGAATTCCACAGTTTCGTTTAATCCCTTTAGCCCTGATTACAATCTAATATTTCAATACGGAAAATATGTTGATGCAAGAGGGTTTGAATTCGGTCCACATAACATTTTAGATCAAGACCCCCTTTTTAGAGTGGGAGGTTATCAGCTTCAGCCTGATTCACCTTGCATAGATGCAGGCAGACCAGACTTACGCGATCTGGACGGATCACCGTCAGATATCGGGGTTTACGGTGGTCCCTATGCTTATCCCCCGCCGGAATAGCACCTTAAACAGAAAACGGGCGGTATTGTTTAAAGCCTGTTGTTTTGGGGGTGGGAAGGTCTGCTTCTTCTAAATCGTCCATTACGTCCATTTTCTGAAGCAGGCTCTGGGCTCTCGGCTCTGGGCTTTGGTTGAATAAGGTAGGAAGACTGGCGATTAATACTGGATTCCGGATCAAGTCCCGGAATGACAAGATGGTGGGAAGCTCTGCCAGGTCTTCGCACTCCGGATACCAGCTACCAGCTACATTAAAATCCCCGAAGCCCAAAGTCCGATGCCCGATGCCCGCTATGTTCCCATTTTCACATTTTGCTTTCCGATAGACGAGTTTCTTCACTTCCCCTTGATAATAGTCACGGAATTTTGTATCTTATAAGGTTAAACAGAAATACACTCGCGTATGAGGGGTAGTATGGAGTTGTCCCCCTTATCCGGAATCGAGCATAAACCAACCATACTTCATAAACTGGAGCAAATTATGGCAAAACATGTGTACTACTTCGGCGGGGATAAATCAGAAGGCCGCGCTGATATGAAAAACCTGCTGGGCGGCAAAGGTGCCGGCTTGGCAGAAATGACCAATATCGGTCTACCGGTTCCCCCCGGGTTTGTAATCACAACAGAAGTCTGCACCCACTACACCGAAAAAGGTGAGTACCCGGCAGACCTCAAAGATCAGGTACGGACTGCTATGACCCGTGTCGAGGGCATTATGGACGCTAAGTTCGGTGATCCGGAAAACCCCCTGCTGGTATCAGTTCGCTCCGGCGCACGGGTATCCATGCCCGGTATGATGGACACCGTCCTGAACCTCGGCTTGAACGACATCACCGTCAAAGGGTTGTCCGCACGTACCAATAATCCCCGTTTCGCATACGACTCCTATCGTCGCTTCGTCCAGATGTACGGCGATGTGGTACTCGGAATCAAAGCCGCATCGGAAAAAGATCACGATCCGTTCGATCACGCCCTCGATGAGATGAAGGCAAAGCGGAATGTCAAGTTGGATACAGAGCTGACTGCCGACGACCTTAAAGAGTTAGTCGCAATCTTCAAAAAGATCATCAAGGATCAGACCCCTGTCTCATTCCCGGAGGACCCGTGGGAGCAGTTGTGGGGAGCCATCAACGCCGTCTTCGGAAGCTGGAAGAACGAGCGCGCCAATGTCTATCGCAAGATGAACAACATCCCGGACAACTGGGGCACCGCCGTTAATGTCCAGACAATGGTCTATGGCAATATGGGCGATGATTGCGCCACTGGCGTAGCGTTCACCCGCGACCCGGCATCCGGCGAAAAGATGTTCTACGGTGAATACCTCACCAACGCACAAGGCGAAGATGTGGTTGCCGGTACCCGTACACCGCGCCCGATCAAGTATCTGAAGGAAGACCTACCGGATGCGTATGCCGATCTGGAACGGGCTTATAAGACCCTTGAAAAGCATTTCCGCGATATGCAAGACCTCGAATTCACCATCCAGAAGAAAAAGCTGTGGATGCTCCAGACCCGTACCGGCAAACGTACCGGCTTAGCCGCCATCCGTATTGCGGTCGAAATGGTCAACGAGGGGATCATCACTCCCAAGGAAGCCCTCCTCCGTGTCGAGCCGGATCAGCTTAACCAGCTCCTCCGCCCGATGTTCGATCTCTCAGAGAAGAAGAAAGCCGTTGCCGCTGGCCGCCTCTTGGCTAAAGGCTTGAACGCCGGTCCCGGCGCCGCTACAGGTCACATCGCCTTTAGTGCCGCCAAGGCTGTTGAGTACAACAGCAAAGGCGAAAACGCCATCCTTGTCCGGATTGAAACATCACCGGAAGACATCAAGGGTATGGACGCTTCGGTTGGTATCCTGACCGCCCGCGGTGGTATGACCTCACACGCCGCCTTAGTCGCCCGTCAGATGGGGAAAGTTTGCGTAGCCGGTTGCGAAGTTCTGCAGATCAGCTATCAGGAAGGGACAATGAAAGTCGCCGGCAAGACATTGCACGAAGGCGATTTCCTCTCCCTCGACGGAACCACCGGTGAAGTGATCGAAGGTAAGATCAACACCCTCCCGTCCGAAATTATTCAGGTGCTGATTGACCATACAATGGACAAATCACACTCCCCAATGTTCCAAATTTACGCGCAAGTAATGGCATGGGCAGATGCTAACCGTCGCTTGAAGGTTCGCACCAACGCCGACCAACCGGATCAGTGCCAAGTAGCACGGGCATTCGGAGCGGAAGGTATCGGCTTGTGTCGTACCGAGCATATGTTCTTCGGTGGCGAACGGATTATGGCTGTCCGCGAAATGATCCTCGCCAATACGGTCGAAGATCGCAAGAAGGCGTTAGCCAAGCTACTCCCGATGCAACGCGAAGACTTCCTCGGAATCTTCCGCGTTATGGACGGCTTACCTGTCACCGTTCGTACCCTTGATCCGCCATTGCACGAATTCCTCCCGCATACCGATAAGGATATCGCCGCTCTTGCCAAAGAGATGGGTGTAGAACCGGCTTATGTCAAGGCGAAGGTGGAAGAGTTGCACGAAGCCAACCCGATGCTTGGTCATCGCGGTTGCCGTCTGGGCATTGTCTATCCCGAAATCACCGAGATGCAGGCACGCGCCATCTTTGAAGCGGCTGTAGCGGCGGCAAAAGAAGGCGTGAAGGTTATGCCGGAAATTATGATCCCGCTGGTTGGGTTCAAGAAAGAATTGGAAGCACAGGCTGTGATAGTCCGTGCGGTTGCCGAGCAGGTTATGAAGGAAGCCAAGATCACCATCCCGTACCTCGTAGGGACAATGATTGAGCTACCCCGTGCGGCGATTGTCGCTGACCAGATCGCTCAGACCGCCGAATTCTTCAGCTTCGGCACCAACGACCTGACTCAGACCACATTGGGTGTCTCTCGTGACGACTCCGGACGGTTCCTGCCGTTCTACGTTGATAAGGAGATCATCCCGTGTGATCCGTTCCAGTCGGTTGATATTGAAGGTGTCGGCGCGTTGATGAAGTGGGGTGTTGAGCGTGGACGTTCTACGCGGTCAACCTTGAAGGTCGGTATCTGCGGTGAGCACGGTGGTGACCCGCGCACTGTCGTCTTCTGCCATCAGATCGGCTTGGACTACGTCAGCTGTAGCCCGTTCCGCCTCCCGATTGCCCGCCTCGCCGCGGCACAAGCGGCTCTGCGGGATAAGTAGACAGCTGTTCCTTAATACAAAATCGGGCACTGTCTCATCACAGTGCCCGATTTGTTACTTGTCAGCGGTTATCTGAGGTGGTCACAATTTGTGACCACCTCTGCATTTTTGTCCGTATACCTCGCCCTCTGGAGTGCGGAAACCTGTAGACGCTTTCCCAGAGTGCTGTCGAGTTCTACCGCTACCATTTTCATTGCGCTTTCGCTACAGAATCCGACATTAATGAGCAGTCTTCGCACTCCGTTAGCAACTAACAACTCGTAACTCGAAACTGCCTTTTCGTGTTTTTCGTGTTAGATGCTTGTGAAGCTACTTCAGATCTGTAGTACAAAAAGCGCACTTGGTTGCCTTGATAGGGATGGTCGAAAGGCAGTGAGGGCAGGTCTTTGTAGTCGGTTCGGTCGTGACGGGAGCCGGTTGACGGCGAAGTCGGTTCATCCCCCGGATCATCATAAAGATCGCAAACGCAACGATCATGAAGTTGATGATAGTGTTAATGAACTGTCCGTAGTTCAGGCTCACCGCGCCCGCGTCTTTGGCGGCTTTCAGCGATGCGTACGGACCCGGAAGAGTAGCACCCTCCTTAAGCACGACGAACAGGTTGGAAAAGTCAACATTGCCCAGCACAAAACCTATCGGAGGCATAATGATATCGTTGACTATCGAAGTGACAATTGTTCCGAATGCCGCGCCGATAATGATACCGACAGCCATGTCCACCACGTTGCCACGCATGGCGAACTCTTTGAATTCTTTGAACATAGGTACTCCTACTTGTTAAAGTTGTTTGCACCGCTACGCGGTGAATTACAAATACAAATTGCAAATTTCAAAGGGGTGACCACCCAGCACCTCAGCGGACACGCTACCCCAGTGGATACGGCATTCCCGCGGTCACGGCACGCCGTGTCCCTACGGATTTCGCGCCTTGCGTTGCAACTACGAACGCTGGATTCCATTCCTCAACGGAGACTATCCCCCTTAGAGCGCGTATATTCTGCGGTTATCACAATCCCGCCTCGAACATTGAATATCACGGTGACAGTCACGGAATTGGGCTGGAGAGCCTCGTAGATGGAATCTCCCAGCTCGACCGCAAGGTGCTCGTTGAAGATACCAACGTCACGATACCGCTCCAAGAACAGCTTCAACGATTTGGTCTCCACTATCAGTTGATCCGGCTGGTATTGGATTTTGATCTGTGCGAAGTCCGGTTGGCTGGTCTGCGGGCAGAGCGATGTGAACTCGGTGCATAGTAGGCTGATCTGTATCCGCTTGCCCCCGTGGTTCGGAAATGTTTCCAGCATACACGTAGCTTTTTCTTTATGACCCAGCAAGGTCAGATCTTTTAACTCTTCTTTGCCGGTTGGCATCTTTGATCCTTCTGTTTTGGTACGGTGGACAGCAGTTCTGCGGGATAGCCTTTGGTCTTTGGTCGGTGGTGGCATAGGGTAGAAAAACTGAGAATTAATCGGGCGAAGCATTCAACCTTACGAGTGCATCCCCATTTCTGAAATTTGTCTGTTTTGGTTGAATGCTCAGCCCCTACAAGCCATGCTGGACTCCGGCAACCAGCAATTAGTAACTAGTAACTAGAAACTAGTAACTCGCAACTGTCAATCCTTATACATATAGGTCAATCCGAGGCTCAGGGTTTCCCGGAACTGCCCCGCCAATGCAACCTCTTTGTCGTAGATCAGCTGTACTGTTAGGTTCATCGCCAACCACGAGGTCAGTTGCCCTGTCAGGGTGTTGTCCCAATTGACATCAACAGCTTGCCAATAAGTCTCATTGGGTAACCCCTTGAGGTTCTCCGATTCCGAGTTAAAGAACGCCTTGAACACGGTCAGCTTGCTCTTCAGCGCGAGAACTTCATTTACCGGCATACTGAAGTCGCTGTCCAGCTGCAAACCGCCATCGTTGGTGACAAAGGTATGGGGAATGGTATCTACCGCGTCCACATAATCCATCTGGATCATCTGACGAAGACTGAAACCCAAGCGAACGTTCCAATTTCTCTTGTCCGCTTTCCATAATGTACGCGCCGCACCTAATACTTCACTTGTTTTGAGCGGGTTGAAAAGTTTCATCTTGGTAGGGTCTGTTTGATCCATAAACTGAGTCTCTAACCGACCGCTGACAAACGGGTCAACTTCCCATCCACGGGTTAGGCGCAGTATGGTTTCAAGGTCTATCTGGTCGGTATTTTTAAGAGGTGTCAGCCAGTTTTTGGTTGCCAGCTCTTGGTTATGGGTTTGACCGAAACCAATCTTTAGAGTGTTCTTCCAATGCAAGCTGGTGGTCAACTGCTTTTGAGCCAATGCATTGAGTGTGCCAACCCATGCGACTCCGCTCGCCGATCCACCTGCCCAATTATCACTGTACTGCGCCTGGGTTATTCCCAAGTTAGCATCCAGAGAACGGTTCCATGCAGAAGGATCCGGAGGTTCAGCACCGGCAGGAGTCGCATCTTGAGCTATCGCGGAGCCGATGGTTAGGCAAACTGCGAGTAATGCTAATAATAAATATTGAAGAGACTTTTTCATACTTGTGACCTTTTTGTTTGTTTGGTTGTTTTTACTGCTAATGAGTGGCGGTTTGATCCGCGTTTTTTATGACACCCCCGTTGAGGCGGGAATTCATAGTCTGTTCAGGCTGTTCAATAACTGTGCTACTGTGCTGTCTGGTGCTTACACCTGACAGAAATAACAACATATATGCTTGTTAGAGTTATGTATCTTAAATAACTCATACTTTGAAAACCTCCGTCAAGTGTGAGCAATTGACGGCAGGTTCTGCTTGCTTTACTGCTTGTTATACTGATCCGGTAGGTCGTTCTCCAGTAGCATTGTATCTCCCGGCTGGAGGTATCCGGCAAGATATTCCAGCCCCACCTTGAGCGACTCCACCACAACGATATTCTCCGGGTTAAACCCACCGTCAATCAACCCCCGCCTGATTGGTTCCACTCGTTGCACCCCCACAAGCATTGCCAGATCACACGCTGTAGCGGCTTGCACACCGAAGTTGTAGTTCGACTGCTCCTCCAATTCCCCCAGCTCGACCATCCCCGGTGTAACCAGTATCCGCCGTCCGTTTGTTGCCATCGCCAGCACCTCCAAAGCCGATGCGGCTCCAATTGGGTTCGAATTAAACGCATCATCAATAACGGTCACGCCACCATCCCGCTTGATCGGCTCCAACCGATGCCGAGTGTGTGGTAACGTCGCTAGCACTTGCCCCATCAACCGACGTGGAACCCCCAGACAGTCAGCCATCGCAATTGCCGCAATACTGTTTGCCACAGCCGCGCGCCCTAAAAGTGACAGCTTTACAGTAAGTCGTTCACCATCCGGAAACAAGATGTCAAAACTGCTCCCGTCAGGCCCCAATTGCAGGTTGTCCGCAACCACAGTCGGGACGGTTTGGTCTCCAGCCGTCATACTGAAATATACCACCTTGCCGCTGTATTCCGCCCCAATTTCGCGTGACAGCGGATCGTCTCCGTTCAGTACAGCTACCCCTTCCGGCGGTAATGACTTAACTAACTCCCCTTTTGCCTGCCGGATTGCCTGTTGGCTACCGAAACGCTCTAAATGTTGTACGCCGATAATGGTTATCAAACCATATTTCGGTTGCACTAATTTACACAATCGCGCAATTGAACCAATCCGGTACGCCCCCATTTCCACCACAAACGCCTGATGTTGCGGACGTAACCCCTCACGTACCGCCCGCGTTACCCCTAAAATCGTGTTGTAACTGCCCGGTGGACGAAAGATATTATACTTCTCTGCAAGTAGTGCTGAAAGGATTTCCTTTGTCCCTGTCTTGCCGTACGACCCCGTTATGCCGATTACAATCGGATTGATCTCTGCCAAAATCCGGCGCGCATCGGCAATGTAGCGGTTATTCGTATATTTCTCATACGGTTGCAATATCCAAACCGCCAATCCTGCCCAAACAAACGCCAGCCGTTCCGCCAGATAAACCGAACCCATTAGGAACAGCACGGTCATTG
>Ga0172380_10006626_pt1 | contig 13371 bp, 14 predicted proteins | sample Leawe162metaG_FD_119747 | JGI IMG/M metagenome (GOLD analysis project Ga0172380, IMG submission 119747) | Leachate microbial communities from a municipal landfill in Southern Ontario, Canada - Leachate well 162 metaG | ecosystem: Engineered > Solid waste > Landfill > Unclassified | place... | reverse complement strand
TTGATGATCTCAATAAGGTCCTTAACCTGGAATGTGTGGTACTCTTTTGAATTTGGAACATCAACTCCGAAACGTCGGTTGAGTTTGTATCGAGCGACGTGACCCATGTCGTATTTCTTGTAATCGAAGAACATTGACTGGATAAGTGCCTTTGCATTTTCTGGAGTAGCGAGATCGCCTGGTCGAAGTTTCTTGTAGATATTCTGGTAAGCTTCATCGACTGTTTTTGCATTGTCCTTCTCGAGTGTCATTGTGATGAAATCGTTCGAAGGATCGGTAATAACGTCTTTGAAAATTTCCTTCATCTGCTTGTCTGTCTCGTATCCGAAAACACGGAAGAGGGAAGTGATGTGAATCTTTCGCTTACGGTCGATTTTGACGGTAATAACACCTTTTTTGTCGGTCTCAACTTCCAACCATGCACCACGCTTTGGAATAATCTTTGCGTTGTGGAACTGTGGAGCAGCTGAGTTCTTTGAGAAGAAAACACCTGGAGAACGTACCAACTGTGAAACGACAACACGTTCGATACCGTTGATAATAAAGGTACCTCGGTTTGTCATGAGTGGAATAGATCCCAAGAAAACGTCCTGCTCTTTAATTTCACCAGTTACCTTGTTGACTAACTGAACGTGAACCTTGAGAGGTGCTTCGTATGTGATGTTTTTCTGTCGTGCTGTTTCTGCGTCGTATTTAATTTCACCGAGAGAGTGATCGAGGAACTGCATCTCAAGTTTTTTTCCTGAGAAGTCGCCGATCGGATTGATCTCGTCGAGAAGTTCACGGATACCTTCTTCAAGGAACCACTTATAGGAATCGAGCTGGATCTCAATCAAGTTTGGAAGCTGAACTGAGGCGTCGAGACGCTGTGTGTAATATCTTCGGAGTTTGTCGTTATCCAAGTCCATAACATCCGTATTAAGGTTGGATGGCTTGATAATCTCGTGAGATGGGCTTCCTCCGCCCTTGCTGGCACTTGCCATTTTAGGAAGGGGAGCAGCCGTTTTTGCTGACAACAACGTAGCCTTCGTAGATTGAACAGCAGCTTTTGGAGCTACTTTTGCTACAACCTTTGCTGGGGCTGGTTTTGGAGCCACCTTAGCTTTGACTGCTACCTTTGGAGCAGCTTTAGCAGGCGCTGCTTTTTTCCCCAAGGGATGCTGCGGCTTCGCTATAGCAACGGGCTTCTTGACTGGAACTACTTTTTTAACTGGTTTAGCCGCCTTTGGAGCTGGCTTTTTTGTTTTAGCTACAGACTTCTTGTCTTTTTTAGCCATAATGAAAAAGATGTAAGAGATTTGGAAATACAGGAAGATGCTATCTCTCACAACACATGATAGGCGTGATAGCTTCGTTGATTGTATTTAATATATGAGCAAAGTCAAGTTTTTCCTCTATCTGGTCTCAATTCTCCAGTGAAACCTGTTGACGTTTGCTGTATTTTATTCTCTTTTTATACTTTTCTGCTTCGTTGCTTACTTTTTCTTCGGCTCGATTTTTGTGCGACCGTTCATGTATGGGCGGAGCGCTTCTGGAATCGTGATTGATCCGTCGGCGTTTTGGTAGCACTCGAGAAGGGGAATAAGTACGCGTGGTGATGCGATACAGGTGTTGTTGAGCGTGTAAGCCAGCTTTGTTTTTCCCTGTTCGTCTCTGTAACGAAGGTTGAGTCGTCGTGCCTGGAAGTCGAAAAACATCGAGCAAGAGTGTGTCTCGCCGTAGCCATTTCGTGATGGCATCCATGTTTCGATATCGTTTTTGTAAACCTGTCCCTGTCCCATATCACCTGTGCAGACCGCAACAACGCGATAGGCGAGTCCGAGTTTCTCAAGAATTTCTTTTGCGTTTGTAAGGAGGAGGTCGAACATTTTCTGTGACTCTTCGAGGTCGTTTTTGCAGACAACTACCTGCTCAACTTTTGTGAACTGGTGAACACGGTAGAGACCACGAGTGTCCTTTCCGTAGGTTCCAGCCTCTCGTCGGAAGCAGCTTGATAAGCCTGCGTAGAGCTTTGGAAGTTCGTCATTAGAAAGAATTTCGTCTCGGTGGTATGAGGTCAAAGAAACCTCAGATGTTCCGATGAGGTTGAGGTCATCTCGTTCGAGTTTGTAAGCAGACTCTTCGCCACCTGGGAAGTAACCCGTTCCTGTCATGGCGTCGTTGTTGACCATGAGCGGAACAGAGAATGGTGTGAAACCTTTGCTGACGAGGTGATCGATCGTCATTCGCATGACGGCGTTTTCGAGAAGAAGTCCGTCGCCTTTCAAAAAGTAGCTTCGTGATCCAGCAATTTTTACGCCGCGTGGAATATCAATGAGGTCGAGTTCCTCGCCGAGCGTAACGTGATCTTTTGGCTCAAATCCATTGAAAACGGTTGGTGTACCAACTTTATAGAGTTCGACATTTTCGGTGTCATCTTTTCCAACTGGTGCCTTGTCTGATGGAACCGCAGGTACGAGAAGCATGAGTTGTGTGAACTCCGTTTCGATAAGCTTCAACTCTTCACTCAATACCTTTTCTTCTTCTGAGTAGGATTTCATTTTATCGAGAAGTGCCTGTTTTTCAGGTCCTGTAGCCATCTTTGGAATCTCGCCTGAAGCCTTATTTTTCTCAGCACGAATGGTTTCTGATTTGGTAATGAGCTCGCGTCGCTGATCATCAACAGCAATAAGTTTGTCGAGATCGACTTTGACACGCTTTACTTTTGCGGCGTTTCGAACGGCCTCAAGATTTTCACGAATGTATTTGATGTCGAGCATGGGATTTAGCGTTACAGATAGAAAAACCGTGCCTAGTTTAGCACGGTTTTTTCTCTACGCTAGTGATTTAGCTTTATTTTCCTGACTCTTTGGAAATCTCTTCTATTTCTGGCGCATATACTTTTTCCCATTTTCCTGCCTTGATATGGGTGTATTTATGCTCTTTGAGTATTGGTCCAAACTTCTTTTCCCATCCTGGAATTCGCATAGGATTTGGCTGTGAAGGGGAGTGTGTGATAGTAGTGTTTGATTGATTTGCGAGAACTTGAATATACCTCAAGATTCTTTTATCGAGCTCCATTGTACATCTTCCGAGTATTTCTTTGAGTTCCGGCGTGTTATCAACTCGGGCTACTTTTGTTTCCGCGACAAAACCCTTTGGCGCCTGACTAATCTTGAGTTCCCCTGTACAGAGAATATCATCATCTGTCATAAGCGTAAGAACTATATGCAACATATTCATTCTCGAGAATTGGATTTCCATTTCGAGGATGTTTCCTTCTAGGTCGATGTTTTGCGTTATGCTGTCTTGCAAATAGCTGAAGTCTATAAAATCTTCGATCTTTAGCTCTTCAACGGGAATTGGTTCTCCATTTATCTGCTCAAAGATACGCATGAGATGCTTTCGAAGTGCAGCTGACTCAACCTGAATTGTAGTTATTGGTCCTGCTGTGACAACTTGAATGCCTGGCGTGAGAGTTCTTCTTTTGAAAAGCTGCATTTCTGCGCTTAACTCATCCGGCATCATAAAATTTGGCCTGATAGACCTGCTTCTACGAGCCGCCTCATTGAAGGGTGGTCGTTTTTTTGGTGGTAAATCGCCTGCTTTTGAAGCTGGATTTGTGTCAGGTACGTTCATAGAGGTGGATCTTAGACTTGATTTGAGCTTAGATCAACCTGAATTTTGCACTAGTTTTGCATCGCTGTTTTGAATACTGTCCAGAGCGGTTTGGTTGATGGAACGAGATCTTGTTTTCCATACCAATAGAGTCCTGCGAATATGTAGCGTGGGTTTGAGTTCGTATAATTGAGATAGTGGGACATGATTGGTGCGCTACCTTTTTTGCCGTATTCTCCGATGCCGACTTTTGCATTTGGAAACATTGTCGCGAATGTTGAGACCATATTGTTGAGTTCGGCATAACTTGGTTCTGGTCCATCGCAATCAAATCCATACACAGATGGCATGACATAATCACTCTGTGTTTTTACTTTGTCGCTGATGTTTTTCTGAGTCCATGCGACGTACGGACCATTTTTATCTACACATGTGTCGGTGTTCCAGTATGGCGTGAAGAGGGCTTGTTTGCCTGCGGCCTTTACGACGTCAGTGGCTGCGTCTGCTTGAGCGGCAGCGTTTGATCCGAGCCAGTCACCATTACATTCATTGCATGTTTCCCAAATGTTGATTTGTGGAAGTTGTGAAACGTACGCCTGGAAACGTGCCTTGTATTGCGCCACCGTCATTTTGTTATTGTAGGTAGAATCAGAGGGTTGACCCACGATGGTTGCGTATGGAGCAATTGCCTTCACAGCTTTTGTGTAACCGCTTGGTTGTAATGGATAATCGAAGACGATACGTACCCATGGTTTTTGTGGAAGATTTTTGAGCGAGTCGACGATTGCCGTGAGATTTGTTACGGAGTCGAGCGTGAGGCCGTAGGTTTTTGCGCCTGCCGGTACGATGTCCGATACAGTTGTTGCTGAAGGTGTGGGTGTTGTTGCGGCGGCTGGAGTGCTTGCTGCTTTTGTGACCTTCGGGACTTTGTAGTATTTGTGAGTTGCTTTGTCGTAGACGTACTTCCAAGATTTGGCAGATGCTACTTCGGTATATGAAATGCCTCCTAACAATATTCCCACGATGAATAACCCGGATAAGGTTTTCCGTGCGGTCGACACTACGGTTTCAGAAATTTTCATATGCAAAATATTAGAAGAAATGTAGTAGATGATACGACGATGTTCGACGTTCGTTACGAGTATAGGTGATGCTTTCCATCCTCGTTGTCGTAGATGCTTACGGATGAATCGGTGACCGATCCCGAGAAGCCTTTGCTTGAGCCAGAATCGTAACCATGAAATGATCCGCCACTAAGTGTGAGCGTGAGTCTTTTTGTTGTTTTATGATCGTGAAGAGAAATGTCATGACCATGAATAGAACCATTCACATGACAGCCGCGAGTGTGATCGTAAATATCGATCGCAGTAGGGGAGAGTGTCCCTGTGATGCTATATGTTTTTCCTGCGCTGCGATCCTGAATCTTATCAATCATATGATTCTTGTGGATGACGCGAATGACAGCGGCGGTAATGGCGCGAGTTCCTGTGTCCATGGTTTTACTCTACACTGGCTTCGAGATGTTTTACAAATTTCGTTGTGTAGAAGCGGTTGGTTTGCTACACTTCTTCCACAATGTGGCAGCCGTGCCTAGCTGATGAGCCTTAGGAGCTCTGATATCAATGACCGTTTTGGTCAACTGAGGGGTTCCGAGAGGAGCTCCTCTTTTATAAAAAATAGATCCTCGCTGTTTTAAAGCTAATTACTCTCTTGATTTTGTAGCTCTTTTTTGATAAAATGTAGCTACAAACCTCATTTATTATCTCGGCCATGTCGCAAAAAGAGAAGCTGCTTCAGAAATTCCTGGATCGTCCAGAATCGCTCAAATATCCACAAATACTGCTTATCCTTCAGTCCCTCGGCTTCGAACATATTCCAGCCAAAGGGAGTCATCAGAAGTTTAAGCATCCTCAGCTAGACCAAGATCTCATCATTCCTGTTCACCAAAATGACTGCAAGGGTTATTATAAGATCAAGGCATCTAAACTCATCAGGGATAACCATCTCAATTAAAAAATACCTCACCATACTCTCACTTTTACCACTCTCCTCATGAAAACCTCAGCCAAATACTTCCTCACCATCGGCAACAAGAAATATTTTTATACTTTGAAACAAGTTAATTCTGAGGAAACTCATGTTGTTTGTGAAGCTGCTAATATTGCTCAAGATTTTTTAAATGAAGATATTCCAGAATTACTTCATGATTTACCTAATTTAATTATTTCAGAGAAAGATTATAAAAATAATCAGGAAGAGGTTATTCGCTTTAGAATTAGCGCTGACGACAAAAAGCTTATCGAAAAGAAGGCACATAAAAAAGGTTATGCTTCTGTGTCCGGGTACTTGAGGGATTTGGCGTTAAAAAATTAACTCTCTTCTCACCCCACAAAAAACCCCACACTATCCCACGCCATGCTCACCGCGAAGTAGACAAAGGTCCCGGCAAATATCTTGAACATGACCGGTACGATTCGTGGGTTGCTTAGCACGCCCCGGAAGCGCGAAAACACAAATGCGACACCTGTCGTAACCGGTAGCCACGTTAATTGCGCGATCCCTACGAAAATATATTGCCCCAGCGGCATGACCTGACCGAGCGCGATAGCCTTCGGAATACAGACCGTAATCCAATACGTCCACAGCACCCCGTTCGCCAAAATCATGGCAATAATTTTCCCCGACGTGAAAAACGTTTTCTCTCCCGTATGCAGCGTTTTGACTTTGTAAATCGACGACGCAATCCAAATCAATATCGCCGCCCCAACCAGCGACAGCCCTCTAAAAATAGCCTCAGGCGGATTGAGCTGTTGTAAAAGGATGAGGCTTACAAACGCGACGGTTGTTTCAGTTGCGAAACCAATGAGAATGATCCGCAGACTTTTTGTAAAATTGTACTGCAGAATTTCCGTAAATATCGCCGTCAGAATCGGGCCGGGTATTAGCGCTCCGATGAGGCCGAGGATGAAGGGGGAGAGGAGGGGCATGGAGTTGATTTCGTATACGACATATATTATCACTTTTCTTTTCTGTTTTGGATGAAAAGTTTTTACTTGGTCTGCGAATTGTGATAATATCCTTCTACCTTTTCTGATAAAGTTAAGGTAGCTCAACGGAAACGAAGAGCGCCACGCCCAGTGGATTAGAGGGGTTATCGGCAGACCGCAAGGCCTCCAGGTAACTAATCAAGGGCTAGGAATAAAGTTCCGAAATTTGGAGGTTTGTTTTGTGACAACTCTAAAAGAATCCAAGAACTTTCTGTACCAGCGCTGGTACAGAACAGAGTCTTGGAATCGACAGGAACTGTTCCGAAAGTGAAGTGAAGAATTCTTGAAAAAGAGCTTTACTTCGCGAACCTATAACAGCTAAATCATGGCTTTCAATCTCGTCGAATTGTCAAATCCGTTTTTGTTGAAAAAATCATGGCTCTCTGTCCGGAGAGGTAAGACCGAAAAGATCGCTACACGGTCTAAAGGGATTGATGGCGTTAGTCTTTTTGATTTTGGTCAAAATTTGCCTGAAAACTTATCGATCTTGTCGGAAGAGTTGCGGCTTGGTAAATATCATGCTCAACCTGTTAAAGTTGTGCTTGAGAAGAAGAATAATGGGAAATTTCGTATTATATCTGTGCCAACGATTAGAGATCGTATAGTCCAGCGAGCTATGCTTGAACTTTTTAAGCCTTGTCTTACTCCTGTCATTAGTACTGGGGTTAGCTACTGTGGTGCGAAGAATGATGAAGATGAATCTATAAGTCTTAAAAATGCGATCGAGAAGGTGGTTTATCATGTAGGACAAGGATGTTTTTGGATTTTTGAATCCGATATTGTGTCTTTTTTTGATAGAATACCTAAACAAGCTTTGTTGGATAAACTTCGAGATACTGTACCGATGGATATCGGTTTAACTAATTTATTAGTTGAATATATTTATTTTGAAGTTGGTAATCCTGAGAAGTTTGTAGGCAAGGAAGATATCTCTATACCAGTGGGCGATGTTGGAATTACTCAGGGGTCCGCCCTTTCTCCAATTTTTGCTAATCTCTATCTTGCCGAATTTGATATTGCCCTTAAATCTCTTTTTGGTGATAGGCTTATCCGATATGTGGATGATTTTATAATAATGTGTAAAACTAAAGATGAAGCAATCATCGCCTATAAATTTGCCTTACAGGAACTTGCTAAGGTTGGCCTAGATCTTTCACCTGAAAATAAAAAGACGTTTATTAAAAATCTTAAAGCGTCAGAGGTTATCAATTTTCTTGGTATTTCTATTCAGAGACGTGGACTTTTTCCTGAAGGTGGAAAAGGTGCTGCTTTAACTCATATGAATGATGTATTAAATCGGTCGAGCTATAAGAAAAGTTTAATTCGCGGTACAAAAATTTTGGATATTGCTTATCAAATGGAGGAGAAGATTGTTGCATGGGGCAATCATTATCGTTTTTATCATGTGGATCAGTTATATAAAGATTTGGATGAGCATATCGAGAGTACCACTCGGAAAATGAGTGATGTTAGAACCCTTAAGCCATTAAGAAATATCTTTCTTTTTCCAATTATAAGTCGAGAAAAATGGCATTCCTTTTTTCTGCGTTAAATGTTTAGCGAGTTCGGCGATTCCGCTTTCGAAGTTGGTTAAGTTTGAATAAACTATTCTTTTTTACCTTTTTCTTTAGATCCCTGCCCTGCTATCCACTTGGCGTTTTCTTGTGATATAAGGCTTTCAATTCTGTCTGCTAAAAGGTTCTCTACTTCGTTATCGTTGGTATATGGGCCTGCTTTTCCATCCCATAAATATTTTTCATGTTTTAAATTTTCGCATGTTGACCTATAGCTGATCCAATTGCTCTGGAATTGATATAAATGCTGTATGGCTTCAAGTACTATAATTAGGGCTCCGGATATTTCTATTATAATCTTCGGTGAGTCTATTCCTGCAAGAATTGTAATAGAGCTGGCAATTACAATTTCCGCTAATTTAAGGCGAATAAAATATTTTTTATTACTTATACTTTTTGTGTCGTACCATTTAATCTGATCATTAAGTCTCGCATAAGTTGTGCTCATTATGATTGATTAAGTAATTGTGTAAGGTAAATGGGATCCCAACTTAGAAATGCAACATCATTATCCTTGATAAAGCTTGGCAGTATTGCGCTTTCAACTCCTTTTATCGCCATTACAATGATTAAGTTTCCATGTTCTTTGCTTTTATTCAGTTCCCAGTCTACCCATTTGCTTAGATGGGTTGATTCGCTGATCAGACATACAGTCACGCTTGATCTTTTGATTTGATCACTGATTACTCGTTTAATATAGTCTGCGTTTTCGCTATCTATAGCTTCTTTTATCGATTGATCATAGAATTCTAGGTCAAAGTTTGGATTGCTATTCAACAGGCGCAATCCTCTCACGTGGTCAATGTCATTATGGCTGAAGCTAATAAAAACTCGTTTCATGGAATTCATGGTTAACTCGACTATTTTTTATCCTCATCCACCACCTCTCCCTCAACAACGTCATCTTTCTTGTTGTTGTCTTTAACGCGGACTCCGTCATCCTCTGTTGCAGCACCGCCTTCGGCTCCTGCGCCTGCAGCGGCCTGGTCTTGTCCCATGTGCTTGTAGAGTTCGCTACCAACCTTCTGCAACTCTTCTGACAATGAGTCGTAAGCGACCTTCAAAGTCTCCATTGGAGAATCTTTATTTTCAAGTACCTTCTTCAGCTCGTCGATCTTCTCCGTGATCGGCTTCTTGATCTCGTCACCAACCTTGTCGCCAACTTCTTTCAAAGTCTTCTCACTCTGCAATACAAGTGATTCAGACTTGTTTCGCATCTCGATTTCTTCGAGGCGCTTCTTGTCTTCTTCGGCATACTGCTCTGCCTCTTTGCGCATCTTCTCGATTTCGGCATCGCTCATATTCGAAGTTCCAGAAATAGTAATTTTTTGTTCTTTGTTCGTAGCCTTCTCGATTGCCTTTACGTGGAGGATTCCGTTGGCGTCGATGTCGAAGGTGACTTCGACCTGGGGGACGCCGCGGGGAGCGGGTGGGATGCCGTCGAGCTGGAAGCGGCCAAGGGACTTGTTATCGTGAGCCATAGGACGCTCACCCTGCAAGACGTGGACTTCGACCGAAGTTTGGTTGTCGGCAGCGGTAGAGAAGACCTGGGACTTGCTAGTAGGCACCGTAGTGTTGCGTTCGATCAACTTCGTCATAACACCGCCGAGCGTCTCAAGACCGAGGGAAAGTGGCGTGACGTCGAGGAGGAGAATATCTTTCACGTCGCCCATGAGGACACCACCCTGGATGGCGGCACCGATTGCGACGACTTCGTCTGGGTTGATACCTTTGTGTGGTTCTTTGCCGAAGATTTTCTTCACCATATCTTGAACGGCTGGCATACGGGTCTGACCACCAACGAGAATGACTTCGTCGATTTCGGAGAGTTTGACGCCGGCGTCTTCGATGGCTTTTTTACATGGGCCTTCGGTTCGCTTGATGAGATCACTGACGAGATCTTCTAACTTCGCACGAGTAAGTTTCATCTGGAGGTGCTTTGGACCAGCGCTTGTTGAAGTAATGTATGGAAGGTTGATTTCTCGCTCCTGGAGCGTAGAAAGTTCGCACTTAGCTTTTTCTGCCTCGTCACGAATACGCTGAAGTGAGAGTTTGTCGTCTTTCAAATCAATGCCCTCGCTCTTTTTGAACTCGCTGAGAATGTAATTGACGATCGCATTATCGAAGTCATCACCACCGAGCTGCGTATCACCGTTCGTCGATAATACTTCGAAGACTCCATCACCGAGATCGAGAATCGAGACATCGAATGTACCACCACCGAGATCGTAGACGGCAACTTTGCTTGCCTTATTTTTCTTGTCGAGACCGTAAGCGAGTGCGGCTGCCGTTGGTTCGTTAATAATTCGTTTTACATCGAGACCAGCAATTTTACCGGCATCTTTCGTGGCTTGACGCTGTGAGTCGTTGAAGTAAGCAGGAACCGTAATAACGGCTTCTGTAACCGGCTCTCCGAGGAAAGCTTCAGCATCGGCCTTGAGCTTCTGGAGGACCATCGCAGAAATTTCTGGTGGTTGTCGGTTTTTGCCATCGAGGACGACATCCGGCTCACCATTTTTTCCTTTCACAACTTTGAAAGAAAACTTATCGATGATTGGTTTTACTTCGTCATACATACGACCGATCAAACGTTTTGCAGAGTAGATCGTGTTTTCTGGGTTCATGACATTCTGGCGCTTGGCGAGAATACCGACGAGACGCTGACCGTCTTTGCTGACTGCAACAATCGAAGGCGTAGTTCGCATGCCTTCTGTGTTTGGGACGACAACTGGCTCCTGGCCCTGCATAACAGAGACACAAGAGTTGGTGGTTCCGAGATCGATTCCAATGATTCGTGACATAGTATTTTGGTGTAAAATTTAAATTAGCACTCAGTATTTTAGAGTGCTAATAGCGTGTCGTCAAGAGTGATTTTTGAAGCCAAATTTATATGTCCCACTCGGTTCGATCATTGACCATGTCCTGGAGGATTCCATGTTTGTCTGCTTCGCGAAGAAGGTGTCGGGCGTGGTTGGCATCTTTTTTAAGCACTCGTATTGAGCGGGCGCTATTGTCTGGAGCGAGTCCGATTTCTGCAAAAACCCCAGATCGTCGCACGAGGTCAATCATGACATCAAACATGATATGTTCGTCAACTTCTACAATTGGGTGCTCTGGCGTGCTCCAGTTTGGCGAATGAACAATACTGACGAGTTCGTCCGTGTGTCTATGTGTATCAACCATGAGAAGGGTTGTTTTACGTTTCTTTAAGCTGCTTCTGCGAGTACTGTAGCTACATCTTTGCGGCAAGCATGTCTCATAAATCGCATGTCCTCTCGTGGATCGGGAGTCACTTCAGTCCCAGTTGTAACGCGGCTGACTGCTGCTAGACCTTCGGCCTTAGAGCCTTCTTCAATAAAAATGGTTCGTGTTCTTTTGTCTGCTGAAAATTCAACTCTATAGAGAATGCTTGCTCTGCTTAGAGCATCGCCGATTGCGTCGAAACGAACAGCGTCTTCGATTTCGCCGTAAAGATTTGATGTGTGCATAGCTACCATCCCTTTAGGAATAGTAAGAAGGGTATTGTCTGGATATTCTGCTGTATTCATGGCTTTGGGGGTTATGTGGCTTGGTTCGTGCACGTCAAAAGTGCAGGTGGGTTTTTACCTGTAAAATGGCTTGTTGTCAATAAAAAAATATGCTCTTTTGGTCTTTAGTTTGAGGGTACAGGCATGCCGGGGGCTCTGTCGGTTGCGGAGCTGCTGGTTGATCGTCGCTCGGAAATTACTGGCCGTTTCCGACGATAACCTTGGCTGGGCGGAGAACTTGGCCGGCTATGAGATAGCCTTTTTCGAACTCTTCGACGACGATACCGTCGGCACCTGGAGCCTGAGAAAGAACTTCGTGCATGTTGGCATCAAAAGGCTTGCCCACAACATCCATCTTTTCGACACGGTTTTTTTGGAGGACGGCGTTGAGCTGGCGAGAGATCGCCTCAACTCCTTCGCGATGTTGTGGTTCGAGTTCAGCCATGTGCTGGAGCGCACGATCGAAGTTGTCGATAATTGGCAACAAGTCCTTGAGAATTTCTGCCGTTCCGTACCATGCGGCCTGTTTGCGCTGTTCTTCGACGAATCGTTTGTAATTCGAAAGATCGGCGAGGGCACGTCGGCAGGTCTCGGTCATTTGAGCAAGTTGTCCCTTGAGAAGTTCGACGTCTCCTTCTGGTTGTGCATTCTCTTGTGCGCCTTCGTCTGGAATTGGTTGCTGCGGGTTCTTTGGGTCTTGTGGGTTTTGTGTGTCGTCTGACATAACGTGGAGTGAAATAAAATAATTTATTCGATGAGCTTGATGATTTCCTGTACGAGAGCGATGTTGTAAGCGTAGTCCATACGAGTTGGGCCGAGAACCCCAACGAATCCGTCGAATCCTTCAAGGTTGTAGCGTCCGACAACGATCGAGCATGATTGGATTTGCGGAAGAATATTTTCCTGACCAATGAATGCCTGTGGCGTGTCTTCGATGCCGAGCTGCATGAGGGTGTTGATGAAGTTGTCATCGTTTTCGAGAACTTCGACGACTTGTGATGCGCGCATCGGATCTTCGATGAATTCTGGCTGTTTCAAAACGTTTGAGAGCCCGAGGAAGAATGTTCGTCGGTTGTCAGGAACGGTTGCGAAGGAGACACTTCCGGTAGAACGTGCTAATAAATGCACGGCGTCATACATTTTTTCACGAACCTTTTCGATAGCGTATTCTTTCTGAACATTGGCGACGATGAGCTGCGCGCGTTTGCGAGCATCAGCAAAATCGGCAATTTCATCAATGTATTTTCGGTAACCGAGTTCGGTTGGAACACGGCCAGAAGAGGTGTGTGGCTGATAGATGAGACCTTCTTTTTCAAGAGATGCCATTTCATTTCGAATGGTTGCCGGTGAGACGTGAAACTTATAGCTCACGATAATCGTGTTTGATCCGACCGGTTCAGCTGTTGAAATGAAGTGCTGCACAATGGCCTTCAGTACTTGGGTTCGTCTGTCCATACGTTAGTATTTCTTGGATATCGAGAGCGATGATAACGCGACTAGTATAAACACAAATGCCGTTCCGATCCAAACTCCACTTATTCCAAAGCTGGAAAGGAGAATCGCACCAAAAGTTGGCGCGATAATGTAGGCGATTGGATACGATGCGTTGTAAATGCCATAAAGGCG
>Ga0172380_10006625_pt1 | contig 13378 bp, 14 predicted proteins | sample Leawe162metaG_FD_119747 | JGI IMG/M metagenome (GOLD analysis project Ga0172380, IMG submission 119747) | Leachate microbial communities from a municipal landfill in Southern Ontario, Canada - Leachate well 162 metaG | ecosystem: Engineered > Solid waste > Landfill > Unclassified | place... | reverse complement strand
GCGTGCTCATTGCGCACGGCCGGCGCGCGCCGCGCGGCGGATCGCGTCGAGCGCGCCCGGCGGGGGCGGGCGCTTCGCGATGTCGCGTGCAACTGCATCCTCGGTCTCCTTTCTGCGCAGCCGTTGCGCCTCCTCGCGCCGGCGCGCCTCGGCCACGGCGATGCCCGCCTCGGGATGGAATTCGCCGCGCGCGGCGCACTCGGCCAGGCGGCGCAGGTAGGCCAGCGGGTTGGCGACGGGCCGCAGTGCCATGCGCCCGGCCAGCTCGTCGAGCAGCGCCTGGGCGCAGCCGTTGGCGCACGCAAGCGTCCGGCGGGCGGCAGTTTCCTGCGCCGGCGTGAAGCCGTGCGGGAAGACGAGCGCCACGGGTTCTGTAGTAGTGGTAGTTGAAGAACTACAACCACCACTCGCGCGTGTACGCGCGAGTGCGTGGTGCTGCTTCGGCACCACCCCGCCGGAATCGGCCACAGGCGCGGCTTCCGGCGCTGGTGCTCTTTCGGCACCTGATGCTGTTTCGGCACGGGGGTGGTGCTTCTGCGGCACCGGGGGTGATGCTCTATCGGCACCGCCCTGGTGCTCCTGCGGCACCACGAGCTGGTGCTCTATCGGCACCACCTGCAGCGGGTTGTCCACAGGAAGGACGCGGCCGGCCGCGCCGCGGCGCAGCCAGCCGGCGGCAACGAGCGAGCGGAGCGCGCGCGTGCAGTGAGCGCGGTCGAGGCCGGTCGCCCTCGCCGCGCTGCCGGCACTCCAGGCACCGGCGGCGACGGCCAGCATCACGCGCGCCTCGCGGTGCGAGAGGCGTCCGGTCATGATGGCGGCCATCAGGCGGGGATTCACGCCGCCAGCCTCTCCGACGGAGACGCGGGCGACGGGGGTTCATCGAGCAGCGCGGCGGGATGGACCGCCAGCGCGGCGGCGATGCTGTAGAGGCGGGGAACGCTCAGGGTGCGATGGCCGCATTCGATGCGGCTGATTTCGCTTTGCGGCAAGCCGATGCGGCTGCCCAGCTCGGCCTGGGTGATGCGAAGGTTCTTGCGGATGTCACGGATCCTCATAGGGCATGGCGGCGCTCCTTAATGACTGGCAGGCATGATACATGCCCAAAAGCCATGTATCAAGACCAATAAATGTCTTTTATTCATAGTGTATGACTCACGGTCTATAATGACCCGGAAATTATGTGGGATTACAGATATTTGACATATGGATAAATTGGCCCCTCACCTGAAGGAGCTGCGCGAGCGCAAGGGCCTCACTCAGTCGGGCCTGGGCAAGCTGGTCGGCCTCGACCAGACGCACATCTCGCGCCTGGAAAAAGGCACCAAGGGCGTCTCCAACGAGAAGCTGCTCGCCATCGCCGAGGCGCTCGGCGTCACCGTCTCCGACCTGCTCGGCGATGCGGCTAACATCGCCCGCCGCGAGTACGAGACCGGCCACCCCGCTCGCAGGATCATCGCCGACGCCAAGTCGCCGCGCGGCCTGCGCGACCTCGCCGGCGACAAGTCGCTGGCGGATGCCCTGCACATCACACCGGAAGAGTGGAGGGCGCTGCGCTCCATCGAGCTACCGGCGAGCGTGACGAAGGATGGGTACGTGCAGCTGCTGATTACGATTCGGGCGATTGGGGGAAGTGGCAAGTTCGGATGACGCTTGCCGGTCACCTCTTCCCTGCCCTCCCAATAGCAGCCCCTAGCACCTTGTTAGCAGTGGGATGACATGCGCACGCCTCCCCGTGCGCAGCGGCGACAAGCTCATGCAGGATGCCGCACTCGGCGGCGAGATGTCCGGCCTCGCAGCGAGTCCTTAGCGCCGCAAGCTGCTTCTCCAGCGCGCGCATCGATTTGAGCCGTGCCCGCACCCGCGCGAGCTGCGCGTCAATCAGCCGGTTGATGTCGCCGCAGTCGGCGTTCGGGTGGGCGACGAAATCCAGCAGCCGCCTGATCTCGGCGAGCGGCACGTCGAGCGCCCGGCAATGCCGGATGAAGGCGAGCCGCTCCAGGTGTTCGGCCCCATATGCGCGATAGCCGTTGAGCGCACGCGCGGGCGGTGGCAGCAGCCCGGCTTTCTCGTAATAGCGGATGGTTTCGCTATCCACTCCGGCTGCCCGGCCAAGTTCCCCGATGCGCATGTCGCCTCCGTTTTCGTGTTCTGCACCTGTTTGATTGTAGCCGCTTGACCTTGGAGCGGCTACAGGGTTTCCAATTACGTTACCGCCGCAGCGAGGCGGGCAATTCACCCTATGGAAGGAGAAAGAAATGAGACGACTGATTAGTTTAGGAACGGCCGCCATGCTGGCGATGACGGCGCCCGTCGCCGTTGCCGCCGATGCGCCGGCCGGCAAGAGCGCCCAGGCGAAACCGGCCGCGCCCGGCACAGCGGAGTTCGACAAGCAGATGGCGCAGGCGCAGGAGAACATGAAGAAAATGCAGGAGCAGATGGAGAAGATCCGCCAGACGCAGGATCCGCAGGCCCGGCAGAAACTGCTCCAGGACCACTGGGCCGCCATGCAGAGCAACATGCAATTGATGCACGGCATGTGGGGGCCGGGCATGATGGGTTGCTGCGCGGGCGGCCCGATGATGGGCATGGGCGGTATGGGCGGCCACATGATGGGCGGCCCGATGTGGGGGGACTACCGCCGCATGCCGCCGGAGCAGCTCAGGCAGCGCCAGTACATGATGGAGCGCTACATGCCGATGCAGCAGATGATGATGGATCACATGATGCAGCATCAGCAGTGGATGTGGCAGCCGCCGCAAACGAAGTAGCGCACGGGAAAGACACATCTCATGAAGCAAGCGGTATTCGTCATCGGCAACATGGATTGCCCGACCGAGGAGGCGCTGATCCGCAAGCGCCTCGCCTCGGTGCCGGGCATCGGCGAACTGGCGTTCAATCTGATGGAGCGGCGGCTCACCGTCGACCACACGCTGCCCGACGAGCAGCCTATCCTCGGCGCGCTGCGCGAGATCGGCATGCAGGCGGGCCCGGCGGCGGCGCAGCCCGGCGCCTGCACCCGCTGCGAGGCGGATGGGGCGCCTGCCGTTCCCGCCAAGACCTGGGCGCTCATGGCCGTCTCGGGCATCGCCGCCATCGGCGCGGAAATCCTCGCATGGTCAGGCGCCGCGGAGGCCTCGGCGCCGGTGATCGCGCTGGCCTTGATCTCGATCGTGACGGGCGGCCTCGGCACGCTGCGGAAGGGCTGGATCGCGCTGAAGACCTTCACCCTCAACATCAACTTCCTGATGAGTGTCGCCGTCATCGGCGCCGTGGCCATCGGAGAATGGCCGGAAGCGGCGGTGGTGATATTCCTGTTCGCACTGGCCGAACTGATCGAGACGCTCTCGCTGGAACGGGCCCGGAACGCGATTCGCGGCCTGATGGCGATGGCTCCCGAGACGGCGACGGTGCGGCTGGACAGCGGGGAGTGGGTCGAGCGCCCGGCCGCCGAGGTCGGAGTCGGCCAGTTTGTGCGCGTCAAGCCGGGCGGGCGCATCCCCCTCGACGGCACGGTGACGGCGGGCGCCAGCGCGGTGAACCAGGCGCCGATCACCGGCGAGAGCATGCCGGTGGAGAAGGCGCCGGGCGATCCCGTGTTCGCCGGCACGGTCAACGAGCGCGGCTCCTTCGAGTTCCGCGTGACGGCCAACAAGGGCAGCACCACGCTCGACCGCATCATCCATGCGGTGCAGGAAGCGCAGGGGCAGCGCGCGCCGACGCAGCGCTTCGTCGACCGCTTCGCCCGCTACTACACGCCGGCCGTCGTGGTCTTCGCCCTATTGGTGGCAACGCTGCCGCCGCTCTTCTTCGACGCAGCGTTCCAGGACTGGCTCTACAAGGCGCTGGTGATGCTGGTCATCGCCTGCCCCTGCGCCCTGGTGATCTCGACGCCCGTCACGGTGGTGAGCGGCCTGGCGGCGGCGGCCCGCCATGGCATTCTCGTCAAGGGCGGCGTGCATCTGGAAAACGGCCGCCGCATCAAGGCCGTCGCCCTCGACAAGACCGGCACGCTGACCCACGGGCGGCCGGTGCTGACCGACGTGGTCCCGCTGGTCGAGCGGCCGGCCGACGAACTGCTGCAAATGGCCGCCAGCGTGGATGCGCATTCCGAGCACCCGGTTGCCGCCGCCATCGTCGCCGCGTGGCAGGCTCCCGGGCGCGCCCTGCTGGACGTCGCCGACTTCGAGTCCCTGACCGGCCGGGGCGCCCAGGGCCGGGTGGCGGGCCGGCTGTACTACGTCGGCAACCACCGCCTGGTGGAGGAACTCGCCATCTGCGGCCCGCAGGTCGAAGCGGTGCTGCAGCGCCTGGAGCGGGAGGGCAAGACGGCGGTGGTGCTCGCCACGGAGCAGGAACCGCTTTGCGTGCTAGGCGTGGCCGACACCCTGCGCGGCCACAGCGCAGAGGCGATCCGCGATCTCCATGCGCTGGGCGTGGTTTCGGTGATGCTCACCGGCGACAACCCGACCACCGCCCGCGCCATCGCCGACCAGGTCGGCATCGACGACGCCCGCGGCAACCTACTGCCCGAGGACAAGCTCGCCGCCATCGACGAGCTCATCGCCCGCTACGGCACGGTCGGCATGGTGGGCGACGGCATCAACGACGCGCCGGCGCTGGCCCGGGCCTCCATCGGCTTCGCCATGGGCGCGGCCGGGACCGACACCGCCATCGAGACGGCCGACGTGGCGCTGATGGACGACGACCTGCGCAAGCTTCCGCGCTTCATCGCGCTCTCCCGCCGCACGTCGCAGGTGCTGTGGCAGAACATTTCGCTGGCTCTCGGCATCAAGGCACTGTTCTTCGCGTTGGCGCTCGCCGGCAAGGCGACGCTCTGGATGGCGGTGTTCGCCGACATGGGGGCAAGCCTGCTGGTGGTCGGCAACGGATTGCGGCTGCTGAACGCCGCCGGATCGAAGACGAAAGCATGAGCGAGATGCCTGGACAGGAAGTGGAAGTGGAACAGTTGTTGCAGCCGACCGCCTTGCTCGATATCCGCCATCCGAGCCTGGAGGGGCTGATCCGCGCGCGGGGCTGGCGCACCCTGCCCGAGTTCGAGCGCATCGGCGCAATCTACGATTTTGTTCGCGACGAGATTTCTTTCGGCTACAACATCACCGACGATCTGCCGGCCTCGCAAGTGCTGGTCGACGGCCTCGGCCAGTGCAACACCAAGGGCACGCTGCTGATGGCGCTGCTGCGCGGCTGCGACATCCCCTGCCGCGTGCATGGCTTCACCATCGACAAGGCGCTGCAGAAAGGCGCGGTCACCGGCATCGCCTACCTGCTGGCGCCGCGCAGCATCGTGCACAGCTGGGTGGAAATCCGCTTCGAGGGGCGCTGGGTGAATCTCGAAGGCTTCATCCTCGACAGGCCATACCTGCGCCGGCTGCAGCAACGTTTCGCCGGACAGCGCGGTGCGTTCTGCGGCTTTGGCGCGGCGACGCCCGACCTGCAGAATCCGCCGGTCGACTGGCAGGGCGCCGACACCTACATCCAGAAGGACGGCATCGACCACGATTTCGGCGTCTTCGACAGCCCCGACGCGTTCTATGCCCGCCACGGCGCGAACCTGAGCGGCCTCAAGCGCTGGCTGTTCCGGAATTTCGTCCGGCACTGGATGAACCGTAATGTCGGCCGCATCCGCGCCGGCGCGCGATTGCCCTCAGGCCCCATCATGGATACAATCTCCCGGCGATGAAACGGCTCGTGTTCCTGTTCCTCATGCTGATGCTGCCGCTCCAGTTCTCCTGGGCCGGCGTCAGCGCCTATTGCCAGCACGAGACGGGCGCCGCCGCGCAGCATGTCGGCCATCACGACCACCAGCACCATAAATCGCCCGATACCGGCGACGACGGCAGCGCGCCCGGCAAGGCGCACGCCGATTGCAGCGACTGCCACCTGGCGCACAGTTGCGCCGCCGTTGCGGCCGTCTCGATGCCGGTTTTCGTCTGCGACGGCGTGGCGGTCGACCCGCAGCCTGAAATTCCCCTCTCGTACTTCCCGGACGGCCCCGAGCGGCCCAACTGGGTGCGTTCCGCCTGATCCGGCGGAACGCCTGACGTTTTCCCTCTGACGTTTTTCTCCGCGCCGCGGCGCGGCCGCGTTCCGTCGGACTTCTCCCCGATCCACCAACCGGAGATTTCGACACGACATGTTTTCGATCATGCATGGAACCCGCGGGCGCCTGGCCTGCATCGCGGCGGCACTGGCGCTCTCTCTGCCGGCCCTGGCCTCGACGGCGGCCGAACCGCCGCTGACCCTGGAGCGCGCCTGGCTGCTCGCCGAACAGGCCAACCCCGCCCTCAGGGCCGCCCAGGCGAACCTGGCCACCGCCGAGGGACAGCTCGATGATGCCCGCGCCCTGCTCTGGAACAACCCGCAGCTTGCCGCCGAGCGCGCGCGGCGCCGGGTGCCGCAGATCGGCGCCGGCGACGACACGCAGCGCGAATGGCGGGCGGAACTGAGTCAGGCGCTGGAGATCGCCGGCCAGCGCGGGCACCGCCGCGAGGCCGCCGAGCAGGATCTGGCGGCGCTCAAGGAACTCATCGAGGAGACGCGCCGCCAGGTGCGCGCCGAGGTCGAGCAGAAGTTCGTCCGCGTGCTCGGCCTGCAGCAGCGCGCCGTCATGGAGGCCGAGCTCGTCAGCATCATCCGCGACAACACCGGCATCGCGCGCAAGCGCTTCGAGGCGGGCGAGGACACCAGGCTTGACAGCAACCTCGCCGAAGTGGAACTGGGCCGCAGTGCCAACCAGCTCGACGGTGTGCGCGAACAGCTCATACAGGCCCGCGCCGAGCTCGCCGCGCTGCTGCAACTGCCGGCCGAAACCCTGCCCGAGGCGCAGGGCGCGCTGACGACTACAGGCGCTTTCCCCTACACCCTGGACCAGCTACTGTCGGCGGCGGCCGAGCGGCCCCGGTTGCGCGCGCTCGACCACCGCGAACAGGCCGCCCGCAGCCGGCTCGACCTGGAGCGCGCCTCCGTCTGGCCGGACGTCACCGTGGGCGTTTTCTCCGGCCGCGATGGGCCGAACGATGCGCGCGAGCGCATCGCCGGCGTCTCCATCTCGCTGCCCCTGCCGCTGTTCCGCCGCAACGCGGGCGGCATCGGCAAGGCGAACACGGAACTCGACCAGGCGCGGATCGAGCGGCAGGCCGCCGTGCGCGACACACACGCGGCCGTGCTCGCCCTCTGGCAGAAGCTCGGCAGCCTGCGCGCGCGCACGGTGCGGCTGGAGCGGACCGTCCTGCAGCGCCTGCAGGAAAACCAGCGCCTGTCCGCCGCCGCCTACCGCGCCGGCGAGATCGGCCTGACGCAATTGCTGCTGGCGACCCGGCAAGTCCTGGATACCCGGCGCGAGGTGCTGGAGGCCGCCACCGACTTCGCCCTGACGCGCATCGAGCTGGAACTGGCGGCGGGCTGGCGGGGCGGGCAATGAAGCCTGCCGACGCGCTTTCGACAACACGTACAACGCAAGTAATAACGGATCGGACGACATGAAGAACACATTCCATCGGGCCATCCTCATGGCCCTCTGCCTCGCGGCCCTGACGCTGGCCGGCTGCGAGAAAAAGTCAGCCGCCGCAGGACGGCGCTGTCAAGAGCGCCGCCGCCGGCAAGACGGCAGACAAGCACGGACACGAAGCCGAAAAATCCGGCGGGCATGAAGACGGACACGGCGAAGAGGAGCAGCTCAAGCTCAACGCCGAGGAGATCGCCGCCGCCGGCATCAGGACGGAAGAACTGGCGGAGCAGGAAATCAGCGAGCAACTGGTGCTGACCGCCACCATACGCCCCAACCAGGACCGCATCGCGCACGTGGCGCCGCGCGTGCCGGGGCGCATCGTCAAGGCCGCCGTCAATCTGGGCGATGCCGTCAGGGCCGGGCAGACGCTGGCGGTGCTCGACAGTCTGGAAGTGGGGGAGGCGCACTCGGCCTGGCTGCAGGCGCGCACCGCGCAAGCGCTGGCCAAGGCCGACTTCGAGCGCGCGGAGATGCTCCACACCGACCAGATCATCGCCCGCAAGGACCACCTGCGTTCCCATGCCGAATACGAAAAATCGAAAGCGGCGCTCGCCGCCGCGGCGGACCGGCTGCGCATGCTGGGCGTGAGTCCGTCGCCGTCATCCGACGGCAAGGCGGTATCGGCCTTTCCGCTGACGACGCCGTTCGCCGGAACGGTGATCGAGAAGCACGCCATCCTCGGCGAGCTGGCCCAGCCGGACAAGGCGCTGTACACCGTGGCCGATCTCTCGAAGCTGTGGATCGAGGCCAACCTGTTCGAGAAGGATCTGGGCCGGGTCAGGGCCGGGGCGGATGCCGTGGTGACGGTCGCCGCCTATCCCGGCGAGGCCTTCCTGGGCCGGCTCACCTACATCGCCGCGGTGGTCGACAAGGAAACGCGGACCGTCCAGGCGCGGGTCGAGGTGGCCAACCCGGACGGAAGGCTCAAACCCGAGATGTTCGCCACGGCCGCGGTTCGCACGGGCGGCAGGGGCAAGGGGCTGCTCCTGCCGGAAGAGGCGGTGGTGCTGATGCAGGGCCAGCCCACGGCCTTCGTCGAGGAGCACGGCGGCTTCGAGCCGCGCTCCGTGGAGCTGGGCGAGAAGCTGCGCGGACGGGTCGTCGTGAAGGCCGGGCTTGCCGCCGGCGACAAGGTGGTGACGGCGGGCACCTACGCCCTCAAGGCGAGGATCATGAAATCGCAGCTCGGCGAAGGCCACGCCCACTGAGGAGATCGATATGCTGAATAAAATCGTCGATTTCTCGCTGCGCTACAAGCTGCTGGTGCTGGCGGGCTTCGGCCTCGTCGTCTTCCTCGGCGTGCGCGCCTTCCTCGCCGTGCCGGTGGACGCCTTCCCCGACGTCACGCCGAACCAGGTGAACGTCTATACCGAATCGCCCGGGCTCGCCGCCGAGGACGTGGAAAAGCTCCTCACCTCGCCCATCGAGACCGCCATGGCGGGGCTGCCGGGCGTCGAGCAGATCCGCTCGGTGTCGCTCTTCGGGCTGTCCTACGTCGGCATCTACTTCAAGGACGACGTGGACATCTACTTCGCCCGGCGGCTGGTAGGGGAGAAACTTCTCGAAGCGAAGGAACGCCTCCCGGCCGGCTACGGCGAGCCCAGCCTCGGCCCCAACAGCTCGGGCCTCGGCCAGGTGTTCTGGTACACGGTGGAGTCGGCCGACCAGAAGCTCTCGGCCATGGACCTGCGCACCCTGCACGACTGGAACGTGCGGCTCATGCTGCGCACGGCGCCGGGTGTGGACGACGTCACCACCTGGGGCGGCTTCGAGAAACAGTATCAGGTGCAGATCCACCCGCAGAAGCTCATCAAGTACGGCCTTTCCTTCAAGGCCGTGATGGAAGCGCTGGCGGCCAACAACCGGCAGGTCGGCGGCCAGTACGTGAACATCGGCCGGGAGCAGTACCTCGTGCGCGGCCTTGGCCTCGTCGCCGACAGCGCCGACATCGGCAACATCGTCGTCGCCGAGCGCGAAGGCGTACCGATCCACGTTCACGAGGTGGCCGAGGTGAAGGAGGGTCCGGCGCTGCGCTTCGGCGCCGTCACCCGCGACGGCAAGGAGGTGGCGCTCGGCATCGCGCTGGCCCGCATCAACGAGAATGCCAAGAACGTGGTGGACGGCGTGAAGCAGAAGCTCCGGCTGGCGCAGCAGGCGCTGCCCGCCGGCGTCACCCTCAATCCGGTGTACGACCGCACCGAAATCGTCGAGAAGGCGCTCAGTACCGCGGAAAGCGCCCTGGTCGAAGGCTCGATCCTGGTGGCGATCGTGCTCTTCCTGTTTCTCGGCGAGGCGCGCTCGGCGCTGGTGGTGATCGTCACCCTGCCGCTCGCCATGCTGATCGCCTTCCTGTTCATGCAGCACTTCGGTCTGTCGGCCAACCTCATGTCCCTGGCGGGCCTGGCCATCGGCATCGGCATGATGGTGGATGGCGCCGTGGTGATGGTGGAGAACGGTTTCCGCCTGCTCTCGCATCAGGCCGGTAAGTCGATGAACCGGACGCACGTCATCCTGGAGGCGGCACGCGAGGTGATCAACCCGATCGCCTTCGCCATCCTCATCATCATCGTCGTCTTCCTGCCGCTGTTCTCGCTCACCGGCCTGGAAGGCAAACTATTCAAGCCGATGGCGCTGACCATCACCTTCGCCATGGCGGGCTCGCTGATCCTGACGCTGACCCTGGTGCCGGTGCTCTCGGCGCTGATCCTGAAGCCCAAGGAGGAGAAGGACACCTTCCTGGTGCGCTGGGCCAAGGGCGCCTACCTGCCGCTGCTCGACCGGGCGCTGGAGAACAAGAAAAAGGTGATCGTCGCGGCGCTGGCGCTGCTCGCGGCGGCGCTCGCCGTCTTCCCCTTCCTCGGCAAGGAGTTCATGCCCACGCTGCAGGAAGGCGCCATCATGTTCCGCGTGACCGGCATTCCCTCCACCTCGCTGGAGGAGTCGGTGCGCGTCTCGCAAACGATGGATGCGGTGCTGAAGCGGGAATTTCCGCAGACCAAGTCGGTGCTGGCCACCATCGGCCGGGCGGAGAAGGGAGAAACCACCGACGCCAACTACATGGAAGTGCTGGTCGACGTGAAGCCGCGCGACGAATGGACGGAGCGGATGTCCATGCCCGAGCTGTCCGACCGGATGAAGGAGGCGCTGGAGAAGGCCATCCCGACCGTCGTGCTGGGCAACACCCAGCCGATCCAGATGCGCGTCGAGGAACTGATCTCCGGCGTGCGCGCGACCCTGGCGCTCAAGCTCTACGGCCCCGATCTCGCCACGCTCGACCGCCTGGCGGCCGAGATCAAGCCGGTGCTGGGCAAGGTGACGGGCGTGGCCGACCTCTCGCTGGAGGCCAACAAGGGCAAGCCGCAGATCGTGGTGAAAGTCAGGCGCGAGGAGGCGGCGCGCTTCGGCATCAACGCCGACGAGATTCTGGAAGTGGTGCAGGCCGGCATCGGCGGCAAGGCTGTGAGCACCCTGCTCGACGGGGTGCGCCGTTTCGACATTCAGGTGCGGCTCGACCCGGCCTTCCGCGACAGCCTGCAGGCGATCGGCGACATCCCGCTGCGCACTCAGGCCGGCGCGCTGGTGCCGCTGTCGCGCGTCGCCACCGTGGAGACGGACGAGGGCTACACCTTCGTGCGCCGCGAGCAGCTCTCCCGCTACGCAGTGCTGCAGATGGACGTCAAGGGGCGCGACGTGGACGGCTTCGTCAGGGAGGCGGAGGCGAAGGTCCGCAGCGCGGTAAAGCTGCCCGAGGGCTACTGGATCGAGTGGGGCGGCGCCTTCGAGAACCAGCAGCGCGCCATGGCGCGGCTGGCGCTGATCGTGCCGCTCACCATCGGCCTTATTTTCCTCCTGCTCTACACCGCTTTCAATTCCCTCACCCACGCCGCGCTGATCATCGCCAACGTGCCCTTCGCCATCATCGGCGGCGTGTTCGGCCTGGCGCTCACCGGGCAGTACGTGTCGGTGCCTTCGGCCATCGGCTTCATCGCCGTGTTCGGCGTGGCGATGCTCAACGGCATCGTGCTGGTGTCCTTCCTCAATGACCAGCGCCGGCAGGGCCTGTCGATCCGCGAGGCGGTGCGCGAGGGCGCCAGCCTGCGCCTGCGGCCGGTGCTGATGACCGCCTCGGTGGCCATCCTCGGCCTGATCCCCATGCTGCTCTCGCAGGGCGTGGGGGCGGAGACCCAGCGGCCGCTGGCGACGGTGGTGGTGGGCGGGCTGTTCACCTCCACGGCGCTGACCTTGCTGCTCCTGCCGCTGATGTACGAGTGGGTGGAAACGCGGGCGGAGCGCAGGAAACCACCGGTTTGAACGAACGTAAAGGAAACATCATGAAAACCTTGCTTGCAGTATCGGCCGGCCTGGCGGCGCTCGCGCTCGCCGGATGCGCCGGGCACATCCACAGCAGCCTGATCCCCGAAGACAGCGATCCGGCGCTCACGCTCGGCGTGTTCAGGCATGAGGGGGAGGAGGCGCCGTTCATGGCCCTGGAGCTCCGCGGCAAGCGTTACGAGGGCCGGGGCTTCGCCATCCAGCGGCAGCAGAACCTGGCGGCGCTGCGGCGTCAATACGGCACCGACATCCGGCATTTCCGGAACATCGCGTCCGGCGCCGACACCAACCACTATGTGTATTCGGCCGAGCCCATGCTGCTCGCCGGAGACGGTGCGTCGCTGCGATGTGTCGTAGCCTGGCAGGCAAACGGTGCCCCGGCAGGCTATTGCACAACTGCCGAGGGAACGCGCCTCCCTTTCCGTTTCGAGTGAGCGACCGAAGGAGAATCGGCATGAAAGAGATCAGGGCATTCATCCGCCAGCACCGCATCGCCGACGTGCTCCAGGCATTGCGGAACTCGGGCCTGTGCGACCTAGGCGCCGCCGGGGCCGGTTGCCACAACATCACGGTATCGCAGGTGCAGCGGCCGCTCGCCAGCGGGGATCCGACGCAGCAGCACTACTCGATGGAGCTGGCCGAAGCGATCGTCACCGAATACCGGCTGGAACTGGTGTGCACCGACGACCAGGCCGATGCGCTGGTCGATGTCATCGCCAAGGCGGCGCATTCCGGGCAGCCCGAGGCGGGCTGGGTTTTTGTGAGCGACATACTGCGCGCGGTCGAGATTCGCTGAGGCGGGCGATGATAAGGGTAGTTCCTCGCAGCCGGCCTCAATCAAGGAGTCGATACATGAAGATCGCTCCGATTGCTCTGGCCCTAGCCGTGGCAACGGGAGGACTGTCAGGCTGCACGCAAACATCGCTGCTCAAGACCGTGTCGGGCAATGCTGCTTCCGCGAAGGTGGAGAGTCCTATTCTTGCAGGCACCGCACGTATCGCTGTATCCCTCGACGGCAAGACCTACGTCGGCGCAGCCGGCGAAGCCCACAAGGACACAACCGGCGAGCAGGCGCTTCGGTTCGGCTGGGATCCTACGCACAAGCACCCGTACATCAAACAGGAGATGAATTTCCTCTTCGGCTCCACCATCCTGAAGGCGCCCGACGGCACGCAACTCGCATGTGACCATCTGCGACACGGCGACGACTGGCGTCTGCGCTGCAAGAGACCAGATAATGGGGAAGTGGTGCTGCAGCGTGTAAGGGAATGACGCGCGTAGCGTGACCAAATCGTGACCGACTCGGGTCACGAAGGGTACAATTCGGTCACGTTCAGTCACGTTAGAGCAGAAATGCGCGGGGCGGTGGCGCGTAACGTGATGATTTATAACAGGGCCCTTAGCTCAGTCGGTTAGAGCAGGGGACTCATAATCCCTTGGTCGTTGGTTCGAGTCCAACACGGCCCACCAAGCATTGCCGCGAGGTGCTTCGCGACCTCGCTGGGCCGAAGGCTT
>Ga0172380_10006621_pt1 | contig 13380 bp, 13 predicted proteins | sample Leawe162metaG_FD_119747 | JGI IMG/M metagenome (GOLD analysis project Ga0172380, IMG submission 119747) | Leachate microbial communities from a municipal landfill in Southern Ontario, Canada - Leachate well 162 metaG | ecosystem: Engineered > Solid waste > Landfill > Unclassified | place... | reverse complement strand
CGGATGGAGGTCGAAAGATACATTGTCGTACAAAATTTGTCCGCCAAACTGAAAGCTCAGCGCATTTGCTGTGATCATAAAGTTGAATTATCGATAAGCGTTTGCATACCACTGTTATTGTTCATTGAAAAACTTGACATCTACCGCCAATTGGTCAAACAAATTTCTAACTTTGGCGTTCGAATTCGAAAAGCAATTTTCGGTCTTTAATCATTAAAAAACGAGAAAAAGTAATTCTTCGTCATAGAACTATGTCCAGGACCATTAAGCTTTCTAAAGGGCACGACATCAAACTGGTCGGCAAAGCCGATAAATCAGTTGTAGATGCGGAACTCCCTAAAACCGTCAGTATCAATCCACAAGAGTTTCGTTACAAAAAATTCAAGGTTGTTGTAGAGCCCGGCACCGAGGTGAAGGCAGGCACAACCCTGATGTACGACAAGGCATTTCCCGACCTGAAAATAACTGCACCCCACAGTGGTGAAGTTGTTGAGATTCGTCGTGGAGACAAGCGCGTTTTACAGGCGATAGTGGTTTTAACCGACAAACAAAATCAGTTTGAGGATTTTGGTGCCGCCGATCCCAACAGTTTGAACTCAGAAGCAGTGCGTGAAAAAATGCTTGCTTCAGGTGTTTGGGCATGTTTGCGTCAGCGTCCTTACAACTGCATCCCCAATCCGGATGAAGCACCGAAGTCGATTTTTATCTCGGCTTTCGACAGTGCGCCGCTGGCTGCCGACTTCGATTTAATCGTAGAAGGTGAAGCAACAGCTTTCCAGGCTGGTATTGATGCATTGCGCAAACTTACTGCCGGTAAAATTCATTTAAACGTCCATGCCACCGCTACCAAATCGCCTGTGTTTTTGCAAGCGAAAGGGGTGGAGCTGAATAAAATCAACGGTCCGCATCCGGCAGGTAATCCAGGCATTCAAATTCACCACATCGATCCGATCAAAAAAGGCGAGCGTGTGTGGGTAGTGAATCCACAGGAAGTTATTATTATTGGTCGTTTGTTTTTGACTGGTAAATACGATGCCCGCCGTATCGTAAGCACAACCGGTTCAGAATTCACCAGTCGTCAATATTACCGCACCATTACCGGTGCGAATATCGCCGGTATGACAACTGCCAAACTGGCTCCGGGCAAAGTCCGTGTGATCAGTGGTAACGTACTTACCGGCACACATATTCCAGCCGATGGCCACCTGGGCTTTTTTGATACCCAGCTCACTGCCATTCCTGAAGGAGATGACATGGAGTTTTTAGGTTGGTTGTTGCCTTCTTACCCCCGTCCCGACATCAGTACTTCTTTCCCATGGACACTTCAGAAAAGCCGGGAGTTTACGGTAAATACCAATACCCACGGTGAAGAGCGTGCATTTGTAGTGACCGGTCAGTACGAAAAAGTATTGCCAATGGACATTCTTCCTACTTATCTCCTCAAATCGATACTTTACAAGGACATCGACGAAATGGAAGCTTTGGGAATTTATGAAATCGCCGAAGAGGATTTCGCCCTGTGTGAGTTTGTGTGCACCTCCAAAATTCCGGTACAGAAAATCGTACGCGAAGGTTTGGATTTTATGTTTGAAGAAGAGCAATAAACTTGAGTATGAAGTTCCTGAAAGATAAAATATTAGAACTGCGTCCGCTGTTTAAGAAGGGCGGGAAGTATGAGAAATTTCATACTTATTTCGACGGATTCGCGACATTTTTGTTCACTCCCGATGAGGTAACCCACCAGGGTACCCATATCAAAGCGGGTATCGACCTCAAACGCACCATGTTTATCGTGGTGATTGCCCTTGTACCGGCTTTATTATTCGGCATGTGGAATGTGGGTCACCAACATTTTCTGAGTTTGGGTGAGTTTACCGCCATAGGCGAAGGTTTTCTCGAGAAATTCATCTACGGTGCCATTAAGGTGTTGCCCATCGTCGTCGTTTCTTACGGTGTAGGATTGGGTGTTGAATTTTTTATCGCCAGCAAAAAGGGGCATGCCATTAATGAGGGTTTCCTTGTTTCGGGTATGTTGATTCCTTTGATCATGCCGCCGGCAATTCCTTTGTGGATGGTAGCTGTTGCCACCATTTTCGCAGTCATTTTTGCGAAAGAGGTCTTCGGTGGTACAGGTATGAATATCCTCAACGTAGCGCTTGTAGCCCGTGTATTCCTGTTTTTTGCTTATCCAACATTTATGTCGGGTGATGTAGTTTGGATAGCTGAAAAAGCCGATGGTTACAGCGGTGCAACGGCCTTGGCTAACTCTATTGCCGGTAACCCCGGCTTCAGCACTTACGATATGTTTATGGGCTTTATACCGGGTTCGGTGGGTGAAACCAGTAAACTGGCTATTCTCATCGGTGCGCTTATATTGATCGTTACAGGAATTGGCAGCTGGAAAGTAATGGCTAGCGTATTGGCCGGTGCCGGTATCATGGGGCTTATCTTTAATGCTGTTGGTGCCAACGAATTTATGAATGTGCCGTTCTACAATCACTTCCTGATGGGAGGTTTGTTGTTCGGTGCCGTATTTATGGCTACCGACCCCGTTACTGCTGCCCAAACCGAAAGAGGAAAGTGGTATTACGGTTTACTCATCGGTATGATGGCGGTGATGATACGTGTATTCAACCCCGCTTATCCGGAAGGAATTATGTTGGCCATATTGTTTGGCAACGTAATGGCGCCACTCATCGACTATTTCGTAGTTCAAGCTAATATCAAAAGGAGACTTGCTCGTGCGTAACTCTAATAATTACATCATACTTTTTGCGGTTATCGTTACGGTAATTTCCGCAATACTGCTTGCTTCGGCAGCTACCTTACTTAAGCCAATGCAGGATGCCAATTTGCTGAAAGAAAAACAGCAGAACATTCTGGCGGCGGTTGGTAAAACCGATGAAAACGACTACAAAGATTTCGATAAACTCATCCAGGCTATAGTAGTGGACGAAAATGGCGAAGAAGTAAGCGGCCAAATGCCGCTTGCGATTAATCTGGCCTACGAAAAACGCGTACAAGCGAAAGATCCTAAGCACAAACTCTATTATCCGCTTTATATATATACCAATGAAGCAGGAGAGAAGACCTACATCCTCCAACTTGCCGGAACAGGCTTGTGGGGGCCGATTTGGGGCTATTTGTCGCTTGATCAGGATGGTAATACTGTAAAAGCTGCCATTTTTGACCACAAAGGTGAAACGCCGGGTTTAGGCGCTGAAATCAATACGCCGGCGTTCCAGAACAAATTTTCGAACAAAAAAATATTCAATGCCGATGGCAATTTTGCTTCTGTAAAAGTGCAAAAGGGCAACTATGATGTAGCCGATCCTTATCAACCGGTAGATGCCATCAGTGGCGGTACCATTACGTCGAACGGGGTATCGCAAATGTTGGAAAGCGACATCAAATTTTATCTCGCCTACATTCAAAAACAAAAAAATAATTAATCGGATGAGTGCAGTAGAAACTAAAGTGCAGGAAGAGAAAAAACCGCTTCTGAGCAAAAAGGACAGGAAGCTGATTACTGATCCGCTTTCCGATAACAATCCGATTACCATTCAGGTATTGGGAATATGTTCGGCCCTCGCCGTAACTACCCAATTAAAACCGACCATGGTGATGGCTATATCCGTATTGGCGGTGGTTGTTTTTTCAAACGTAATTATATCCTTTTTAAGGAATTTGATTCCCGGTCGTATTCGTATCATCGTTCAGCTAACTGTGATTTCGGTGCTGGTTATCTTGGTCGACCAGGTCTTGAAAGCATTCATGTACGATGTGAGCAAACAACTTTCGGTATTTGTGGGATTGATTATCACCAACTGTATCGTAATGGGGCGTTTAGAAGCATTTGCTATGGGAAACAAACCCGGTCCATCCTTATTGGACGGTTTAGGTAATGGTTTAGGTTACGGTGTGATTATTTTAATGGTAGCTTTTGCCCGCGAGTTTTTCGGTAGCGGTAAAATTTTCGGCTATCAGGTGATTCCCGACGCTATGTATGAAATGGGCTATGTCAACAACGGTTTGATGCTTATCCCTGCCGGCGCCTTGTTTGTAATTGCCGTTATCATCTGGATTCAACGTTCGCTCAATAAAAACCTGGAGGAGGCATAATCGTGTTATTATTAGCTACTGACCTGATCAGCATCTTTGTCAAGTCGATATTCATCGACAATATGATCTTCGCCTATTTTTTAGGCATGTGTTCTTACCTGGCGGTGTCGAAAGACGTTAAAACAGCTATTGGATTAGGCGCCGCGGTTATTTTCGTATTGGGAATCACCGTGCCTATCAACTGGTTGTTGCTCAATAAGGTTTTGAAAGAAGGCGCATTGAGCTGGATTTCTGCCGATTTCGCAACCGTTGACCTGAGTTTCCTCGCCTTTATCATGTTCATCGCCACCATTGCCTCTATGGTTCAATTGGTAGAGATGGTTATTGAAAAGGTATCTCCAACCTTATATGGCTCATTAGGTATATTTTTGCCTTTAATTGCGGTGAACTGTTCGATACTCGGCGGTTCATTGTTCATGCAGGAACGCGACTATACCCTGGTTGAAGCCTCGGTATTTGGTTTGGGTTCAGGTTTTGGTTGGTTGATTGCAATTGTTGCCATAGCTGCCATACGTATGAAAATCCGTTACAGCGATGTGCCAAAACCTTTGCGTGGTTTGGGTATTACATTCATAATCACAGGACTGATGGGTATCGCCTTCATGAGTTTCCTGGGTATTAATCTTTAATTCGACGATTTATGTTGATACTAAGTACAATGACCATTATCGGATTGAGCGTAGGTGCCTTTTTGCTGGTAATCCTGGCACTGGTATTTATTCTCATGTATGCCCAGAAAAAACTGGTGCCATCGGGTGATATTAATATTGTGGTGAATGGCGATACCGCCAATACTATCGTTACCAAACCGGGCAGCACACTTTTGAGCACCCTGAGTGAGTCGAAATTATTTCTGCCTTCGGCTTGTGGTGGTGGCGGAACCTGTGCCATGTGTAAATGTCAGGTGCTTGAAGGTGGTGGCGATGTGCTCCCAACCGAAAAAGGTCACCTGAGCCGTAAAGAGCAACAAGACCACTGGCGCCTGGCCTGTCAGGTGAAAGTGAAAAACGACATGAAAGTCCATGTACCTGAAGAGGTATTTGGAATTAAGAAGTGGGAATGCGAAGTGGTTTCCAACTACAACGTGGCCACATTCATCAAAGAATTTGTAGTGCGTTTGCCAGATGGCGAACATCTCGAATTTGAATCGGGTGGTTATATTCAGGTAGATGTGCCGGCATTGGATGTCGACTTCAAATCCATGGATATCTCACCATTGCCGAACGATCCGGCAGGAAAGGATAAGTACAAAGAAGATTGGGACAAATTCAATTTGTGGGATTTGAAGATGAAAAATCCGGAGCCCATCTTCCGCGCTTACTCCATGGCCAACCACCCGGCTGAAGGAAATATTATCATGTTGAACATCCGTATTGCCACCCCGCCATGGGATCGCGCCAACAACCGTTGGATGCAGGTGAATCCGGGTATCTGTTCTTCATTCGTATTCTCTCGCAAACCAGGAGATAAAGTAACTATTTCAGGTCCGTACGGGGAGTTTTTCATCAAACCAACCCAAAATGAGATGATCTACATCGGCGGTGGAGCAGGTATGGCACCATTACGTAGCCACATCTTCCATCTCTTCCATACGCTGAAAACAAACCGCAAGGTGAGTTTCTGGTATGGTGGTCGTTCTAAGCGGGAATTGTTCTATATCGACGAATTCCGCGCCATCGAACGCGAGTTTCCAAACTTCCGTTTCCATATTGTGCTTTCTGAGCCACTGCCGGAAGACAACTGGAAAGTATCAAAAGATGTAGAAGACCGCGACGGTGATGGCTTCCTGGGCTTTGTTCACCAGTCGTTTATCGACAACTACCTGAGCAAACACTCAGATCCGGAAGAAATTGAATTTTATTTCTGCGGTCCGCCAATGATGAACCAGGCAGTCGTGAAAATGTGCGACGATTGGGGTATACCAGAAGAGCATGTAGCCTTCGATGACTTTGGGGGTTAAGAAATCTTTGCTATTCTCCTTTACAGGCTACCTTCTGGTAGCCTTTTTTCTTTGTATGAGGTGAATGAAGGGAATTGGATCGGGTTTTTCTCAATCCGCTGCTATGTTGTTCTACCTTCCGGGTTGGGCTATAAGCGTATATTGGTGGGATACGGGAACAGGCCCGGTCTTCCGCAAAGTTTTACGCTAAAAATCTCACTATTCCGGCTTATCATCGTTTCATCAAACGGAAGATTGACATATCTTGCGCTGCAATGAAAAAGTTCATCTGGTCAGTACTCAATGTGCTTCGTATAGGCGGAGCAGTTCAGCTTATACTTGCTGGTTATCTCAAGGAAAATGGTTGGTTCAGGAGTTTTCGTACCAAACGTTCGGTCGACGCTGCAGGGAATCCTATCCCATGGATAACCTATCCCTGTATACAGTTCCTGGAGGGGCGACTGGCAGGAGATATGCAGGTATTCGAGTACGGGGCAGGCAATTCTACCAGATGGTATGCACAAAACGTCTCCTCCATTATTTCAGTTGAAAATGACAGGGGATGGGTACAACTGCTCGAAAAGCAAGGACTTCCGGCCAATGCTACCCTTATTTTCAGAGAATTGGATAAAGGGTATGCAGAAGCTATACAAGGGTACGATACCCTGTTTGATATGGTGGTAATAGACGGCAGAAGCCGCAATGCCTGTCTCCGAAATAGTCTTGAAAAACTGAGTGGCCGGGGCATAGTCCTGTTTGATAATACCGACAGAAGTGACTATCAGGTGTCTTATGATCTGTTGAAAGAAAAGGGATTCAGGCGCATTGATTTCTGGGGATTATCTCCCATTGTGCCTATACGCAATTGTACAACACTGTTTTATCGGGACGGAAACGTGCTGGGCATCTGAAATGCCAGACGAATTATTTCGATTTCAGAAAATACTTCAGGGCATTGCCCAGTTTCCCGAGAACCGATCTGCCTCGCCTGAAATACTGTACAATCTGCTGACGTGCCTGGCTGTTTTCTGCTAGCGGCAGGTTTTCCGGGATACGGATAGCCGATTCATATAAATCCACCTCCAGAAAGCTCGATTTAATGGTAAAATGAGTGCCTGTGCCATCATTCCCGATATGCCGGACCAGTGATTTGGAAGGGAACAAGGTCAGTTTATCCTGCAGAAAAGTAGAAGCATACCAGCGTACCGCCCAGGAATTATTTTTGCCTGTAATCTGATCTGATAACATCCTGCTGTAAGGATAACTGCCTTCAAAGTCAAAGGCATGAAGCCCGTTTTTTTTCGTAATACCGTCCAGTAATTTCTTTCCGTCTTTTTCAAATATTTCCCATGCACTGCTCCAGGTGGCCCAACCCCAGCAGTCACTGTTCTTAAGAAAATAACAAGGCTCAGCAACTTTCACGGGATAGGTATATCCGTGAATACTCACAATCCTGTCATCCTCCCGGAACCGTGCTATCCCTTCATTCATAAACTGAAGAAAAAAGGGTGCAGTTACAAGGTCATCTTCCAGTACAATGACAGTCCCGAAGGTTGAAAGGACTTCACCGACACCCGCTATGATAGAGCGACTGAGCCCCATATTATCTTCGCGTTGAATAACCTTGACAGACGCAAAACCGGTAATGTGTTTTAAATAATCGCGTACTTGCTGAACAGCCAATTCATGTCCGGGTTTTGGACCATCACTATAGATAATCAGAAGAGATTCAGCTGCAAGGATATTTTGAGACAAGGCTGTTACAGTCCTTTTCAGGTGATCAAGCCTGTTGTAGCAGAAAAGTACTATCGGAGCGGTGTCCATCAGCTAAAGTTTCTGATCAGCTCGCAAATGTAGAGGATATCTGTCTCGCTGTGAATGGTCGACACAGGCAGACTTAATGCTGTTGCTGCTATGTTACGAGCCAGCTGACTGTCTGTTTCAGGCAGATCCCAGCCCATTTTATGATAGATATTACGGATAGCTAGCTGATCCACGGGTGCAATGGGATAATGTATCTCTGTTTTCACCCCATGTTCGAGTAGATATTGCCGCAAAGCATCTCGTTTGGGGTGACGAATGGCATAGATGTGAAACACATCATGCGCTTCTGTCTGTCGTATTGGTTTAAGAACGGTATCGGGCAATGCTGCATCATATACTGCAGCCAATCTGCGTTTGTGATCATTTATCTGATCGAGATGTTTCAGTTTGATGTGCAGAAAGGCAGACTGAAGCTCATCCAACCTTGAATTTGCCCCTATGTATTCATTCTGATACTTTATAAATGACCCATAATTTCTCCATGCTTTGAGTTTAAGGTAGGTCGCTTCGTCCTGAATGGCAATTCCGCCGGCATCTCCCAATGCGCCCAGATTTTTAGTCGGGTAGAAGCTGAAGGCGCCTATGCCGAAGGTCCCTGTCATCCGACCGTTCCATCGTGCACCATGAGCTTGTGCACAATCCTCTATAAGGAGTAAATTATGCCGGTGCACAATGTCCATTATCGCATCCATATTACACGGTTTACCATATAAATGGACAATCATAATAGCTTTGGTATCAGATGAAATACGAGCTTCAATGCGTCGGGGATCGATGTTTAGGGTAGCAGGATCCGGCTCAACAAATACCGGTTTCATGCCAGCATTTAAGACTGCGTTGATGGTTGCGATATAAGTATTGGAAGGAACGATTACCTCACTACCAGACGGGAAATCAGCAATTTTAAGAGGCATCTCCAGGGCATCCAGGCCTGATGCCACCCCAAGGAAATAGGGGACGCCCAGATAGGCTGCAAAGGCTTGTTCAAAGGTTTCTGTTTCTTTTCCCAGTATAAACCAGCCTGTTTCCAACAGCTGGTGAAATGCTGCTTCATAAGCCTCCTGAAAAGGAGAATTCAACAGCTTCAGGTTCTCGTATTCAATGGTTCGGATAGCGCTCATCAATATAATCGTTCACATCGTAGGGGGTATTGGCCAAAACCAATAGTATGGTATGCTCGGTCAGGGCGGTCATAGTATGCCAGTCTTCACGTGCCACAAAAAGTGCCTTGGCAGGATTATCAAGTAAGATTTCTTCTTCGTGTTTGCCGTTGTTGCTGTAAATCAAACAACTGCCACTGATACAAATGAGCACCTGATCGCTGTTGTGATGGCGGTGACCGCCACGAACACTTAGGTCGGCAAAATGAATGTAATACACCCGCTTGATGGCAAAGGGTAATTGTTCCTGTAAAACGTGTAAAGAACCGCGCTGATCGTGATAAGATGGGATTTCGAATAGCCTCGCCATGGAGTAATTTGAGGCAACAAGATAAGGAATTAACGGGGCTTGCCGATAGCAAAGGACGCTGGTAAGGGGCTTTAATGAGCACTTTCATTTTGACAAAGGGTTTATGGCCTAAAATGCGCTATTTTTGAAATGAAAACTGCCAAGGTTACACCATTTTAATAGGTAGGGTAAGTGAAATGAGAAGCGTATGTTATGTTCGACATCTCCCTATTTCCAGCTTATGAGACAATTATTCATTCTAATTTGCTTTTGGCCTGTATTGGCATTGGGACAACAATTTGAGTTCCGTAGCTCAGATCCAGGTGGGGCAGATGCTATCGTTTGGTCGATTTGGCCGGATTCAATTTTTGCACACACACCGCTTACTGCTGCAGCTACAAGTTGGAATAATATGCAGGGGAAAAGCCGCATTTTAATCCGCTTTAATCTTGACAGTCTTCCCCCGGGAAAATATTTACGTGAAGCTCATTTAAGTTTATATACCCTGCCAAATACTACCGGTCATTACGGAAATAATTCAAGCATCATCCAAAGGGTAGTATCTCCCTGGCAAGCTAACGAGCTTAGCTGGCATGCCATGCCTTATACTACTCCTCAATTTCAGGTTTTAACAGCTGCAGTTAGCGGCTCTCAGCACTTGTATCATATAAACATTACCCAGCTTATTCGGCATCATTATACTTTTCCTGACTCAAACTTTGGATTGATGATACGTTTGGAAAATGAAACGCCTTTCAGCTTAATTACATTTTCATCGGCGGAATTTACCAGTCGTGACTTTCATCCGCAGCTGACCTTAACGCTCGATAGTCTGCCGAATTCGTTGCCACCCTCACCTCCGCCACCACCAAAAAATCCCATTGTATTTCAAATCCGAACATCTACCGGACAGGGGTCCGATGCTGTTGTGTACAATCTAATGCCAGACAGTAGCTTTGGAAATCATCCGTTACGTATAGAAACCGGTACTTCAAATGATGATATTATCATTCGCAGATCTTATTTGAAATTTGATCTCAGTAGTTTGCCTGCAGGATTTAAAGTTACTAATGCCAAACTCAGCCTTTTCAGCAATCCTGAAGGAAATGGCCATTCAGGTTATAATGTATCCTATTTGCTCAAGTTGCTTTCGCCGTGGACCGACTCCACAATCACTTGGAATAACCAGCCGCAATACACCAGCGATAGTCTTATCATGACAAATTTTATTGTTAGCGGATACCATAATTTGAATCAGGTGAATCTCACAAAACTTGCTCAAATGTTTTACACTTATCCTGATTCCAACCATGGCATTCTATTTCGCAAACAACACGAAATTCCATACGGAGCTTTGTCCTTTTTATCGTCTTCATATCCGGATGCCAAATTCCATCCGCTGCTGGAGGTAGCATTAGATACTGTATTGCCACTAAGTCAATCTTTAAAACCAGAATTAACCGTACCACAAGCCCTCCTTTACCCCAATCCGGCCCGTCAATCTTTTACATTTAGTCTGGAAGAAGGGGAAATTAATCTGACTGCGCTTAAAATTTACGATTTGTATGGCAGACTTATGCCACTAGACTATGAGGCAATAGATAATGGAAGTATTCAAATAGCCACTTCTAATTGGGTTAATGGCATTTATTTGCTTCAATATGGGCTAGCAAATCAGCCCATTTTGAGTAAACGATTGCTGGTGCAACAATAAGTTACTTCGGTTGTCTACTTTGAAAAGAAATAGGAGAGCAGGTTACGACGTATAAATTCTAGATTTCCCACCAATAAGTTTTGCTTCCAATAAGCCGACAGGCTACCACTGGCATTAAAATCGTAGCCGGGCCACTGTAGTTGGAGTTCAGCCCCAATGGCACGTAATTCTGCTACATAAGGCCGGTAAAATAGTTTGCGAACACTACCATTCAGTCTATAAGCCTTGGGTGCATAAATAGCATGAGGCGGTGGATAGATTTTTACGCCGTGAAAATGAAAAAATACTGCACTAAAGGATGTATTCGACTTTTTTTCAATCATCTCCAGGGATTTAGTTATGCAATATTGCTGTATATTCCATGGCGCTAAACCACCACCCAAATGCTGTAATTCATGAACAGTGCTGAAGCGGGTGGTCCAGTCGTCGAGGTATTTCTGGTCGCCGAATTTACCAGCCTCAAAACGGTTGTAACACCATTCCAGACAAGCATTCCGCCACCATTCGAGCACTTCCAGACCGGCAGCATCGTTGCGGAAATACATAAATTGTACGCAATATTTACCGCTTAAGGCCGACTTATCGTATGCTGGCGTATAGCGATGTGCGGTTATTAGAACCGACTTATCAAGAGGTATTTCGTCAATGAGCAGTTGCGGGTTACGGTAGAAGTACAAATCCGCATCGAGATAAATACAATGTGGTGTTTTGTAGGTGTGAAGCACATAACGTATCGTCGACGAGGTAGCTGTCCAGCAATATTCGGCACGCGTTCGGTCGCCTTTTACCGATAGCAGTGCTTCATCTTCAAAAGTTGGGAGTCCGATTACCGTTATATTTTTTAGCGACAAGGTCGTTAAAACTTCTTCCGTTTTAGCGTCAAAGGCAAATACATATAAGTGAAAAGCCGGACAATGGCGTTCCAAGGAACGGTACATGGCCAACGCCCGGGCGAGGTAGTTGGAATCAAATAAAGTGCAGAAATGAAGCATCAGATTTTCCGGGCAAGGATCAGGTTATCGAGATACAAATCGGAATTATTTGGCAAAATCCAGCCAAGAATGAGTCCAATTAATGTAAAGGGTAGCATAATAATAGTAGTAAGCAGCATATTTACCACAAACCAGGGCGTTTTGGTGATTTTATAGATGTAGGCAATTAAAAGCTGAAATACCACGCCGATGTTTTGAACAGATTTTCGCTGCTCAATAATTTCAAAGCCGTTTTTTTCAAACAAATGACGCAAGCCAAAACTACTATAACGGGCAAAGTCGTAGGGCTGCTCATGTTCATCCCATACAAAGGGAACAGTGAGCAAAAAATGTCCACCCGGCTTCAGACAACGGTTAATTTCACTAAGAAATTCATCCGGATTAAATACATGTTCCAACACCTGATTGCACAAAACGCTGTCGTAACTGTTATCGGCAAAGGGAAATATTTTGCCATCATAATACACATCTACATCTTCATTCTCATGGCTGTGACCTGGGTTTTCTATGTCTAAGCCGATATAAGTATTAACCTGAAACAAGGAGCGATAGGGTTTACGACCACAACCTACATCCAATAAATCACCCTGAAGTTTGGGGGAGAGCTGACGAATATGATTTACCAGCCCATGACGGGCTATCCAGAATGGATTCGTGAACAGCCCGATAAAACCCGGGAAAAAGTCGTGCTGATGTTTAAGCTTTTTAATGTGTGCTATTAAACTCATGTGATTCGTTTCAGAAAAAATCCTTTAAAACTGCTTTCCGTCAGATTGCTTTGATCCGGACAATCATATTCAAAAATTATTTCAAAACGCCCTTTTAAAGCATTTCTAAACTTGGCTTCTCCAAAAAACCAGGCAGGATAACTGGCCCGATAAATTTTTGGATTGATTTTTTGTACGGTTAGTCTGTCATTCTTGCCCGGAATTACCGGGTGTTTATCGATTAACACATAAGGGATTTCGCTTGCGTAAACTGTATCCAGCCATAAATATGGATTTTCGAGATAGGGGAGCACACAGCCTAACAATACCAAATCAGGTTGATTTTCGGCCAAAACACTTTTTATGTCCGGATAAAAACGAAGGGTGTTGTCTTGTAGTTCCGACTTCCCAAATTCCACAAAATGGTCTTGTTCAACGACCGACCAGCGCAGCTTTTCAATTTGAGTTAATAAGGGGCGGTATTGGAAATACATACTGCCACTCGCTCCACCAAAATCTAATACCTGAAGTTGTTGTTTTTGTTGCGTTGCATATAATAATGCAGCTACAACAGCATAATCGTATTCGGCATGCTTGAAGAGGACGGTGTCGCGATCGAAGGCAGCTTTTCCT
>Ga0172380_10006620_pt1 | contig 13380 bp, 6 predicted proteins | sample Leawe162metaG_FD_119747 | JGI IMG/M metagenome (GOLD analysis project Ga0172380, IMG submission 119747) | Leachate microbial communities from a municipal landfill in Southern Ontario, Canada - Leachate well 162 metaG | ecosystem: Engineered > Solid waste > Landfill > Unclassified | place... | reverse complement strand
TGATAAAATTTCGTATACAATATGAAAATATTTTTCGAATCGTCAATTCACATACCGTTTTAATTAATAATTGTTTTTTGCCAGACTCTTCCAATCCGTATACAATTTGACTCGCTTTTTACGACAAATCCTGAACAGGGATATTCAGCAATAATAACAGCCATCACCTTCTGGCTGTGCTGACAAGCTGTTGCGCGGAAAGCGCAGACAGACCCTACAACATAGGGCACTGTGAGAACCAATCATAAAACTGCTATATTACGTCCAGCTTATCTCCTGAAAGCCATCGGCACATCCAATGATAAATGCCAAATTGAATGAACTAACCATATAAATGTCCCTAGTTCGCCACAACAATATTTTGACTGATTTATATCTATCTCGATTGTATTCAGGTTTTTGTTGTTATACAAATTTTTGTCAAGTCTAGAAAAAACGAATAATTTTACAATAATTGCGCAAAAAAGCCGTTGACTCCGCTTAATTAAGGATGATATGCTAAATAAATTCGATACCTTGGTTTATTTTTATAAGTATTGTTTAACCTAACAACAACTAGTACTTTTTAGGTATCCCCATAAAATCACCACGAGGGAGGCTTGATTGCAACAGATTCCTGGAGCGATTCTAGATGCAATCGAATCGATCCAATTGCCGTCCATGCCGCAGATTTTGCTGAAATTTCTGAGCGTGGTGGACGATGATAACGCCTCGATGACCGAGTTGGCAAAGCTGGTTGGACAAGATCCGGCTCTGAGTGCCCGCGTCCTCACCATTTCCAATTCGCCGGCTTTGCGGCGAGGTGCCGAAATCAAGTGCCTTGATCAATGCCTGGTCGCTCTTGGAACGCGGCTCATGCGAACCATAGCTGCCTGCCTTGCCATCCAGAGTGTTTTCGGGCGCTCGGCAGGTAATCTGAGATACAATTTGACCGGCTTCTGGGGTCACTCCCTGCGGGTCGCCGAAATAGCCCATTCAATCGCCTCCCACATCAAATACCCAGACATCGAAGAAGCCTATCTGGCAGGTCTGATGCACGACATCGGGCAACTGTTGTTATTGGGCGGAATGGGGGAGCGTTACGGGGTCCTGCTTGGCTGGAGCAATGATGAAATTGCCCTTCATGACATTGAAGAGCCGTTACTGGGTACCAACCATGCCGCAGTTGGCGCCTGGCTGGTCGATCAATGGAAGCTCTCCTCGTTCATGGCGGACGCTGTGCTTTTCCACCACAAGCCCGCCAGCGAGATTGCTCATGCCGACCCCCTGAGTCAAATCATCTGGTCTGCTCATCTGATTGCCAACAGCTATGCAAAAACAGACCGGGCACCCAATGAAGAAACTGTTGAAATCGCCTTAATCAGATCGATTCTGGGAATCGACATGGCCGATACTGCTGCCATCGTGAAGCTCTCTTCCGAACGCGTCGCCATGCTGGCTGCCGCACTGGACATCGGCGAAACCGATCTTACCAAAACCCTCCCCTACCCTTCCACTCCCTATGAATTCTTCAGATCCAAGCCAAGTGACAATGACTTGGCATATTCCCGCATGGAAGCTGCAGTTCAAGACATGGCCATGATGAATTCCATGCAGCATAACCTGTCCTCACTCTACAGCGAACCGGAAATCCTCCTGGCGGTACGCGAATCGGCCCGGATCCTTTTTGGTGTTAATCGGCTCGCCTTTCTTCTGGTACAACCGGGCACGCACGTCCTGTCAGGACCGCAAATCAGTGGACAGCCGGATCTGCTGCAACAGGTTGAAATCGCCCTTGATTCAGAGCTTAGCCTTGCGGCCGCCGTTGTCGGGCAAAACAAGCCGTACTCCACCTTCGACACGGAACTACCGACTGCTGTTTCGCTGATAGATGTCCAGATAGCACGCTCACTGGGTTGCGAAGGTATTCTATATATCCCCATGTGCGTCCGCGATAACCGAATCGGCGTGATGGCCTATGGCTTGAATGACCAGCAATACGCCCGCATGTACCAGCGACTTGACTGGTTGACGAATTTCGCCGGCCTGGCCGCGACCAGCATAGAGACCTGCCGGGAATTGCGACTCAGGGAGCAGAAACTGGAGGAGGCGTTGACCAGCCGTTTTGAACAACACGCCCGCAAAGTCGCCCATGAGGCCGGAAACCCCCTGGGCATCATAAAAAACTATCTGAAGATCGTCAGCAGCAAGTTGCCGGGCGAAAACGTCGTACAACAAGAATTGGATATCCTTAGAGAGGAGATCGACCGAGTGGCACTTATCGTGCGGCGATTGAGCGACCTCGCCGAGATTCCTCCCGTTGCCGATTCATTCAACGCCAATGCAGTGATCGAAGGGATGCTGGCGCTTTATGGCGAATCACTGTTCTCCGGTTGCGGCATAAAGCTCGAAAAATCCTTAGACCCCGATCTCCCCCCTATCGCAGGTGATCGTGACAGTTTCAAACAAATTCTGTTCAACCTCTGGAAAAACGGCTCCGAGGCAATGCCCGCGGGTGGTAGTTTTGTCATCTCCACACGCGGCAACGTCGCCAAGGACAACCATGATTACATCGAAATCCGGATAAGCGACAATGGGCCAGGCCTGCCTCCCGAGGTCATGCAATGCCTGTTTCAACCCTTGGCTCCCAACAGACGGCCTGGGCATTCAGGAATCGGATTATCAATTGTGGCCTCACTGGTGGAACGTCTCGGCGGCCATATCACCTGCCAAAGCCAGAGTGAAAAAGGGACAAGCTTCGTTATTCTATTGCCGCAGCCCAAGGTGGTTAAAAAATGAATTTTTTCTCCTGGACCAAGTTCAACCCATCCCAGGAATGGTTTGAACAACCACAGCGCATCCTCATCGTTGACGATGAACCCCGGATCCGCTCCAGCATGCGACTGCTACTGGACGGGGCCGGGCGGGAGTTATTGGAATGTTCGACCGGCAAAGATGCCATAGCCATACTCAAGTCCCAAGAGATCTCCCTTGTCCTGCTGGATATAAACCTCCCGGATATTTCCGGCCTGGATGTGATGGAGTGGATCACAAAATCCAAGATACCGACAGCCGTGATCATGGTCAGCGCGGACGAAAGCATCGATTCCGCCATCCGGGCGCTTCGCAACGGTGTGGTGGAATTCGTGCGCAAACCGGGCGAGTTGGATAAAATCCAACACAAGGTTGAGAATGCCCTGCATCGGAGCCGCCTGGAGCGGAGCCATGCCCTGATGACGGCACGGCTCGAACAATCCGAGCGACTGCACCGGTTCCTGGTGGAAAACTCTCCTGACCTGATCTACACGCTCGATCCCAACGGCTGCTTCATGTTTATCAATGGCAGGGTAGAATCGCTTCTGGGCTATTCGCGTGAAGAGTTGATCGGATGCAAATACACCACCATTGTCCACGATGAAGACGCGGATCAGGCACAATACGCCTTCACCGAACGCCGCAGCGACAACCGCGCCACCACTAATGTTGAAGTTCGCCTGAAATGCAAAAACAACAACTACAGACACTTCGAGAGCCGCCACATCGTAGCCATGTTGAGTGCCATGGGGGTCTATGACGACAGCCCCGACCAGCAGAATTCGCTGACCCGGCACTTTATGGGCACCTATGGCGTAGCGCGTGACATCACCGAACGCAAAATTGCCGAGGAGACCATCAGTTTCCAGGCCCTGCATGATCATCTTACCCACCTGCCGAACCGGAGATTGTTCAAGGACCGCCTCGATCTGTCCATGACCCAGTCCAAGCGTTATGGCGGCCTGGTGGGTGTCATGTTCATCGACCTCGATCGTTTCAAACTCGTAAACGATACCCATGGGCATGCAGAAGGCGATGAACTCTTGAAGAACGTGGCCCTGCGCCTCCGCAACTGCATGCGGGCCGGCGACACCCTGGCCCGTCAGGGTGGGGATGAATTTACAGTGCTGTTGCCGGATCTGTTCCATGCCGAGGATGCAAGCATCATTGCCGAGAAGATTTTGGACGAGCTGAAAGCGCCATTTTATGTGCGTGGACAGGAATTCCGGGCAACCGCCAGCATCGGCATAGCCGTTTATCCCCGCGACGGAGACAATGCCGACGTGTTGCTGAAAAATGCGGATATTGCCATGTACAAGGTCAAGGCCAACGGCAAAAACGACTATATGTTTTTCACGGCCGAGATGAATGCCTGCTACCACGAACGTATAAGCCTGGAAAACGAGTTGCGTCAAGCAATCCAGGATTCGGAATTCGAGCTGCACTACCAACCACAAATAAGCGTCAGCAGAGACAGGATCGTTGGACTGGAAGCCCTGATCCGCTGGAGACACCCGGTACATGGGTTGTTGAGTCCGTCCAGTTTCATTGATATGGCGGAGGAAGCAGGGTTGATCTGTGACATTACGGATTGGGTGCTGACCGAGGCGTGCGGCCAAATGGCCAAATGGCGTGAAATGGGCATGGATGATCTGCGTATTTCGGTAAATGTCTCGCCGCTGGAATTCGATCGCAATGACGTGGTCGAACGAATCGCGTGCAATATCAAAAAATTTGATCTGCCGGCGAATGTTCTGGAGATAGAAATTACAGAAAATCTGCTGTTGCAGGATGTGTCGGGCGTAATCGACAAGATGAGGTCGCTGCGCGATCGCGGAGTACGCATTTCAATAGACGATTTCGGCACCCGTTATTCTTCGCTCAACTACCTGCGCCGGTTTCCAATCAGCACCATCAAGATCGACCAATCATTTGTCAAGGATCTGGCCGAGGAAAAGCGCATTTCCCCGATTATCCATGCAATTGTCGGTATAGCACGCGGATTCGGACTGCATCTCGTGGCAGAGGGTGTTGAAACGAATTTTCAGATGCAAACCTTGAACGATCTCGGATGTGACGAAATGCAGGGATTTCTCTTCAGCAAGCCCATTCCCGCCGCTGAAGTAGAACTTCTTCTGAGAGACTCGTCTTCAAACGTTTCTGCCATTGTTTCCTGACAGACCCGTTGGCGGCAACAATATGCCTTAGCCAGGACAATGGCCCGGCAAGCGATCAAACATAGTGCCCGGAATCAAACTCTACCGTTGGCCCAGCCGATTGTAACCTTTTTTCTGTTTCTGCTCATACATCAATTTATCTCCCCGTTCGATCAACTCCTCAAGTGTGCAAGGCTCCTCGGGGCTATACATTGTTATCCCAAAACTGATGGAAAGCTCATACGGGCGCGCGGCCTCAAGATTATGAACCCGCAGGTTTTCCTGCAACCTGTCCATGATAAGTTCTTCTGATTTTTCCGGCGCTTCAACGGAAAGCACAACGAATTCGTCCCCGCCGATACGGGAGATTATGTCGGAAACCCGGAACGAGTTTTTCAAAATACCGGCGGCATCCATTAATGCGCGGTCGCCTTCGCTATGACCAAAGGTATCGTTGATACGCTTCATCTGATCCAGATCCGCAAAGACCAGGACCAGCCCCTTCCGGTTCCGGTCCGACACCTTGAGCTGCTGTTTGGCAAGATACATGAAGCCACGCCGGTTGGAGAGACCGGTCAAATCATCCGAGAGGGAGAGTTCTCTTAGTTCTACCTCGGCGTGCTTCCTGGCTGTTATGTCTTCTTTTACCGCTACATAATGAGTGACGTCTCCCTGGGCATCGACTACCGGAGATATGTAGGCCATTTCCCAGTACAATTCACCGTTCTTCTTTTTATTGCAAAATTCGCCGCGCCATTCACCACCAGCCTTGATCTTCTGCCAAAGCTCGACAAATGTTTCTTGTGGCGTAATATTCGATTTCAATATTCTGGGATTCTGGCCAAGCGCCTCGTCATAGCTGTAGCCGGTCAATTCGGAAAACTTGGGGTTGACATAGCTGATGCTGCCCTCCGGATCGGTAATGACAACGCATACCGGGCTCTGTTCCACTGCCCTGGACAGTTGCCGGAGTCTTTCCTCGGTAATCCACCTGGCGGTAATATCCTGGACCGTACCTACCGAACGAAGCAATTTGCCGGTTTCATCAAAAAAATTACGGCAGGTTTCATGGACATACTTCATGCGGCCGCCAGGGAAATTGAAACGATGAACAATGTCGTAGGGATTCTTGTTCATTTCCTTATCAAGACCCGCACGGCCCACTTTCTCCCGTTCCAATGGTGAGAGCAGATTGAAAAACGTATCAAAGGATGCTTCGAAATTTTCAGGATCGACTTCGTAGATATTGTAGATCTCGTCCGACCAGGTCACTGTTTCATTGATGAAATTAAGTTCCCAGTGGCCGATATGGGCGATTTGCTGGGCCTCTTTGAGCTGCGCCTCACTGGTGCGCAGTGATTCCTCGGCACTTGACAGCTCGATGGTCCGCTCCTTTATCAACTCCTCCAGATGCTCCTTGTGACGATCAAGCTCATTCTCTGCCTGTTTTCGATCAGAGATATCCTTGATCACCGTTATGAAATATTTGGGGAAACCTTCCTTATCCCGTGCCAGGGAGACGGTCAGACAGATCCAGACAAGGGTGCCGTCTTTGCGTATATACCTCTTGTCCATTGAATAAGTCTGAATCTTACCATCAAGAATCAGTCGAAAACTCTCCAAGTCGGAAGCCAGGTCTTCAGGATGCGTTATCTTCTGAAAAGTGAGCCCCATCAACTCATCCGGGCTATAACCAATGATTTCGCAAAGCTTGGAATTGACGCGAAGCCATGTCCCATCTATTGCAACATGCGCCATGCCCACTGCCGCTTGTTCAAACGTGGCACTAAAGCATTCCTCAACTTCTTCCAGCAGGCGCTGCTTGCTGCGAAACAGGCGATATAAACCTATGGAGGCAATTAACAAGATTGCAAAAATTGCAGACATGCAAAGAGTTTTCACAAACATATCAGCAGCGACCACCCGGACAGGTAAAAACAAGAAAGTTGGATTCTCTCAATTTGGCACTTGATTTCATTTCTTGTACCGGATCATTCAGACTCCGTTGTATGCCAGTCCTTTTTGAGGCCATGCTTCTTCATCAGGTCATATAATGTCGGCCTGCTCACACCAAGCTCTTCAGCCGCTTTGAGAATGTTGTCGGAATGGCGGTCGATGGCGGCGCCGATCATATCCCGTTCGACCAAATTGCGTGCCTCCCGCAGGGAGATGATGCCATAGGGTGATTGCTGCTGGTCCTCCATCTTTTGTTCGCAACCAAGATCCTCCGGCTTGATGCTGGCGCCATCACTCATGATCACCGCCCGCTGCAGGCGATTTTTCAATTCACGCACGTTACCCGGCCAATCGTGTGATTTGATAAAAGAAACGGCTGATGCACTGAATCTCCGCACCTTTTTCTTGTGTTCGTTATTATACATTTGGAGAAAGTAATGGGCGAGCAGCATAATATCCTCTCCCCGCTCCCGGAGTGGCGGCAGGTTGATCGTTATGACACTGACGCGATAGTAAAGATCCTCGCGAAAACTACCGTCGCTGATCGCTTTGGCTATATCGACATTGGTGGCACAGACCGTCCGTGTATCAACATTGATATCTTCACGCCCCCCCACCCTTTGGATGATGCCTTCCTGCAGAAAGCGGAGCAGCTTTACCTGAAGATTGACGGGCAATTCGCCGATTTCATCGAGAAAAAGCGTCCCTTTGTGGGCATATTGCAATTTCCCCTGAACGGTCGCGTTGGCGCCCGTAAACGATCCCCGCTCGTGTCCGAAAAATTCGGATTCCAGAAGATTTTCCGGTATCGCCCCGCAGTTGATCGGGATAAATGGCCCATTTTTACGAAAACTGGCCTCATGGATGGCCCGCGCCACCAGTTCCTTGCCCGTACCACTCTCGCCTGTTATGAAAATTGGGACATCGGAGACCGCAACTTTTCGGATTGTCGCAAAAACAGATTGCATCTCCGGGCATTGTCCCAACATCCCGCCACTGTCGGACGATTTTACCTCCATGGCACGTTGCAATGAGCGATTTTGCTCCTCGATGCCGGCCACATGGAAAGCACGGCCGATGATCACCTTGAGTTCGCTCAGGACAGGCGGTTTGGCGTAAAAATCATAGGCGCCCATCTGCATCGCCTTCATGGCATTTTCCCGCTCGTCGTTACCGGTGAGCATGATGATTTTGGTGTTCGGGCTCAGTTCGATCAGCTCAGCCAGACAGCGAAACCCCTCCACTGACGAATGCTCGTGCGGGGGGAGGCCTAAATCCAGGATTACCACGCTGGGCTGGTGTTTCTTGAAGATACTGATCCCCTCATTCACATCCCCGGCCAGCAGAACCGAATATTCATCCCCCAACCCCCATTTCAGTTGTTGGCGAATATCCTGGCTATCATCGACGATCAAAAGTTTTTCCACACTTCCTCCCGGATTTTGTTTCGGAGTTTCGGAGTTTCGGAGTTTCGGAGTTTCGGAGTTTCGGAGTTTCGGAGTTTCGGAGTCACGGAGTCACGGAGTCACGGAGTCTCGGAGTCTCGGAGTTTCAGAGTTTCGGAGTTTCGGAGTTTCGGAGTCGCAAAATCTTCGTGTCTTTGCAGCTTCGTGTCTTCGTGTCTTCGCAGCTCAGCTTCCTGCTCCACACAACCATACGGTAAATATGGAGCCCTGCCCTTCGACGCTGCTGACCTCCATCCTGCCGCCATGTGCTTCAACTATTTGACGGCATTGATAAAGCCCGATTCCAAGCCCCTGTTTCTTGGTTGTCCGGAATGGTTTAAAAAGTTCCGTACGGATAAAATGGGGCGTCATCCCGCAACCTTGGTCCGTGACCCTTATGAATGGCACATCAGCAGAGCCGACCTCCACCAGCAACGACTTATCGGGACCGGAGGCCTCGATGCCGTTGATCAGAAGATTCATGATGACGTTCTGGATTTCATTCTCGTCCACAAGCGCCTTCACCGGCATGCCGTCTACGGTGATATGGGTTCCGCTGAGCATCTTGGCGGTTTTATCCGCCAAATCCAGCAGATTGACCGTTTGCATGTTTAACAGATCACGTTCACCCAGGTTCTTCAGTTTTCCGATCAAAGCCCGCATCTTGCCGGCCGTATTGTCCAAAGACGCCAGCATGTCCTTCTGAAAATCCGGATTATGGATATATTTGGCAGCGTTATCGACGATAAGAGAAAGGTTTGAAACAAGGTTTTTCAGGTCATGGGCAACAAACGTCGACACCTTACCGACAGCCTCTATCTGCCGCGCATGGGTGATCTGTTCGGAGAGCCGTTGATGGAGAATTGCCAGGGAAGCCTGCCTTGCTATGGTTTTCATCAGGTCGTAGTCTTCGTAAATGTACACTTCATTACTCTTTATCACTTTTCCCAAGGCGATAAAACCTTCCAACTGCTCCGCGGCAAACAGCGGTATGACAAACGAGATTTCGTTGCTGCTGAAAAAACCGGCGTTCTCCGCTGTTATCTCCGGATTTTCATCCCTGGTATTTACCACCCAGGCTCGTTCTTTCATGAATCTTATCAAGGAGTTGTCCCAGGCAATCACTTCCTGGATCGGTTCTGCATGATATAACGCCGCCATGCAGTAGCCGCCATGCCCTTCCTCATTCAGGAAGAGTGTGGCCCCATAGATACCAAAGATCTCGCAATATGCGGACAGGATTCGCTGCAGCAACTGTTCTCCGGACCGGGAAGTAGAAAGCTGTTCCGTAAAACGGAGCCACTGGGTGCGGTAATCATGTTTATGCTGATAGAAATTCTTATGCAGGATGACCTTGATCTCCCGCCGGGTCCTCTCGGAGAGGAGCATGATCAACAGTGCAATCCCACACAAAAAAGCAACGGAGATGGATACGGTACGCGGGAAGTACGTGCCGAAGTACTGCATCCCCTCTCCCAGGAGGCCGATCATGACCAGATAGATGCCGACCACCAGCAGGACAAACGATTTGAAGGCTGTTTGCCGGGAAACCTGAATGCGGACCGTGCCTTGCCGGCATAAGCGCGAATAGGCGATCATGGCGGCAGCTACGACAAACATGAGGGAACGGAGCAGCGTGTAATTCATGTTGATCGTGCGATACAACAAAGCCTGGCTATAGTAGAAAGCCATAACGGCAAGGATGGTACCGAGACCGATGATATCCAGCTTTATCTTCCACAGGGCTTCCGGTGACGCATTGGCAAGGGTTGCCTCGAAATTCACCAAGGCAAAGACCAGGCTGAACATGATGCCGATGTAAAAGTAAAATCCTGCCGTACCCAGAAACAGCAAACGCTCAGTGGGAAAATCAGGAGCATATAAAAGTGTTTTGAAGGGAACAGTAAATGAAACGACTATGAACAGGCCGGTAAGAAGTATCCCGAACCGAAGAGGCCAGCCGATCTTCCAAGGGCCGCGCTGGCGGGCATATGTCAAACTGCAGAGTATCCAGGCCGCAGGAAGAAAACCTTCGCTGAAAAGGGCATATCTTTTCCAGACAATAGAATCGACCGGCACGGCCAGCGAGCACAAGTCGAACAATTCGATAACAGCGGTAACCGCCAAAGCCGAGCACAAAAACAAACCGGCCCTGGAACGGTCTCTGTACACAGAATGCATTGCCAAGGCCATAAGCGCCGTGATCGCAATTATCGAGATTACTATGTGGCCCATACTCATCATTCGAAACCTGTCACCATTCGTTGCATTTCAATGTTCATGACGATCGCCTCTTCAAGCAAGGTTGGCCATGTACCAGGATAGTGCCGCATTGAGCCCCTCATCAATCGTATGGGTAGGAACATAGCCAAGCAATTTGTTAGCCTTGGCAATATCGGCCTGGGAATGGAGTACATCTCCCTTGCGGAAATCCTGATATACCGGACTGCACTCCCGAAGGTGCGCGAAATGCGGCAGCAGACGGGAGTGCAACATGCTGAAAAGTTCATTGAGGCTGGTGCGGGCATTTACTGCCGTATTGTAAACCTGATTGATCGCCTCAGGAACATTGCTGGTCGCAGCCAGCAGATTCATCTGGATCACGTTCTCGATATAGCAAAAATCCCTGCTGGTCTCGCCGGTACCGTTGATATATACAGTCTCGCCCTTGATCAGGGCCTTGATCCAGCGCGGAATGACCGCAGCATAGGCCCCCTGCGGATCCTGGCGCGGCCCGAACACATTGAAATAGCGCAGTCCGATGGTTTCCATCCCGTAAACGTTCGCAAAGACCTCGGCATACAGTTCATTTACGTACTTTGTAACCGCATAGGGCGAAAGTGGCCTGCCGATCCGTTCCTCAACCTTGGGCAGACCGGGGTGATCGCCATAGGTGGAGCTGCTGGCAGCGTAGACAAAGCGTTTTATCCGGGCATCACGCGCCGCCACCAGCATGTTCAGAAAACCACTCACATTGCTTTCGTTACTGGTGATCGGATCCTCGATGGAACGCGGCACCGACCCCAGCGCGGCTTCATGCAGGATATAGTCCACCCCTCGGCAAACCTCGTGACATGTTGCCAGGGAACGGATATCCCCCTCGACAAAGCGGAAACGTTGCCACTGGTCCTGTGTAACCAAACGGCCAACCTCATCCAGGTTGCTTTGTTTACCGGTGGCAAAATTATCGAGCCCCACCACCCTCTGATCCAGGCGCAGCAGGTATTCCAGCAGGTTGGAGCCGATGAACCCGGCAACCCCGGTTACCAGCCAAGTCTTGGGTTGCTCTTGCAGCTGTTTTCGAACTGTCTCGTAGCTGTACATTGGAATTCCTTTTCAATGACTGCGGAGTTTCAAAGGCGTCTCTTACCGGGGTAAAAAGACCCAAAGGACCTGAAGGATGACAGAAATTGAACAAAAAAACAGAAAGCCATTGGTTAACACTTTAAAGATCCATTGTTTTTGCCGTTATCCCTTGTATCCCCTTCATCCCTGTTAAATCGCCTCTGACTTGAAAACCCTTTATCTCACAGGGATAAAAGGGATGAAAGGGATAAAACCAACCCAGAAAGACTTTGGGGTAAACCCCGTTATAGAGCCTTTGTTTGTACCGTTATCCGCTTTTATCCTTTAGGCCCTGTTAAATTAATGAACTTGCCGAGAGCTGAATACTTGCAAGATCCAAATCGCAAGTGACTACAGCCGCCACACCCGTATCCCGGCCTGTTGCATGGCCAGCCGGTCATATATCCCCTTCACGTCGATCAAAACCGGGTGATCACCCATCAGCCGGGCAACTTCTCGCGGCGACCACTCCCGGTACAGCCTGTGCGGCACTGCCGCCACCGTGGCAACCGCCGGCTTGAGGGATTCCAGGGGAACCAGCTTGACCCCGTACTCATGTTCTGCTTCCGCAGCATCTGCCAACGGGTCATGGACCTGAATCTTGATGCCGTAATCCTCCAGTTCGCGAATGATGTCGATTACCTTGGAATTGCGCAGATCAGGGCAGTCTTCCTTGAAGGTCAGTCCCAGCACGGTAACCGTACACCCTAGGATATTGTGGCCCGCATTGATCATCTCCTTGACCGCGCGCTGGGCGATGAATTTGCCCATGCCGTCGTTGATCCTCCGTCCGGCCAAAATCACCTGGGGGATGTAACCGATCTTTTCCGCCATGTGGGTCAGGTAGTAGGGATCGACGCCGATGCAATGGCCACCGACCAGACCTGGCTTGAACTTGAGGAAATTCCACTTGGTGCCAGCCGCCTCCAGGACCTCGTTGGTGTCGATACCAATCCGGTCGAAGATCAGGGACAGTTCGTTCATCAAGGCGATATTCAGGTCGCGCTGGGTGTTCTCGATCACCTTGGCGGCCTCGGCCACCTTGATGGATGTGGCACGATGCACCCCGGCCGTCACGACAGATTCATAGACCTTGGCCACGATCTCCAGGGTCGCGGCATCCTGGCCCGAGACAACCTTCCTGATCTTGGTGAAGGTATGTTCCTTGTCCCCAGGGTTGATCCGTTCCGGGCTGTAGCCAACCGTAAAATCCCGGCCGTTTTGGAGCCCGGACGCCCGTTCCAGGATCGGTACGCACAACTCCTCGGTCACACCAGGGTAGACCGTTGATTCATAGACAACAATATCACCCATTTTCAGGGCATTACCAACCGATTCCGATGCCTTGCACATCAAGGTCAGATCGGGCTGATTGGCCTCGTCCACCGGCGTTGGCACCGCCACGATATGGAAGTCAGCCGTTGCCAGCTCGTCAAATTTATCGGTGAAGAGAATGTCAGCGGCTCGAAGATCCTCCCCGGCCACCTCGCCGGTCCGGTCAAAACCTTCCCGCAACTCGGTGATCCTGGTGTGATTTATGTCAAAACCAACTGTTTGGCGCACCTTGCCGAAGGCCACGGCCACCGGCAGGCCAACGTAACCAAGACCGACTACGGAGACTATACGATTATGTTGCATAAAATATTTCCTTTCAAAATGCCCGCTATATATTTCGGAATTACCTG
>Ga0172380_10006619_pt1 | contig 13381 bp, 17 predicted proteins | sample Leawe162metaG_FD_119747 | JGI IMG/M metagenome (GOLD analysis project Ga0172380, IMG submission 119747) | Leachate microbial communities from a municipal landfill in Southern Ontario, Canada - Leachate well 162 metaG | ecosystem: Engineered > Solid waste > Landfill > Unclassified | place... | reverse complement strand
TGATATGATATCACCCGGACGATGGAGAATGGAATAGCCATCACCTTCCGGCTTGCCCACCCGCTTATAGTTCGCTATAGCACTTTCACCAGAAGCAGGATCGCCAGAAGCAATGGAAGCATTCAGCTCCTCTACGGTAAGCTCAAGCGAACGGGTCTTGAGGTAGTTGATAGCCTGATCGATATAGAAGTCGATATTGGCATCGTAGTTCGCATCATTGGAAAGGTTCTGTAGAAATTCTGCTACTGACTCCTGCTCCTCCTCATCACGTAAAGCCTTTCGGCGTTCAATGTATATATCTTGTATAGCCGCTCCCGGAACGTCATCAAATCGATCTACATATTCTTGTACCCACTCTGACACCACTTGCGCGTAGCGAGTCTTGAGCGCTTGTGGCTTCAGGAGGGGTAATACTTCTTTAGCGAATTGCTTTGATGTAATCAGATGCGTTATTAACTGTCGTTCAGGAGATAAGTCAAGTTTTGTTCGCGTCACGCATCCCCCCGTTTCGGCTCCTTTGATAGAACAGAGTACAATTTCTGTAACTGAGATCGTTCAACTTCCCCAAAATCCTCCGGCACCAATCCCAAGTCCACCGCATCGAGCTGATCCTTGAAGTCTTCATAGGAAGTAAAGCCTCGCTCAACGATAGCCCCAACGATATTCAGTACAGAATAGATGTGCGAATTCCCCGCGAAGTTTCCCCGATCTTTATACTTGTAGCTCCGTATAAGGGAACTCAAGGGATACTCTGAGCCACAGAACCACGTATCCTCTAGCATGTGGGCGTTCATCCAGTTGTCGCTATAGTAGACCGACGTTACCTGTCCATTATCGATCTCTACTCCAATCTGTATATGGGCATAGTCGAATGAATCCACAAGTTCTTTGAGAGAAGGATGAAGATAATTACATAGCTGTACTATGGTGCCCCCAAGTCTTATTGTAGTGGCATTTGTAGTGGTGGATAAAACAGGAATGTTATCGAAATCCAAACGTTCAAAAGACGATTTTCCCAAAGATAGCTTTCCTGTAGGGTATATATCAATATCATTTGGAGGAGACTTATTAAGTGAATTGCCTCCAACATAAAAATTAAGAATACCTAAACCCTGCAAAGCATCAATTGGTACACGCTTATGCACCCTATCGATAATCCTAGTAGCAATCGTTTCGTTTATTTCCATCTTATCCTCCTCACATTACTCCAGAACACAACTCAACAACCACAGACTGCTCAGGCTGTAGTGCTCCATATTTAACTGTACAACTAGGGCACCTAAACCCTAACTCTTCATAGGATACATCAGAATCAGGTACAAATACCCATGAAGAACCCTTAGCCCGAGAATCCATAAACTGCCCACAAGAATCACACCTAACTGTCATTTCCCGGATTCCTTCATCTTTCGCTCTGCCCCATTGAGAATCATCAAAGCAGTATCTGTGTCACATGCCCAATTCATGCGCAGTTCTTCGACTATAGCTTTGCCGAAAGCCTCTGAACTACCGGACTCTATGGCCTTGAGTGCGATCTGTCGAGCATCAGCGGCGCGTGTAGCAGGATTGACCCCTTCAGGATAATTATCAGGAAGCCATTTGTCCACCGAACACATGACAGCATCGAGTTCATCCATACGGAAGGTATTTATAGCTTCTTCCCTTTTAGCATCTTGCACTGCCAAAGCATACGTGGCATCCATAGCTATAATGTAAATTAACTGTGTTTCTTCGGGTAGTGTCTTTATCCTGCTTAGATATTTCTTCTGCCACAAGGTGAGCCTATCACTGATATTCATATCACTTCTCCTTCTTATACAGATTGCACAGCATATCTTCTATGCTCATGCCGAAAATATCACCAGTCACATGACCATCCAGCGTCTTGTCAAGCATCTTGCTCTTCTCATCCAGCAGGAGTGCTGTGTCCTCATCCACCGTCCCGGCACCGACAAGGAAGTAGTAGGAGAGCATTTTCGCTTCTTGCCCAATACGGTCAATGCGTCCGAACATCTGCTCCAAGTCCCCCGGTGTCCACGGAAATTCCACTACAGCCATACTACTAGCGGCAGTGAGGGTTATGCCTACACCAGCGGCGGTAGTCTGCCCTATGAAGAGCTTTACCCTGCGGTCATTCTGGAACGCATCGATATTGCTCTGCTTCTGCTTGCTACTCGTCCTTCCGTCCACTACCACGGCTTCCTTGCCGAACGCATTGGCTAGATCGTCTATGGCTTCCGTATGATAGGCAAAGACCACCAGCTTCTCGCCGCTCTCTAGGAAATTCCCAATCCATTCAATTACCTCATCCCGTTTACCAACATAGGCAAGCTGGCGAAGCGTCTCAATATGGGCCTTCTTCGATAATGCCTTCGTAGCCTCAAGTGTCTGCACCCAGTTCTTGAATGAGGTACTTGCCTTATCGTACTTCTTTTGTGAAGCAGAGTCAAGGGCGAATGGCACTATTATCTTCCGTTTATCCGGTAGGTCAGAAAGCACATCCTCCTTGCGTCTACGGAACATCACCTTCTGGACATTATGGAACAACTCTTCCTCGTTTGTCAAGCCCTTGTACGTCCAGCTATAGCCATTGAACTTCGGCTCGCAGTATCGATCAAGATACTTTTTCCTATTGGGAAATAATTTCCTATCCACAAGGTTCAATGCGGTAAAGAATTCCGATGGCCTATTTCGTATCGGTGTCGCTGACAAAAGAACCCGCTTCGGAATGACGCGGGCTAAACGTATAAACGCCTTCGTCCTATACGTGCTTGGGTTATTGACATAGGCGGATTCATCCCCGATAAGATACTTGAACTTCGCTTCTACGAGGGTATCCGCCCATTCCTTTAAGATATCATAGTTGATAATCACCCACTTATAATGCGTATTGAGCCGATAGACGGTTTTACCAGACAATACCATAGCTTCTTCACCCGCCCATATTTTAACTTCCCTCTGCCAGTTGTATTTAACGCAAGCAGGGCAGACAATAAGAATGGGGCGATCTTCTGGGTGTAGCCTACCATACGACGCGGCTATATTTGACTTACCTAAGCCTACGGGGAGGCCAATGACCCCACTACCTTTATGTGCCTCAAGCCACCTCACCCCATCAAACTGGTAGGGGAAGAGGCGTTTGTCGAGTTTGGAGGTATCGATATCAGCTAAAGGGATTATCTCATCCACGAAAACAGGTGCGTCTTTCCATAAGGCTTTAACCTTGGGAGAGGCGATGAAGTTGTTCGCTACGAGAAGGCTTATATTCTCCTGCGTAGGGAAGGCTGTCCATCGCTTCTTGGCCGGATCAAAACTTCTACCTTCACACGTTTTTACAAGATCAACCGTTTTCTGGAATTCATAGGTAGGCACGTAAAACTTTATTATCAGTTTGGTTCCGTCATAGTCTATTGTCCTCAATGTACCTCCGGTATTTTCGGAAGAACATTTATATCAATCCAATGAGTAATACCTATAAGTGGAGCATCACCAGAAAAGGCAGGACTAGCGTGCCATCCTACCTTATACCCCACTGATGCATCCTCCAGGTCTTGCTGATATGCACATGCATATTGATACCACGCAGATTCTATAGCATCAAAATGATCTCGGATAAGAACAAGTCGAGATGTCCCCCTCTCGGCATCCTCCATCTCAGGCAAGAGATCATCTACACTAATCCATGTATTATCCATCTTATTATTCCCCCTTTTTGGCTTCTGCGAGAGCATTATCTATCCAGCGTATGTCATGCCCTAATCCACATAAGATATTCCCGGCGCGTGTCAGTACTCTAATCAATTCATCTTGCTGAACCATAAGAGTCACAAGTTTAGCGTCTCGCCAGCATCTATCACATAATATATTATTGGGATCATCATTTATAGCATAGCTTCCACACTTACAAATCGGCGTATTCATGGTCATATCCCTCCATAAGTTCATCAAGCAGTTCTTTATTCCCCACAATAAGTATGCGCCCATCAGCTAGATCAATTCTTCCCGGTATCTTCTGATGCCCACAACATGAGCCTACAGTCTCTACACCACCAGCATTAAGCGCCGCGACTATCTGATGAATACACCAGTCGATACTAACCACTTTTCCATTAAGCGGTATACAAACTTGATTGTCATAAGTTTTCTTGCCCCCGAAAGTATCACATCTATCGCACTGCATTATTTTGCCCCCTAAAATCCAAGCTCTTCCCGAAAGTTCTCAACCTCTTTCGGTGTCATATCTCCGGGGTCGTGGTCTAGCCCCGTATCCACAAGCTCCACGTTCACACCCATCACCGCTACTCGTTCCCCTAGTTTCTTAGCCCGCTTCTGTGCCTCTATCTCTGGATCAAACACTATATAGACATTCTTATATATAGACAATTTCCTAACTTGCTCTTCCGTTGTCGAAGTCCCTAGTGTGGCCACATAGCCATCACCGAGCTTCCATACATCCACTACGCCTTCGCACACCCCGATCTTCTCTCTACTTGGCACCTTATCCAGATTGTACAGACAATGCTTCGGGTTGATGACGCTTTGCTCTACCGATAAGGTTTTATAGCGTAGATCGGAATTCCCCGTGATATCCCGGCCTTGATATGTCACCAATACATTATTCTGATACACTGGAATCATAAGCCGGAACTTCCAATCCCCGACGATGCCCCCGGCTTGTACTCTATACTTCTCTACGATCTCATCAGGATCAAGGCCACGCTTACGAAGGTACTTCCGATAGATACCCGTTAAAGGTTCACCGGGAAGGATTAGGGACGTAGCCTGTGGGGTCTTCCGGTTGATAGTATCGAGAAGTGTGCCCCTCGTTCCGTATTCATCCTCTATCGTCTGTGCCTCATAGGAAGAACACTTGAGAAATTCCTTAATAACATTCTGAACCGAATGGCCCCCACACTTCCAACAATAGAAGTAGGAGCCAGAAGCATTGAAGCCCATATGGAAAGCGGTATCGTGATGAAAGGGGCAATTAAGCCCCAACCAGCCGGGGCCTATGTTCTTGCCCTTAGTGGCGTAGTGGATGCCGTAGTTCTTACAGAATGAAATCAGATCAAACACACGGTCTCCTTAATGAACAGGGGCACAGCCCTACGAACCATGCCCCTATACCTTATCCCCTGCCCTGAATACATCGCAAAATGTCGTTGGCTTTCATCATAAGGAGTGTTCCAGTAAATATAACTGCACCCATGATGAATGCACCCCTAATAGCAGGATTATCCTGCTGAAACACTTCTATACCCGCTGATCCAGCAACTACAAATGCCCACAGTATCCTACCTAATACATCCACCAAACTCCTCTTCATAATTTCCCCCTACAAAAGTGATACTAATAATATACTGCCCCATCCTATAAATGTCAAGGGCAGTACCATCTTTTTTACTCGAACTCTATGTAATTAGCACACGTCTTGCTATAGTGGAAAATCTTGTCCTCTGGCAGTTCCAGTACATTATCCTGAAGATGCCCTGTGATCCTGACGAACGTGCCTTCCTTCAGCCTATCGATATACCTATCCGCTATCGCCCCCCACGCCACGCAGTTATACTTGAACCGCGACTGCCCATTCTGATTCGTCCGAAGGTTCTCTACGACGAAATTGACTGCTTTCTTACCATCCTTCTCCACCATTTCCGGGGTGTAGACGATAGTACCCTCAAGAAACACCACATTCTGGTTGTCCATAAAACCTCCACCAATAGATTGTTTTGGGCTTACTGCCCATCTAGCCATCGGACGGACTCGAACCGCCAACACGAGGATTACAACTCCCCCTGCTCTGCCAATTAGAGCTACGATGGCAATAAAGAAATCAGGTCAGAAGGGATTGAACCTTCGCGTGTCTGCTCCAAGGGCAGATGCCTTACCAGCTTGGCTATGACCCGATATACCCCTGCTCACACTCGGGGAATCGCGCTTGACCCTTAAAGCTCGTCGATCATCTTCTGGATGTCCTCGGTGGACTTACCCTGAAGTTCGGCTTCCTGCTTCGACGCCAGTATGGACAAAAGCCTCTGCTTGCGCTCGGACTTCTCCTTCAGCGTCTTCCTCTCGTCGGCCTCAGCCAGCTTGACCTCGACAATGCGCTTGACAATCTCGATCTGCATGTCAACGACGTTCTCAGCCTTCGTCTTGCGCCCACCAAGCAGAGTCTCCTCCTGCGCTGACTTCACCTGCTTGTTGAGATTCTTAAAGATACTATCAAGCTCCTCAACAGTCAAGTCCCAAAGGTCTTCCGTGGTAAGATTACCCATATAAGGGTAACGAAACTTCATGCGCGTAGCCTTCTCAAAATCCATGCGATCCTCCTTCAAAAGTTTATCTTTAGAGTGCGGCTAGTCTGCCCCTCTACCTTAACGATGAGCGAATTCCTCTTCGTAGAAGAGAACCCTATACCGGATAACTGATCCTGCGTCTCCTCGACACGCATCTCGGCACCAAGCGCCTCGAACACACGCTTATGCTCCAACAGGTCTTCCTTCAGATACTCATTGAAGAATCCGTTAGGACTCTCGGGATTTATACAATCCTTGAGCATAAAGAAGTAATGCCTATTCCCAATACCATCCTGCTTATCCCAATAGTTCGGGGAGTGCATGACGATAGATACCGGAAGGAACTGGTTCGTGTCGAGTCCCCACGCCTTACGAGAAGACGTAGACGATGGAAGGCTCTCTATGAGCTTAAACCCATCCCTACGGCTATACTGAACTGTGGCTACCTGAATATCCTCATCCTGCCGCACTTCACGATCATAGGCGAATGAGAAAATCTGACCATCAAACTCTACCTCCGCAGAGAAACCAGAACGGCCCCCGCGATGGGCGTAGTTATGCACATAGAACTTATACGGGCCTTCAGCCATCCTCGAAAGTACAGGCCACGTAATATTCTCTACAGCTGGTGCACGCTCTTGTGGAAAACGTATGTCCACATCCAAATTACCCCCAGAAGCATCTCTATCACGCGCAAAGTAGATGTGTCCGCTAGGCCCATCACAGTGGGCATCGAAGTCGTTCTGGTTATGATCCTCGCGATCATTCCACTGAATGGAGAACCTAAGTACGCCGTCTACCTTGCCGCCAGCCGCCTTCACCCGCTCCTTCATGGAGTCCGTGATATTACCGGAATAGGCCCACGAGAAACCATTGTTCCACTTGAACAATGTCTGTGCATCCATATTCTTCGGAGCAATCAGGGATACCAAATTGGCAACGTGCCGGTTCTCAAATAGTGCCTCAACCTTCGTCGCCGTGGGCAGAACCCTTCCCACGAAGTCATCAATACTGATCTCTTCCACCCTATCGAACTTCTTAGGATTCACAGCGACTGACCCAGCCATCGTATCGAATACAGAACCACCAACACGCTTCGCGGCGTCCCTATTGACGAACAGGGTATTGTTCACCGTGATATCGTCAAGTGTAGCGCTCCTACGTCCTAGCGACTCCATGTAGCCAAGCGCTTCGAGCTTCTTCTTGGCATCCTCAAGCATCTTCTTCGTGAAGATAGCCTTGGGGCGCTTATAATTGCTCGGGGCTACCATGGCCTCATACTTACGAACCGCCTCGTCCAGTTCAGTACCCTCGGTGATATCCGTAAGGAACGTACCGATGGAATGATTCTTGATCTTCCCTATGACCGGGCCGACGAGAACACTCTGCTCCCACGCATACAGCTCACGAAGGTCAGTAGAGAGCTTGCTATACGCCTTGTGGTGCTTGAGGAACTGCTTGAGAACAGCCTCCCACTCTTCACCCTTGTACAGCGAACCCTGAGCGATAAGCTCAAGAACCGTCTTAACAGAATCCTCGGATATCTCAGTAAGGGAACGCTTGAAAACATTCCTCACATCACGGAGCTTACCCTTAACGCCGTCCAGCGTCTCACCATACGGAAGCACCGTGAGGAACTTGGAAGGAAGCCTGTAGTACAGGTGCTCCCACGTCAGAATCTCACCAGTCTCCTTGGACTGCTCGTGGTTCTTGTCGATGCCCATATTCGTCTCTTTGGTAACGAATATGTCAGTGACAGGCTTCGACTTCACGAAGGCAGAAAGAGCATCCACGACCGGCTGATAATCTGCGTTGACCTTGAAGTCCCATATCGAAGTGACTATGTTATTCTTGATCGTGACGACGTTGCCGAACGCCTTGATGAAGTGCCTACAAGCGGAACAATCATGCTCCGTCCGCTTCCTGAACATGGGATTGGTGTCCTCGGGGAAGCTACTAAGGTAGGTCTCCCAAAGCGCATTCTTGTCTACATCCACGGTGAAGAGCATGTCCGTTCCGGTGAGCATTTCCGTGATATGCTCCTGTAACTTCTGCTTGAACCCATTGAACTCCATAAATTCCTCCTTACTCAATCAGATAAATGAAAAACCGAATAACTCCCATGAATACAGCCGTCCCAACAACGGTACAAATGCCAATAAGCACACTCGTCCAGCTAATGCCCCATAGAGTACAGGGCACACCGACAATTACTGCTAAAAATATTAGAATAATACCAGTCCAGCCGATCACCTTCCTCATATATACCCCCTATAAAAAGATTGCTAAGTCTCTAAAAAATAAGCCGGTTACGTTTTCCGGCAACGGGGCTATCTCGGATGATCGTTTCCCCCGACCATCTCCTCTCTCCGTTCGTTCACCTCAACAAGAGAGAGTGTACTACCTTTTTAGAAAAAAGTCAAGGGGTTTTATCGCAATTCGCACGAATCCCCATCGCAGAACTTACTACCTATCGGGGTAGATGTAATTGAACTGAAATCAGGCTTAGACAGATTCTTAGTCATCTCTTCATACTGCTCTTTGCTTATTTCTTCGTATGGCGCTTGTGCATAACCATGTTCACTAAGAGGCAGGAAGGAGATGGTCTTCAATGAATCCTCGTATGCTTCTAGTACAGATACAATGTCCCCCCTTTCTTCTGCATTGAATGTTACCGTTACAGAGACATTGTTATCAGCCCAATGCCTCTGCAAATCAACCACATTCTTACACTGCTCCCAGATGGTGGCGTCTTCCTTACTCTTCAGGAAGTATTCTTCATGCACAGGGAACTCAATAATAACTGTACTAGGATCAACTACATCCTCTTCAATAGTATATCCTGCAATCTTCATCACCAGCACAATTCCATTTGTCTTAGCTACTCGTACTCTACGGATATAGTATTCCGCATGAGGATAATGTATTCCCGGAGAGACACCGGGAAGAAGACTCACACTACCGGAGGGCTTGACTGTTGTAGTCTTGCGAGATCGGGGTATACACAGCCAATCTGAATAAATGGCATCGAGCTTCTGAATATACCCATATCCTTTATCACACCACGATAACAGTTCTCGCCGCCCATGCTTTCCAAACGCATCGATGATCCCCGACATTGAAACACCAATACGCCTGTTCTTCAGCATCACAGCATTCCAATCAGGAAGATGTGTAGGAATCAGAGTCACAGATTTACCATAAAGGTACGCCATTTTTAGAGTTTCCTCATATTCTTCATACGAATCATGCCTAGAAGGGAAGGTCTCTACTAAATTACAAAATTCTTTACTCTGCAATGAAATCTCTCCGCAGTTTGACACATTACACCCATTTGTCCAATAAGTATGGCTATCATTATCTACAGTGATGTCAAACGTCTCCTCTTCGCTAACTAGCGCTACTCCTACAATATCATAATCTAACTTAGCGGGCTTATGTGTCTCAGTAATTTCAGGTGTCTTATATTTCTGAATAAACCCGATAATATCCATGAAACGCTTTCGATCATGTGTGACGTTGAGATCATAGCTCTCTCGCATAATGTACACACCATTGGAGAACGTATTCTCACGAGACTTATTGGTGGTGTAATAACTGCGAATCCCCAGAGCACTCAGCATTGCCTGTACACCTTCAATCACATTTTTGGATGTGGCTTTCAGCGTAACACGATTGCCAGCGATAGAACCATTAGCACTATACAATCCTCGAAGGAATCCGGCCATCTTGGTATACGATGCCATATACCTATGGGGGATTATTCTGTCATATGTCTTAGGTAACTCATCGGCGGTAATCATTGTTACTATTTCATAAGCTGTGTCGTTAATTCCCGGACGATGACGCTTAATCAAATTGGCGATATCCGAATCGAAGTAATCAGTATCCTTATGCCCAATATGCAGAATCACTAGATTACCTGATGCCTTATGTACACTGCCGTCTCCTAATACCAACCCATCCATTATATCTTGTACATCGAGAGAACCTATAGAGGTCACAGGGCCAGCTAGTTGTTCTATAGTTTCAGCACAGCCAACTTCTACCTTCTTACCGTCGGATATAACACGATGATCGCTTGTGCCATAGAAAACACCAGCAGTTGTCTGGTATTTATATACAGGATTAACACCAGTTGACTGCTTATGTACTACCGTTGTCCAACCATCTTTCGACCATATTCGACCACCAACATCTACTTCAGCTAGTGTACGAATTCCTTCTGGGGTAAGCACCTTGGCCCATGATGGCTGACAAGCATTTGTTCCCTTAGCATCATAATCCTTATTATCAGGCGGATCAATAGTCCTGCTGTACTTCTGCATATTATTGAGCCACACAATACCCGGCTCCCCATTCAGCGCTATTGAATCAACCAGCGCCTTGTAGTCAGTTTTACCCACTTCAGCAAAGACACTATTATTAGAACCCCATCTTCGTTCCCCCACTTCTACAGGATGGAGCTTATAGTCCTTCATAGTTACATAATTATAATCAGACGCCTCACCTATAGCGATGGCCGCCGACCTTCGTACATTTCCTGCAATAACACATACAGAAATGAAGTTTTCAATGTCCACAATATCTACAGAAGATAACATTTGTCCAACGCGCCCAGTAAGCAACTTCTCAAGACTTTTATGAAGCTGAATAAGTGGCCCCGGCCCAGAGGCAGTTCCACCAAATCCACGAATAGGTGCACCCGCTGGTCGGATCAGAGAATAATCAAACGTAGGGAGACTCTTTCCATTAAAGAAAGTATCAAGTAGTATCCTTACACTCTCTACCCAACCCTCCCTATCATCGGGAATTACGAAGACACCATCAGACTTAGGCGACTTAATGAGGAGCTTATCAGCTCCCTTCGTATCAAATCCAGCACCAACACCAAGCATGAGCAAGTCCATCATAGACGAAAATATATTAGCGCCTTGTTCTTTTATGTCTTCAGTTGATACAAAAGAACAATTCAATAGAGCGGTGCCACCTTTTTCCTTAACAAAATCGGTGCCCATCATCCACAGGTTCCGGCCCGAAGGAAGAAACTTAAATTCAAATATCTTTCGGAACATTAACTGTGCGGATTTTTGTGCCTTGTCATTTTTCCACGGCAGATTTAGATTATGGCAATGAGTTTTCTGAACCGAGAATACGCCTTCTACAACCCTTCGTACAGTCTCCCACCATTGTTCGTTCCTGTTTTCACCGTCTACCTTCCTCGAATATGTACGCAAGTATACAAACTCACCTAGCGGCCCCCAATCTGGCGTAGCAGTCTTATACTGCTCCAAAAACGAATCACTTAACCTGAACTCCATAGACACTCCTATATTATAGCTATATGCTAAGATGCCGACAAAAAACCCGCCCAATGCGGACGGGTACTACCTACTCTGTATCCTTTTTACTAAGTACATACTTCTGATTGGATATCCACTTTATTTCTGGTTCCCCAGCATATCCCTTTTCCCATATATACCAGCAGTACACCATCATTCCCGTGCGATACTTGCCATCAGGCCGTAGTGGATCACCAAGCATGGGGTATCGTGTGAACACATATACACGTTTCAAAGGAAATTCTACATCCTGATATATTTCATTATACCGACCCTCTCCATGTAGATAAGACAATGGCAGAAGCATGGCGATTTTATACCGTGCTACCTGTTTTGCCTTCAGGATAAATTCCTTGGCTAATGAAAATGGAGGATTGGTTATAATATAATCATATTGAGAATCTTCGTTAAAAAAATCAGTGTGGTCAAACTGTAGATCATACGCCCTGACTACACGAAATTTGCATAGCTGATCTACTATAGCGCCCTCACCACAACACGGCTCTAGCGCTGATCGCCAAGTATCAAACACTTCATTTTCAAGCAACTGCCACGTCAGGGAATAAGGTGTCTGGTAATAATCACTCTTCTTCCTCTGTCCCAGATTATTTCCACTAAAATTCTTACCTTTTGATCCTTCCATATTATTCCCTCAATAGACTATCTAAGCCCCAAAATGAATGCTCTACCATCTTGAGTTATACGACGATGGTATATCACTTTGCCATTATCAAGAACTTCCTGCTTTATCTCAAAATACCCTAGACTAGCATAATCGGCGTAAGGTACCCAAGTGCCATTCTGGAAGAACTGAATATGCTTATCTGATAGGAACTTATTCAACTCTTGGGCAGATCGCATTCCCATTTCCTTAGCCATCTCCGTAGCAGTATATGTCTTGGATACGTGCATCAGAACGGCATTACGACGCTCTGCCTCAACACGAGCAATACGCTCTTCTTTCAGCGCAGTGAGTAGTTGAATACCAAAATCAGGATCATTAAGTATTTTGTCAATAGTTTGCTCAGTAGCATAAGCACCATGTTTTCGGATAGAAGGTATAATTTCGGAGGTCACCCATTTACGAAGGCGTCTCGCTTCCGATTTGTCTGAACGCAACACCACAGCATACAGTCCAGACTCATTTATAATGGTCATTTTCTGCCTACCACCAAGGGTATCGATTTCGTCGATACCCTTCTCATCATCGTCGAGCCTCGCTACCTACTGCGCTATACTCACAAAGTGCCCACACCTGCTCCCAAGTGTGGGCTAATAATCCTACTCTACAGCCGATGCATCAACGTGTGCCATACTAGGCTTGGTGATCTTTCCATCAGTACCAACCCAATACAGACCATCTATGGTCTCAATCACCGCCGCATAACCAATGTTTTCTGCCTCCTTGTAATAATCTATACCTTTGATTACCACATTCGTTTGCATCCTACTGAATCCGAAGATACCGATGACGAGGCCAACCACTACGGCTACAGCCTCCACGATAGCTACGACCGAACCGGAAGCAATACCCCCGATGGTCAGAGCGACGGTGCCAAGCACGATGCAGACGACACCCACGATAAGCAGAATCTTGTTCTTGTCCATATAACCTCCTAGAAACTAAGCTACTAGGGCTACCCGGATTTGAACCGGGGTAAGCGGACTGAAAACCCGCTGGCTTAACCACTGGCCGATAGCCCCAAGCGTGATCGATCTCCTGTTTGACTGCTGTCCATGTTG
>Ga0172380_10006618_pt1 | contig 13382 bp, 7 predicted proteins | sample Leawe162metaG_FD_119747 | JGI IMG/M metagenome (GOLD analysis project Ga0172380, IMG submission 119747) | Leachate microbial communities from a municipal landfill in Southern Ontario, Canada - Leachate well 162 metaG | ecosystem: Engineered > Solid waste > Landfill > Unclassified | place... | reverse complement strand
GGGGATGATATTCCAACGGAGGCATACGGATTGTCACTCACCCATCGTGTGTCGGTAGATATCCCCGTTCCGCCGCCACCGATGTTCGGGGCGTTAGAGATGCTTTTGTATTGTATTAAAATCGGTGTATCACCGGTCTCAGGACTCCAGACATCTTTATCGTATAGCATCACTTGGAAAATTAGATCCCCTTGGGGGTCGGTGTATTGCTTGATCTTGTACCATTCGATGATGAACCGCGCATTGTCTTCATCATAGAAGTAATAGACGTTGCCAATCTCTGGGTCCAATTTAAGCTTATCCCAGAATGGAGCGATCATTCCCACTCCCCCTCCTATCGCTTGATCCATTTGCCAGTTCTGGTAGTTGATGATTTTGGGTTGGCTGCCCATACTGATAAAGCCGTTAGAGCAGATGGAGATGGTGTCGTATTCGTAACCGTAGTAACCGGTTGTGAATCCGAGAGGAACAACAATCGTTTGTCCGGTATTGTATCCATACGGATCGTCCGGCTTGCCGTCAAAACCGCATGAGATACCATCAAATTCGCGTTCATCATCTTTATCGCTGATCTCCCACCAATCATACACAGGAGCAAGTTTCCATCCGTTGTCGGTGTCATCGAAGACGCTATAGCCGTACTTGTCGGGCAGGCTGGGTCTATTTTCGCCGGTTTCGCCTATCTGGAGTTGAAAGAAGGCAGAGTCTTGAAAGCCATCTTCCGTGCGGAGCACTAAGACCATCCCGATTAATGACCCGGGCGCAACATCGTTAGTGCCTTTGATTAGGAATTTATCCCCAGCTACTTTAGCTGATGCTCCTGCATCTATACGGTCATAGTGGGATTGACGGTTATTTAGGCTCGCGCCACAAACTAAAGGTCTTAATGAGGCTGTAAAAGATTCTGCTGTAGTAAAACTGCCCACATTGGTCAGCTCTATTTCAAGCTCATGCTCTTCGCCATCTTGAGGGATGATATTCCCGCCAACCACCGAAATCACCTCCAGATTTGGTGACAGACATGTCAACTGAATAGCTGAAGTCCACTTGGCGTTTCCGTCTGTGAACTCAATCAAGAGGGTCGGTTTTGTTTTTGGACTTGACGCACCATCAGGGCATGCCGGGCTAATACGGAGAACCACAGGCGCGTTCCCATCGGCGGCTTCGTTTGCGTTGATGTCACCGAACACGACATCATTTTCTTCAACCTCAACATAACCGGACAATGAAATGACTCTACCACGCACGCCGTTGATTGCTCCTTCAACACCCACATTCGCTGCCTTAAGCGAGAGGTGGAAGGTTTCGCCCGGGTTAATCTTTCCATCCTCATTGCCACCAACCTCTTCAAGAGTGTAGCCACCAACTTCGATTGCAGTCTGGTCTTTGATGTTCGTCTTCCCGAAGAATGGGCAAATTTTCCTGCCGGTTACTGTGAAGAAAATTTCGGTGTTAGCTGCAAACTCATTTCCATCCGGGAAGACGAGCCGAGCGAGACCATCGGAATCACTTGTTGTCGTCCACATTTTCATGTCGCTGTATCTGGCGTAATCGGGGGAATCGAATGCAGGCATATTACCGGGGGCATAGACGGTCACTTGAGCACCCGAAACCGGAGTTCCTGCTTGTTCATCCGTCACTTCGAGTTCTACTGTCTTAGTCTTCGGTGTGACAACATCCGGGAACGTTGCTGTCACAACTTGGGGCACCCCTAACCATGGCTGAATGCCGGGATCTCCTGCGACGTCGAAATCAGTACGCGTGTAAAGAATATCCAGATTATTGCCGTAGAACGTAGCTAAGTTTGCGGTGGAAAAGGTGCGAGCCCAGCCTAATGTCATATCGTTCATTAAAATTCCGCGGACAACAGATAACCATGTTAGCATGGCGGGTCCTTCGTAAAAAGTGTCAACCATCCAACCAAAAGTCTTCGCTACGGGTCCGATCAGATTTGCGCCATCACCTGAACGTGTAAGCCAAAAACCAGCCCATTCACCCTTACATGAAATGGAAACATCAATTGGATGAACAGTATTGGGGTTAATACCATTCGCATTCTGCCGCCAATAATATATTTCACCGTCGGTAAAAAGAAGGCTGGAACCGTTGTTGAGTAGATCTTTGTATACAGGACCGAGCCGTTTTGCGCTTTGATCCCAGGTATAATCCTCGTATGAGACAATATTAGTGAACCCTACCTTTTCCATCACCTCCGAAGCCCACCGCATATTTGTGTGAGAGGTGATATGCCACGAACAAAACTCGCTATTCCCATAGTGTGTGGACATCACGCCACCCGTTGTGAACCATTCCGGGTTTTCCATGCGTGGCGTGGCCTCAAAGCCTAAAGTCTTTCCGGTATTGAGGTCCATCAATGCCTTGCTTCCGGCATTCCAACGGGCGATGGCAACATCTGGATAATCGTCATTACCTTCAAGAAGGGCATATTTGTAATCTGCGTGTGCGGGACCGCCCCACGTGCTTTTTCCCGCATCGGCATTCAAAATCCATCCCACCGGAGCACCGCATCCGTCATTGCTTGTGCGGTCGCCGACAAGAAAAATGTGATCGAACGGGTCAACACCGGCATTCTTGTAGGCATCATAACGTGCTTGGATACCGGTTTTGATGGACGCAACACTTGCCTTATCGGCGACACTGTAGATATCAACCTTCCAGCCGGACTTACGTCGCCACTCGACAAACGGGCTGACATACTGGAGGAGGCTATCGTGGATGACAATCAGATAGTGACCAACGTACTCTTGCGGATGATCCGGGTCGTCGCGTCCGATGTTTTCCGGGTTGATCGCCAGATTTTCGAGGGTGTTGAGGAAGTGGGGGCTACGATTGCGACGTACCGATAACTCTGCCGGGTTGACGGGCTCCTCATCGGTAAAACGGAGTTCTGTCCGGATCCGGTCGTAGTAGAGATAGCTGTTGGTGTTGGCATCGTACCGGACGGGGTATGTGGTGACCAGTACCATCCGCACACCGCGCAAGATGATAGGCTCTCCCATAGCGGCGATGACGTTGGGGTAGATACCATCCGAACCGGTCAACGTGGAGACTGCTGTGGAATCCCCCTCGCTATTAAGCAGAGGCTTGGAATCGGCAGGCACCCGGCGCGGCGGATCCGCTGTGACCACCAGTTCCACACCCGCAGTCGGGGGAACTACCACCCAACGGCTGATCGCGGGTAGCACCGGCTTGCCGTGGTCGTAGGTGGTGCCCTCGTCGGGGACAACGTGTAGTGTCCGCTCGACACCGTCTACGACAGTGGAGCTTTTAGACATCCGTGCAAAATCATACTCAAGCCGAACGGCACAGATATCCGATTCGACTGTGACTGTTCTGTCTGTTGCCGTTGGGTTGACAGCATACACTGAGGAGCATACCGCTCCCGATAGACAGAGAAAAACCAAAATGAGGCGACTTCTAAGTAACATTTTCCCGCTCCCTGCTCTGAAGCAATGGTGTGATGAAAGGGTGACTGATCCCGTTTCATTCCGTGCGGAGAGTACATAGTTATCCCATTCGCATGGGGTCTGTTCCCCGCGGGTTCTACGTTATACTTTATTTGATACGCATTGTTTTTGAAATTGGTAGAGTGAAGGTAGGCATCAGGCATCGGGGGAGTTAGTCTTTGGTCTTTAGTCTTTGGTGGGGGTATCCTTGCGGACGCGAGTGCAAATTACAATAGCTGTTCCCAGATTTTAGTTCTCTCTTACCAAGAATCATACGAAAAAGCAGTTATTAGTTGCGAGTTACGAGTTGCTAAACGGAGTCAGCGCACGATTTTTACTCCGTTAGCGTTGTTCGTTCATTTCGCGCTTTTCGTGTTAAAGAGTGTGGTGCGTTTCCGTTTAATCCGTTGTGAATCTAAAGGGAAAGTGTCAACAGGTTGCCGCATTCCTGCGGATACGGCACGCCGTGTCCGTACAATTATGCGTCTTGGGGCGCATCTACAAACCACCAATTTGAAATTATTAATTTGGAATTTGTAATTCACCGTTCGGTGATAAGCACCATTGCTCCCGGTCCGTCACCCGGCTCGAAGGATGCAATTCTCTGCGTACCGACAAACTGATCCACAAACTGCCCGCCTCCCCATTCGCTACAGGAAACCATCACGGTGTCACCGCCAGTGCAGACAATTCGCGATGCCCCGATATGGGATAGGATCGGCTTGGCAAAGCCGTTGAGAATTTCACCGGTTGAGGCGTTATAACGATAAATCAAACCATCGCCAAACCACCCCCCCGCGGCGACAAACGCACTGCCCGACGAGCTGATAACTATCTCCGCCGGTGTCCCCCCGATGTCCAAAGTCTGGACAATCTGTCTATCGACGGGATTGATGATGTAAATCTTCCCCATTTTATCCAGATAATTTCCTGTGCAAACCACGTGCACCCTCCCCTGTCCGTCAATCGCCATAAACTGCGGGTTGGTTGCCACTGCGATGCTGTCTACGACACTGTTCGTGACGGGTGAGATGATCTTTATGTAACCGGTATCGGGGAAGGTGAACATGTCTGAATTATACTGGCTCACCGCAACCCATACTTCATTCCCTACAACCTTTACATCGGCAGAACCTGAACCCACTGGAATCTGACGGGTGATTTTGTTCTGGTTTAAGTTATAAACAGTGACATCATCTGTAACGAAATTGCTGATATACATCTTATCTCCCGCTATGGCAAAATGCTGTGGGCTGTTGCCTCCAGAATCACTGAGTGAAACCGTCTTCTGAAGAGATAAGGTGCTGTTGGACGAGATGTTGAATATGTTCATATCGTTGGAAATGGAGTTGATAACATACAACTTGCCGTTCCGATAAATCATATCGTTGGGTGTGTTGCCGACACCGACCACGTTTGCCTGAAGGGTGTTATCGTCAAGATTGATCAGGCTTAAAGTCCCGGCACCTCCGGAGTAATTCGCTACCGCTACAGTACGCCCGTTGATGGTGTATTGGGTTGGGCTCTTCGATTCGGAACAACCGAGTAAGAGAAGGGCTGTAAGGATGAAGGTTAAAACTATAGGCATTGTTGATCCTCGGAGTTGAATTGATGTTTGCTTTAATGTGAGACGGACACTAATGTCCCTTGAAATGTAACGTGAATCCCATACTCTCGTCCCGGCATAGGGCTACGCTCTATAATCCGGTATGAGCTATCCAGCAGGTTATTGATAGACAGAGTGAGGGTCAATCCGTTGCCTTGCAGTAGCCATTTTCTGCTGATGGTGCAATCCACCAGCAGGTAGGGCGATAATCCCATCCCCGCCTCTGAAAGCGGATCCATATTGGATTCGGTGGAGTACCTTTTTCCGGTATAGGTTGCTTGGGTGCTCCAGCTGTAACTTGCCCACTGCACAACAGTCTGAAGCGAGCCGGTGTGCAGGGCGGTTAACGGCACCCGTTTGCCATAATTCACATTAGCGGGGGAATCGTTACGGCTATCGTTGTAGTTATAACGGGCGGTCAGCCTGTATGCCGAGTTACCGGACAACCAGCGTGCCTCGCAATTCACACCATCGGTGACCGTCTGGGCTATGTTATCCGGGTAGTACTTGCCTTGCCAGTTACGCTTCCAGACAATCATATCAGCAATTGACTGATGAAAAAAATCCGACGAGAGGATTAGGCTACCCCACGCTGAACGATGAGAGGCGGATAACCCTACGCGGGCGGTCTCCCCTTTTTCCGGCTTGATGTTCGGATTTCCCGCAGAGTAACTGTTTTCCACCAAAAACAGAGCGTTAAAGGCGGGGGGAGAAGTGCTACGTCCCCAACCTGATGTCAAGGCGATATTCCCCCAAGCTAACGGCAATTCGGCGCGCAGGTTAGCGGTTGGTGAATCGAGACGGTAGCTGGCTTGATCGTTGATCCAGTCACTGCTCCAACCAAGCGAAATATCATAACGGAGCAGTTTTTCTCCTTTGTAGCGGGCGGATGCGGAACCGGTGGAGATATACCGCTTGGCTAACCCTTTGCCTACTCCGCTGATAGTGCTTGTCTGCCGGAGAAGATCCTGCCCCTCGTAGTGATCCCAGATGTGGCTTCCCTTAACCGTCCAATCTGCGATCCATAGATGACCCTCCGCAGAGACCGATCCCCCCGCACGGTACCCGGTCTGCTCGTTATCTTCGGGTAGAAGTGTATAGACCGTTCCATCGGTGGGGTCAACCTGTTTGGCTGGGCTGGTGAAACGGGACTGGTAACGGGAATAGTAACCGTCTGTGTTTAGCCTGACCTGCTTAATCCGGAATTCCCCTGATGTTCGGACAGAGTAACGGTTGTTTCCGAGTCGCGCGGATGGGGTAGGCGTGGAGTAAATCAGACCGGGAATGCCACGGTCTGATTGTTCGAGGAACAGCCCCCCATCCCATTGCCCACCCGTGAATAGGTATTGGACAGATCCGGAAATGTATTCACCCCGCATATCGTTATTAACCCGGCTATGAAACGAGCCATCATCGAGCTGGTAAGCGAAAACACCGCTATCGTCACTGAAACCGCCTGAACCGGTTAGATGGAATCGGGATTGTGGGGTGGAAAGGTTCAACGATATATCTTTTGCCCCGTTTATGCGGTAACCGCCATCAAAACGATAGCTGTTCAGACTGTCGGTGATGTTGGTTTCGGTTGTAGTGCGGAGCTGGACTTCGCCTCCCATCGGCTTGAGATGGAGAGCAATAACGCTGATTTGGCTCAGATTCAATGCTCCTAAGTCAGCTGTTCCGGTGCCGATATCGGAGAGGGGAACACCGTCGAGGGTGATAGTAGTCATTCGTGACGGCGCGCCGTTGACCGACAACTCTAAGCGATGATCTCCCTGCTTGACTATCAAGCCGGGAATTAGTCGCAAAGCATCCGGCAGAGAATGGCAACCGGCGGACTCCCACTGTGCACGGGAGATTCGAACGGTGCCCAAGGCATTGATTGCCCTGCTGTTGGAATTTGGAACCGCGATATCAACCGCCTGAAGGGAAACCGGTAGCGGGGTGAGTACAATCGGGATATAGAGATGCGCTCCATCGCGCGGATCTATTGAGATACTCTGCTTGGAAAAACCGATATGGGTGGCTTGGACAGTATAACGGGCAGGGGGGAGATCAGGGATGAGAAACCCGCCGTCGAACGCCGAGACAGTAGTAATCTGCCGTTCGGTAACGGTGACGTGTGCTCCCGCAATCGGCAAGCCACTGCTATCCGCTACGCTACCGGTCAAAGTGACTCCGGCAACAGCGGAAACAGCCTGCGCGAGGATAGTGCAAAATAGAAAAACCCGCCTGAGAAAGACGGGTAGGTACAGCTCGCCCACTTTTCTCCTTTCAACCCGAAGGAATTAGTGGTGGCTGGTCTTCTGACTTATGCGTCATCCTTTGATAGCGCCTTCCCAGAAAAATTCCAGTGGCATAGTGCTATCATTGTCGGCATTTACAGCGGCGGGGACCGTCCTTGAATTTCACAAGGTTCCAACTCCCGTATTTCGGGAGCTTCGCGCACCACAATGTTGATTTATTATAATATAAACAGCGGAACGGTGGATGTCAAGTTGTTTGCTACTTGCAGTAACGAATTCGTCACAAAAGCAACGGAGTGAACACCGAGAGATCCCTAAAAGCGAATCCCAAATAAACCGCCATCCTCCTTTGCGTCAGTCAGTGTCACTGGAAGTATATAATCATCAAGGTTAAAGTCATCAACCTTTTCTTTGAATGCGTCATCATCATTAAGAGTCACAATATACTGGAATCCAAGCTCATCAGCTAATTCCGCTCCTACCTTTAGGGCACTAACGATCTGACGACCGTCAACTCCATCGAAGAGATGACTGTCATGAACTAAAAAACCTGGGCTAATTCCACGCTTGATGCACAAGGTCATAAGCATCAAATCAAAACACAATATCTGCATATTTTTGATTCCCTTGCTTTGAGATCCTTGGATCGGAAAACGGAAAACGGGACCATTAGAAGTCGCTTCCAAGGTCATACTACCCGCAGACTCATAGAGACGACTTGAAATTCTTTCAAAAGCCAAGATAGCCTCTTTCACTAATCCTTCTCGCTCGTTAATATCGTTGCGAAGACGCAATGTCAGATGATTCTTTTCCATTTCCAATTTTGTCTTCGTGCTCTCCAGTTGTTCTGCCGTCTTGTAACGGTTTCTAAGATCTTCCACATCAGCGTTGAGCTTACCCAGTTCCGCTTGAAGATTTGCAAACTGATCAAGTGCTCCGTGACTTTTAAGTGTCCTCATTATGTCAGCCAAACGGATGCCAATCGCAACTCTATCTGCTTCATGTTTTTTGAGAGTATGCTGTAGATTTATCTGTTCTTGTTCGAGATAACTGCGGCGATTACGGACGACCGACCTATGGAAACTTTTTACATCATCATAACGCTTGATGGCAATCCCCGGAAGCGCAATCCCGGTCTCTGCATAAATCGCTTCTAATGCCTCGAAGGAGGGTGGCTCTTCTGTGCGTATGGCTTGTTCAATATCTTGGAGCGAGGCTTGTGTAATGGTGATCTGGTTTGAGATTTTACTAAGTTGTTGTGTTAGTTGATTAGCCTCTCGTTCTAAGTCCCTATATTGCGGTAAAACGCTAAAGGAATCTAACTGCTTTTTGTACTGGCTACACTTGTCTTCAGCGATGGTAAGTTTTGTTCTGATTTCGGACTGTTTGCCAATCAAATTGCCGATAATACCGATACCGGAGCTTTTTTTTAGCTTTTTAATCGTTGAAGTACTGTCTCTAAGGTTTTGCCACTCGCAAGCAATGTTCCAATCCAGCCCAAGTAGATACATAAGAGCTACCTGAGCGGCACCTTCTTGCTGTTTGTGGTAGAATTTTTCCGGTGTGGTAAATCCGCCTTCGTTTTGCCGGCGCACAAAATAGGGGAACAGTGAGCGAAAACTGAGAGCCGAAGGGGCACTTTCCGGCAGTCTAAACATTTCGCTACCTAACCAAAGTCTCCAATCCTTATTAGTTACCTTATACTGATGTTTGCTTGTTGAATAACGGACATTACGGCAATCAGACCCAGATCGTATCCCCTTAATCCGGTCCTCACCGAGGTCAAATTCTATATCAAAAGACTTTTTAAGTAGTTTTTCAGTCCTAAAGATAGAGGTTTTGTCACAATCGGCACCCAGTAGAAAGTGAATAATTTCGATCAGGCTTGTTTTGCCTGCCCGGTTGCGGGTCTGTTTATCTGTTGCTCCAATTTCCTTCGTCACTAAAAGGACATTGAGCCCTGGACGGAAGTGAACTGTTTTGAAACTGGAAAGGCTACTATGTATGCGATGGATCATTGTTTTCTTCGTTTAATCAAGCCATCGTCCATCTCAATCGCATCAACTATGTTGAGAAGATCGAGTGCGAGTATGAAACTATCAAACCGTAAAGGAGGCTTAACAACAGTAACTGATTTTGATTCTCGTGAAAGACTTTCCCAAAGGCTTGACACCGTTTTAGGTTCTTCTAATGCCAAAAGTATCTTGGCACCAACTGTTAGTAGTGCTCGATCTTGGGAGATATGTTTCGTTGGTAGGATCAAGTATCTATTCCCCGAGGTTCTTCATAGATATCACAACGTTCAAAAAAGTAAGCAAGAACGGCTAAAACCGCCACCTGAATTTCAGGTGTTTGGTTGGTGCCTCCACCTGCCCACAGTTGCAGTTCGCTGAATATCACCGATGGGGTTTGTTCAGTTTTCAACGCCTGGTATTTTGCTGTGAATGCCTTTGCTATCCGTTCCCCATAGGTCTCATCATACCACTGTTGAAAAAACTGATCCACCAAGGGTGCTTTGGACATTCCGGCTTTTATTAGCAAAACAACACTTTCTGACAGAGCATTAGCCTCGATTTTCCCAGCAGGAACATCTTTTACTTCTTCAGTCCCTTGAGTGGCTTTTGCCGAGATAGACTCTAATACGGTTCTAAGCTCCTGGAATCCGACTTGTGAAAGAGTCTCTTCAGTAGGAACAACACCAAACCAATCACTCAGAGCCTCCAGTGAAAGCTTTCGAAAAACTACCTTGAGCTCTTCAAAGCCCCAATGCTCGACACTAATCTCTGGGTTGGCATTTTTTAGATCAAGAAGTACATTGATGATCTGAGGTGAGAGTCCACGCTGTGCGTTGTGAACAAAACACCACTTGTCAAACTTACCTTCCCAGTGTAGTTTCGCGCCTTCGAAATCCTCGCTTATCTTTGCGATTGCTTTCTGGGCGTTCATTTCATCGGGTGCATAGACTTGAAAAAGCCGCCGTTCAGAAGGGAGGAAACCATCATTCTTTTGGTCACCGGTTTTTCCCCATGGACGGCAAGGCATGAAATCTGTCGGATAGGCTTTGCTCATCAGTTGACTGAATAGAGCTTGGAACTGCTCCCCCCGTGAACTGAGAAAGCGAATCACAAATTCCTTTTCGTACATGGCTCTTTGAAGATCCATAGTAAACCGGTTGACCCTGTTAGATTATTGCACATTATCGTTGCCAAACACCTCTTTGATGATCGGTTGTCAGATAATGAGGGTGTCGTGCGCTACAGAGACAACTCTACAACGCACCTTTTTCCTAATTTACGCACTTCTTGGTTTGTGGTCAAGGTTTTGACACCTATAATATTACTTTAGACGATATTTTAATCCCCATCCTCCATCACCTGCACTTGAACAGTGACCGGAATATGGTCGCTGAAGTGGCGACGGTAGGTGACCGGATCACCACGGAGAAGCTCGGAATGGATGGTCGCGGTGGGGTGGATTACCTCTTCACCGGCTAAGCCCCCATTCCCTTTGGTGACAATAATGTAGTCAATCCGGCTATTCCCCTGCTTTAGCGGATTTCCCGAAAGCCGTGTGGCGGGATAACTGTTTTCATCGTCCGCCAGAACATCCCAGCCGTTCAGCTCCAGTTCATCCCAGAAGTTTTCCTTGTTCTTATCAAACCGCCCCGCATTGAAGTCACCCGTTATTACAATATCCTTTTCGTTGACCGGGAGGGCTTTATCAGCAACGTTCCGCTCTTGCAGATGACTGACTATCTGTGTCATTGCACTATCGTGGTTGGCGTTCAAGTGTTGCCCCGATGCCATATGCAAGCCGACAACTGTCAAATCGTTCTTGGGGATATCATTCTTCAGCAGGGTGAAATTGGCAATCAACGGTTGGCGGTCAAAGATTTCCTTATCCTGAACCTTGATATTGGGGAATTTGGTCTCACGGTAGCCATTCAGCCGGGCTTTACTTGTGTTATAAACCATAGCGATATTCTGCATAGGATGCGATCCGCCGATGATATATTTCCAGTGACTGCCTAAAAGCATTACCAACGTGTCTAACTCAATGGAAACATAAGCGGTATCTGCCCCTGCGACAATGCGGGTGCTATTGATCTCCTCCAAGACCAACACCGCCGCGTCCAGATTTTTGATAGCCGTTGCCACCGAATCGTAGTCTGCCATCGAACGGGGTGGGAAACGGTCTCCACCGTAGTTGTACTCAGGAAACCCTCGTGGGGCACCGGAACGGAAATGTTCAAGGTTCCAAGTGCCGATAGTGTACCAGCCCTCTGGAGGCATTGCTCCGGGAGTTTCACGCACGGGTGGAGGCGTGTCCAAAGTCCGGGCAGTTCGCACCGGCTCAGCCAACGGCACCCACGCCCCAGTGCCTTGCTTCTTCACCTCACCGATGTACTTGCGTACAATCCATCCGCTAACCGAACCGGACTGTATATCAATCCAATTATTTTTCGGGTCAACAGACTTAACAACAGCTCCAGCCTGATCCGGGAGGTATTCGCTCACATCCCGTACGCCTGACCCCGGATGTAATGGCACACCGTTTTTTGCCGGGCGTGCCAGACGGATCGAATCACCGTCCGCATAATCAGCGGAGACTGCGGGGGAAGCAAATAGTGTTATGTACAAAATGGCAAGCACCGCTGTTAAGAAGCTGATTGCCGTTCTATGTTGATGATTCTGCATATTGACTTTCCTTTGTGTCGTCAGGTTTTCACCCAAGACTTTCTGATTTGCCGTCAGGTTTTAAGTGTGCCGTCAGGTGCCCTCACCTGACGATTTCCCCCGTCCGCGAAAGCGGGAATCCACAGCGAAGCATCCACAGAAAGGGTGAACACTCCCTATGAACTGCTAAATGACCCGATTCTTACATCAGGCTCATCTATAATCTAAACAAAAATATCGCGATTTGTTCCATCTTCGTCTGCCTCTAACCGACTAAAAGAAAAATAGTTTGGTATAGAAGGGGCAGACAACCCCACCCCTCTCTGATGTTCCATTTCCGCAAACGGGATGAGGTAAAAAGCGTACTTTTAGATAAACATCAACAATAGTTACACCCCTTTTAGGAGAATAACAATGCTTTCAAAAAAGATGGAAAAAGCACTCAACGAACAAATCAATAAAGAGCTGTACTCGGCATATTTATACTTAGCGATGGCGGCTTACTGCAAGCAAACTAATCTGGACGGTTTTGCCAATTGGGTAACTGTGCAGGCTCAGGAAGAGCTGGCTCACGCCCAAATGTTCTTCAACTACGTCAACGACCGTCGTGGACGGGTTGTATTGACAGCTATCGCAGAGCCACCTGCTGTATGGAAAACACCGACCGCTCTGTTTGAGAACATTATGACTCACGAGCAGGGTGTCACGGCTTCGATCAATGCTTTAGTTGTGCTTGCCGGATCCGAAAAGGACTCCGCCACGCTTGCGTACCTGCAATGGTTTGTCACCGAGCAAGTGGAAGAAGAAGCCAGTGTGGATAGAGTAGTGCAACGGCTGAAGATGGTCGAAGGCTTTGCGGGCGGACTCTTTATCATTGACAACGAGCTTGCTACACGGGTGTTTGTCCCCCCGGTCAGATAACAGCAGGTTGCATACTACACAATTCGGGGAGACGGTTAGTATCGTCTCCCCTTTTGTTTGGTATGAATGAACAGTACGTGCCGCTGGAGTGCGGCAAACTGTTGACGCTTCCCTGTGCGGTAGCTTGCTACCGTCACGGAGTGCGAAGACCCGGCTTCGCTCCCCCCTTTGAAAGGGGGTTAGGGGGTTTCCCCTGTGAGAAAAATTGGACGTTATGGACTCGATGGACACTATGGACGGCATGGACTTAGTGGACAAAGTAGACCAAGCGGACATAGTGGACATCCGCCACCCGATGCCTAACCCACCTCTTTGAAATCTGCACTTTTTAACCTAAACTTGCAGCTCAGCTCTTGCATTAAACAAATATTGTCATTATATTGCATTGTAGCGGTTTTCCACTTCAGTCCAGTCTATTTGAATAACAGGTAACAGAAGGAGAACAAAATTGAAAGCCATCACCATCTTG
>Ga0172380_10006617_pt1 | contig 13383 bp, 16 predicted proteins | sample Leawe162metaG_FD_119747 | JGI IMG/M metagenome (GOLD analysis project Ga0172380, IMG submission 119747) | Leachate microbial communities from a municipal landfill in Southern Ontario, Canada - Leachate well 162 metaG | ecosystem: Engineered > Solid waste > Landfill > Unclassified | place... | reverse complement strand
TTTTACCGGTGCCAAAAATAAAAAAACCGGCATCTATTAATAGATTGGCCGGTCGTAAATTCCTTCGATTAACAAAGGACAAGGCGTTGTTATCTTGTATTTATTGTAACATGTTTTATATAAATGTCAAATCCCCCTGAGTTTATCTCCAGGGGGATTTGATTTTTGACAGATTCTGAAATTGATTCAGAATAACAATTTATTTAAGTTCGACTTGAGCGCCAGCGGCGATAAGTTTGGTTTTGGCTTCATCGGCCTGTTCTTTTTTCATAGTACCGAGAGAAGCGGGAGGTGCGTCGACCATATCTTTGGCTTCTTTAAGTCCAAGATCGGGTTTGAATTCGCGAACAACCTTGATGACGGCGATTTTGTTGGCACCGGCATTGGTGATAACGACATCAAACTCGGTTTTTTCTTCGACTGCGGGAGCGGCTTCACCTGTGGAAGCAGCGCCGGTGGCAGCTGCGGGTGCAGCGGCGACAGCTTTGACGTCAAATTTTTCTTCGAGAGCTTTAACTAACTCGGAAAGCTCTAATACCGATAATTCAGCTACAGAATCAATTATTTTCTGGAGCTTTGCGGATACTTTGGTTTCATCTGCCATAATATTTTTGGATTAAATAATAATTAATTTGCTTGTTTGTCAGCGAGTGCTTTTAGAGTTAAAACCAATTGGGTTTGGTTGTACTTAAAGGTAAAGAGCAATCTTTGTAAAGGATTGGCCAATCCACCGACAAATCGAGCAATAAGAGTGGATTTTGAAGGAAGGGAAAGGATCGTTTTGAGCTGATCGACAGAAAGTAATTTTTGATCGAAGATGCCGTATTTGAAACTGGTGACTTCTTTGGAATTATTGACTTTGTCGATTTCTTTGAGAGGTGAGATTTCGTCGTCGTTGGAAAAGGCGATGGCGGTAGGACCAGTAAGGGTTTCGGGTAATTCGATATTTAAATTTTTAAGAGCTAGAGTGATAAGACGGTTTTTGATAACTTCGATACGACCACCGGAAGCCCGGACTTTATCGCGGAGATCGGAGATGTCAAGAGCAGTGAGACCCTGATATTGAATAAGGGCGGCGGATTTGGCGGCGGTCAATTTGTCGGTGACGTCTTTGACCTGGTCAATTTTTGATTGTGCTGGCATTGAAGATTTTTAAAAATTAAAAATAAAAAACTCGCCTTTGACAGCGAGTGAAAGAATATTTCCTCGGTAGGGTATTTTCCGGTTTAAATTTAAACCAACCTACTGTCTTCGGCTTAAGTAGAGTGATTATATATTAATATAGGGAAAAAGTGAAGAAGTTAGTGGTGTCATGATTCGGGGGGTGTTTTTTGGTAGTGGGGGTTGTTATAATCTTTAGAATTAAAAGTTGGTTTAAATCGGACTTTTATTTTAGAAATATAGTTTTGACGGAATAAGCAGTAGCTTGGTTAGGACTTTGTGTCTAAAATGATTTGAACCGGGGAGGAAGGAATATGAACCCTTTTCATTTTGATAGAAAGAGTCGTGAAACGGTGGCAGTGGCGGTGATTAAAGTAACCGGAGGAGAGAGAATGGCGGCAAGTACTTTAATTGAGATGTGTAAAAAGAGACCAAAAGTGTTTTTGGGGCAGGAGGAAAGTGAGGTTGAGGATAAATTGAGAAGAATTATTGCTGATTTTGGCGGTTTGGTATTACCGGATGAGGTTAGGCCGGAATTGTGGAGGTCTCCTATCGGGAGATTGGTGGTCAAAAAATTAAAAACTGAATTAGGAAATCTGCCGTCTGGGAGAAATTAAGTTAAAATAGGTAATGCAAAAGAAGTGGCTGCTTATTGGAGCATTAAGTGTGGGGATAATGGCCAGCGGAGGATGGTGGTATGTGGAGTATGGAATCGGGTGGATCAATCCGAGGGCAAAAAATCAGATAGAAATACGCCGGGATTTGGCAAAGTATGATTTTGATAGTTTGAGAAAGAGGCCGTCTGTGGTATCGGAGATAGATATTTTGGGACCGATAGAAGCGGTTGAGGAAAGAAGAAAAAATATGGGACTTAAATACGAAAATATTTTTAGTACCAGGGAGATAAGTTTTGTGAGTAATGGTAAAAAAATTTCGGGAATGATTAACTATTATCCGGAGAGATCGAGTTTGAGTCCGGTGGTGATTATGATTCGGGGGTATGCGGAGCCGGTGGGATATTATCCGGGATCAGGGACATGGAGAGTGGCGGATAGATTGGCAGATGCGGGAATAATGACGGTGTCTTTGGATTTTTTGGGATATGCTAATTCGGATATTGAATCGACGGATGTGTTGGAAGCCAGGTTTGAAAAGGTACCGGAGGTATTGGATTTGATTGCCTCGGTAAAAAATTTACCATTTGTAGATTCGGAAAGAATCGGGATTTGGGCGCATTCAAACGGCGGACAAATTGCATTATCGGTATTGGAAGTGACGGGGGTCAATTATCCGACAGTCCTGTGGGCGCCGATGACTAATCCATTTCCCCAGTCAGTTTATGAAACTTTAGAGGAAGGAAGTATTGTAAAAGAGATTTTGGATGAATTTGGGAAGCATTATGATTATCGACGTTATGCCTTTGAAAATTATTATGCTTGGATAAATGCGCCGGTGGTGATTCATCAGGGGACGGCGGATGAGTGGTGTGAAGTGGAGTGGCAGGAGGTGGTGGTAAATGGGTTAAAGGAGGTAGGGAAAGATGCGGATTTATATATTTATGAGGGTGATGATCATAACTTTTCGAAGAGTTGGGAGGAGGTGGTGGAAAGGGATTTGGGATTTTTCAGAGAAAAGCTGATACAATAAGCTGTTTTTTATAGATAAAAATGAAAATAAATATAATTGGTCCTTGTGCAAGCGGTAAGACTTGTATAGCTAAATATATTGGAAAAAAAAAGAAAATTGATTATATTAGCCTTGATAATTATTTTTTAGATTTTAAAAATATATCTAAAATACATGTGGGTCATCACTCAGCAGATGAGGTGTTAGAAAAAATCGGAGATAAACTGAGCAGAAAGAATTGGATATTAGAGGGGATATTTATTCTTGAAGAGATAATGGATAAATGCGATAAAATTGTATATGTAAAGCCAAAAATGTTGACATGTTTGAAAAGACAGTGGAGTAGATATTTTAATGAATCAGAGCAAAGAAAGAAGTTTGGTTTGGTAAATAATGTAGGATTGTCGGTGATAATAATTGGTCAGTATCTGTCAAAATCTGAGTATTTTATGTTCGATAAATTTGAGTATTCGACAGTTTTTGGGATAGAAAAAAAACTTAGATTATATGAGGGTAAGGTTGTTGAGGTAAATGGTATTGAAAATGCCAAAAAGATAGGAATGTTGTAGATTGAAATGGTGGCGAAATTTTGGTATAAGTGAGTTTAATATGAAAGCATATTTTTCCGCATCCAGATATTATAGAGAGGAGTTTTTGGAAGTTTATGAAAAAATTATTCAGGTGTTAAAAAATGCCGGTTGTCAGGTTGTCGACAATACGACCAAGAATTTTAAAGATATTCCAGATTGGAAGACTGATAAAGAGAAAGAGGATAAGTACGAAAAGATGTTAAAGCAAATGAATAAGACCAATTTTTCTGTATTTGAAGCTTCGTTTCCTTCTACATTGCATATTGGCCATGAGATCACCTTGTCCATGCAAAAATCAAAACCGGTGATTGTGCTTTATCGGGAAGATGAAGGTAGAGAGCCGATGCTTTTTAAAGGAATTAAAAATGACAAAATTATTTGGGTAAAATATAATCTAAAAAATTTGGAGGAAAAATTACAGTCGGCGGTAGAAGAGGCAAAAGCAATCCAAGATGTCAGATTCAACTTTTTTGTATCCCCAAAATTATTATCTTACTTGGATTGGATTTCTAAAAACAGGATGGTACCAAGATCGGTATTTCTGAGAGACCTGATTGAGAAGGAAATGAAGAAGGATAAAAAGTTTAAGCAATTTTAAAAGGTTTTGAGAGGAATTCTTTGTAGCTGGAGACGTGGGTTTTTAAATAGTTGATGTCTTTTGGTTCAAATATATTTTTTTGCAGACCGATTTGACAAAGGTTGTTGAAATTTGAAAGCGAATTGATAGTTAATTTAATTTGTTGACCGATTTGTTTGTCGTAGCCATAACTGAAAATGACTAATACTTCAAGTTGGCAATTCAAGGTTGAAAGATAAGTTTTGGCTTTTAGAAGAGTTGAACCGGTGGCCAGGACGTCATCTATAAGAAGTATCTTTTTGTTTTTCGGAGGTTTTTTACCGATAATTCGATTGTAATTTCCGTAATTTTTATTTTCCTTACGAAGTAAGATTAGCGGTAAATTAAGAGCATCAGCAATGGCTGAAGCATAATATGAACCTCCACTTTCGACTCCGCAAATAATATCTGGTTTATTTTTTTTAATGAAAGTAATTAGTTGTTTGACAATGATAGATCTGGCTTGAGGGTCAGAGGTCATTTTTTTGAAATCAAGAAAAATCGGAGAGTAGACTCCGGGCATGATTTCAATTTCCTCATCTTTAGAGTAAATAAGGGTTTGAGGGGTTTCAAATATAAGTTTTTCAATGGTGAAATTAGCGGTTGATTTGCTTAACATTGTCGGTTATTGTCGCACTTTTAACGTTTTTAGTCAACAATAATGATATATATGCATTATATATCAAGCAGATGAAGAAAGTGTCTAATTGTTAGCCGGAAAGCATGCCTAAAGTTTGAGGGAAAGTGGTATTGGCGGGGGTAATAATAAACATAGTATGATAGTCGTTAACTTGATATTGGTGGCCGGTTTTGGGATCAGTAATGCTGTTTTGATCCCACCAGCGTTTTTCGAATTGAAGGATAGAAAAATTTCTATCGGTGCCGGCATAGTGACGTTCGGGGTCGGCGATGAGAACAAGATTTTGTTGGGTGTTGATATAGGTAACGATGCTGTAATGGCCCTCGTCGTCGTCGTATTCTCCATAATCCTCTTCTTCATCCGGACTGAATGAATTATATTCCTCTTCATCTTCATCAGGCCAGTCAAAAACACCCTGCCACTCAACTCCAACCGGATATTGAAATTGGTTGACTATTTGCGAGAGTTCACTTAGGGTAGCTTCGTGTTTGTACCAAAATTGAAGTTCAGGAAAAAGAGATTTAGTGGCAATGGCTAACTCCGAAATGGTGGAGCCGTTGATATTTACCTTATTTTGAATGTTGGCGGCTTGGACAATTTGGTGTTGATGGGCGCCGTAATTAAGAAAACTTAAAAGCATTTCTAAAACTGCCGGACCACAATAAGAACTGGTGATTTGGGCTATCCGTTTGAGGGTTGGAAAAGGATACTCATTTGAGTTGTCGGGCATACTTACTTAAAAGACTGGCCAAAATATCAGAGAATTTAAGACCGTGCATAGCGGCGACTTCGGTAAAAGGTAAACCGAGGTCCGGTCCAAAGGCGGTATTTGGGTTGGAATCGGTAAAATAAGGAGTATTGGTACTTTCGTCGTAACGGACGTCAAATTTGGCATAGTCTTTGTGGCGGAGACCGTTGAAAGCCCGGACGGATAGTCTGGCTAATTTGGTGCGGATGGGCTCTTCAACATGAACGTAAGTGTAAGCCTTGGCATCGTCATAAGATTCGATGGAGGTGAAGAAATGTTTGCCATCAGGTTTTTTTCTAAATACTTTTTGACCCATGAATACGTGTTTTTTAACACCATCATCAAAGACACAGACAGTGATTTCGGGTCCGTCGATGAATTGTTCAACAATGACAGGTTGATGGTAGGTAGTAATCATGAAGTCAACCTTTTTTTGGGCGTCTTTAAGAGTTTCTTTGACGGCTTTATTATCGATTCCGACACTACCTCCCGAACCGCAAAGTTTGACAATTAAGGGTAAACCAAGATCTTCATGGATTCTGGTACCGGCACGACGGATAAATTGGTAGGCGGGGGTGGGGACGTCATAGGCCATTAGAAGTCTTTTGGTAAGATTGCGGTCGTTACCGATGACCATGCCATCCATTCCGGCGCCGGTATAAGGGACTCCGGATAATTCCAGAGCAGCGGGAACTGAAGTTTGGAGGGTATCTTTGCCTTTTAAGGTATCAACTAAATTTAAAACCAGATCAGGTTTGTCGACCAGTAGATTGGTTAAAAAATATTGGTTACCCGGGGTACATTTGGTATCGATACCGAGTTTTTTGATTTCTTCGGCGACTTCAGCAGAGCGGTCTTCGACTTCGACTTCGGCAATGTAGGCATCTTCGGTGGGAAACCAAGCGCGTTCGACGTGAGAAAAAGCGACAGTAACAAAGTTAAGTTTTTTTAAAGCGGCTTTATCGATAGCCAAATCTACTTTGGAAGGTTTGGCGATTTTAGGGGATTCTTTGGGGAGATCTTTGATATCTTCTTTTTGTTTTTGAAATAGCATAGTTTTATATTACATGTAATACAATAGGTTGTATAGAATTTATTTGAAAAAATGGCTGAAGAAAAAAATATTGATCATTTAAATAGTGGAAATTATTTAGAAAATGGTCGGGAGCAAATGAGGATGAAGGGAGAATTGGCAGCAATTCGTTTGTTTGACCCAGGTGACAGGAAAGATATGCAAAGATTGAGAATTATTAATAATGATGAGAAGGTAAAAAAATGGATGGTAGGAGCAGATGAGACAAGCGATGAAGGTATTGTTGATTGGGCAAATGAGGATAGTTTAGGGACTTTGGAAGTTTTGTTTGCCGTAAGTGGAACCAAGGAATGGGCGGGGAAAGATGAGGCGGGAGAGGTGCAGGGATTTGTATATTGTTATCCGGAGGAAAAGGAAAGATTGGGGAATTTAGTAAAAGAAGGAATATTGTCTGAGGATGAAATAATAAAACCTTATGAAATCAGTTATGCCAGAAATCCGGAGTCGAAAGAAAAACAGATGGCGAGCGGGGTTAGGCAGGTTTGTTGGATGTTGAATCAAGTGAAAGGGGATTTGATAAATTCGAGTGAACCAAAAATGTTGGTGACGGTGTATGTGGATCCGGAAAATATAGAATCCGTAAGACTATTGGAACATTCTGGTTTTGTAAAAAGAGGGGAGACTTTTTATGATGAAAAAAGCAAAGAAAAAGGGAAAATGGACGATTTTTATGTTTTGGATTGGGGAAAGTTGGATGAAATAAGTTTAGAAAAGGGAAAAATGATAGGAAAATGAGGATGATTGGAGAATAGATATAGAGTATCTATTTTGGTATGATGGATTAGAAATGGAAATTTCAATTGATGGGCAAAAAATAAGTTATTTGGATCGGGGAAAAGGGAGGGTTGTTGTACTGCTACATGGATGGTCAAAAGAAATAAACAAGGAAAAATATTTACCCCTAATTAACTTACTTGAAAAAAATTTTAGGATAGTGGCAATTGATTTTCCTGGTTTTGGTAAATCTATCAAACCAAATCATCCTTGGTCAGTGTCTGATTTTAGTGATTTAGTCCAGAAATTTTTGATCAAGTTGAAAATAAGTAAATATATAATAATAGGTCATTCTTTTGGCGGGAGAGTAGCAATTAAGCTGGCGGCAGAAAATATTTTGGGTTTGGAAAAATTAGTTTTGGTTGACTCTGCGGGGGTAGAGAGAAAATCGATAAAAGTTAAGTTGATGGTTTTGTTGGCAAAATTGGTGCCGGTGGAAATGAAAAATAAGTTAAGAAGTTTTGGATCAAATGATTATCGGGATGTTTTGGATGATGAAATAATGAGAGAGACAATGAAAAATGTGGTGGCCGAAAGTTTGGAAGCAGACATGGCAAGAATAAAAGTACCAACCTTATTAGTGTGGGGGGAGGAGGATAGGACTACACCTTTATGGCAGGCAAAAATAATCAGACAATTAATTGTGGGATCGGAACTAAAAGTAATTAATGGGGGAAATCATGGTTTGCCTTATAAAATGCCCGAAAAAACAGCAGAAATAATAATTAAGTATTTGAAATGATTATTTTTTGGGGGTTGATATTAGTAATAGTAGAGCACCAAATTTTTTATTGGATTTATTTATGGCAATTGAAGGAGTATAGACTTGACCGGTTGATGGACCTGTTTAATTACAGAATTGATTGGAAAAGATTGTTTTGGGACCAATTCGATTTGAGGAAGTTTTACCGACCAGTGCTGACCATGAGAGCAATATTATCTTTGGTAACTGCAGAGGTTTTGGTTTTGGCATGGATGGGAAAATACTTTGGAGACTTTTGGGGAATTTTGATGGGAGTAATGGCGACACCGATATTGGTAGGATTAGCGTTGGCGGCTTGGACACCAATGTTTTTATATATAAAGAAAGAGAAAATTAGACAAGCGACTATTAAAATGAAAAAATTTAAAGGGATGGTTATAGGTATTACTGGAAGTTATGGGAAAAGTACAACTAAAGATATCTTGACTGAAGTATTGGCAACAAAATTTAAAGTTGCTAAAACTAAAGCAAACAACAACAGTGAAATTGGGGTGGCATTAAGAGTGTTGGAATTAGGAGGTGATGAAGAAATTTTTGTTGTAGAGATGGGGGCGTATAAAATTGGTGAAATAAAAGCAATATGTAAAATAGTTCAGCCTGTGATTGGCATTATCACGGGAATTGGTGATCAGCATTTAAGCTTATTTGGTAGTTTGGAAAACATTAAGAAGACCAAATATGAATTAATAGATTTTTTACCAAAAGATGGTTTTGGATTAGTGGCTGATATCGATTTTAAGTTTGAAGATGCTATAAATTTGAGAGAGGAAAAAGATAAAGTAACTTTTGAATTCGAAGGAGAGAAATTTGAAGTAGGAATAAGAGGTAAAAGTTTGGTTAAAAATGTCTTGAGTGTGATCAAGACGGCAAAGTATTTAGGAATGAGTTTGAAGGAAATAAGTTTGGCTTTGGGAAAAATAAATTTTGATGATTTTTATCCAAAATTAATTAAAGTGAACCAAGATAAATACGTAATTGATGATAGTTATAATTCTAGTTTGGAATCATTTAAAAGTGTATTGAGCTATTTGGACTGTTGGAAGGGGTATACGAAAATTTTGGTGACATCGGGGATGATAGAATTAGGGGAACGGGCAGAAGAGGATCATAAAATAGTAGGTAATTTATTGGGTAATCTTGATCAAATATTGGTAACTAACCGGGCTTACTTCAAAGAATTAAATGTTGGAGGCAGGGCGAGTTTGGAGTTAAATTATGATAAGCTAATAAATCGTTTGAGAAGCGAGTTTAGAGATAAGACCGTAATTTTATTTAAAGGTAGGATACCAAAAAAAGTTATTGGTTCGTTGAAAAATGGATAATCCTTTTAAAACAATATCGATTAGTTTATTGCCGAACTTTGGTTGGAGGGAGTTTTTTAGATCGTTAAAGTGGTTAATGACTCCATGGAAATGGAAAGGATATAAAAAAGAAATAATTTTAAAAGAGAAACTAAGCCAGTATCTGGGAAGAAAAGAAGTTTTTTTGTTTGATAGCGGCAGAAGTGCCCTAAAAATATTATTAAAAGCTTTGGAGGTAAATGAAAATAGTGAGGTGATAATCCAAGGTTTTACCTGTTCGGTAGTACCCGGGGCAATAAAGTCGGTAGGGGGAGTTCCGGTTTATGTAGATATTGATAAAAATTATAATATGGATGCAAAGAAATTATCTGAGGCAATTTCCAAAAAAACAAAAGCAGTAATAGTCCAAAATAGTTTTGGGACTCCGGCAAATTTGGCAAGAATAAGAGATATTTGTAAGAAAAATAAATTGGTATTGATTGAGGATGGAGCTCATGGTTTGGGAGCGGAATATGAGGGTAAAAAGTTGGGAGGATGGAGTGAGGTTAGTTTTTTGAGTTTTGGGAGAGATAAGGTGATAAGTGCTATTTGGGGAGGGGCGATAATAACAAATGATGAAAAATTGGCTGGAAAAATTAAAAAATTAAATTCTGAATTATCCAGAATGGGAGCTGGTTGGGTAGGAAAACAGCTGGTTTATGTAATATTGACACAAAAAATTGTGGCTCTTTATAATTTCTTTGGTTTGGGAAAGTTATTGCACAAAATTTCTGGACAATTGAAGTGGTTGTCTGAGCCGATATCAAAGGAAGAAAAATTGGGAAATAGTAGAGAAGTAAAAAAGGGAATTGTTGATCCCTTGGCGGATATATTGATTGGACAATTGGATAGGCTCGATGAGATGGTATTTCACAGGAGAATGTTGGCAAAATTTTATAGCGATGAGTTAGGCGAGGAATTTTATCCGTCATCAAGTTATTTAAGATATCCAATTGAAGTTGAAGATCCGATGGGTTTGAGAAAGGCGGCGGCTGATAAAAATATATTTTTAGGAGATTGGTATGACCAGGTTGTAGCTCCAAAAAGTATTGATTTGGAGAAATTTGGTTATAGTCGAGGTAGTTGTATAGAAGCTGAGAAAGCAGCTTTGAGAATTGTAAATTTACCTACTAATCCTAATATCGGTTTAAAAGACGCTGCAAAAGTGATTGCGGTGGTAAAAAAATGGAAATTAAAACAATAGAAAATAGATCTCTTTGGGAGGAGTTTTTGATGACTTGTGAGGATTATACTTTTTTGCAATCGTGGGATTGGGGAGAAATTAATAAAAAAATGGGAGAGAAGATTTGGCGTTTGGGTTTGGTAGATGGAGAGGTGCTGTTGGGAATTTGTATGGCGTTTACAATTAATGCCCGGAGGGGAAAGATATTGTTTGTACCACATGGACCACTTTTAAAGAATTTCAATGATGTTAGTTTTAAGAAAATGCTTGTTTATCTGACCCAGGTGGCGAAAGATGAAAATTGTGTATGTTTGAGAATTAGCCCATGGCTTGAAGAGAGTGAAAGTAGTAAAAAATTGTTTGGAGAAATCGGTTTTTCGAATGCACCAAGTATGATGCACGCTGAATATACTTGGTTGGTGAATTTGAAGGGGAGTGAGGAAGAAGTGATGGGAAGGATGAGAAAGACTACACGAAATTTAATTAGGAGAGCGGAGAGAGAGGGGGTGTTGATTGAAAAAAGCCAAGATGTAGATAAGGTAGATGATTTATACAGGTTGCAAATGGAAGTAGTTAAACGAAACAATTTCGTCCCTTTTTCGAGGAAGTATTTGAGGACGGAAATGGAACAATTTTTTTCTGATGATAGGGCAATTTTATTTTTAGGTAGTTATGAAGGAAAGGTGTATGGAGCAGCCTTGATTGTGTTTGTGGGTAAGTTTGCTTATTACTATCAGAGTGGGTCGGGAGAGTGTAAGGTGCCGGTTAACTATCTTTTACAATGGGAGGTATTGAAGGAAGCCAGGGGGCGGGGAGCGGAGATCTATAATATGTGGGGAATTGCACCGGAAAATAAATTAAATCATCCATGGAGAGGTTTGACGACTTTTAAAACAGGTTTTGGTGGTCAGGCAAAGCAGTATATGCACGCACAAGATTTGGTTTTGTCACCAAAATATTGGTTGACTTATTTGATTGAAAAAATGCCAAAGACGTGGAGACAAAAAAAATTGAGAGGGAGTCAAGTTCAATAGTTGGGGTTTTCTAAGAATTTTTCACAGTCATGGGAGCGGGAGCTGGAACCGGATCGACTATTTTGGCAGTGGAGGCATTTATCTTTTTGGATGGGGTTGGCTTCACGGGAAGATGTTGAGTCAGGATTGCACATGACTTTTTTCCAAAGACAGTCGGAGGTATCAGAATTGCTGGGGAACATTATTTAATTGTAAAAGATCGTGGCAGGTTTGCCAACAATCAAATTAGCCATTTAGGTCAATTTTGACTCCCGGACCCATGGTGGCACAAATTGTCAATTTTTTGATCTTGACAGGTTTGATGATCCTGATGAGTTCATTTATATTGGCAATAATTTCCTGATCTTCTTGAGATGTTTTACCGACGATGGTGTGGACGACGGCAGATTTCTTTTCAGTTTTTAAAATGGTCTTGGCGACTGAAAGTTTTTTGACGGCATCTTCGGGTTTGTCGGTTAGGGTACCATTTTTGGGATTGGGCATAAGGCCTTTTGGTCCCAAAAGACGGGCAAAGGGTAGAAGTTTGGGCATGGTAGCCGGAGTGGCTATAAGAATATCAAAATCAATAGTACCGGCTTTAATATCCTTTAAAATTGCATCATTTAGGACAACAATTTTTTTGCTGCCGCTTTCGAGATGGGGGAAGGTGATTTCACCGACATTACCAATATCAAAAGTGTTGATATGGGCTTCGATTTTACCTTCGAATTTGGAAAAAGATGTTTGCTTGACTAGTTCGACAGCCTTTTTGATGGGATAAAATTTATTATGGTCGATTTTCTTTTTGGCGGCCAAATATTTTTTACCCCGGGTTTTGGATTTTTTGGGGGTTTTTGATTCGACTTCAGATTTGGCGTCTTTTTCGTCGATTTCTTCGGTAGTAACTGGTTCAGTAATGGCTTCCGATTGGATTTCATTCTGAGCCTGGCGAGTAGTCTCTAGGGCTGACTCTTCCACTTTTGATTTTTTGGTGGTTTTGCTCATTTTGGATTTAATTTATATAAAAAAATAAAGTATTACTTGGTGATTTCGAGACCCATGCTTTTGGCGGTGCCAATGACCATTCTTTTGGCTGCTTCAAGGTCTTTGGTATTTAAATCATCCATTTTGTCTTGGGCAATTTTGGTGATTTGAGCGTCGGTGATTTTGGCGATTTTTTCACGACCGGTGGTGCCACTACCTTTTTCAATACCGGTGGCTTTTTTGATCATGTCGGAAACCGGAGGTTTTTTGAGAAAGAAATCAAAGGAACGGTCTTCATAAATAGTGATAACTGAAGGAATGAGTGATCCTTTCATTTCTTTGGTTTTTTCATTGAACTCGTTACAAAAGTCCATGATTTTGATTCCGTGAGGGCCGAGAGCAGTACCGACGGGAGGTGCAGGATTGGCGGAGCCAGCCATAATTGCCAATTTAACAACTATTTTTATTTTTTTTGCCATAATTTTTGAAATTTTTTAAAAATTTCCTAAGTGAAGCCCGGCTCATACGGTCATAGGAAAGAGTAGGGGTATTATAACATTAAAGTTCTTTGCTAATTTGGAGAAAATCGACTTCGACGGGGGTTTCGCGTTCGAAGAAAGAGACGAAGACTCTAACTTTACCTTTTTCCTGGTCAATGGTGTCAATAGTACCGATAAAATCAGCAAAAGGACCGGAAGTGATTTTGACAACTTCTCCGATGGTGAAGGGGGCTTGATATTTAGGTTTGTCTTCTTCAATTTCTTTGATAATATGATCTACTTCTTTTTGGGAGATTGGAGAAGGTTTGTTGTCGATACCGATAAAACCGGTAACTCCGGGAGTAGTGCGGAC
>Ga0172380_10006615_pt1 | contig 13390 bp, 11 predicted proteins | sample Leawe162metaG_FD_119747 | JGI IMG/M metagenome (GOLD analysis project Ga0172380, IMG submission 119747) | Leachate microbial communities from a municipal landfill in Southern Ontario, Canada - Leachate well 162 metaG | ecosystem: Engineered > Solid waste > Landfill > Unclassified | place... | reverse complement strand
GCCAAGCGTCAAGAGTTCGACAACATGCAGGCACCCTCGCTCACCGGCATCCGCATCACTCGCGGCAGCGGTGAGACGGTGCGCCTGGCGCGCGGCTCCAGCGTCACCGATTTCGCTGATCGCATCAATGCGATGCCAGCAGATCTCGTGAAGGTGCTCATCGAGCTCGGCGAGATGGTCACGGCAACGCAGTCGATCGATGACGACACGCTGCGTCTGCTCGGCGAGGAGCTCAACTACGTTGTCGAGGTCGTCTCGCCGGAGGATGAGGACCGTGAGCTCCTTGAGTCCTACGACCTCGAGTTCGGTGAGGATGAGGGAGAGAATGCCGATCTGATCGCTCGCCCACCCGTGGTCACGGTCATGGGTCACGTCGATCACGGCAAGACCCGCCTGCTCGACTCGATCCGAAAGACCAATGTCATCGGTGGAGAGGCGGGTGGCATCACCCAGCACATCGGCGCCTACCAGGTCACGGCGCACACTGCGGAGGGCGATCGCAAGATCACCTTCATCGATACGCCAGGCCATGAGGCGTTCACCGCGATGCGTGCACGTGGTGCTCAGGTCACGGATATCGCGATCCTCGTGGTCGCAGCCGATGACGGCGTCAAGCCGCAGACGATCGAAGCCCTGAACCACGTGCAGGCCGCTGGCGTGCCGATCGTGGTTGCGGTCAACAAGATCGACAAGGAGGGCGCTGACCCGACGAAGGTTCGTGGACAGCTGACCGAATACGGACTGGTTGCCGAGGAATACGGCGGCGACACGATGTTCATCGATGTCTCGGCTCTCACCGGTACCGGCATCAGCGAGTTGCTCGATGCAGTGCTGCTGACAGCTGATGCGTCGCTGGATCTGCGGGCCAATCCGAACCAGGATGCCCAGGGCGTCGCGATCGAGGCACATCTTGACCGTGGCCGTGGCCCGGTGGCAACGGTGCTGGTCCAGCGCGGAACCCTGCGTGCCGGTGACTCGATCGTCGCCGGTGATGCCTTTGGCCGCGTCCGTGCCATGCACGATGACGAGGGCAATGTCGTCGAGGTCGCTGGACCGTCGTACCCAGTGCAGGTCCTTGGCCTGACCTCGGTGCCCGGTGCAGGCGACAGCTTCCTGGTTGTCTCCGAGGACCGCATCGCTCGTCAGATTGCGCAGACACGTCAGGCCCGCGAGCGCAATGCCATGCTGGCGAAGAACCGTGTGAAGCGCTCGCTCGAGGACTTCCTCGAGTCGATCGAGAAGGGCGAGGTCGCAGAGCTCAACTTGATCATCAAGGGCGACGTATCCGGCTCGGTCGAGGCGCTTGAAGAGGCCTTGGTCAAGATCGACGTCGGCGATGAGGTGTCGATGCGGGTGATCCACCGCGGTGTCGGTTCCATCACCAAGAACGACGTCACCCTGGCGGCGGCCTCCAAGGCGGTCATCATCGGCTTCAACGTGCGACCTGAGGGCAAGGTCGCCGAACTGGCAACGCACGAGGGTGTTGATGTTCGCTTCTACAGCATCATCTACCAGGCGATCGACGATGTCGAGCAGGCCCTTCGTGGCATGCTCAAGCCTGAATTCGAGGAAGTGCAGTTGGGTACCGCAGAGGTACGCGACGTGTTCAAGTCCTCGAAGTTCGGCACGATCGCCGGCTGCTTGGTGCAAAGTGGCGAGATCAAGCGCAACTCGAAGGCACGGCTCATCCGCGATGGTGCGGTTGTCGCCGACAACATCGCAGTCGCCGGCCTGCGTCGCTTCAAGGACGACGTCACCGAGGTTCGTGAAGGATTCGAGTGCGGTATCAATCTTGGCAACTTCCAGGACGTCAAGGTCGACGACATCATCGAGACCTTCGAGATGCGCGAGAAGCCACGTAAGCCATGAGCAAGGCACGCCAGCACAAGCTGGAGGATCGCGTGCGCGTGATCGTGGCAGAAACGCTCGAGAAGCGCGTGAAGGATCCCCGTCTGGGATTCATCACGATCACCGACGTGCGGATGACGCCCGATCTACGCGAGGCGTCGATCTTCTACACGGTGTACGGCGATGCCCAGGCGCAGGATGAGACAGCTGCCGCACTGGAATCCTCCAAGGGGCTCCTGCGCAGCGAGGTTGGCAGGCAGACGGGTATCAAGTTCACCCCGACGCTGGCCTTCTTCGCTGATGCCATGCCTGAGAATGCCCGGCATGTCGAGGACCTGCTTCGAAAGGCGCAGGAGGACGATGCTCGAGTCCATGAGCAGGCGACGACTGCTGTCCATGCGGGTGATGTTGATCCGTACCGCCACCCGCGCGAAGTGGATGACGAGGATGACGAGGTGAGTGAGGACGAGTGAGCGGTTCCGGGCTCCTCATCCTCGACAAGCCAAGCGGCTCGACCTCGCACGACATCGTGCGCGGAGCGCGTCGGATTCTCAAGACCCGCAAGGTCGGCCATGCGGGAACCCTCGATCCGATGGCCACCGGAGTACTGGTGCTCGGCATCGGCCGAGCAACGCGCCTGCTCGGCTACATCTCGGGGTCGGACAAGGCCTATTCGGCAACGATTCGGCTGGGGCAGAGCACGATCACCGACGACGCCGAGGGCGAGGTCCTGTCCTGGGCCTCTGAAGGCCAGATCGAGGACCTCAGCTTCGCCTCGGTGCTCGACGGCATGACGCTGCTGACTGGTCGGATCGAGCAAGTGCCCAGTTCCGTGAGCGCGATCAAGGTCGATGGGCAGCGGGCCTATGCCAAGGTCCGTGCAGGCGACGAGGTCGAGCTTGCACCGCGCTGGGTCACCATCGAGGAATTCCGGGCGACCGCGCATCGCTTCGGCGATGCGTATCTCGATGTCGACGTGGAAGTGACCTGCAGTTCCGGCACCTATATCCGCGCCCTGGCGCGCGATCTGGGCAGCGAACTCGGTGTCGGTGGACACCTGACCTCCTTGCGTCGCACGCGCGTGGGTCCATGGGCACTCGGTGATGCAATGTCCTTCGACGCTTTCAACAGCCTGCATGAGGGCACTGATCCCTATGACTGCCTGGTCTCTGTCGAGGAGGCAGCAGCCCGAGTGTTTCCGAGTTGGGTCGTCGGCGGTGATGATGCGATCTTCGTGCGCAACGGGCGGCGCATCGAGTGGTCATGCACGCAGACATCATCACCGGTTGTCGCTATCTTCGATGAGTCCGGTGCCTTCCTGGCCCTCGCCGAGCAGCATGGCCCGACCGCCAAATACCTCGCAGTGTTCGTCTGACCTAGGGTGAGCAGCGTCATGAGCGATGAAGGAAAGGGTGCAGTGCTCTGCATCGGCGTCTTCGATGGCGTTCACCTCGGTCACCGGGCGCTGCTGGCCCAGGCGCATGCGATTGCCCATGAACTGGGGCTGCCGCTGGTGGCCGTCACCTTTGATCCGCATCCCATGTCAGTCGTACGGCCCCAGGCCGCGCCGCAGTCCCTCGCAACCCTCGCCGAGCGCCGTTTCATGCTCTTCGACGCCGGCGCCGACGATGTGTTCGTCCTGCAATTCACCAAAGAGGTGTCCAGTTGGGATCCCGAGGAGTTCATCCACCGTGTCCTGCACGACACGCTGCACGCCCATGCGGTGGTCGTCGGGGAGAACTTCCGCTTCGGTCACAAGGCAGCCGGGGACATCGAGACCCTGCGCGAGGCGGGGGAGCGCTATCACTTCACCGTGACCGAGGTGAAGCTCGCTGCCGATGATGAACCCTGGTCGTCCACTCGGGTGCGCAATGCGATCACCAGTGGAGACATGGTCGAGGCCGCCCGCGTCCTGGGCCGCCCCTACGACCTCACGGGCGTTGTGGTGCACGGCGATCATCGCGGGCGTGAGCTCGGCTTCCCGACGGCGAACCTCGCCTGGCCCGGCACCCCGGTGATTCCCGCTGACGGGGTGTACGCGGGCTGGCTGGTGGCGTCCGATCAGCGCTACCCAGCAGCGATCTCCGTGGGCACCAACCCACAGTTCGAGGGGGATGAGCGTCGGGTCGAGACCTATGTCCTCGATCGCGATGATCTGGACCTCTACGGGCAGGAGATCACCGTGGTCTTCATCGCCCGATTGCGCGGGCAGATGGTCTTCGACGGCCTTGACGGGCTGATCGCGCAGATGGGCATCGATGTGGCCCGAACGCGTGAGGTGCTGGGCCTGTCATAAGGCTGGTATCGTGGGCAGTCCAGACGGTCGTGGAGCGGGCGCTCGACGATTCGTGACGATTTCAAGAATGTGCTCATTCGTGAGCGCGCCCGAGAGGAACGCATGTCGCTCGACAAGGCCACCAAAGAGAGCATTATCGCTGAATTTGGTACCAAGCCCGGGGATACCGGCTCGCCTGAAGTACAAATCGCACTGCTCAGCCGTCGTATCAACGAACTGACCGAGCACCTCAAGATCCATAAGCATGACCACCACAGCCGTCGTGGCCTGCTGATCCTCGTTGGTCAGCGCCGCCGACTGCTCCAGTACCTGGTCAAGACCGATATCGCTCGCTACCGTGCGATCATCGAGAAGCTCGGCATTCGCCGCTGAGCATGCAGGCCCGGTGCGCGAGTCGTGCCGGGCCTTGCCTCATCCCTGCGGATACCTTCCACAGGGCATAACTTCATAATCATTACGAGATGAATTCGGGGCGCTGCGACGTAGTCGCTTGACGGTCCTCGGTAGTGACCTCCGGGTGCGAATCACCCGTGGGTTTCGATCGGAGACCGCCTCTACCCGGCACTCGCGAGCGCCCCTGTCACAGAACAGGAGGCACCCGTGGAGGGTCCCGCAATCGTTACAACCCAAGCCGTTATCGATAACGGCACATTCGGCAAGCGCGTCATTGTTTTCGAAACAGGCCGCCTTGCCCGCCAGGCAGCAGGCTCGGTCACCGTCACCCTCGACGAGGAGACGATGCTGCTGTCCGCCACGACGGCAGGCAAGTCGCCGCGTGACTCATTCGACTTCTTCCCACTGACGGTCGATGTCGAGGAGCGCATGTACTCCGTGGGCCGGATCCCCGGCTCATTCTTCCGTCGTGAAGGCCGTCCGAGCGAGGATGCGATCCTCACCTGTCGCCTGATCGACCGTCCGTTGCGCCCGACCTTCGTCAAGGGCCTGCGCAACGAGGTGCAGGTCGTCATCACGGTCATGGCACTCAACCCTGGCGATCTCTACGACGTCGTCGCGATCAACGCCGCATCCGCCTCGACCCAACTGGCGGGCCTGCCCTTCAGCGGCCCGATCGGTGGCGTTCGCGTCGCATTGATCCGCGGTCAGTGGGTTGCCTTCCCAACGCATGAGCAGCTCGAGGAGGCCGTGTTCGACATGGTCGTCGCCGGGGCCATCGCCGATGGCGATGTCGCGATCATGATGGTCGAGGCCGAGGCACAGGAGCGCACCATCGAGCTCATCGCCGGTGGCGCCACCGCACCGACCGAGGAGGTCGTGGCGCAGGGCCTGGAGGCATCGAAGGTCTTCATCAAGGCCCTCTGCGAGGCCCAGATCGAACTCGCTGCAGCTGCGGCGAAGCCGACTGCCGACTTCCCGGTCTTCCTCGACTACGAGGACGACGCCTATGAGGCGGTCAACCACGTCGCTGGCGAGTCCGTCGCCAAGGCGCTGACCATCGTGGGCAAGGCCGAGCGCGAGGATCGCCTCGATGCGATCAAGGGCGAGGTCCTCGCCGAGCTCGGCGAGAGGTTCGTCGGTCGCGAGAAGGAGCTGTCCGCGGCACTTCGCTCGGTCACGAAGAACTGCGTGCGCGAGCGCGTGCTGCGCGACAAGATCCGCATCGATGGTCGTGGGCTGACAGACATCCGCACCCTGTCCGCAGAGGTGCAGGTCCTGCCACGCGTCCACGGCTCGGCGCTCTTCGAGCGCGGCGAGACCCAGATCCTGGGTGTCACGACGCTGAACATGCTGCGCATGGAGCAGCAGCTCGACACTCTCAACCCTGAGAACCGCAAGCGCTACATGCACAACTACAACTTCCCGCCGTACTCCACCGGCGAGACCGGCCGCGTGGGCTCGCCCAAGCGCCGTGAGATCGGGCATGGTGCGCTCGCTGAGCGTGCACTGATCCCGGTCCTGCCCTCGCGCGAGGAGTTCCCGTATGCGATCCGTCAGGTGTCCGAGGCTCTCGGCTCCAACGGCTCGACCTCGATGGGCTCGGTGTGCGCATCCACGATGTCGCTTCTCAACGCAGGCGTTCCGTTGCGTGCGCCGGTTGCAGGCATCGCGATGGGCCTGATCTCAGGGCTCGTCGACGGCAAGCAGGAGTTCGTGGCAATCACCGACATCCTCGGTGCAGAGGATGCCTATGGCGACATGGACTTCAAGGTTGCTGGCACGAAGGACTTCGTTACCGCCTTGCAGCTCGATACCAAGCTCGAGGGCATCCCTGCCTCGGTCCTGGCAGCTGCGCTCAATCAGGCACGCGATGCGCGCATGACGATCCTCGAGGTGATGGCTGAGGCCATTGACGCACCCGACGAGATGGCGGCAACTGCGCCACGCGTCATCAGCGTCAAGATCCCGGTTGACAAGATCGGCGAGGTCATCGGGCCAAAGGGCAAGATCATCAACCAGATCCAGGAAGAGACCGGCGCCGACATCACCATTGAGGATGACGGCACCATCTACATCGGCGCGACCGATGGCCCATCGGCCGAGGCTGCCCGGACGGCGATCAACCAGATCGCCAATCCGACGATGCCGGAGATCGGCGAGCGTTACCTCGGTACTGTCGTGAAGACCACCACCTTCGGTGCCTTCATCTCGCTGGTGCCTGGCAAGGATGGCCTGCTGCATATCTCAGAGGTCAAGAAGCTCGCTGGCGGAAAGCGCATCGAGACCGTCGAAGACGTGCTGAAGGTCGGCGACAAGGTGCAGGTCGAGATCAAGGAGATCGATCCTCGCGGCAAGCTGTCACTGGCGCCCGTACTCGAAGAGGCGACGGCCTAGTCACGCATGGCGAGAGCTCGCACCACCACTCTGCTCAGGGAGGACGACGGCAGCATTGTCTGCCGCACCGTCCTCCCTGGCGGATTGCGCATTGTCACGCAGCAGGTTCCTGGCGTGCGCTCGGCGGCCTTCGGCATCTGGGTGACGGCTGGATCGCGGGATGAGACTGCAGCGCAGCATGGCTCAGCCCACTTCCTCGAGCACCTGCTGTTCAAGGGCACGTCGCGACGCAGTGCGCTTGAGATCTCGTCCATGGTCGAGGCTGTCGGTGGAGACCTCAACGCCTTCACGGGCAAGGAGCTCACCTGCTACCACGCCAAGGTGCTCGATCGCGATCTGCCGATGGCAATCGATGTCGTCTGCGATGTCGTGACTGACGCCCTTCTCCGTGCCGCAGACATCGAGGACGAGCGCGGTGTCATCCTCGAGGAGATCGCGATGTACGAGGACGATCCAAGCGATCTCGTCCATGATGACTTCTCATCCCTTGTCTATGGCCAAACACCGCTGGGTCGACCCATCCTTGGAACCACGGATTCGATCCGTGGCCTGAGTCGTGCCACGATCCGCGGGTTCTACCGCAAGCACTACCAGCCTTCAGCGATGGTGGTCTCGGCCGCGGGCAATGTCGACCATGCCGATGTCGTCAAGCGGGTTCGGGCCGCATTCGATCCCTTCCTCGATCCGGGTGCCGCTCCCAAGCCACTGCGGATCTCCAAGAGGACACCCGAGATGGGCACCGGCGTTGCACTCAACTCCCGACCAACCGAGCAGGCCAATCTCGTGCTGGGAGTCCCTGGCCTGGCCCGAGGTGACGAGCGTCGCTACGCACTGGCAGTGCTGACGACGGCCTTCGGCGGCGGTATGAGCAGCCGGCTCTTCCAGGAGGTTCGCGAGAAGCGCGGACTCGCCTATTCGGTCTACGCCTTCAGCCAGGGCTTCTCGGACAGCGGCATGATCGGCTTGTATGCAGGCTGCCTGCCAGCCAAGGTGCCCACCGTCCTCGAGGTGTTCAAGGAGCAGATCGACCTGCTCGTCGCGCACGGCCTGACCGACGATGAAGTGGCGCGGGGCAAGGGCCAGGTGCGCGGGGCCACCGTTCTGGGGCAAGAGGACACCGGCGCCCGCATGAATCGCATCGCCAAGGCTGAGCTGCAGGGCGAGGACCTCCTGAGCATCGACCAGCTGCTCGAGCGGGTCGACCGGGTCACCACGGCAGACGTCCATGCCGTCGCTGCTGACCTCCTCTCGGTGCCGGCAAGCCTGGCTGTCATCGGTCCGTTCCAGGACGCCGCTGCCTTCTCCGTGAACTAGTAGTGTCGCGCCATGAGCGCAGCAGGTCAGATCAAGGTGGGCGTGGTCGGTGCACGTGGGCGCATGGGTCAGACCGTGATCCAGGCTGTCTCTTCCGCTGATGATCTCGTCCTCGCCGCTGCCGTCGACCAGGGCGATGACATCAACCTCGTGAACGACTGTGATGTCGTCGTCGACTTCACCACGCCGAGCGTCGTCATGCCAACTCTGCAGCATTGCATCGAGCAGGGCGTGCACTGTGTCGTTGGCACGACAGGGTTCGATGATGGCCGTCTCGCGCAATTGCAGGCCTGGCTGTCGTCGAAGCCAGGGGTGGGAGTGCTGATCGCACCGAATTTCGGCGTCGGCGCAGTGCTCATGATGCAATTCGCCCAGTTGGCTGCGCCCTACTTCGAGTCAGTCGAGATCATCGAGCTGCATCATCCGGACAAGGTCGATGCGCCTTCGGGCACCGCCCGCCGCACTGCGGAGCTGATCGGCGCGGTCCGCAGCGACCGGGGCGTGGCCAAGAGCCCTGACGCGACCTCCCAGGAGCTCCAGGGGGCTCGCGGAGCCTCGGTCAATGATGTGCGGGTGCATTCGGTGCGTGCCCGCGGACTGGTCGCGCATCAGGAGGTCATCTTCGGCGGAGTGGGCGAGACGCTGACGATTCGGCATGACTCCATGGATCGCACCTCGTTCATGCCCGGAGTCCTGCTGGGCATCAGGAGTGTTGCCAAGCATCCGGGGCTGACCGTGGGGCTTGACTCGTACCTGGACTGACCGCCGCACCTTGATTGGTTGCTGCGGGCATAACGCCCTTTGTCCTGGTATCGGGCCCTGTTGGCTGGACGTGCGTGTGAGTTTCCACTCCAATATGCCAGCCGGCGAGTGCGGGGGACTCGCCGGATTTTTCATGCCCGGCCCTCGTGGCTTCCTCGTCGTCATGCAAGTCGCGGATAGGGTTCACCGGTGGACGTGATCTTTCGCAATGACGTGACCGTTGAGCTCGTACGATCGAGTGCCCGTGATGCTGATGTGGTCTTCGCGGCGCGTGTCTCAACGGCTGGGGAGCAGTCCCTCGATGACGTCCAGGCCGATGCCACGGGAGCCAAGGGGCTCATCAACTACCTCATGCGTGAACGTCATGGCAGCCCCTTCGAGCACAACTCGATGACGTTCTTCGTCCAGGCGCCGATCTTCGTCTGGCGTGAGCACATGCGTCATCGAATGGCCAGCTACAACGAGGAATCGGGTCGATACCGCGAGCTCAAGCCGGTCTTCTACGTACCAGCCCGGGAGCGCAACATCATCCAGGTCGGCAAGACGGGCGCCTATGAATTCCTGCCGGGTGACGACCACCAGTACACCCTCATCGAGGAGCGCATGCGCGAGTCGTGCACGCAGTCATACCGGGCCTACAAGGAGATGCTCGACGCCGGAATAGCCCGCGAGGTCGCACGCATGGTGCTGCCCGTCTCCATCTACTCCAGTGCCTATGTCACGGTCAATGCCCGCTCGCTGATGAACTTCCTGTCCTTGCGCCGCAAGGCTGAAGGCTCCCATTTCCCTTCCTATCCCCAGCGCGAGATCGAAATGGTCGCCGAGCGGTACGAAGAGGAATGGGCCCAGCTCATGCCGCTGACACAGGCGGCATTTGTGGCCAACGGTCGAGTCTCCCCGTAACCCAAGTACCCTCGTACCCATGCCCGGACCACAGAGTGAGCGCGCGCCCTTCGGGCTGATGCTTTCGGCCATGGTCACGCCGTTCCTTGCTGATGGCTCCCTGGACCTCGATGGGGCGCAGGCCCTGGCCTCGCACCTGGTCGACAATCTGCGCCATGACGGACTTGTCATCAATGGCACCACTGGTGAGTCGCCGACAAAGACCGATGAGGAGGATGTCGCGGTCCTGAGGGCGGTGATCGAAGCCGTTGGCGATCGGGCCACGATCATCGCTGGCGTCGGCACCAACGACACCGCGCACTCGATCGGAGCTGCTCGGGCTGCCCAGGCTGTTGGCGCACATGCAGTCATGGCGGTCACCCCGTACTACAACCGTCCGTCCCAGGCAGGACTCATCGCCCACTTCCATGCAATCGCCGATGCCACTGACCTGCCGATGATCACCTATGACATTCCCAAGCGCACAGGCACGGCGATAGAGACCGAGACCTTGGTGCGCATCGCAGAGCATCCGCGAATCATCGCGAACAAGGACGCCAAGGGGGATCTCGAGGCTTCTCAGTGGGCCATGGCACGCACCGATCTGGCCTGGTACTCAGGCGACGATGCGCTGAACCTGCCGCTGCTCGCACTTGGGGCCGCCGGGATGATCTCTGTCGTCGGGCACATCGTCGGAGATCGATTGGTCGAGATGGCATTGGCATTCGCAGCGGGTGATGTCGTGCGAGCCCGTGAGATCAACTCAGCGCTGCTGCCGGTCTACACCGGGATGTTCCGAGCCCAGGGAGTGGTCATGACCAAGGCTGCCCTGGCCGAGCTCGGCCTGCCGGGGGGCCCCGTGCGACTGCCACTGCTTGACGCCACAGCCGACCAGCGCGCGCAGTTGCGCTGCGACCTGGCCGATGGCGGCGTCGCTGGATTCAGTTCATGATCCATAGCGAGCTTCCACCGCCACCACCACTGGCCGAGGGCGCAGTGCGCATCTATGCCCTGGGCGGGCTGGGCGAGATCGGCCGCAATATGACGATCTTCGAGTTCGGCTCCAGGCTGCTCGTCCTGGACTGCGGGGTGCTGTTCCCCGAGGACTCCCAGCCAGGTGTCGACCTGATCCTGCCTGACTTCGGTCCCATCAAGGAACGCCTCGCGGACATCGAGGCAGTTGTGCTCACCCACGGGCACGAGGATCACATCGGCGCCCTGCCGTATCTGCTGAGGCTTCGCCAGGACATCCCGATCTTTGGATCCAGGTTCACCCTGGCCCTGCTCGAGAGCAAGCTGCGCGAGCATCGCATCAAGGCCCAGACCACCCAGATCATGGAGGGTGAACGCCTTCAACTGGGTCAGTTCGATCTTGAGTTCCTTGCGGTCAATCACTCGATTCCCGATGCGATGGCCCTTGCCATCCGCACTCCTGGCGGCGCCATCCTGCACACGGGCGACTTCAAGATGGATCAGATCCCCCTTGATGGCCGTATCACTGACCTCAACGGCTTTGCCCGCATCGGTGACCAGGGCGTTGACCTGCTCATGGTCGACAGCACCAACGCCGAGGTTCCCGGATTCGTCTCCAGCGAGCGCGATATCGAGCCAGTGCTCGATTCGGTGTTCCTGCGAGCCGAGGGGCGCATCATCGTCGCCTCCTTCGCCAGTCATGTCCACCGGATCCAGCAGGTCATCGACATGGCGGCGCTGCATGGCCGTCGCGTCGCCCTCGTCGGACGATCAATGGTGCGCAACATGGGTGTGGCGCGCGATCTGGGATTCCTCAAGATCCCTGGCGGCATCATGGTGACCGTCGATGAGCTCGCCGGGCTCCCCGACGACGAGACTGTCCTCATCTGCACCGGCTCCCAGGGCGAGCCGATGGCCGTGCTCTCGCGCATCGCCAACCGCGATCATCCGATCAGTGTCGGCCCGCAGGACACGGTCGTGCTGGCATCATCCTTGATCCCGGGCAACGAGAACTCGGTCAATCGAGTCATCAACGGTCTCACCAAGCTCGGTGCCCAGGTGGTGCACAAGGGCAATGCGCTCGTGCATGTCTCCGGTCACGCTGCAGCGGGGGAGCTGCGCTATCTCTACAACGTGGTCAAGCCGCGAAATGTGCTTCCGGTGCATGGTGAATGGCGCCACATGCGGGCAAACAAGGCGATCGCCATCGGTGTCGGCATCGAGCCTGATCGCATCCTGCTCGCCGATGACGGTGTCGTCGTCGACCTGATCGACGGCAGGGCATCGATCGTCGGCTATGTGCCGGTGGGCTTCGTCTATGTCGATGGGTCAAGCGTCGGGCATGTCACCGAGAACCTGCTCAAGGATCGTCGAGTCCTTGGCGAGGAGGGGTTCATCACCATCTTCGCCGCCGTCGACATGATCGAGTCCAAGGTGGTCGCGGGTCCCGAGATCCACGCCCGCGGCCTGGGACTCGAGGACGAGGCCTTCGACGACATCATCGCCCAGGTGCAGGTGCTGCTCGAAGAGGCGCTCCGCGATGGCGTGACCGAGGTGCATGACCTGCAGCAGCGGGTGCGTCGTGTCGTGGGCAAGTGGGTCAACACCCAGCATCGCCGACGCCCGATGATCGTTCCGGTCATCGTTGAGGGATAGCGGTCGCCTTCGGCGCCGCATCTACACTTCAGCCATGTCAGTCCTCAACATCCGCCTCTTCGGTGATCCCGTCCTGCGCTCGCCTGCCGCGCCGGTCACCACCTTCGATCGTGAGCTGCGCAGGCTCGTCAAGGACCTCACCGACACCATGATGGATGCGCCAGGCGCAGGACTGGCCGCACCTCAGATCGGTGTGTCACTGCGGGTGTTCACCTTCTGGGTCGACGATGAGCTGGGCTACCTGATCAACCCTGATCTCGACCTCTCCGAGGAGCTCCAGGATGGCGAAGAGGGCTGCCTGTCGCTGCCCGGGCTGGCGTACGACACCAAGAGAGCCATGCGCGTGGTGGCCAAGGGCATGAACATGTACGGCGAGCCGGTCGTCATCGAGGGAAGCGAGCTCAAGGCTCGGGCGATCCAGCATGAGACCGATCACCTCGACGGCATCCTGTTCATCGATCGCCTCGACGAGGTCGCCCGCAAGGCAGCGATGAAGGAGATTCGCGAGTCAGAGTGGTTCGGCGAGCTTCCCCCGGTTCACCTGAGTCCCCATCCCATCAATGCGAAATGGCTGTAGTCGCTTGCGCTGTGTCTTTGCGGGAACACCGGAGGTGGCGGCAGTAGCACTGCGTGCGCTGCTGGAGACCGATCACGAGGTGGTCGGCGTCATCACGCGGCCTGATGCCCCTGCTGGCAGGGGTCGGAGCCTGCAGCGCAGCCCAGTCGCGCGCGTGGCTGATGAGCGTGGCATTGCCGTGCTGTGCCCCGAGTCGTTGAAGGATCCGGAATTCCGGTCGGCCCTCGCCCAGCTAGCGCCCGATTGCATCCCTGTCGTTGCCTACGGCAACCTGGTGCCGCAAGACCTGCTGG
>Ga0172380_10006614_pt1 | contig 13394 bp, 34 predicted proteins | sample Leawe162metaG_FD_119747 | JGI IMG/M metagenome (GOLD analysis project Ga0172380, IMG submission 119747) | Leachate microbial communities from a municipal landfill in Southern Ontario, Canada - Leachate well 162 metaG | ecosystem: Engineered > Solid waste > Landfill > Unclassified | place... | reverse complement strand
CCTGATATGCAAATCAGTTTAGAGGTGCGCCAGGAATGTGCATCTGTGGCTTTGTACCTTTTATCACCAATCATAATAATGACTGGGGTGTCTGGGTCTAAGCCATTGTCTATGACATTTCTGAGTTCTTGGTATGTTAAGCAGTCTTTCATTCTTTCATACCTCCTTATTTATTTAGTGTCTCTATAGATGGACAATAAAAAACCCAGATTAGCGGTTAAACTAATCTGGGTCAGGCTGAATTAGTCCATCTGAAAATAAACGGGGCAATCACAATTCATGCAATGTACATGGTTACCAGGAATTATGAACTTATTTCGGATATAAAAAGCATTCTCACAGTTGGGACAGTGGACGACTTGGAATTCCTTTGCTTCCAATTCATCAAAACTTGGATCGAATTCCCATATAATCACATTTGGATAGATCTCCATATTTTCATCCTCCTTATTTATTTAGTCAGTTAAATACAGCGCCAAACTTACCAGTTCATTACAATCCGGCCAACATGGTCCAATCTCTTCCATCCAACTCAGCCAGTACCAGAAAGTCTTATTCATTTCACATCCCTCCCAAAGCTTTCCCAATCTCCTGTCCGATGTACCAGTAAAGTCGCCCAACTCCATATGCATACAGTCCTAAGACTGCTGCGGTTAAACACAAACAAATCAGTCGGGTTTTCATTTCAACCTCCATATTTATTGAATGGTAATTCATCCAGGCAAGAGTTAAACTCAGTTAATGTTCTTGCCAGTTGTAGATTCCTGTCGGAATTGAGCTTGTTCTTTGCCTGTTCTCTACTGCACCGATATCTGTGCCGTAGTACTCTTATTTTGTCTCCGTAGGTCATATAGTTTTCTCCTTTCAGATTAATTTCAATTTTAACATCCATCTATAAATAGGCAATAAAAAAGCCCACTAGCTAACTTCACTGGTGGGCTTTATCAGTTATTGGACACACCAACTGGTGCGTGATAATTTATCATGTACCAAGTTTCCTTATGATTTCCATATTAGAGTTCATAAGAAACATAGGAATTTCACCAAAACAACTTGGATATATTTCGTAGAATTCGGCTGAGAACCGAATTCCATTTTCAGATAAAATTCTACGAAGTTTTCTTCTCACAGCTTTTACCGTATTGGTGTTGGTTTCTGCTGGGAAACTTACGATAACTGCACCGGAATCGTAAGAAGTTACTTTGGTCTTCTGTGCACCTGTGATCCTTTGGAGAAATCCTCTCACAGTTCTGGAGACTTCTTCCCCTTGGAAATATAGTGCCCCAGGCAAAACTGCTCTACTTTCCAGAATTAAAGTTTTCATTTTAATTTCTCCTAAATAGGAATTTAACTTCCTTATAAATAGGCAATAAAAAAACCCACCAAGTTTCCTCGGTGGGCTGTGGTTCCCTACGGGCAAAGATCTATGGCAAATTTATCTACTTTCATAGTGAGTAATTTGTCTCCATCATGCCCATAAATAATTATTTCAAATTTTCCATCCCCATCCACGTTGGTGATACAAACTGAGGTTTTTCCTGTGGATTCATCAGGATAATTTCCTAATTTTTCTTTCAGATCACAATAGGGGTTTGAAAACCCCTCCATTAAAAACATGCAGTCGGTTAGATTTTCACCAAATGGGCAACCTTGTTCTTCACATTGAGTTCTCTTCATTTTCCATTCCTCCTCATTATAAACTACGGTTAAACAAGACTTCTCCAATATTTTCAATTTAAAAATCCACACAGTCCTATTTATAGGATAATTTCAATTTCCAATTTCTGAAATTTTCAATTTTCATTTCAGAGGAAATTTCAATTTCCTATAAACCTGGAAAACTGTTCCCTATAAATAGGCAATAAAAAACCCCAAGGCTTTTACGCCTTGGGGTTTTGTCATAATATTACAGTCAGGGACGAAATACATCGGGGTGTCGATCATACCCTTCGATATGATCTCCACAATTTCCAAACTCGTCAGAGCTAAAAACAGCTTCACGCCTTTTACCAGACTCATCTGAGGTTGGGTGAATACCATCTTTATCCTGAAAGAAATCTGTTCCTGGGACATCCACTCCAGGAAATGGAGCATATTGAATTCCACAAACTGAGCAAATCATAATTATCCTCCCATCATAGTTATTTAAGGTTAACGGTTTAACATAACTCCCACCTTACAACGATTTCTCATTGTGTAAAGCTTTCCTCAGTTTAACAGCTTCCACTACCAGGGAAAACTTATTTCTGATACCTGCAATATACTCTTTTGAAACGGTTTTCTTTTGCCTGGAAGTTTTTGTGGCTGGCATATCGCGAATAATTTCGCGCACCAGCTTATTTATACAGATGTTAGCAGACCTCACCGAGGTAAATTCTCTTGGCATAATCTTGCCACCATACTTAGCTTTTACCATTTATTTATTCTCCTTATTTATTAAATCCCATACACCTTATTTATGGGAACGGTTAAACACAATCCAATTTTAAAACCAAATCTCATCCTTCCTATTTATGGGAAAAATGCCCATACATCCTATTTATTGCAGAATTAAAATGCCCATACGTCCTATTTATTGGAGTCTTTCACAACTAGAAATAGGACGCGGCATAAGTGATACAAGTGCACAAGCAAGACCCGGAGTGAATAGCTATGAATCTAGATATTCAGATATTCTAATATAAGGATATTAGAATAAATCGGGTTAACCCGGAAAATAGCCTATCTATAAATAGTCAAAATTTTGACGCTAAAAAGCCAAAAAAATATGCCAAAAAAATTGACAATTAAAACGTCAAAATTTTGGCATAATTTCAGGGCAATAAAAAACCCGGAAACCGATTAAGGTTTCCGGGTTAACCCGTATTAGGCAAGGTGGACGTTTGCCAAGGTGCTTTTTACTTCGGACCGCGGCGCGCTGGCCAGGGGAGCAACGGGGCTTTTCTTGATAAAATCATGTTTAACAGGGGAGAACACGTAATTCCTGTTAAACCAGCTCACATGCCCCTTGATTTTGGATTCCTTCAAATCCCCGACTTTCCCGGTTTCGGCCATATACTTGAAAATTGTGTTCGGCTGGACCGCTTCCGGGAAACCCGCGGCAACAAATTCAGAGATAACCGCGTTTACTTTGGCGCCTTTCCCGGAAACGCGCATGCCATACTTATCGACTTCGGCCTTTTCCCGGTTAACCGTCTTTTTCTCAGTTTTCGCCTTGATCGGATTTTTTGCTAAAAATTCCTGAATTTTGGTATTCATTTTGTTATTCTCCCAATTTTGGATTTTTAAAACATGCCTCTATAAATAGGACAAAAAAACCGCGTTCCCCAAAATTGCCTAATATCCATGTTCGGATTAAAAAGGCAATAATGAGAAACGCGGCTATAAATCAAAATCATTTTCTATCAGGTAATTTTATAATCGGCTTTATCAAGATTTTTAAATCAGAATCGCATAATAGCAAACCGTTATTTTGTTTAACCAGAAAAACATTTTATGTTTTAAATTTCACGTTTGCGGAATATTGCCAAAACTTCACGGTTAAATTTTGGCAATCCCATGTAAAATTATCCAAAGGCATAAAAACATAAAACATTTAATTCCGGGATAAACTTGATTTGTGCCTATCATTAATTCTGATAGCAAGGCAAGGCTAACCGACCGCGCCCATAAATCAAGATTCTTCCAAAACTTCCATATACCTGATTAAATTGTCAAGGATCGAATATGTTAATCCGTTCTCTTGCCTGCCCGCTTGCCTTGCCCGCTTCCCTGATTCGAAGCTTCTTGTGTCCGGGTTATTCCGGGTTAACCGGGTATGAGCGCCGGACCTTGAGAAGCTTACCCGTGAAAAATTGATACAAAATCACCTTATCAGAAACGGGTTAACCTGTAAACCATAAAATCACATAAAAGATAATTTTTTATCAATCCATTAAAATAACGGGTTAAACCATTAGGAATTATTATTACCTGATAATCAAAGTTACTTAATAATAATTCTTTATGGAGAATGATTATCCATAAGCTAATAAGGGAATTATTCACCTTGCCAGGGAATCAAGTCGCCATAGACCATTAGGTTAACTTCCAGGCACCTTGTGAGAGACAGTACCAGCGCGGGTTAACCTATATGGAATCAGGGAATCAGGGAATTGGGATTTTTCTTATCCTCCCCCAGCCCGCAAATTGCCTGTAATCTTGTCCTAGGACAAACCTCAAAATCAAGGCAAAGAAAAACCCTGTGCTCGTGATAAACACAGGGTTTTATGCTGGTGCCGGGTTAAGCCCATGGAGGGAAAATATTCACCATATAGGAAAATTCCCTATAGGGAAAATTAAGAATCAAGGCAAAATCAATCGCCTTGCCAGCGGCCTTAGATTAACTCACAAGCCCGAATCAAATCCACCTATCAAATCATAAGGGGTTAACCTGAATCAATCCACCACGACCAGCTCATGAGATATCGGGTTTTCTAACTTGTAAAGAAACAAGGGAACTATCATATGTGTAAAGGAAAGAACCTTGTAAAGAATCTGGCCACGGGTTATCCCTGATAAGTTTACAAGATTCTATACCAGGGAATCAGGTAAATAACCTTGTAAAGAAATAAAATAAAAATTATTATTAATCATAAAATAAAAATAACATAGGGCATAGACCTTAAAGGATAAGATACAAGCTAACGGGTTAAACCATCATGGATATTATCTTGTAAAGAAAATAAAAACATAATCGGTTATCTACCGAATCCAAAAAACATATAATGCCCGTGCCTCCCGGTTTAACCATACTCAGTAGAATTTCAAGCATCACTAGGCAACTAAACCTAAACCACACCACCATCACAACAAGCAAAATCCCTCTACAAGACTGGTGTCTTGTAGAGGGATTTAAACCTAAACCATATAGACCTACACCACAATTCTATCTCTGTATTAATTTATGTTTAAAGTTTTCTAAATCCACAATCATCTGTTCAGTTTCTTCCTTTATCATACGTTTATAGTTTGGAGCTAATCCCATATTAGTTATTGCATGAACACTTTGCCCATACAGTTCATTTTGATATGATCGTATTTTATGTTCCAGTAAATCATTTTTACCATCATAACACAAATAAAGCATTTCAGCACACCGCTAGACCGCAAGCTTCTTTGTATTAAATTCTTTCCTCTGTTCTTGCATGAAGAGATAATATGCAGCATCAGAATCAGTTCTTAAAATCACACCGATATTATTAACACCCTGTAAGTGAGCTTGATATCCAGATAATCTGAAACTTGTAGAAGTATCGATATACCACTTTGATCTGGCTTTAATCCAATCCCTTTGCTCTAGTGGAGAATTTGGTAATTCCCCACACATAAATTGGATTAGAAATGTCTCATGATCAATCACTTTGTTTTTCCAGATTTCCTTGTTTTTCCACAAGTCTTCTCTAATAAGGATAATCTGGTTTTTGTATTCTTCACCACTAAGCAAATATTTCATGTCAGCATATCCCCTTTTGGATACTGAATATTAAAAATACCCAGTATGATTTTTAGTTCCTTCATTAGCTCCAATATATCACCAACTGTGAATAACTTTTGTATAGAATCCCCTACCTCCTCCACTTGATATTTAACAAACACACTGTTTAAATCCATTGCTGCTCTTTTTGCTGAAGTGATTCTCTCCTGCAAAGTTTTTATTTTGGCTTGTAAATCAATCAGATCAGCATTATCTTCTTCTCCTTCAAAGTATTTAGATGCCACCTTTCTGATATCACCATGGAACTCTCTACGACGCTGTTCCGTTGTAGCTCCTGTCCTTTTTGTTGGCTTCCCTGTCTTTCGTTCAGCAGACACTTTTTCTGCAATAATCAGCTGCTCCTCCTTTGGAATTTTCTTTTCCTTCATTATTTTTTTAAACTCTTTTCCCTCACTTACAGTTCCAAATGCTTCTACAGCAGTACGATTGATTTCTTCATCTAATAGAGTGTTTAAAGCGTCCTGTATTTTCCACTGTTCCCAGCCCTTACCTAAGAATTCATGTATAGTAGTCTGACCAACACCCTTCTTTGAAGCAGCAAAAGATGCTTTACTATCAATTCCAATACTGCTAATAAATTTATTAGCAGTATTTATAGCATCCTCCCATGATTCGTACTTAGCTAATTCCCCATCAAGAAATTCTTTAGTGACAAGAACAGTTTCATTTAGAACTGCTATAGACATTTTCCATTGCTGAAAATTTTCATTAGCCATCATTTGTAACATAGTAGCATCATCAAGATTTCTGATTGGTATATCTATCTCAGTTATAGATAGTTCTTGAATAGCTACTAATCTATGATGTCCATAAGCAAGTTGATACTTTCCTTTTAGTTTTGGATGTGGACGAGCCACTACATTATCCCAAAATCCAGTTTGTTCTATAGAACTTTTTAGAATTTCAACTTTAGAACGTTCTATTGGATATTTATCAATCCTTCTAAATGGATTTGGTAGTATATCATTCACTTTGATTCTCATACAAAATATCCTACATCAGAATTAAATTTTTTACCATGTTTTTCTTCCCATTCGGTGATTTCTTCAATCAAAGTTTTGAATTGTTCTTCCCTGTCTGGTGGGGTATCTTTCCGTTTATTCAGCCAATCACCAACAGCTTGAGCAGACACATCAAATAATTTAGCTATTTTGCTATTTGATATATGACGTTCTTTGAAAAACAACTTCCTACCAATCAACTTTGGAGTTGGTGGTTTTCGTTTAGGTTTTGGAATTTGGCTTTTGTCCAACTGACTTAAATCAAATTTCATAATCACACCTCTTTTAGTCTGTTTTATATATTATAAACCTAAATAAGGATTTGATAAAGTTTTATTTTTTAATACAATATTTCAGTCACAAAATTTTGGGGAGTATTTTAAGGTCCTTTACTAGTCCAAAATATAGGTTATAATTATATGAGTATCCAAGCCTTAAAAAATTTGGGGTGTATATTTAATCCCCTACTAGTCTCCAGGTTATAATTAATATGAAAGACATAGATCTCATAGAGCTATTTGCCATAAAACCCAAAAAACCCAAACCACCTACTGATATAGATGATCTGATCGAATTTTTTGAGAAGAGGCAAATCACTGTGTATAAGTTAGCTCAGGTACTGGATATCAGTAGTGCTGGAGTTTATGATTGGTTCAATGGTAAATTTAAAGTACCGAAACATCACAAAAAGAATTTATATGCTATACAACAGATATTTATTGACTGGGAAAATGAACATGGTATGATATTTAATAGTGAGGAGCATTTACTAAAACAAAAGGCTGATATAGATCAACCTAAAACCAAACCACCTACACCGAAGATTGTACTACCAAAGTTTGCTACTGTACCATTACACGATTGTCCATATGCTAAAGACGGTTTAAATTTTGGTTTAGATTATAATGAATATGATGTCTGTGATGATTGTTTTCTGAGTACAGCTTGTCTACGGTACAAAAAGCGATATGAATCTTGGAGTAAAACAAAATGAACTGTCCATACTGTGATGCTAAAATAACTCATGTGCTGGAATCTGGTGGTGTTAACTTTGGTGTCAGAATACCTATTTATGAATGCGGTTCACATTATGATCTACAGGAATTCTACCGTACCGACAAATGTTTTGAAAATGAGAAAAGAAAGGGGGAATATGATGATAGTATTTCGCTTGCTTAGAGTTTCAGTTGGAATTGTAGTTGGTATGATTATTGGAGGTTGTTTACAATTTCTTGTAGATCCATTGAACTGGTGGCTTCCATGGGTCATGTTGGGATTAGGGTATGCCATGACTTGGTTAGTTGATAGTTTGACAACCAAGGAGAATTCAGGATTTTAGAATGACTAAAGATTTTTATGGTAGTGGAGGAAATGATGGCTAAAATTATCCCATTTACAGGTATTACTAAACTTGACCTTGAGCCAGACTTTTTATTAGAAAATTTTAAGGGTGTGTTTGAAGGATTTATTATTGCGGGGTTTGGTAAAGATGGAGAAGAAGTTCTTGCTTCTTCTTATGCTGACGGTGGGACAGCTCTCTGGTTAATAGAACGATTCAAAAAGAGATTGATGGAAGCAGCGGAATGGAAACCAGAATAAATAGGAGATTGAAATGACAGACCATATAATTAATCTACAAGAAGTCGTATTGATCTTCTCCTGTCCATTTTGTGGGAAAATCAACAGTATCTCAGGTGAGAATTTAACTATAGATTATCAATATGATTATGGTGGGAATTTTATGGATGAGACTTTGTTATCTCTAACTTGTAGTGAATGTGATGAGGATTCGGTGTTAGTCTTATGAACCTACTAAATAATAAATTGAGTGATTATATTGCTGGTCGTGTCTCTTTATCAGAATTTGTAGTCTGGTTCGTGCCCACATATTGGAATATTGATTCCATAAATGAGAAGGAATTATCTCAAATAGTATATAAGATAGAATTGGAATTAGCTGAGTACACGTATGGACATTGGACTGAGGATGAGTTGAAAGAGCATCTTAATACCGTTGTCCGTGGAATGGTTCCACATGAAGAAAAAGAAAATTAAATTGTCAACAAGCAGTGGAATTGTTTGGAAACCATGTTCCTTGTGCAGATGTATTAATGTTCAATCCTGTCCATGCAAACATCTATGTGTCCAAAAATATCCTTTGGGTGGTTGTCCTTGCTTCACTTGTGATAAGGAGATAGATTATGGCAATCAGACTAAGAACAGTTGATGGTTATAGAATTGCATTATGTGCTGTGGAATCAGATCCCAAAGATGGAGATCTGTACCTGGATGATAATGATCATTATGCCTTAGCTGCAAAATTTGCATGGGATTGGCAAGATGAGACAATAGATATGATTTATGGACTACAGTGGGAATTAATGGAAACTCAGAAAGTGAGGGATGCTGAGGAAGAATTGCAAAAGTGGTTGGATGGTAGAGGATAATATTTAATGTGGTACTGTAGGGTTGGAAGCTCCCTACAACCTCCTGTAAGCCCGCTCACGGAGTTTTAATTGTGAATTAATAGGTTATATAGGGTTTTTAGTAAACGGCTCACCAGCGAGCTTACACGTCGTCATTTCTAATTGAATTGGATTACAGATGGGATAATTAGGTTGGAAAAATTTAGTGGGGTTGGATTTTCGTACTCAATAGTCTCTTATAAATAAAAAAGAGTGCAGATACCCGTTACAGGTATCTACACTCTTCAAGTTTTAGATTATTATAATTTCTTCCCTCCCAATCTACATTTTCTCTTTGGACAACCTACTTCACTATCTCCTATATCTTTAGTGCATCCAGCACAAGTCCATGATAGAAACAAATTAGGTTGTATTAGAGATTCAATATAGGCTAAATAATTAGGAGTTAGAGCTTCTATAATTTTCTGTTTTACAGTCCCAGATTCTCCCCATCCATATTCCATACTGGTTTCATATGGACAATCTGTAGGTATGATATAAAGAGTATTAAAAACAGGAGAAATATTCATATCTATGCCCTACCAGTTGGAGACATTGTGTTTTCTTTCTCAATCATTCTCAGATCCCCTTCTTTTTCCAAATCCTTCAAATTGTATTCTTTGAAATAACCATTATCCAGTACATCAGTAAAGAAATCTATTACTGGATCTAATAATTCAGCAACTTCATTTGATTTGTTCTGAATAAATTCCTGGGCAATTTGTAATTGATCTAGCCAGTCCTCTATGGTTTCTTTTTCTAAAGACAGGCTTGTAAATTCCATGGTTTCATTTTCTTCTGACATATAATTCTCCCTTGTAATTTTTATCATAAAATTTTATTATAACGTCTTACATAATTCCAATGCTTGTTCTTGTGTGAATCCTTGTGACTTTAATGCCTCAAATTTAGCATGAATCATTTCTGCATAGATACTGTAAAATTCTATTATGGTTGGCAGTTCTTCTCTCAGTTGTCGTATAGCATCCTTAGTGATAGATGGGTTTGATCTACCTTGAAATAGTCTTAGATTATCTTTGGTCATTTCTGGTCTCCCATAGAATATAATTAATTTCCTTCAATTCCTCAATCAGTGCAAGCATTAATTCCACGTTTGCACGGTTTATTAGGTTCTTGTCTACATATCCAAACACCCTTGCTTTTAGATCTTCAATTGGTTCTGACATATCTTCTATCTCCCATACGAAAACCAGGACATCTACAAGGTATAGATTTTTCTATTGGTGGTATGAAATTACCATAAATCTGATATTCCCTTCCTGTGCATCTATAGACAACAAAGGTCTGAAACTGCCATTCATCTGATGATCAGTGGTTCCAAATTCAGCAAATGCTTTTAGGATTATAATTTCTGCATCTGCTTTATGTATTTTAAGATTACAGTATTCAGATGTTAAAACCCATTGGTGTTTAGAAGCATCTAATTCATGAGTTCCTTCGCAGGTTTCACTTCCACAAGTAGGGCATTTACTTGACTCTATGGCAGAGGTATTATTGGGTTCGGTAATTATAGGTAATTTAAAAGCATTGGGACATCTACGTTCTAATTCCTTTTCATAGTTCTTTGGTCCAATGGGTTCCCATGGCTGTCGTGTCATATTTTCCCCTTCATTGCCAATTGAGCTTTTAGCCGTTTGTTTTCATCTTCCAAATCAGCTATCCTTTCCATTATACGGACAGTTTTCATAAAATCCATCATTGGGGTTTCACTGCGTTTACGATATAGATCTATTTTCCTAAGACTTATAGTTATAGGATGTCCTTTTTTCATTCGTTCTCCCGTAGAAATTCAGTGATATCAGATAGAATATCATACCAAGGGTCTGGTGGTCGAGATTCTGGGTTAATAATTCTGGCTAACAAGGCTTTTGCTTCATATAGTTTCTGTTTGTAGATATTAAGTTCAACTTCATATTCGTTAAGTGCAGTTCTTTGTGACTGTAACATTTTATAAAGCTGAATATTTTCAGCACCTTCACGACCATATAGTTGTCGGTCTGATGGTTCATAATTTATCTTAGTATCTTCATTCATATTGGCTCCCAAAACTCTAATGTCACGATGTACATTATTAGACAAAACACAGTTGACCAATAACCATTACGTTGATACATTTCTTTGATTGTCCAATGTGGTGTCATAATTTTTACTTTCCTTTCATGATATTCTTAATTTCAGGATGGTCGAGCAATTTATCAATTTCATTACATTCAGTACAATTACAACCTGAAAGATGAATTTTAGACCTCCACGCAATATTTCTTAATAACTTTACCGACTTTTGCAACAAATCTTGGAGGTTGGAGAGTCTGATTCCTAATCTACCAACTGTTTCTGCTTTCTCGTTCATACATTCACAAAGAGGGCAGTTGTCACCTTCCTCGTCATTCAAGTCTTTGTGTAATTCACAATATTCCATCTCATTCCTCCCCAAATCCCAATTCTGCGCCACACTCAGGACAATTCCTGTCTATATCACAAACTCCAAACACTTTAATAAAGAACGTTTGCCAGCTTGTGTATCCACAATTAGGACAGCATATTTGTACAGTCTTGCCTTCAGTCTCAAATATTGCTGTCTTTCCTGCAAAAGGACCATTAGTAATTTTAATTTCTTTGAAGTTGGTCATTTTCTTTTACCTCTAAATTAAATAGTCTATTTAACAGTTCTGGGATCCTATCTCGCTGTTTTTCAGCATATTCCAGTTGAGACTTTACAACACAATATTCACACCACATAAGACTAATACCATGGATGAAACTCATTTCATCTGTAGACCAAATTTGAGTAGCTTCTCTTATACCACACTTTTCACATTTCATTATGCAGTTTCCTATTTAACAGGTGTCAAAATTCGCATATCTATATGTGGATATGATGACCACATTCCCATTTCCTGTATTGGTGTGGTAATATATTGAACTGTGAATTTACGATCTTTAGCCGCTTCATAAATTAAATCATTCAATTTGTTTACTGTTTGGTAGATTTCACTGACCAATTCGCTGTCTGTCATATTATCCCCTTTAGATTTTCTTCAAATATATTATGATAGACTATTTCTGGTTCATACATTTTCCAACAAGTACTACATATTATACCATGTTCTTCGTGATAATCCTTATAATGTATTATACCATTTAAAGGACAGTCACATTTAGGTATATATTTTATAGTTGCATATACCAAGTTTTTAAACATATAATTTCCCTCATATTTTCATATCAAATTCATCATAACATGACCAACAAGGTTCAGCATCCATATATCCATCTAAATAAGTACCTATAGGATCAAAATAAGTATTATGAAGTTTGCAATAATATAAACCTGTTTTAGTTTTCTCCCATCGTTCTGATTTGGCTTTTTCAAATCCATCCCAGTCAAAGGCATATCCAACCCATTCTTTTTTATTTATCCTAATCCTCCTCCATATAAACATTGAATACAAATTCAGTAAACAGTCTCCACGGCATCTAGTCCAGATAACCAGCCTCAAAATCTTTCCAGGCTCTACTATCTACTACTGGATCACTTCCTCCTGCTGACATTTGGTATATGCGTAGTAATTCATGCTTACCATCACGTAGGATGCTCTGTTTGGTCACAGATACAAACTGTATAATTTTGCCCATCATTGAGACTCAATTGCAGCCAACGCTGCTAGGATGATGGCGTCAGGGAGGTTGTCGGCTGATGCTGTCCCCGCTTCAACCAAATATAAACTCTCTGTTTTATAAAATTGAGCGGCAGTGATCCCGTTTAGAGTATAAGTATTTCGCATATTCTAACCTCTTAGCCAACCTTTCACAGTTGGCACAGTACTGCGACGTTCCTGGCTTGTCTATTTCTGGCATGGTTTCTCCTTTATCACCGCTTCAAGTTTGGGGAGAAGGGCGGTGGCTTTCCGATGTGCCGGAAGAAAAGCCATTACTCCTAACAAGCATACACGTTCTCTTGCCTTAACTATCTCCTGTACCACCTTCGTCGCCTCCCGGATCAGTTCGGCTTGGACTGTAAGTCGAGATTCCAAAATTTCAATTTCATTGGTGTGGTCTTTATTCTTAAATAAGTACAGAAAATCATCAATTTCTTTATCCAGCCTCTCCATTTCTGCTGATAATGAATGTGGAACTCTTCGCAGCAATTCCTCTGCAACAGCTAATCTCTGGTGGAGTTGTTCACTCAACTCCCGATATCGTTCAGCCTCTTTTAACATGAGGGTGTATTGGATATGTAGGATTTTCTCGTATTCCGATTTTGCACAGTAGATTTTTACTGGGTCGTCATTCATAATTTATCCCCTTTCTAATTTCATCCTTTTGGTTCTATCCACTTTATATTACTTTTCTGTATTTTAATTTTGTCTG
>Ga0172380_10006613_pt1 | contig 13395 bp, 12 predicted proteins | sample Leawe162metaG_FD_119747 | JGI IMG/M metagenome (GOLD analysis project Ga0172380, IMG submission 119747) | Leachate microbial communities from a municipal landfill in Southern Ontario, Canada - Leachate well 162 metaG | ecosystem: Engineered > Solid waste > Landfill > Unclassified | place... | reverse complement strand
CTTGGTTTTACTAATCGGCCAACTCGGCATATCAGGGTATTTTTTCTGCAAAGCTTTAAATTTAATTGTACTAATCTCCAAATTCTTAAAGAATGAGCCGGCGTTTGGCATTTTCACCGGATTAGGCAATTTTTCTGTCCTAATAATCTTAATAGTAGCCGCCAAATCTTTCAAACTGGGCTTCTTGATGCCTTGCTCCAAGAGATGAGTACGAATAGCACCATAGTCAAGCTGTAAGGCAGCTTTTTTCTGTAATTTAAAAGTCACGGCATAAATAAAATACTTCCCTTTCAGTTTATTTTTAAAAACACTCTCCCGATAAGCAAAATGACAATCCGGGCCGGAAAATATTCTCTCTTGTCCGCTTTTCAGGTCAATGGCATGTAAATGATAAAAAGAATCTTTAATTTCCACGCCATAAGCACCAATGTTTTGCATCGGCGCCGCTCCCACCGTCCCGTAAATTAAACTTAAATTTTCCAAACCATGCCAGTTATGACGGACACTCCAATCCACAAAATCGCCCCACAGTTCTCCCGATTTAGCCTCCACTAAAATATAATCTTTATTTTTTTCCACTACTTTAATTCCCTTAATTTCATTCTTTAGAGTTAGACCTTTAACAGTCTGAGAAATTAAAACATTGGAACCGCCACCCAAGATAAATAATGGCTTTTTATTTTTTTTAGACCAAATAATCGCTTCTTGTAAATCTTCCTTATTCTTTAAAATAGCAAAAAACTCCACCCGAGCGCTTAGCTGTAAAGTGGTGTAAGACTTGATATTTTTATTTTTTTCTATTTTTAACATAATTTAATTATAAAGAAAAATTAGAGAAAAGTCTAAGACAATAATCCTTAACAAATTTAAAAATATTTTACTCAATGTCGCCTAAAAACTGCAGTCTTAAGAGTTCGGCATATAAACCGCCTTCAGTCTGGGCTAAAGAAGCATGGTTACCTTCTTCTGCTACTTGACCGTTCTTTAAAACGATAATTTTATCCGCCCTTCTAATTGTACTTAAACGATGAGCAATAATAACCATTGTCCGACCGCGACTAATCTTTTCTATCGCTTCTTGAATTAGAATCTCACTAGTGCTATCTAAATTAGAAGTCGCTTCATCAAAAATTAAAACACGCGGATTGGCCAGAACCGCTCGAGCGATTCCTAAACGCTGTCTTTGTCCGCCCGATAACTTAATTCCCCGTTCTCCCACTAAAGTATCATAGCCCTTATCTAGTTTATCAATAAACTCTTCCGCGTTAGCAATCCGAGCCGCTGTCTTAATTTCCTTCATACTTACGCCGGGAGAAGCATAGGCGATATTTTCTGCCACGCTCAAATCAAAAATTTCTACTTCTTGGGGGACAATCGCCAAAAATTTTCTAAAACTCCGGACATCATAATCTCTTAAATCTATATTATCCAAGAGCACACGACCCTCTTGCGGATCATAATGACGATATAATAAGCGAGCCACGGTAGTTTTTCCGCCTCCCGATGGCCCGACTAAAGCCGTTACCGCCCCGGAATTAATTTTTAGATTAAGTTTCTTAACAGCCGGTTTTTTATTTACACCATAATAAAAAGAAACATCTTCAAACTTAATTTCTCCAATAATATTTTTGGGCTTCAAACCCTGCTTTTTATTAATAATATCTGATGGGGTATTAAACAGGGCTAATAAACGATTAACCCCCACCCGACCCTCTTCCATCCGGTCATAAAAACGAGAAATGCGAAACAAGGAAACATAAGCTCGTTCGCTCAGAGTAAAAGCAAAAATAAAGCTACCAATAGTTAAATTACCTTGGGTTACCAAATAAACACCAAGGAATAAAACTGCTATACGCCCCACATTAACCAGAGAGTTCCGTCCCAGACCAACCTTCATCATCCAACCCCACTGGGTATCTTCATTTTCCCTAATCTTACTTTTGATCTTATCAAACTCTGAAATTTCTCGACGCTCCTGCACGAAGGACTGGACGGCATTAATATTAATAATAGACTGTCCCATTTTACCGGAGGCAATTTCATAATCACGATAAATTTGCTTTCTAATCGGATATAAACGTTTATTGGCTAAATAGGTAATTACAATATAAGCCGGAGCGATAATCAAAAACGACAAACCAATGCGCCAATCTACCCAGAACAAAGCCACCAAAGTTAAAAGTAACTGAATTAAGGTCGGCATCACTTCCCAAAAAATATCATTCAAAAAACGAGAAATTTTATCAACCCCTTTTTCAATTTTAATTATCTTACCGCCGGTATTTTCCCGTTCATGATAACCCAGACTCAAGGAAACTAATTTTTTCTGAGCAGTTAGTCCTAGAAAATATTCCAATTCTACTAATAAACGTAAAATTTTACGATCACTAAAATAATGTAATATAGAGCTGGCCTCTTCAATAACAAAATATAAAATGATTAATTCTAATAAAAATAATACGTTAGTAATATCAAAACTCTGTAAACTGTCTATTACTAACTTTAAAATATAAGGCGAAACTACATTTAAAAGAGCGCAGAGAATAATTAGGCCGCTAATCACCCTAAAAAATCCTCTAAAGGGTGCCAACAGACGCCATAATTCTACCCAGAATGTTTTCCAGGTTATGATTGGCGTTGAAGAAATTTTAGTGTCTACATTTTTTGCCATTTTTTTGCTTTTTTTAATAAATTTTCTGCCACGCGAAAGACATCACCCGCCCCTATTAGCAAAAGTATATCCTCATTAACTAGGTGACTACGCAAATAAGTGACTACTTGCGGGATTCTAGGAATGTAATGAATTGCTTGTTTGATGTTATGGAGCTGATTAAACTTCGTTATGGCTAGCGCTAATTCCCGACTAGAAACACCGCCCTGCTTTTCTCGAGCGGAACCATAGATATCTAAAATAATTAACTCATCCACCTCGCTAAAACTACTCACGAAATCTTGGAATAAAGCTTTGGTGCGAGTAAAGGTGTGAGGATGAAAAACCGCTCGTAAGCGCCGCTTAGGATAACGACTCCTGAGACCGGCTAAAGTCGCTTTAATTTCCGTGGGATGATGAGCATAATCGTCAATTATAGTTGCGCCTTTGTAGGTGCCCAAAATTTGTGTGCGCCTTTCCGTGCCCTTAAAAGAAACTAAGTGTTTTTTAATTAAATCATAAGGCACCTTCATTTCTCGCGCCGCCGCAATAACCGCCAAGGCATTAGCAATATTATGACGACCTAATAAAGAAATTTTAAAGATATCTAAATCTTTTTTATTATAAATAAGACGAAAACTCTGGTAGACGCCAAGAGATTTTAAATCGGTCGCTACATAATTAGCTGACACGCCTGAAGAATAATTTTTATTCTCCGTTGCTATTTCATAAGAAATAATTTTCCCGCGACAATACTTTCTAATTTTTTTAATTTCTTGATCACTATTATTAATCACTAAAAAACCAAGCGGAGGAACTTTTTTTAAAAAATCCGTAAAAACTTGGCGATAGGCCGCCTTAGTTTTAAAAAAATCAGGATGATCGTAGTCAATGTTATTAAGCACAACTCCTTGCGGCTGAAAATATTGTAATTTATTCTGATATTCATCAACTTCCGCAAGCAAATAAGACGAGGTGCCACTTAATCCGCTCCCGGCAAACTGAGGGACACGTGATCCGACCAGTACATTAGGTTTTTTACCGGCTTTCCATAAAACATAGCCCAACCAAGCGGCAGTAGTGGTTTTACCGTGACTACCGCAAACTGCCACGCCGTCATGATTATTAAAAACTTCAGCCAAAGCGACTGCATAAGGCAATAACTTAATATTTTTAAAACGCTCCGGATTATCAGCAATAAATTTCATCTCTACATTATTCTTCTCATTATAAGCAGAGGAATAAATTATCACATCAAGCTGAGCAGGAATATTTGTCACCGCAAAAGGCGTTTTCACTTTAATTTTAGAAGCCCGTAAAACTTTATCCGTTAAAAAAACATCGGAGATATCAGAACCCGATACCTGATGTCCTTGTTTAGTTAAAAATTGCGCCAACATTGTCAAACCGACACCCTTAATACCAAGGCAATAAATATTTTGTTTTTTAAATAGTTTTTTGGTCATAATTAGTAATATTTTTTATAAGTTGACAAATATTAATTAATATGCTATAATTAATTTTTTAAGGAGGTGTCATGAAGTCGGCAACAGTGATGTTAGTCCTTTCAATAATTTCGATGTGTCTATTTATATTATTAGACACATTACCAAGTAATTCCCTCCTATGGATCATAGGAGAAGATAAGCTCGAGAACTTAATTTATTTTAAGTTAGTAGAGCTAATGTCTTTCTTCGGTTTTCTCATTATGAGCCAAATCTTTTGGCTCGGAGAAAAGATGAATAAAATTTTAGGGAAACTCAAATAATGAAAGATACGCTATAGAGTTTCCAGAAGCCTTTCATCCGAAAGGCTTTTTTATTCCCCTAAAATCTCCCAGACAATTCCGGCCATAGACTGCGCTGACCCGCGTTTAATAATTTTAGAAATATTATTACTAGATTTAATTCGCCAATCGGCGTCAGCTAATATCCGTTTCAGCTCCGGCCCTAGTTTTTCTGCGCTCAATTCATTTTGTTTCCAAACAATGGCCGCCTGGGCTTTAGCAAAAACAGCGGCGTTATCTTCCTGATGCGAACCCGGCATAGGAATTAGAATAGCCGACTTATTAAGAGCCGACAATTCCGTTAAGGCCGATAATCCCGCACGAGAGACTACTAAATCGGCAGCGGCCATTAAAGCCAAAAGTTCATCATTAGAAACAAATTCTTTTACCACATAAGCAGACCGGCCATCAGTAATTTCGCTTCCAGCTGTCCGCTCTGATATATCCACGGCTAATCGTTCGTGCCCAGTCAAATGAATAACACGACAAAACTTTACTAATTCCGGAGCCGTCGCTCTTACTAAATTATTGATAAAGAGCGAGCCACCGGCGCCACCAATAAACAAGACTAAGGGGCGTGAAGTATCTATATAATATTTATTTTTTATTTCAGCTACACTCTCAACAAAATCCCGTCTTGATAAATCAATGGTGGGGTTACCGAGCCAAACAGCGCGCTGACCGTAGTCTAATAATGATTTTTCAAAAGTAACGCTAATAACTCGCGCCACCGGCGCCATTAATCTATTAGCTAAACCGGGGCGCACATCTTGCTGATGAATTAAAACTTTAGTCTTAGTTCCTGCCGCCGCCCATACTAAAGGTACACTCACAAAACCACCGGCACTTATAATTAAATCTGGTCGTTCAGACGCTAATAAAAATAAAGACTGAAAATAAGCGACAATAATTTTAAAAATATCTAAAAAATTAAACAAAGAAAAATAACGACGCCATTTCCCACTCAAAATAGGAATAAATTCTAAATAATCTGAAGAATTGGAGGTAGCGCCATTCTCGACAGCAAGTTTCTCCGTCGCTAAACGTTTATTAAAAGAAGCCACCATTTTCCTTTCGGGTCCATCATAAGTTCCCACAAAAATTAATTTCGGTGCCAGCACATCTTCATTTTTTAATAATTCTTCCGCCACGGCTAAAAGCGGCGTCACTGGTCCACCGCTACCACCGCCCGATAAAATAATTTTTTTAAGCTTTGCTTCTTTCATATAATATTATCTAGCACGCCAATCCCCTTTCGTCTGTTTGCTGATATTGGCTAGAATACCCATCGCTAACAGAGCGGATAAAGCGGAAGAGCCCCCCGCCGACACAAAAGGTAAAGGAACCCCGGTCATAGGAATTAAATTTATCATACCGCCAATATTCAAAAAAGTCTGTAAAGCCAGCCAAACTACAATCCCCATTGCCAAAGTACTGCCATAAACATCCGGTGCGCCGCGGGCAATTAGTAGTCCTCGATAAAATATAAATAAATATAATAAAATCAAAAGGGTACTAAAAACAAAGCCGGTTTCTTCGGCAATCACCGGAAAAATCGCATCACCCCATACTTCCGGTAAATATAAAAATTTTTGACGGCTCTCACCTAAACCACGACCGAATAAACCGCCAGAACCGACAGCTATCATGGACTGGTTAACCTGATAACAATGTTCTAGAGCGCTATAACTAGGATCTTGCAAACACTTGAAACGATTGCTCTGATAAGAAGAGTTCATATTTAACATGACCGCTAGAGCTAGAACAGCCAAGAGTCCAGCCATCACGATATGAGTTACCTTCCCGCCCCCGGCAAAAAAAACCACCACTGAACTAACCGCAATAATAAACAAAGTACCCAAGTCAGGTTGAGCCAACATCAAACCGCTAATAACTCCCAAAATTATTAAAAACGGTAAAACACCTTGTGTAAAACTGCCTAAACCGTCCTTTTTTGCTTCTAACCAAGTAGCCAAATAAATTAAGAAAGAAATTTTTACCAATTCCGAGGGTTGAAAAGAAAAACCAAAAGCATTAATCCAGCTACGAGCCGTACCATACTCTGCTCTTAAGCCAGGAACAAATACTAAGAGTAAAAGTATTATGGAGATGAACAAAAAAAATCCCGCAAACTTTCGCCATTGGTGATAATTAATTCTAAAGGCTAACCAAAAGAAAATTAAACCAGCCCCGAGTCCCCACAACTGACGTAAAAAATAATGATAAGTATTACCGAAGCGAGAATAAGACACTACCGAGGAGGCACTAAAGAGCATAACTAAACCAAAAACCAATAAAACACCCAAAGCGGTCAGTAAACTTTTATCGGCCTCATGTTCATTAGCCGCCGGATTACTAATTTTTCTGCTTAAACGTTTAAACATTTAAAATTTTTGATCTAGTAAAAAAATTATCAAACCAAGAAAAGCGCCAATAGCCTGAACAACCCAAAAACGCATAACTACTTTAGATTCGGGCCAACCGACGGCTTGAAAATGATGATGAATCGGAGCGGAAAGAAAAATTTTACGATGATACAATTTCTTAGATACCATTTGCAGAATGACCGATAAGGACTCTATTAAAAATACCAAACCAATAAAAATGAGCAAGAGTGAGCTATTGGTAAGCATGGCTATAATCCCCAAGGTAATACCTAAGCTCATCGAGCCGGTATCACCCAGATAAAAACGGGCCGGGGGAATATTAAACCAAATAAAAGCCAAAAGCGCACCAATAATAACACCACAAAAAGTAGCCAGCTCATAGCGACCAAGCGTAAAAGAAATAATGGCATAAGCCAAAAAAGCAATTAGCAAGGTTCCCCCCGCCAGGCCATCTAAACCGTCTGCCTCATTAACCGAAAAAGAAGTGGCGGCCACGATAAAAATAAAAATAGGAATATACCAAGCGCCAATCTCAAAATTTCCTAAAAACGGCACATGAAAAACTGTCCAATCCAATTTATAGTAGAACCATAGGGCTCCCGCTAGAGCAATAACTAAATAAATTAAAAGGCGATGATACATTTTTAAACCACCACCACCGGACGCTCCCTTACCCCGGACATCCAGCCAATCGTCAAACAAACCGATTAAAGCGGCACTAATCAAAGCGCCTAGAGGTAATAATGTTTCCGATCGAGACAAAAAATTTAAATGTTGAAAAATAGTATCAGGAAATAAATTATTCAACAAAGCAAATAATAAAATAAGTATTAAAACTGTGCCCCAAATTAAAACTCCACCCATAGTCGGCGTCCCAACTTTATGAGCGTGTAAACTGGTAAAGATTGGGGTAGTGCCATCGCTACGAATTTTTTTACCTAGTTTATATTTATATAAAAAATGCGATAAAAGCGGGGTAAAAATAATGGCAAAAATAAAAGCTAGAGTAGAAAAAAATAAAATTTTTACAACGTAAAATTCTGCCATATGACTATCTAAAATTAATTAAGTAAACAAAGAAAAGAGTAACGTTAATCAAGAGAGTAAAGACTAGAGCCGCCGCCAAAAGCAACTGCGTAAAAATTTTAAAATTACGATGTTCTCGGCTCTGAGCGGCAATCACAAAATTAAGAGCAAAGATACCCAAAGCAAATAGAGGATAATAAAAAATTTGTGACGCGTCTCCGACTAAATCAATACCAAGATCGACGTTATAATGACGAACCAATAGAGCCCCGGCCAAATTACGATAAATATAAAAAGCCTGTAGCCAGGCTAATAGCTGTAAAACACTAATAGCCGCTAAATACCAGCGAGTGGAACGTAAATTTCCCACGGCCCGAAAGACCACTCCCACCTTTTGACGAGCGGCATGGAAACGAGCGTAAAAATTAGAATAAACCATAAAAAATGCTTAATAAGAGCTTAATTTTAGTTTATCACATTTTAAAACAATACAAAACTATGCTATAATTATAGCAATATGAGTAAAAAGATTGTCAACAATATTTTTCATTATGCGCACGCCGAAGGGGCGAGTGGTTTAGTCATAACCAGTCAAAAAGACCGTGTTGCTTTGCATTATAATTTTCCCGATGAAATGCGGCGAGACTTATCTTTTCCCAAGAAACTGGAGAAATCCTTTCTAGAAAATTTACGACAAATTTTAGGTTTAACGGAAGGAGAATTACTCGCTAAAAAATATTATAAGATTAATGATCCTAAATTTCGTTTAAATTTTTATCTCAGTGTTTTGCCGGCCGCTAATGGGGAAAAAATAATTATTGATATTGTCCGTCGCTCTGCGCCGGCTTGGTATTTTAAACAACTTGGTCTACAAACAGCTGACCGCCAAAAAATTGAGAAAACTATTCGTCGTGGTCGCGGCTTAATAGTTATCAGCGCTCCGGTCGCTAACGGAAAAAGTGCTACCTTGCACGCCATCTTATCTAATATTAACCAAACGGACAAAAATATATATTTATTAGATAAAGAGGCTAAAAATACTGAAAAGGCCAAAAATATTAACGCCTCTTTAGCCGGCATAAATTATTTAAACCTTAACTCGGCTAATTGGCATAAAATTAAACAACATGATGTGGATATTATTGCCGTGGATGATTGCGATGAAGAAGCTATGTTAAGCGAAGCTATCCAAGCCGCTACTAGCGGCCGGCTGGTAATAATCACACTCACCGCCGAAAATTCTCTAGCTACTCTTAATAAAATTATTAAAATCAAGCTACCCTTACGCCTCAAATTAGACACCCTGAGGTTGATTATCAATCAAAAATTAGTTCCCTTAAAAAAATCCCGTCTCATAAAATCTGGACTCAGACGGACCATTGGCATTTTTGAGACTTTTAGTTTATCCCAAGAAATAAAAAAATTCTTATTAAGCTCTAAGGCCCAGGACTTGACGGCCACAAAATTTCAAGACAAACTACGAACACGACTACTAAAAGAGGGTTTACCGACTCTGGCAACAGATCGTCAACAAAAGACTCGCGCCGGAATATTGTAAAAGAAAATTTATGAAGATCAGTTGTGTTATTCCAGCTTTTAACGAAGCTAAAAATATCGTCAAGGTTATAACTGATGTCCGACCTTACGTCGCAGAAATTATTGTGGTGGACGATTGCTCTGCCGATAACACCGCTCAACTGGCGAGCGCCGCCGGTGCCATCGTTTTACGTCACCCGATTAATCGTGGTCAAGGCGCCGCTCTGCAAACTGGCAACGACTACGCCCTAGCGCATGGCAGTGATATTATTATTCACTTTGACGCCGACGACCAGTTTTTGGCCTCAGAAATTCCGGAGATGGCCGCCCCAATTATCAGTGGTCAAGCCGACATTGTTTTTGGATCCCGTTTTTTAGAAAAAAAATCACAACTGCCATTTTTAAAAAAACAGCTCATCCTCCCCTTAGCGCGAATTTTTAATCGTCTTTTTTTAGGCTTAAAACTCAGTGACCCACAAAATGGTTTTCGCGCTCTGAATCGCCGGGCAGCGCAAGCGACAAAAATTAGCAATCGTGAAATGGCACATGCCACAGAAATACAAGCTAAAGCGCAAGCGGCTCAATTAAAAATTAAAGAAATTTCTGTTACCGTGCTTTATCACGAATTTGGACAAAAATTTTCCGGCGGTTTAAAAATTGCCAAGGATCTCTTAATCCACAAAATAATCAAATAAATATGCCTCAACAAATCATTGCCTTAATTATAATTTTCTTGTTTATCTCCCGGCTTGTCCGTCAAAAAAATCGCCAAGAAATTGGCAGCAATGAACTTTGGCTCTGGTTATCTTTTTGGATGTTAGCCGCCATTTCCATTATTTTCATTAAATTTATTGATCGCTTTGTCGCTTATTTTGGTTTTTCCATGAGCGGCATCAATTTTTTATTGTACTTATCCGTTCTCGCTCTCTTCTACCTGGTTTTCCGTCTTCGTCTCAACCTAGCCAAACTTGATAAAAATTTAACAGAAGTAGTCCGACAATTAACTTTAAATAATAAAAAATAAATGCGCATTGCTCAAGTCGCTTGTGTTTCACCGCTAACGACCGGCGGTATCGCTACTGGCGCCCGCCTAGTAGAACAACTCCTCGGCGACGAACATGAAGTAGTAAATTTTAATCCCGATTCCCTTTCGCCCTGGCTCAAATATGGTCATGGCGCTTTTTTGCCACAATTACTGTGGTTACTGCCCCGCTTTGATTATATCTATTTACATTACCCCTTCTTTGGCACAGCGGAAATAATTTGGCTATTAAAGTCTTTCTCCCCTAAACGCCCTAAACTTATTATCCATTACCACATGGATGTTAAAAATCTCAGTCTTTTTGCAAAAATTGCTTCTTGGCCTAGTCGCTTAATTAGACGTTCCCTATTTAGCCAAGCAGAATATATTGTCACTGCCAGTTTAGACTACATAAAAACCAGCCACATACGAAAATATTATCATTCCTATCCGGAAAAATTTCGCGAAATTCCTTTTGGTATTGATTTGGAAAAATTTCAACCTAAAATTATAAACCAAGCGAGCACTAACCCGCTCTTACAACACACTAAAGAAATCATTCATTATATTAATGATCACTTCATTAAAAAAAGTCGCTTAGATTTATTATTCGTCGGTGGCTTAGATGACGCCCACTACTTTAAAGGGATTGACGTCATGTTCCGCGCTTTATCCGGCCTCACGGCTAAAAGCTGGCGTTTAAAAATAATTGGCGATGGTAATCGTCGCACCGACTACGAAAAACTGGCGGACACCTTAGGACTAACAAAAAAAATTGAATTCGCCGGACGACTCAGTGAAGACGAGCTAATTCGTTCTTACCAAAATTCTGATTTATTACTTCTGCCCTCTATCAACAGTAACGAAGCTTTTGGCTTAGTACTGATTGAAGCTCTGGCTTGCGGCGTGCCGGTGATTGCTTCTGATTTAACGGGAGTGCGTCGTGTCTTTAATAACAACCAAGAGGGGCTGTTAGTAGCGCCGGGTAGCGCTGCTGACTTAAAAAATAAATTAGACTATATTCTAGACAATGAAGACAAGCGCCGCGAAATGGCGCAAGCGGCTCGACTTTTGGCCAAAAATAAATACGACTGGCACCTAATGCAAAAAAAGCTGAAAAAATTGTTTAGCCTATGAAAATTGTAATTCTACATAATCTTTACGGGGAATTTAGTCACGGCGGGGCGGAAACGGCGGTCGCCATGATGGCTGATAATTATCAGAAACAGGGATATGAAGTATTTTTAATCAGTACTCGCCCACTTCAACGAAAACCGCAAACGGACAATAAATTAAAAATCTACCACCTAGCTTCCGAGTTTTATAATTTATCGCAACACTCTCTCCCTTATCGCCTGCTCTGGCAAATTGCCAACCTCTTTTCTTTCGCCAAATATTACAAAATTAAAAAAATATTAGAACAAGAGAAACCTGACTTGGCAATTACTCATAATTTAATGGGGCTCGGCTTACTCAGCGTCCGTGCTATACATAATTTAAAAATAAGACACGAACATTTTTTACACGATATACAACTTCTCCATCCTTCTGGTTTAATGATTTGGGGACAAGAAAAAAAAATTGCTAGTCCGGCCGCTCGCCTCTATCAATATTACAGTAAAAATATTATCGGCTCTCCCCAGCAAGTGATTTCACCTTCCCGCTGGCTACTGGACATGCATAGTGATAACGGTTTTTTTAAGAATTCCGAACTTTTATTTAAACCCTTTACTTGGCCTCAAAGCGCTAACGCTATTACAACTAAAAATAAGCCAGCCAAGAATTTTCTCTTCATCGGACAGATAGAAGAACAAAAAGGTATTCTCTTTTTGATTAACAGCTTTAAGAAAATACCGGGTGCCAATTTAACTCTAAACGTTGCTATTAGAGACGGCGGCCAAGATTTAGCGACTGCTCGTCAATTAGCAGCTGATGACTTAAGAATTAAATTTTTAGGGCCCTTAAGTTACGAGGAAACTGATAAAATTAAAGAATTAAACGACTGTTTGATTGTTCCCTCCTTATGCTATGAGAACTCTCCTACCGTCATCTATGGAGCTCAAGCGGCTGGCTTAAAGATAGTTGCCGCTAAGCTCGGCGGTATTCCGGAACTGATGAAGCCAGGGGATGAATTATTCCAACCCGGCGACGCACAAGACTTAATTAGAGTTATAAGTAAACTCATCTAAAAACATCTAAAAAATAAAAATAGGCTAAAGGCCTATTTTTAAAATCCTATTTATTATTTGAGCTTATTTTTTATCTATTTTGATAGATAGATCTTTTAACTGTTTCTCATCAACTGCGCTAGGAGAATCCGTCATTAAATCCCGACCTTGGCCATCTTTAGGGAAAGCATAAATATCACGAATGGAATTCCAGTCATTAAGAATCATTAGAATACGATCAATACCGGGAGCGTTACCGCCGTGAGGGGGCGCACCATAAGAGAAAGCCTTAATCATCGCGCCAAATTTAGCGTCAACCTGTTCATGAGTATAACCGGCAATTTTAAAGGCAGCATACATTAGTTCCGGTTCATGATTTCTAATCGCTCCACTGGAAATTTCAAAACCATTCAAAACTAAATCATATTGGTAAGCCAAAATATCAAGCGGGTCTTTTTCTTGCAAAGCTTGCAAACCGCCCTGCGGCATAGAAAAAGGGTTATGAGCAAAATCTATCCGACCCTCTTCAATCTCAGAAAAATCAAACATGGGAAAATCTACAATCCAAGCAAAAGCAGCTAGACCATTATCTTTTAGACCTAATTTTGTAGCTACTTCGTTACGCACCGCCCCTAATACCGAACAGGCCTGACGCCAGACATCGGCGGCAAAAAATACCAAGTCACCACTAACTGCACCACAGGCCTTAGCCAAAGACGATAATTCTTCGGGGCTAAAAAATTTAGCAAAAGACGCAGCGATCACTCCTTCTTTAACGCTGAGATAAGCCAAGCCTTTGGCCCCTTTTTGTCGAGCAAATT
>Ga0172380_10006612_pt1 | contig 13395 bp, 10 predicted proteins | sample Leawe162metaG_FD_119747 | JGI IMG/M metagenome (GOLD analysis project Ga0172380, IMG submission 119747) | Leachate microbial communities from a municipal landfill in Southern Ontario, Canada - Leachate well 162 metaG | ecosystem: Engineered > Solid waste > Landfill > Unclassified | place... | reverse complement strand
TGCGCGGTGCTGCTCATCACCCACCGCGAGGAGATCACCCGCATGGCCGATCGCGCCTCGCAACTGTGCGGCGGGCGCATCGTGGCCAGCGGCGATCCCGAGACGGTGGCGGCGAGTTACCAGGGACGCACCTGCCGGCGCTGCAATGGCGAGGAGTGCCACGATGAGCGAACTCGATAGCCTGTTGAAGGTGTTCGATAGCCAGGGGGGTGATCGCGCCATCATCAATGATGCCCAGACCGCGCACATGATGGCCAGCGGCCACCAGCTGCTGAGCCAAAGGCAGGTGCCGGGACTCGAACTCTCCGCCGAGGAAACCGCCGACGGCATAGCGGCCGATATCCGCGTGCTCCGCGGCGCGCAACTCGCGCACCCGCTGCACCTGTGTTTCGGTGTCCTGCCCGCCGTGGGCCGGCAATGCATACGCACGCATCTGGTGCTGGAGGAAGGCGCTCACGCCGACATCATCGCCCACTGCTTCTTCCCCAACGCCGAGCGGGTGGAGCATCTGATGGACGCCGTGATCGAGATCGGGGCGGGCGCCAGTCTCAACTATGCGGAAGGGCATTATCACGGTCCCTACGGCGGCGCGACCGTGGTGCCCAAGGCAAAGGTGATCGTCGGCAAAGGCGGCCTCTATCTTTCCGATTTCTCCCTCACCACCGGGCGCGTGGGACGACTGGACATCGACTACGAGGTCGAAGCCGGCGAAGACGCTGTGGTGGAACTCACCGCCCGGGTGTTCGGCCACGGCACCGACGTCATCCGCATCCGCGAGAGGGTGGTGCTGGCCGGCCGCGGTGCGCGTGGTCTGATCAAGACCCGGGTTGCCCTGGAGCACGATGCCAGCGCCGAGATCATCGGTATCACCGAGGGCAACGCCGCGCGCGCCCGCGGCCATATGGACTGCATGGAGATCGTCAAGGACAGGGCCGTGGCCAGCGCCGAGCCGGTGGTGAGAGTGACCCATCCCGAGGCTAAGGTCACCCACGAGGCCGCCATCGGCAGCGTCGATCACCAGCAGTTGGAAACCTTGATGGCCCACGGCCTCTCCCCGGAGCAGGCGGTCGATCTGATCGTCGGCGGATTGCTCGGAAAACGGGAAGCGGGGAGCGTCGGCGTCGTGCGCGTCCAACGCAAGCGTTGAATCGGCTTGCCCTCAACCCTTGACGCAGACTAGCGGTACCAGGCGCGCCACTTTGCGCGCCAGCCCGGCGGCGTCGGCGGCATCGACCACGGTGCCCACGTCCTTGTAGGCGAGCGGCGCCTCCTCGGCGACGCCGCGCGAGCTCGGGCTCTTGATCAGGATGCCGCGCGCCGCCAGTTCGTCGACCACGGCCCGCCCGTGCCAGCGGCGTGTCGCCTCGTGGCGGCTCATCGCCCGTCCGGCCCCGTGGCAGGCTGAGCCGAAGGCGCGTTCGCCGGCAGCGCCGGCGAGGACGTAGGAGGCGGTACCCATGCTGCCGCCTATCAGCACCGGCTGTCCGGCCTGGCGGTATTCGGCCGGCAGTTCCGGGTGGCCCGGCGCGAAGGCCCGGGTGGCCCCCTTGCGATGGACGAACAGCCTGCGCTCGCAGCCATCGACGAGGTGGGTCTCCTCCTTACAGGTGTTGTGCGAGACGTCGTAGAAGAGCGGCAGTACTGTGCCCGGAAACAGTTCGGAGAAGGCGTCGCGCGTCAGCTGCGTCAGGATCTGGCGGTTGGCCAACGCGCAGTTGATGGCCGCGCGCATCGCGCCGAGATAGCGTTGGCCGAGGGCGGACGCGAGCGGCGCACAGGCCAGTTCGCGGTCGGGCAGCATGATGCCCGCCGCCGGCGCTGCGATCACCATCTCGCGCAGGTAGTCGGTGCCTATCTGGTGGCCCAGGCCGCGCGAGCCGCAATGGATGCTGACGACCACGTCGTCGAGCGCGAGGCCGTAGTCGCGGGCTGCTGCCTGGTCGAAAAGTTCGGCCACCACCTGGAGTTCGAGGTAGTGATTGCCCGATCCCAAGGTGCCCATCTCGTCGCGCTGGCGCCTCTTGGCTTGGTCGGAGACGGCCGCGGGGTCGGCACCGGTCGCACAGCCATTCTCCTCGATGTGCGCAAGATCGGCTGTCCCGCCGTAGCCTTCCTTCACTGCCCAGCGCGCGCCGCCCTTCAACATGGCCTCCATCCCGCCAGCCGACAGGCGCAGCCCGCCGGTGCTGCCGACCCCGGCGGGGATGCGCGCATAGAGCAGGTCCGCCAGGCGCGACTTGGCTGGCTCGATGTCGGCGCGCTTGAGGCCGGTGTGCAGGGTGCGCACGCCGCAGGAGATGTCGAAGCCGACGCCGCCGGCCGATACCACACCGCCAGCCGCGGCGTCGAAGGCGGCGACCCCGCCTATGGGGAAGCCGTAGCCCCAGTGCGCGTCTGGCATTGCGTAGGAGGCTGCGACGATGCCGGGGAGGCCGGCGACGTTGGCCACCTGCTCAGCCACCTTGTCGTCCATCGCAGCTATCAGTTCGCGGGAGGCGAAGATGACCCCCGGCACGCGCATGCGGCCCGAGGCCGGCAGCCACCACTCGACTGGTCCGCGCTGTTGCAACTTTGAGAGATCCATCGCGCCTCCCTTGCTGTCGATTCTAGGAGGACGTTTTCATCCCGCCATGACCTGGATCAAACGTCGACTACGCATCGGGCATACCAGCGCCCATTCGCCTGACGCCGCACCGCAAGTTCGCAGAACGATGCGCCCTTGACCTCGGCGGCAGGCTGGTGGCGCGCGACATCTAGCGGCTCGCCCCAGGCGGTCGCGCGCAGGCGGAGCGGCCTCCCGTCCTCGGGCAGCCCGGCTTTGCCGGGGTCGGGCTCGATGCTGACATCGAAGCGCGAGAACAGCATGCGCCGTGTTGCCATCTCATAGACCAGGGCGTTCAGCCAATCCACCAGCAGCAATTCCACATCCGGCGCCTCGCAATCGACGGCAACGGCCTGCCGCGCGTCCACTCGCGCCGGGTCGCAGATCGCCGCCGTCAGCGCTGTCGCCGCGCCGGCGAAGGCTTCTGCCAACGTGGCGCCGCTGCCGTGCACACCGATGTCGGCCTCGTGGGCGAAGGTATTCCATTCCATCAGCGGCGCATTGCGATGAGCCGCCGCAATTCCGCCAGCGGCCGCGTATTCAGCACGTCGGCGGGCGCCAGCCAGCCACGCCGCGCCTGGCCGATGCCGAAACGCAGGTTGGCGAAGTCCTCGCGGCTGTGGGCATCGGAGTTGATCGCAACTAGCACGCCTTCCTCCTTCGCCATCAGGCAGTAGCTGTCGGGCAGGTCGAGGCGGTCGGGATGCGCGTTCAATTCGAGGTAGCAGCCGCGAGTCTTCGCGTGGCGAACGAGGCGCAGCATGTCCACGTCGTAGGGCGGGCGGCTCTCGATCAGGCGGCCCGTGGGATGGGCCAGCAGCGTGAAGTGCCGATTGTCCATCGCGCGCAGGATGCGTTCGGTCTGTTTTCTCCGGGGCAGGTCGAAGCGGCTGTGCACCGCACCGACGACCAGATCGAGACGGGCGAGCGCTGCGTCCGGCAGGTCCAGGCTGCCGTCCTCGAGGATGTCCACCTCGATGCCTTTGAGCAGCACGATCCCGCTCAGCGTTTCGTTCAGACGGTCGATTTCCTCGCACTGTTCGGCGAGCCGGCGCGGATCGAGGCCGCGCGCTATGGCGAGCCGGCGCGAGTGCTCGGTGATGGCGAGGTAGGAGAGGCCCAGCGCCTTGGCCGCCAAAGCCATTTCCTCCAAGGTGTGGTGGCCGTCGCTGGCCTTGGTGTGCGCATGCAGGTCGCCGCGCAGGTCGGTGAGTTGCACCAACTGAGGCGGGCGCCCGGCGCGCGCCGCTGCGATCTCGCCGCGGTCCTCGCGCAGTTCTGGCGCGATCCAGGGCAGGCCGAGGGCACGATAGACCGACTCCTCGCTGTCGCCAGCGATGCGGCTTCTGCCGCGAAACACGCCGTATTCGTTGAGCTTCAAGCCGCGCTCCTGTGCCAAGCGGCGCAGGGCGATGTTGTGCGCCTTGGAACCCGTGAAATAGCATAGCGCCGCGCCGTAGGCCGCCTCTTCGACGACGCGCAGATCCACCTGCAGGCAGCTTCTGAGCATGGCGCTTGCACGCGTGGGTCCCTGGGAGAGAAGCTGGGCCACCTCGTCGTAGGCGACGAAGCGCGCCATGACGTCGCTGCCGGTCTCGGCCGCAATCAGGATGTCGAGATCGCCGACCGTGTCGCGGGCCCGCCTGAAGCTGCCGGCCACTTCAATGCGCGCCACGCCGCGCGCGGACGCGAGCCAGGCCACGAGCGATTCGGCATATTGGGCGGCAGTGGCGAGCTTGAGGCGCCGTGCCTTGGACAGATGCGCCTCGACCGACTGCAGAATGTTGGCCTCGGTCTTGACGCCGAAGCCGGGCAAGGCGCGGATGCGGCCGTCGCGGGCGGCGCGCGCGAGTTGCTCGAGCGTCTGCACCTCCAGTTCGTGCCACAGTGTGCGCACCCGTTTCGGCCCCAGCCCCGGCACGTGCAGGAGTTCGCTGATGGCCGGCGGCAACTCGCTCTTCAGCCGCTCGAGGGCGCGGCATTTTCCGCTGGCGACGATCTCGCGCATCTTCGCCGCGAGGTCGTCGCCGATGCCGGGAAGCTCGGCCAAGTCCTCGCGGCGCTCGACCATGGCGCGCACCTCGCGCCCCAGTTCACCGACGATGCGGGCGGCGTTGCGGTAGGCGCGGATGCGAAATGGATTGGCCTGTTGGATCTCCAGCAGGTCGGCCATCTCGGTGAAGATCGCTGCGATGTCCGCGTTGTGGATGGGCATGCCGCGATGTTAGCGCCGCCAATGCACGCGCAACAGCTTCTTCTCCCCGTCGTAATGTAACTCCAGTTCGCCCTGATAGGCTTGGTGCAGCGCCACGCCCAGGTCGCGCGCCAAGTCGATGTCGGTGGTGGTCACGAGCATGCCATGCTCGCTGTCCTCGATGGCCACGATGCGGCCTCGAGGGTGTTTCGCCCTGGCCTTGGCCTCGTGCTGGCGGATCAGCTCGCTCAGTTCCTGGCGATGCTCGATGAAGAACTTGCGCCCGATCCGCGCGATACCCACCGGCGAATCGTCGCGGAGACGGTCGCAGGCGGGGCAGTGGACCTCCTGGCTGCCGTTGGGCCAACCGGCGCATTGCCAGCGGCCGCCGTGGTACGTCGCCCAGAAACTCGGACAGGCCGCGGCCTCGGATGGCTTCCGCTGAATCTTGAAGCTTTCGTGGTGGCCCTCCGGCACAGGCTGCTGGCGGCGGACGCGATGGATGCCGACGGGGGCTGATGGAGAGCGCATGTGTATTCTCCTGGCAGATGACGGGGCGAGGCTAGAATATGCCGTCGTATTATGCCATGAGATTGCCGCTCGCGGGTCGACCGGCTCAATGTCTGTGGCTATCCACCTGCCGCGCCAGTTCCAGCAGCTCTGCAGCCACATCGACCCGGCAGGGGATGGCGGCATCGAGGCGCCGAAGTGCCGGAGCTAGCCGCTGCAACTGGGCTCTGGTCTGTTCGCGCAGTTCCTCCAGCGCTGGCGCGGGGGCCAGGCGGCGCCCGGCACGCATGACGGTGGCGAGCAGCGGCGTGCCCGGTTGGCCATCGCCTTCGACCGTGAGCGGGTCGCTGGCGAAGAACCCCTGCGCGTCTATCCGCCGGAACACTTGCTCGCGGCCAGGCCAGGTGGCCTTGCCCTCCGAACGCTTGCGTCGCGCCACGCCCGTGTCTTCATCGAGATTGCTGCTCGCGAAGATCTTTACCCGGGTAAGCCCCGCCGCGTCCAGGATGTCGCGCACGCTGCGCGCATGGGCGCCGAGATCGCCGCTGTCGATGCGCAGCGCCTGGATGGCGATACCCTCTTGCGCGAGCTTGCGGGCCAGAGGCACGAGCGCGCGGGCCGCGGCTTCGGTGTCGTAGGTGTCTATCAAGAGCGTGGAGTTCTTGGGGTGGGAGTGGACGAAATGCTCAAAGGCCGCAAGCTCGTTGTCGTGGGCCTGGATGAAGGAATGGGCCATGGTGCCGAACAGCGGGACGCCCCAGCGCATGCCCGCGAGCACGGTGGCCGTGCCGTCGAAGCCGGCGATGAAGCTCGCCCGCGCCGAGCGGAGCCCCGCCTCGGCGCCGTGGGCGCGGCGCAGGCCGAAATCCACCAACAGCTTGTCCGGCGCAGCCAAGCGCACGCGGGCGGCTTTTGACGCCACCAGGGTTTGGAACTGGAGCAGGTTGATGATGCGCGATTCCACCAACTGCGCCTGGCGCATGGGCGCCACCACGCGCAGGATGGGCTCGGCGGGGAAGAAGGGCGTGCCCTCGGCCATCGCCTGCACGTCGCCGGTGAAGCGCAGACCCGCCAGCGAGTCGACGAAGCGGGTGTGGAATCGACCGCAGCCGGCGAGCCACGCCAACCTGCAGGTCGACGGCGCGGATCGCGTCGACCAGCAGCATCACGCCATAGCCGAGCCGCAGGGCGTCATTTACCGTATGCAGCACGCAGTACTCGGTGGCCAGCCCGCCGACGAAAAGCCTGCGCACCTGCGCGCGCCGCAGCTGCGCATCGAGATCGGTGCCCCCGAAGCCCGAGTAGGCGTCGGCCTTGGGCCGCATCGCCTTGGAAACCACCTGAGCGGTCGCGGGGAGGGCAAGGGTGGCCGCGAATTCGGCGCCGCGCCGGTGTGCGACGCAATGCGCCGGCCAAATCCCGCCCTGCTCGCGGAAGGAGCAGTGATTTGCGGGATGCCAGTCACGGGTGGCGAATACCGGCAGTCTGGCGGCTGTGAAGCGCGCTATCCATCCGTTCAACGGAGGCACCACCTCGTCTCCCGCCGGTACGGCCAAGCTACCCCCGGGCAGGAAGACGACCTGGACGTCGACGATCAAAAGCGCGTCGCCTTGCTCTAAACGAATATTTGAAGGCGCCGAATTCGGCCCCGCTGTCGTGGATAGCACCAACATTGTTGCGGAAGCCTGGCAGACGGCTCTCCTTCGGTTGTCAGCAGCCTCCCAATACTACAAGACTTGAGTCCCGGCTGCCGTGGCGGCAGGCATTTTCAGCGCACCGCCGTCTGCTGCCTCTCCTGCCCGGCGCACGATCAGCGACAGCCGGTCTGATTCCGCGCTGTGGAGGACGCTGAAAAATAGCTCGCTGTTGAAGCGCTCGCCATCCTTTGCCAACCCCTGAAAATGCTGTCCGACGCGGCAGAGGAAGCGTAGGCGTTGATTGGCTTGGCCGTCCTCTATCAGCTGCAAATCCACCAATTGCGGCAGCAGCATGGAAACGTGTTGGCCGAGCAGTTCATCCCAGCGGTACTTGAACAGCGCTTCGCTGCCGCGGTCGCAATAGCGGATTATCCCCAGAGCGTCCAGCATCAAGGCTGCCGAATCCTCCCTCCGGTTGGCTAGACTGCCGACGTCATCGAGTGCACCGTCGGGACCACGGGAGTGATGGCTGATGAGGTTGGGGACGGCATTGCCGTCTATCGTGGGCTTCGTTGCCGTGGCTTTCACTTTTCGCTCCAATACTTGCTGGTCCAATAAGTACGCACAGGCCCGTAGGGATTCCTGTGGATATGATAACATCATAAAGGATAGGGGGCCGGTATTCTTTTTCGATCACGCACCCGTGGTGCGGGACGCGCTGAGAGACCTGCTCGAAGAGGAGGGTAGCGCCGTCGAAACGCTCGAGCGCGGAAGATTATCCGCCAGCCAGCCGGTCGGCACCGCGCTTCCGGCTCTGGATATTCAGGCGCTAGAGTCTCGGCTGGGTCGCGCTTGGCGCTGAGTCGCGAAGAACGATCCTGGGTCCTTCTTGGTTCTTGTGGTGGGGAGTACTGGGATCGAACCAGTGACCCTTCGCGTGTGAGGCGAATGCTCTACCGCTGAGCTAACCCCCCGTCGCTTGCGGCGCGAATTATATCGCGACAGGCGCCGCAGAAACAAGCGGGATCCATCGCTCATGCGACGTTTATCGCCGTCCATGGCCGCGGCCCCTAGCCATGCTAGAATGCGCGCCTCGCGCGGAGAGGTGGATGAGCGGTTTAAGTCGCACGCCTGGAAAGCGTGTTTAGGTTAATTCCTAACGCGGGTTCGAATCCCGCCCTCTCCGCCACGCCGTCTAAGCTGTGAATATCAAATGTAATATGTCATGGTAGGCTGGGCAAGACGCGGGCCACAGGCTATGCTCTTATTCTCCACGCGGTTGTCTTACGGCTTCGCCATTCTGGCGATGGTGTCCAGGACCTGCTGCAAGCCGTACTTGTCGATCATCGAACCGATGCCGATCTCGACGTCGCCCAGCTTCGGTTGCTCGTCCTCTTTAGCTTCCTCCTCTCGCTCTGCGTAGGCAAGCACGCCAGGGCCACACACCTGAACACACACCGGAACCTCTTCACCTTCACACATATCGCATTTAAGCGGAAGCCCCGAATCGGGCTCTTTGAATAGATCCCTGGCCGGACAGGAGGTCGGGCAGAAACTGCACTCTGAGTATTGTTTCCCCTCAATCTTAAAGGAGTGCCGCCCGGTGCATTCGGCAGCAGAATACTCGCCGGCTCGGACCGGAACGTATACGTCATTGAGTATATCGACAGTGACCCTTATCCTTGACCGCGCCGGGTTATAGCTACTGTATCTTGGGCTTGCATGGAATCCCGAGCAGGCTACTTCGCATGCCCGGCAACCGATGCATTTATCAAGGTCGACACTAATTTCCTTGACGACTTTCTTCCTTGCCTGACTAGCCACGGCTATTACCTCCCTGAACCTGCATCTCGCCCATCTCCGCCGAAGAACCTTGCGCGACAATGCCCTCTCTGCCCGTCAAAATTCCTCGTTTTATGAAGTCTTCGCCGACATAGTCTAGGCCGAGGCCTGCCAACGTTTCTCTTGTGGGAATCGCGTCATTGGTCCAGCCCTTGTATTCATAGTAGGCATCAAGGTGCTTTTGCTCCATCTCTGGATTCCTTATCTTCCAATGGTTTTCTGGCGGCTTCTCATCAGCTCTTCTCAGGCCTCGTCGCACATTTAGCGCCCTAATCAGATTGCGATTCCTTCTGGCAATTTCCAATAACCCGTCTGGATCGATATCCATCCCGGTCGCCAAGGAAATGAACTTCGGAAAGTTGAATATGTGGTACGGCGGGGACCCGCCAAACTGGCCTCTAAACGACGACAGCCAGGAGCAGGTCCCGACTGCATCGTCGATGTAGTGCATGGCCTCGTTCCAATCACAAACATTGACTGCCACTTCAATAGGCAGATGCGTCCGCGGCTCCCATTCCAAATACCATTGCCGGAACTTCTCCGGTGCTGCGTCCCAGTTCGCCACGAACTCTTTTCTCTTTTCGATATCTGCGATGGGCATCTGCGGGAAAGAGCCTTCGATTTGCGTGATATTCATCTTTTCGCCGGTGGCGAACATGAGGAAATAGTGGTAGTTGATCATTCCCAGCTTGATCGGCACCTGCTCTACTTTCTTGACCGTATTGTGATCGAATGCTTCCGCACCCTTGCCAATTTGCCGGGCTGCCGCATAGACGCCGTTGGCCAAGGCATCGCCAATACCTTCCCGGTGGACAATCTTTTCAAGCAGGTAGAAGAAGCGCCCTGCACCATCAGGCGGCAAGCCCGGTAGATCCTCCTCAGTCAGAATGCCGGCCTCGAAGAGCTCGATGGCAAAAGCGAGAACTTGCGGTGTCGAATAACAATCCAATCCATACGCGTTGGTCAAGCCAAGGATGTCGTAATTGAAGTCTATGTCCTCATAGGCTGCCATCGTATAAGCAAGCTTGCTCCAACACTTCATGAAGTACTTTTCCCGCCCCGGATAGGAGATCGTATAGTGGCAATCCTTCGGACAGTTATAGCAACCCGAATCTCGAGTCCGTACTTCCTTCCACTTGTCCCGCCATTGTTTTTCACGCTCTTTATTCCAGAACCCGGTTCGCCGTTCACGCGCGTTTCCCCAAGCAAAATTATCGACGTGGAAACCTTCGTTGTGGTCATGCGCCATGGGGTCGCCGCAATTCCGATTGCTATATATCTCCTTGAACTTCCCATTGCACATTTCCCAAAGCGCTGCCGGATGCGCAATGTGGATGTCTTTCGTGCCACGGACGGCAATTGCCTTTAGCCGCTTGGATCCCATGACGGCACCCACGCCGTGACGGGAGGCGCTTGAATTGGCATGCTCAATGGTGGCCATGAGCACCTTGTTTTCGCCGGCCAAACCGATGGCAGCCACCTGAAGTTTCGGATCCTTTAGCTCCTGCTGAAGAAGCGCTGCGGTTTCCTGACAACCCTTCCCTTTGAGGTGGGTCGCGTCGCGTATCTCGACCTGATCATTGTTGATGTACAAATACACCAGGTCGGACGCCGCGCCACGAAAGACCAAACTGTCATAGCCGGCATGTTTTAGCTCCGGCCCAAACCAGCCCCCCATCAGAGAATTCACGTATAGGTTCGTCAGAGGCGAGAAGGTACTGACAGAGGTGCGATTTGCGCCGGGGACGGGAGTGCTCAGTAATAGACCAGCGCTGAATATGAGGACGTTGTCCGGCGATAACGGGGCAACTTCAGGAGGAACGGCATCCCACAGCAACTTGGCGGCTGTGCCCTGCCCCCCGAGATGAAGTTCGGTCAGCTTCTGATCGGTCGCAACTCTATTGACGCTACGGGTGGACAGATCAATTTCAAGATTGAACCCAGTCTCTGCATACCTCATGTGCCTACCTCCGCTATTCCCCTCATTATCAAGTCTTCACTCACGTAATCTAGTCCAAGCCTAGTCAATGTCGCTCGTGTTGGAATGCCTTCTGCGGTCCAGCCTTTGAGCTCGTAATACGCGTCCAATAGCTTGGCCTCGATGTCAGGGCTTTTCAGCGTGAAGAAATCCTTTGGTGCCTTCTCATCGGATCTCCTCAGCCCTCGTCTTACATTCATCGCCCTGACGAGATTCCTGTTTCGCGCAGCAATGCGCCAGAGATCCTCGCTATCAATCGCAAGGCCTGTCGCTTTTGAGATGTACCAAGGCAAATTGTGAAGGTGATACGGCGGCCTGCCGCCGAACTGGCCCCTAAACGACGAGAGCAATGGGCAAACTCCTAGAGCGTCATCGACGTAATGCATGGTCTCATTCCAATCAGCGATGTTGACCGCAGCTTCGACGGAAAGCTCTTGATCAGGCTCCCAGTCGCCAAACCATTGCTTGAACCTCTCGGGAGCTGCTTCCCAATTCCTGACAAAGAGATCTCTCTCCGACTTGTCCGGAATCGGAACCTTGGGAAATGAACCTTCAATTTGCGTGATACTGGTCTTTTCGCCAGTGGCATACATGACCAGATAGGCGTAGTTGTCGACGCCCTGCAGGGCAGGGATCTGTTCCATCTTCTTTGCGCTGCGGTCGTATGCTTCTGCGCCTCCACCCATCTCATGGGCGGCCCAAGGTATTCCGTTGGCGAGCGCATTGCCTATTCCGTCCCGCCTCACGATCTTTTCTATCAGGTAGGAAGCTCTTGCCGGTCCATCTGTTGGAAACTGCGGCAAATCCGCATCAGTGAAAATGCCTGCCGCGTAAAGATCAGTAGCAAAGCAAATGGTCTGCAGTGCTGCCAATTCATCGAGCCCGTAATCCTGTAAAGCGGCCAGCAGCTCATAATTGACTTCTAGATTGTCATGGGCCGCCAGCGCATAGACCAGCTTGCTGTAGTTCTTCAAGAAATACTTGCGCTGATCAGGCAGGGATATGACTTGATGACAGCCCTTTGGACAGTTGTGGCATCCCGTTCCTCGAAGGCAGGTGCTTCGATCAATAACCGTCTCTCTTATTTCTTCAAGGACCTGACTATAATTTTCCCACTGGTAGGTCACGCTCTCCGTCTCGAGGTGGACCTCCCACTCATCTTGCAGTTCTTCGGTCCAGAATCCTTTTATACGCCCTCGCGCATTGCTGCCGCCGAACTCATTGACCAGCCAAGGATCGTCATCTGCTGTCAAAAGCACATCCCCGCAAAGGGGATTGTCATATATTTCGCGATACATTCGATTGCACGCAGCAAATAGTTCCTCGGGCTCCGCAACCTTGATCTCCTTTGTGCCGTGGATAGCTATCGCTTTTAACCTCTTATCGCCCATGATGGCACCAACGCCTTGCGAGGCACTGCAGTTGCCGTGCTCGATGGAGGACTGGTGGACCCTGTTCTCGCCCGCCAAGCCAATTGCGGCTATTTGCAGTTTGTCATCCTTCAGTTCCTGCCGGATGAGAGCGGCAGCCTCGAGCGCGCTCTTTCCCTGGAGGTGACTAGCATCGCGAATTTCCACCTTGTCATTGTCGATCCATAGATAGACCAGATTGTCAGATTTGCCACTGAAGATCAGTTTGTCGTATCCGGCATGCTTCAGCTCTGGTCCAAAGAACCCTCCCAAACCTGAGTTGATGTAGAGTCCCGACGCAGCGTCAAAGGTGCTGATACTGGTCCTATTGGCTCCTGGGACAGGTGTGGCAGCAAGGAGGCCAGCACTGAATATGAGCAGATTGTCCGGAGAAGTCGGTTCAACATCCGGCGGCACTCGTTCCCACAGGATCTGCTCGGCGGCGCCCTGCCCCCCAAGATATAGTGCGGTCGAGCTTGGGTCGGCTGCCACCTTATCGATGCTTCCGCGTGTCAAATCAATCTCTAAATCAAAGCCTGCTTCCGCGTACCTCATGCTCATAGCTCCTGACTAAAACGTTCGAAGCATTGCGGGCGCGCTCCCCCGATCTTGTGCGGCCCAGCCGCGCTAGCTTCAACATATAGATCGTCGCCGGACTGATGCCGTGCTCCCGGCACAAATCTGGCACTGCTGCTCCCACTTCCGACTGCTTCAATACCGCTATGAATTGGCTGCACATAGACCGTGACTTCTTCATGCAGAGCTTCCTTCAATTGCGATCGCGAAGATTCTACCTCCGATGCCTACCTTTTTACGTGGGATTACCCAAGGACGGGCCCGCCAATTCTTAGTCCGAGAGTGGCCGGCAAATGACATGTAGTCTCACTGAGGCGAGCCCGCCGCTTGCCGGTTACAATATCGCCTTGCGGACTTCATGGACACGAACCGTGCCGCGGACTCGCTACGCATAACGAACGCCGGTGTCAGATTGGATCGAGTTGCGTAGATTCCCGTTTTGCTGCAAACAGCTGAAGGAGACACGGTGATGTGTGCATTCACGCGGACGATCTGCCAAAGACTGCTTTTTGCGGCGGCAGCTCTGCTGGCGGCGATGGGCGGCATGGGCTTACCCTCAACCGCGTTGGCCGAGGCATACCCGAGTAGGGCAATCAACCTCATCGTTCCCTTCCCGCCCGGCGGCGGCACCGATGTGGTGTTCCGCT
>Ga0172380_10006611_pt1 | contig 13397 bp, 17 predicted proteins | sample Leawe162metaG_FD_119747 | JGI IMG/M metagenome (GOLD analysis project Ga0172380, IMG submission 119747) | Leachate microbial communities from a municipal landfill in Southern Ontario, Canada - Leachate well 162 metaG | ecosystem: Engineered > Solid waste > Landfill > Unclassified | place... | reverse complement strand
GAAATTGCAACCGTCGCGGCTGGCGCACCTCTTAGCGAATTTTTGGCTGAATTAAATACAAGAGGATGCCAAACGATAAATTATATTCTGTCTCTTTCTGCAACGAATTGTGCGGCTATTAAAGCATTGTTCCCTACATCAAATATTGCGATGCAGGCGAATGATTTATTTCTTGGAACAAAAGGCGGAGCGTGTGCAGGAATGACCCCTATTGAAGCATTCTTATATCTTCTATCTTACGGACAATACAATGCTGAAGTATTGAACGCATTTTGCGCTATGGTTAATTTATGTGCCGGGGGGAGTCCTTGTGCAGCCTATACCGTATTTTCTGCCGAAGTGGTGGACGGGTCTCCTACGTCCGATCTAATTGTAACGTTTACCCACCCTGCTGCTATTTCAAATACTATCAGGTATGCAAGAATAGATAATACTTCTACCCCTGTTTATACAACAGTGCCAGGGATTTTACCGGGAGCATCGCCTTATACTATTTCCGGAATACAAAACGGACAATATCAGGTTTATATTCGTCCGGTTTATTCTGATGGGAGACTTTGCCCAGAAACAGCTTATACAACCGCAGCTTGTTCCGGAGTTAATTCATTCAGCGCAGTATATGACGGAATAAATATCAATGTAACCTATAACGTTGATCCATCGGTTGATGACGTAAGGGTAGTTATAAATTATCCAAACGGAGGATCGGCTACTTATACTTATGCAAATGGAGACGCTATCGTTATCGCTCCTCCTGCCGGAGTATTTGGGTCTTATTCATTGACGTTACAGCCGGTTTGCGATCTTTCTACGGGATTCTTTGGTTCTCCTACGCCTCCCGTTGTTTTAGTGATTCAGCCTGCAAATTCAACTGTATTTAACGATAGTGGTTCAGCAAGGTTAGTTGTTGTAAATACAAATACGACGGTTCTTGCTCCAACTGTAATAGTTGATGGCGGAACAGCATCGTTCTATCTTGCAGATGGATTCTATCCAACCATTACGGCAAGTATATCTTTCCCAACTGGTGATCTTTTGGTTTCGCTTACAACAAACGCAAGTACAATATATGGAACTAAGATAAGTACGATTGCCTATCAATTTTATAATGTTAATATCGTAAACGGCGGGGACTTTATAGTTTCGTTAGACACATCTCCTTCAGGAGCGGACTTTGTCGTAACGAATAATTCAAGTGGTACGATGAACTCGGTCAATCCACCTGTATATGCGATGCCAGCGTTTACGTTCCCCGTATCTCCTGCTTCAAGTGTTACAGGAATACATAGCGGATTTACAGCAGCACTTCAGGTAAATGTAACGGTTGGGTCTGCGTTCAATCTTTACTTAAAGAGAAATGAGGTGACTATTCAAACGATAGCAGTTCCTTCATCTGGTACATATACGTTCACATCTATAACGGCTTTGTCTACTGATAATATTGAAATTGAATTAGGATAATCATGTTGAGTTTACTTCAAATATGGAACTCTTTTCAGGGCTACGTGAACACTTTTCAGGGTGGATGGTATAGGCCGAATACTGACTTTCAGCCAGCGGTAAACGATATATCCAAACAGTTATGGGAAGACTGGACAGCGCAGGCAGAAAAATCCCAGGAAATAAAAGATCATCTGGCTCCGTTTCTGAAAAGTAAAAATTCTATAGTAAGTAGTCAAACAAGTACGTATGGTGTTTTAAAATACCCAGACGATTATGGACGTTTTTCTTCAGCAAGAATTATCCTTCATAATGAAAAATGTGTTCCGTGTCCCGATGTTGATAATGGAGAGTGTGAAGGATTTCAGACCCAAGAGGAAGTAACGGATCAATATTTTGACAATCTTACCCAAGTTATTGTTGAATTAGTAGATAATCAAAAGTGGGCTGGTTGTTTAAATCACCTGACGAAAAAACCAACACTCGAAAAACCAAAGATGACGCAATATCAATCCGGATGGAATGTTGCCCCCAGAAAGGTTAGCGTTATTGCACTTGATTACTACGTAAGACCAAAAGAGGGAACATTTGTTTATACTGTTGCCCCTGGGGATACAAATACAGGAGCCGGAGATTATTTAATTTATAATGAAAATTTAAGTGTAAAATTAGAGTGGCCCGAAACGGTGTTGAATGAATTTGTGGTAAGATTAGGGGAAAGGTTTGGGTTGTTCACTCGCGATCAGTTTGTAACAGCAGTTGCTTCACAACAAAAACAGAATCCGTAATGCCATTACCTACGCAAACTTTTAATACAATAGACGATTGGGAATCATGGGTAAACTCGAATATTATTACCAATGGGAATGGGGATATTTCCGGTAATGATGGAAATATTACTGAAAATGCTGCTGTTAAGTTTATAAAAAAATCTCCATTAAATTGGGAGAAAGCCCAAATTATTTCAACAGGAGGAGTAGTTGTACCAGTTAGGCCGGTAGTTATATTCACTAATACTACACCAACAAGCCTTACGTGGAATGATAATATATATAATGAGTATTTATTTATAAACATGACAGGTTCCGACATTCCACTTGGAGGATCGTTTGTTTACTATACTCCATTAGGAACAGTAGGTACTACAATACCAGCTTTTGGTATTATTAATATATTAAAGGCAAATAATGACTTGTGGGTGCAAGGAAATTCATCTAATGGGGGAGGTGGCGGCACAGTACAAAAACAGCCTCAAACATATATAGTTGGAACAACAGTTGGCGCACCGACATCTGGAACAAATACATGGGCATTGTCTACATTTTTGAATAGCTGGATAGTTCTTATAATAGGAAGAAGTCTAATTGTAGATATGACCGATGCCGGTGATGGAGCGCCATTTATATCAAAGCCATTGGCAAGCAGTACATTGACAATAAATAATTACACTTTCCAAGACGGAGACATTTTATCATACATATTAATAACTCCATAATGAAAAAATCATCGATAATATTATATTTTATAGTTTCTTTTTTTTCCGCTTTTAGTCAGAATATAGTTCCAAGATCAAATTCTTCACTTACGGTTGCGGATTCAAGATTTCAGGCAACTTTAAATATGTTCGTTCCAAGATATGAGGACACTATTAGCGCGAATATTCAAATTGGCATAGACTCATCTGGGTCTATAATATACACTTACGATACAAAATCTTTTTGGTATAGGCAAAATTCTCCTAAAAAATGGATGCCTGTATCTGTTCCAAATTCTATTTCTGCTGGTAATTTAGGAAATGGGGTTAGAATTTTTTCTCCTGACAATAATGGAATAAAAACCCTTTTTTCAGATGCTACAGGAAACTTTGATAGCCTAAGTAATCCTTTTGGAATAACCTATAAAGTAGACTCATTATTTATGTCTACTCGTGGATGGAGGCAGAAAGGAATTGATAGTGTTGTTTCGCTTTTCCCTTCATTAAAATTTGCAACCCAAACAGGAGATAATTTAGCAACAGCCAATAGAGGGTTTAATATAAATGGGTTTAGGTTTGGGTTAGATAGCGGAAAGGTTATCATAGGCGGTTCTTTTAACACGCCATCCGACACGGCATTTGCGGTTAAGAAGGGGTCAACTAATATGCTTAGAGTAAGTAATAATGATGGATATACATATTTGAATCAATTGAATGTGGTTGGCTCAAATCTGTTTACCACAGGTGCGCCAACAACGGCTATTAATGGCGGTTTTTTTTTGATGCAAAATAATGCACTATTATTCCCATATCAACAGCCTTTATTAATAAAGAAAAGTTTCCCTATATCTTCACTCGAATTGGTAGGAGTACAAATAGACAATGATACTTTAAATGCCGCTCTTATAGATTCTACCACCTACCAAATACTTCAGGCAAAATTTAGGTCATACGGAAGCAATATAAGTAATGTAAAAATGTACGTCAGAGGAGACGGGGCAATTTATTCTAAGAGTCTTCCATACTTCCCAACTGTAGATAGTTTAGTTGGTTGGAAAGATGGATTATTGGTATCTACATTGGCTTCTCAATTTAGTGGGGGCGGTGGAAGTTCAATCTTTTATACAAGGGATACATTACAATGGGCAAACGTTCTTAATTACGGAGCAGACAGAATGGGGACATTAAATTCAGATGCCGCATTTGCCGCCGCTATTGCAACTGGGCTTCCTGTATATGTACCGGCTGGGTTATATCTTATAAACACGGGATTGCTAATTGGAGATAATCAGGTCATATTCGGAGAATATGGACAGTCGGCCATAAGAACGACTCAAACTACAATAGATATTATTACTACAGGGGACTCCTCAACTGTTGCCAATCTTACATTTTATGGAACAGGAAGGGGGACGCTTCCGGGAGGAGTTTTTACATTACAAAATGCGATACGTATAGCTGAAGATGGAGCAAATATTCTTAACTGTACGGCAAAATCATTTAATGGTTCCGGGTTTTATCTATATCCAACTTCGGGGTCTAAGTATTATAATTACCTACAAGGGTGCTATGCCGAAAATTGCACAATAGGTTTTTTCGATATACTTAATTCAGAGTATGCTATATTTAACGGGTGCAATTCTAATTCTTGTGTTATAAATTATTGGGACAGATCGGCTGGCAATAATAAATATATCGGATGTACGGGAAATTATGCAACAGCAGATGGGTTTAGATTGACTGCTGGCGGAAATGGAGATCACGGTTCTGCCGTTGGGTGTACGTTTAACCACAATTTAAATAACATAAATGTCCAGTCTTGCGCAAATGGATTCTTATTCAATGACTGCCAACTTTGGTCGGGAAATATCCTGATAGGGTCTCTTTCTAATGCCAACAAAGTAATGATAACAAACAGTTTTATTTCTATATCTACCATAACGCCAACAACAACAACATCATGTTACGTAAGAGATAATATTATAGGGACTTCTGTAACAGAAAATTCGGCATCAGGAACTGTTTATATAAATAATAATGGATCATCTACCTCGCAGAGGTATTACAGTACAATATCCGGATCAATGACCTCTTCAGAATTGGCAACATCGCTTACCAACGAGACAGGTACGGGAGTTTCTGTATTTGATACTTCGCCGCAGTTTACTACATCTATTAATTTGAATACAGCCGCAGCAGCGGGGTTTAGGTTCTTCATGACAGGCGGAGGGATTAGTACTTCAACTTATGCGGCATTGTGGAGAAACGGCAACGGAAATACGATATTTCAGGTGAGGGATGATGGCAATTATATATTAGGAAATTCTAATACAAATTCAAACACAGGAAATGCTTTCGGCTCCATGTTCATAGGAGGGGCAACTACTCCGACAGCCCGGCTTCATTTAGAAGCAGGAACATCCTCCCGTTCTCCATTTAAACTTACCGCGACATCTTCCGTATTACTGACAACGGCGGAACAAGGAGCAATGGAAATAAATTCAAGCGGCCAATTGTTTTTCTCTCCTACAAATAGCAATAGGAGGCAGTTTGTTTATTCAAATGTAACAACTCCTTCTAATGGGTTTTTGCCAATAGGGAATGGCACAGATTTTACTTTGGCAAATATTACAAGTCCTAATGGCACTGTAACAATAACTAACGGAGCAGGATCAATCGGGATTGACGTAGTTTCTCCTGGAACTTCAGGAACTTATACTCCTACATTTACAGATGTGGCAAATGTTCCAACATCATCCATAATTTCTGCACGATATATTCAAGTGGGTAATACCGTTGATGTAACAGTTGCGTTTAGTTTTACTGCTACTTTAGCGGCTACTAATACGCAAATTGGAATATCTTTGCCTCCGGGGTTAGCATCTAACTTTGGCGGTGTTTTTGAAGCGGGAGGGCTTGCAGGCGAAAGGGATGGCGCGATAGGAAACGTAACCTCTGACCCAACAAATGATAGAGTTCAAGTTAATTGGACTTCTGAAACTAATACCGCAAGTAATATGACTGTAAATTTCAAATACACTATAATACCATAAAGTATGATAAAGACAATCACTATCGACCCCACATCAACCCCAGTAGTAGTAACCGCAGAATCTGTTGACGGAAAACTAACATTATCCCCCAACGGGCTTATGGCTACTGTAGGCGTATCTACATTGAATATTTCAAAAACAGAAGGCACTCCTATTGAGCAGCCGAATATTCCTCCAACAGTTTCCGCAGGGGCAGATCAGGCGATAAAGTTGCCCACAAGTACCGTTGTTTTAATTGGCGTAGCGAGTGATGCGGACGGTACTATTGTCGATTATTCTTGGGAGAAGATGTCAGGGGGATCGGCTGTGATAGTTAGCCCAAGAAGTGCGACAACAAGCGTTACTAATCTTGTTGCTGGGGCATACGTATTCAGGCTGACGGTGACAGACAATAAAGGAGTAAGCAAAAATGATACAGTCTCCATAACAGTACAAGCGGAAGATGTGGTTATCCCTCCATCAGACGGGTACATACAAACATTCTTTTCGGGATTCGATAAAAGGGCAGATATTACTACGAATAACGGTCAGTATGGTCGTGGTGTGATTAGTACAACGAAGTTTGTAACTGGCCCCGGATCATTTTATTCAATACCAGCCGAAGCGTCCAATGGTATGAGATCGGAAGTGCAGTATGAAACCGCAGCTACGAATCCAATTGAAGGGGCAATGGAGTACGATGTGTTTTATGAAGTTATTATTCCTTCCAACTGTCATAGTTTTCAATGGCATCCATATACATCAGGCGGTTCTGCATCGCCAGGCCTTTGGCACGTTGGGAGCAAATTTGCCGTAGTCAGATGGAAGAACGGCGGACTTTACCAGCAAACGAAAGCAGCAGACGGAGGCCCGTTAATGACCATCCCTAAAGGGAAGTGGTTAAAAATGAGATGGGAGTTTAAGTTCGCCAATTCATTCGCTTATTGTAGGCTATATATAGACGGCGTATTGTATTATGACCAGAAACCAGCATCCGATAGCTGGTTAGGGGATGGTAGCGGACAATACCCAAAAATTGGATTCAATGGGTTTTCGGCGGATTCTCCAAATTCCCGGATATATTATGACAACTTCAAAGTATATAAAAAAGCATAATCATTATTTGGAGTAATAAATTAAAAAAAACAAAAATCATTTTTTATGGCACAATCATTTTGGAATAAAAACAAAGTATTCATTTTAGGTCTTATGTCTGCATTGGCTATGGCTGTAACCCCATTCATTCAAGAAGGGCATCAGTCTGAAGCCGTTAAATGGACAACCGTTGGGTATGCTGCCCTAATAGCTACCCTATCGTACTTCGCTAAAAATTGGAGAGGCCAGGGACTTTCTATTTTTGGGGTAATCGGTTCGGCTGCGGGTGTAATCGGTAATCTTCTCGCAAGCGGTAGTAGCCTTAACGATCAGACATTCTATGTTCAACTTGTACTCCAAACATTCGTAGGTGTTATTGCCGCTGCGGGTAGTGACCCAAAAGGAAGAATGTATGAACAGCAGCCAGCTATCAGAGATGCAAAAATTCAAGCAGAAATTGAGCAACCGGCAGCAATGATTAATGGAGAAATAAAACAGATTGCCAAAGACGCGAAATGAGAGTAAATTCTTAAAAAAAATAATTATGACTCCCGGAAAAAAGAAAGAATGGAAAGAGCATATTAAGGCGTATAGGAAATACGTAAACCAAGCGACAAAATGGCTAAAAGGGGTAGAAGAATCAGTGTCTAATAATCCGCAAAGCGGGCCGCCTCCGCCACCGACGATTCCCGGACAAGATAACCCTCCAGGAAAACCACCGAATCCGTAAATACTATGCTGGTAAGAATAGTTGTAACTGCGTATTGTTGCTGGTTGATGATATGTTACACGTTCTTATCTTTTAAAGCATGGGATAGTTTTCCTTCATGGTTGTATTACTTGTGGGATAAATCGTTTGGATGCGGATTTGTTGTTTGGCTTTGCTTATACATAAATGTGAATAGTATAGACAGAAAGGTTGTAGCCCCTATTGTGTTCTTTTCTTTTATCAGATGGGGACTTGATTTATTCGGGTTCATATCGGGAATAACCGCCTATAATGAATGGAGGATAGCGGCATTATTTTTGGGCCTATTAATAGTGTTTTACGTGCTTACTCTTAAAAAGAGTAACTTTGCAGACAACTTTCTTGATAAGCACTTATTAAATTGAACAACAAATGTTTAACTTCGTCAATAATTCGGCTTTACATGAAAATAAACAGCCCGTAAAAATGGAATTGGCTAAAATCACGGCATACCTTACGGGGTTTATAAATGTGTTTTTATACATATCTGCGTGGTTCGCCAATCTTGACAATACTAAAAGTTCAATTCTATTTATCGTTGCTCTAATAATGTCTGGGTATCGATTTTATCGATGGGGCATAACGAGCATACAGAATAAAAAATTGAAAGACATTCAAATAGAAAGAGAAAGACTTCAGATAAGAAGGGAAGAGTTGGATGTATTGGAAAGAGAAAATCGATTAATAAGAACAAAATTTTAAAATATGCCAATTACTAAAGAAGCCCTCGAAGAAAACATGAGGGTAAAGCTACAAGCCTTCAACAATGAAAGGGTGGAAATTACAAATGACACCATTCATTCCGAAGTGTTAAGCGATTCGGATGGATTTAAGCCTTCGCTGTCGTCTTCCAAACTATATAAGGGTGGAATTTTGTGGACAGTATGGGCGAACGGTGGAAAAAATTCTACATGGCCGAAGGATTGGATTAGTCTTTCTGTCTCCCAATTAGCCGATTTTATCATATCAAAACAACCAGCATGAAAAAAATAGTTCTCATTCTTTTACTGTCCCTGACAGTAATTTTTGTTAAGGCCCAGTTGCAAGTAACTATCGCTGCAAGCAAGACCGAATTGAAAGACAATGCCATTACTATTGGGCTGACTTATTTGCGTTCATTTGATAGCCTGTTTGGAGATCAGGAACATTTTATCCCCGGAAAAAAATCATTCTTCTTAATTACCCCGGAACTTGATATTCAAACAGGAACCGCAGATGCCTTTTCGTCTATTACAGCAAAAGCAACAGGGCTTATTTCCACATTTAAAACAACGACAGTAGCCGGACTTACTACCCCAGACTTTAATAAAACATTTCACGTATTTCCTGTATCTATTGGGGCAGAAACAAATAATTTGTTTAATAATATCAACGGTATTTTTGAAGTGGGCTGGATTCCTTACTACCAATCTTACGGGCGATCTTCCCCAGATTGGGTAAAAAAGACAAACTTCGGAATATTCCTGCAAGCTGGCTATAAGTTCGGAATAGATTCAATGGGAAGAACAACTATTGGGGGGGAGATTGATAAAAGCGAAGAACGTCCTGATCGGGGCATATTAAGAGCAAAGGGAGAGTTCGGTATCAATACAGGCGAATTGCTGACCATTAGCGGGCTTAAGATCGGATTGGTGGCAAATGCTGAAGGCTGGTACGATGCGCTAAATTCAGCCGTCTATCACAAGCTGGAAGGACGGGCGAGGTTCTTTTTGAATGCTACCCAATATGTAGATTTACTATTCTCTAAAGGAAGTGGCGCGCCGTTGTTTAATCAGGCTTTCCAGGCGGGCGTGGGTTTAACGCTAAGTTTTTAATAAATGATTGACCGTAAAAAATTTTACGACAGTATAAGGGTTTCTCTCTTCGGAGGGAAACTTTCTGCTTCCCAGGTATCAGGGATGGAGGTGATCCTGAATGAATGGGAATCTTCTGGGCTTACAGATATTCGCTGGCTTGGGTATATGATGGCGACAACTTTTCATGAGACTGCAAAAACAATGCAGCCCATAAAAGAATATGGAGGAGACGCATATTTCATCAAAAGATATTGGACGAATAAAAAAATAGCAAATGAATTAGGGAACAAGTCAGCCGAAGATGCGGTAAACTTCTGCGGTAAGGGAGATGTCCAAATTACCGGCAGAAGGAATTACAAGAAGATGGGGGATATTTTAGGAATTGACCTGATAGGAAACCCCGATCTTGCTATGCAGCCCGAAATAGCCGTTAAAATCATGTTTGAAGGGATGACAACCGGAAAGTCATTTGCGGGAGACTTTACGGGGAAACATCTTGGAAACTATTTCAATAAAACGGTTGATGACTGGGAAGGGGCAAGAAAAATAGTAAACGGCAACGATCAAAAAACTAAAATCGCTAATTACGGGAAACTTTTCTATGCAGCATTGCAATAATTACTACATATATAGACACATAAGGCCCGATAAAAATGAGCCATTTTATATCGGTATTGGCAAAGGGAGAAGATGGCGTTATATAACAGGAAGAAATGAAATATGGAATAGAGTGTTTCATAAAAATAACGGGATTATTTTATGTGAGATTTTGATGGATAATATTGACTTTTCAACAGCGCAAAAAAAGGAGATTGAGTTTATAAAAATGTATGGGCGAATAGATTTAGGAACCGGAACTTTGGCAAATATGACTGCGGGAGGAGAGGGGGCTAATGAAATGTCGCCTAAATCAAGAATGAATATAAGCATTAAGAATACTGGTAAAAAAAGGAGCGATGAGTTTAAATCCTTAAGATCATTAGTTAGAAGAGGGACAAAGCATACGGAAGAGACAAAAGAAAAGATAAGAGCGGCTCAACGAGGAAAACTAAATCACAGATATGGCAAAAAGGAATCTATAGAAAGCATTGAGGCTAAAAAGATAAGGAGTAAAGGGTCTGGAAATCCAAATTATAAAGGCCCTATTTGTATGCTTGAAATAGGAACTCTTCGAGAGATTAAAATTTTTAAGGAAACAAAGGAGTTGGTCGATTTTTTTGGAATGAAGCCTATAAATGTATTGACTTGCGTGTATTCTGTTATTTCAGGAAGAAGATCATCCGCTTTTGGATACGTATGGGCGAGAGAAGGGTATAAAATAGAAGAACTTCCGGAAAAGTCTAAAATTTTATCCAAAGGAAATAGAAGAATGGTTTTGAATAAAAAGACAGGCGAAACATATCCTTCTATTCAAATTGCTGGAAAGACTATAGGCGTAAATCCTATAACGCTTGGCGCTCAACTTAGTGGGCATTATCCAAACAAAACAGATTTAGTGTTTAAAGATTAAGTAAATATCTCGATCTTCTCATAGCTGGCTATCATCAGAAGTTCCTTTCTGCCCTCTCCTGAAGTTCCCGTGAAACAACTCAAGTAGTATTCCTACCCCAATAACAATCCATACAAGCCAGTATTCTTTCATAATTATTCCATCCATTTTCGAGTAGAATCTATATTCTCCCTTTTAAAGTTTTTTGCAGGGATTACGTATCGGGCAAATGGGAAAGTTTCTTCCATTTCCTGGGAGGTCATTTCATGCCCATGTAAGATATAAAGCCCTTCTCCCTTTTCGTTTATTCTGAATAGGGTGTTTTCCCTCATGTTCTTGTTGTGGAGATATTCAGATGGTGTTTGCTGGTTCATTTGACGGTTTTATAATTTAATATTATTGACGTAAGCAATGACCCTAAAATAAAGCATAGTGAATGCTTAAGCATATATAAAGGGTTGAAATCAGGATAAGAAACAATAAGTCCCCAAATAACACTTATGGCAACCATTATTTTAAAAACAGGATCAGTCTTTACGGTAAATAAAAATGTATTCTTTAATCTTTTCATGCTAATTCTTTTTCAGGTTGTTTAATAGTCTCCTTCACGCTGATCATTTCGGCTGCTTGCTCTTTTAAGGATTCAGGGATGGAGACGGTGCGTTCGTCGATGGGGGCGAGATATGCAGCGTTATGGTAAACGACATTATTTATTAAGTTATGGATATTTCCGCATAAGCACCTGTGTTTCCCAGTTCCTGTAATCCCAACGCTTGCGATCCATTTTTTACAACACTTAGCCCAATAGCAAGACTTAACTCTATATACTTCCCCTATTTTAAGGTAAGGAGTTTCTTGTATCGCCACCACTCTCTGCCCTACATAGAAGGGCGCATTGTTGTTATCGCTCATGATTATTGATTTTAAGCATCAACCGAAATGAAAGTTTGTTTAGAATAGAACGCTTCAATAAGAAGGTTGTAGCAATCCTCCCCACCCTTTTCAAGCCCGTATTTAGAGGCAAAGAGTTCCATCATCTTAGAGCAGCATTCCAAATGAAAAGCTGATGTAGAGGACTGTATGATAGCCAGAATCCATTGATAAGACTGTTGCATGGTTAATCGAGTTTAATGTTAAGTTTTGGCCCTTCATAGGCTGGCATTCCTATAAGATAATCGTGGACTTCATCGAAGTAGGCAACGGCATCTATTTTCCTTTGTCGCAATAGTTTAAAATCTTCGGCAAGTTCCATTTTGTTAAACTTAAAAATCTTATGCCTTCCAGCTTTAAAGAATGGTTGATAAATGGTAAGCCATCCTACAAGGGCATCGCATAAATCCATCTGAAATAATACTTGCCAGAAGTATATGGGAGAAACTTTCTTTACGTCCTGAACTGTTTTACACATCGCCAGTTTTATAAATCCTTCATATCCTGGACATTTTGCCTCTACTGTTTGAACCTGATATTGAAGTTCGTCTAAACTTTTACTGATAACAATAAGCCCATCTGGGGTACATCCAAATTTACTTTCTTTTTCTGTTATCAATTTTTGGGTAACAATAAAATCTACATTCATTACTTCCATGAATTTTCGTAGATTTTCCGGCTCATACTCATGTCCGTGTTCGGTTGCTGCGGTTGAAATTTCTTTTCGGGAAGGTATTCCAGTTAAAGTCTCTCCTACTTTTCGATATATATAGCTTTGCGCTCCGGTTTGCTTTAACTTTTCACCCATAAAATTGAAAAATTCACTTGCCGTTAGTTTGGATAACCTACCCGCAAACCATTGATCAGAGTGAATAACGCAATCAGTAATGGAAGATATTTTAAGCATTTTCTAATGTTGATTTGTCGTAAATAGATTCTAATGTTAGAACAAGTTTGTCGTTGCCTAATTCTTTTGCGTGTCTGTACTGCGTTCTTATTCTTTCATCTGCTATCATTAATACTGCGGGGCGGTTCTCTCTTTTTGATTTTACGGTTGTTGCTACTTGTGTCTGCCCCCGATCATTCAGGTATTTACCGAAACGTCTGCCAAGTTTTTTACTTCCGTTTTTTTTGCACTCTGATGCAAGGGTAGGTTCCAAATGGGTAATGTCAATTTCTCCAAGATCGTTAGGGGCTACTTTTAAAGTAGCCGCCCCAACAATCCTTCTGGTTTTTCCGGAATAACTTACTACCAACTCCAACGATGCTGACCCAAACCAACTATCATTTATCTGGAATACTCGCGACTTGAAATTTTCCGTCCCCCAAAATGAGTCCAATTCTGTCAATAGATTTTCAACTACGACAATATCCAAAAATTCACTTGCATCTG